>Ga0207657_10005903_pt1 | contig 12747 bp, 12 predicted proteins | sample KBSC33metaG_FD_184316 | JGI IMG/M metagenome (GOLD analysis project Ga0207657, IMG submission 184316) | Corn rhizosphere microbial communities from Kellogg Biological Station, Michigan, USA - KBS C3-3 metaG (SPAdes) (version 2) | ecosystem: Host-associated > Plants > Roots > Rhizosphere > Soil ...
CGTCGCCGGCGCCCGCATCAGCGCGTCGCGGCCCTTTCGGGCCTGGAGCAGATAGCCGAATCCCCGCACCGCATCGTCGAGATTGTCGAACAGCGGGATGCCGGCCGCATCGAACAGGCCGCGCACCGAGGCGGCGTTTCCGGTGCCCATCCAGCAGGCGATCACCGGCTTCGTCACATGCGGATCGGCGGTTTCGATCATCTCGATGACGCCGTGCGCGATCTCCGCGCACTCGTAGCTGCGCTCGAGCACGAGGTCGGCCGCGGCGAATCCGGCATCGACATCGCCAAAGTCCTGCACCACTTCGCGCTCGAGGTTGCCCTTCTTGTTGTCGTGCAGCAGCACGGCGTCTTGCGCGCGGGCAGCCGCCGCATCGAAGTACGCCGGCAATTCGTCGAACTCGACTTGCACCGCGGCCAGCGCGGCACGTGCGGTCACTTCATCGCGCGCCGCGACGGCAAACAGCGGCTCGCCGCGATAGCGCACCTTGCCGCGCGCCAAGGGCCATTCGTTCTGCGCGATCGGGATCACGCCGTAGGGCGCGGAGAAATCTTTGCCGGTAATAACCGCTCGCACGCCCGGAATTGCCAGCGCGCGAGTCGTGTCGATGGAGCGAATCGACGCATGCGCGACGGGGCTGCGGCCGATCAGGCCGACCAGCGTCTCGCCAACGGGCAGGTCCGCGGTGTACCGGGCGCGGCCCGTGACCTTCTCGATCCCGTCGACCAGCGGCGTGCGCTCGCCGATGGAGTGCGTGGGCGGCGCGGGCGGCCGCTCGAGCGTGTGCGGATCGCGCTTCATGCCGCCACTCCCGCCGCGGTCTGCACCGCCTCGATGATCTTCACGTACCCGGTGCAGCGGCACAGGTTGCCCGACAAGGCGTCGCGGATCTGCGCTTCGCTGGGATGGGGTTCTCGCCGCAACAGCGCCTCCGCGGCCATCACCATGCCCGGCGTGCAAAAGCCGCATTGCGTTCCCAGCTTTTCGTGGAACGCCTGCTGCAAGCGGCCCATGCGGCCGGCTTGCGCCAGCGCTTCGATGGTTTCGATCTCCCCGCCTTCGACGCTGGCGGCCAGCGTGATGCACGCGAGGCGCGGCTGGCCATCGACCAGCACGGTGCAGGCGCCGCATTCGCCGCCGTCGCAACCTTGCTTGCTGCCGGTGAGGCCCAGCTCGGTGCGCAGCACGTCCAGCAGCAGCGCGCTGCCGAGCGCCGCGAGTTCCTGTGCTCGGCCGTTCACGTTGAGATTGAGCAGCTTTTTCGTCATGTCAGGTTTTCCGTGGCGCCGCACACGGCGCGAAAAAAGAGTGGCGCTGGATCGTCGATGCGAATGGAATCCCGCGGCTGAACCTCGCGGCGAAGCCGGGGCTGGGCAGGCTGCCGCGCATCCCTCGAGGCGGCCTCCGCTGCGCTCGGCTTCCCTGCGTTTGTTCGATTTCCTGGCCTGTCGCAGAACTCGCTTCGCGCCCTGAGGCCGCTCCGCTCAGACATACTGCGACCAGTCAGAGCACGAAGCGCGCAAGCGCGCGGCCATGAAATCGAACAAACGCAGGCACCTCGAGACCGATTCACGGCAGCCTGCCCGACCCCGGCTTTGAGTGACGCGGTGGCGCGCTACCGCGGGCACACCACCATGGTCTCTCGCGGCAGGCGGTACCCGGCAGGGGCGATTTCTGTGATCGGCTGTGATGTTCGGCCTGGGGCCGGACGCGCTTTAGCGCGCACGTCTCATGCTCGCCGGCGCTGTCTGAGCGTAGCGGCCTTTAGGGCGCGCAGCGAGTTCGCCGGCGCCGGTCCCAGGCCGAGCAGCGCAGCGAAGTCGGTGCGACAGCACCGACCGTCACAGTATGAGCCCCTGACGGGTACCGCCTGCCGCGACGCGAGGTCATGGAACGAAATTCGACGCGACGCGAAGTTTGCGCTTTGGCCGAAGCGCTCGGCGCAAGACGAGGTGAACATTCATCGCCGCCCGGCCAGGATCTCAAGCGCCTGTTCCAGCACCTGTTCCGGTGTGATCTCAATGAGGCAATCGCTGCGGCTTTGGCGATGGTCTTCGCAGCCGGCACGGCCGCACGGGACGCACGCCAGTCCGCCTTGCATCACCGTCACATTCGCGATGTGCTGCACGCCCGCTGATTTCGCGAACAGGACACGGGCCCCGGCGCGAGCGGGCCAGGGTGCCCAGCGCATGGGATTGGTGGGCCCGAGGATGGCGATCACCGGAACGCCGCTGGCCGCGGCGAGGTGCGAGACCGAGGTGTCCGGGCCGATGTACAACGCCGAGTTGCCCAGGAGCGTCGCGAGTTGGTTGAAATCGAGCTGGCCGGAGAGGTCGAGCAAATGCGGAGGCTCGGCCAGCCGGCGCAATGACGCGATGCATTCCTGGTCACGCTCGCCGGAACTTCCGGTGAGCACGACTTGCCGGCCTTTTGCCAGGAGGGCACGCACCAGCGCCTCGAAATGAGCGATCGGCCACTGCTTGTAAGGCCACATCGAAGGCGCGTGCACGACCAGGTAGCCCGGCACCAGCACAGCTTTCACGTCGGCAGGCAAGGGCGCTTGCGGCGGCACGATCACTTGCGGGCGGCCCTTGTCGCGCCCACCGAGCCATGGATCGAGCAGCGATTGCTTCTCAGGGACAACATGCACGGACCCCAGGTCGCCCGCGGCGACCACCACATGCTCGAGCAAGAGCTTCTTCCACCAGTTGCTTGCGTTGGCCGCCGGGATGATGCCGCTGCGCCGGGGCGCTGCGATCCATCCCATCACATGCGCGCGGTCGCCGGCATCGGTGACCAGCGCCAGGTCGTGCTTGCGCCACAGCCGCAACAGGAACCGGGCGCTACCCGCCGCACCGAGCCGCGCGGGCACTTCGATCAGGGCGTCGATATCCGGGTTCCCGCGCAGCATGCCCAGCGTGCCTTCGAAGCCCAGGACCTCGATGCGCGCGTGAGGCCAGCGCTCGCGTGCCGTTCGGATCAGCGGCGTGGTCAACAGCACGTCGCCGATCTGCCGCGTGGCGATCACGAGAATGCGATGCACGCCGGCGGTCTGCGCATCCTCGGCGGCGGCGAAGCGATGCTCCGCCAACAGCCACGCCACCAACGCCATGTACAGATGGCCTTCGACGAAGTCCAGCAACAGCGAGTTGAACAGGCACGCCGTGGCGAAAGCGATCACGGTCCCGGCGGTCATTGCCGCTACCGGCTCCCGGGCTCGCGACGCGACTCGCAAGGGCAGGCCCAGCCACAGTAAAAAAAGGCCGAGCGACACGATGCCGCCGCCAATCAGCTGCATCAGGTACTCGTTGTGCGGATTGCCCGTGCGCACCCAATTCGAGGGATCGTTGATCACCGCCGGCTCGCCGCCGTAGCGGGCGAGGGCGGCCCGCTCGTGTACCGCGGAGTAGTTGGCGAACCCGGCGCCGGTGAGCGCGTATCGCCGCGCCAGATCGGCCGCCACGTGCAGCATGTTCACCCGGATGGCGGTGGAGGTGAGCGGGCCGGAGCCGCTCGTGGGTTGCGATCCGGCCAGTGTTTCCTTCAGACGGCTGTTCACCGCACCCGAGGCCATCGCGAGCACCAGCACCAGCAGCGGCGCCGCGAAGGCAGCAGCCCAGCGCCAACGGCGTGGGCTGTACCACCAGGCCGCGCAAGTCACCAACACCACCAATACGACATGCCCCGTGCGGGAGTCAACCGCGAACAGCACGGTGGCTGCGAGGAAGGCGGCCAACAAGCGGCCGGGCCACTCGCGAGGGCGGCTCTGCGCCTGCGCCAGCGCGAGGAAGGCGCAGACCGCCAGCGCGAAGCCCGTCGAGATCCGGCGGCTGCTCAACGCGTTGGAGAGCGCCGGGACCACCAGCGCGCCCCAGTGAGCGATGGCCAACAAGGTCGCGCCCAGGAAAAAGGCGCGCAGGAACACACGCCGGCACGTCGCGTCGCGCATGAGCGCGAACACGACAGGCGCCAGCAGCAACTCCTGGTAATGGTTCACGGCTTCAAGGCCGGCCAAATTGGCGCCGCTTGTCCAAAGCGTGTGGATCGCGATGTAGGCCAATAGCGCGAGACCCACCGCCATCGTCGGCTCGCTCCAAGGCTGCGCCAACAGGATCGCGCGCGGGCGGGCCAGCATCAGCAACAGCAACAAGGCCATCGAGACCGACACGCCCGCTGAAGAGAATGGCAGGAAAAATCCCATCACGCCAAGCGCGGTGCTGGTCATGATGAGCCAAGGAGTCAAGCGGCTCGCGGACACCCGTGCGCCCTCGGCCGAAGCTGCCGCCTGCGTCATGTCGTTCCGAATTGCAAGGCGTGCAGGCGCGCGTACAGGCCGCCGCGTGCCAGCAGTTCAGCGTGGGTTCCGCTTTCGGCGAGCCGCCCTTGATCGAGCACGGCCACCTTGTCCGCGTGCTCGATGGTGGAGAGACGGTGCGCGATGATCAGCGTCGTACGGCCCGCCATCAGCCGCTGCAAGGCCTCCTGGACCTGCCGCTCCGACGCGGTGTCCAGCGCCGAGGTCGCCTCATCCAGGATCAGCACAGGCGCGTCCTTGTACAGAGCGCGCGCGATCGCCAGCCTTTGCCGCTGGCCGCCCGACAGTGTCACGGCGTTGTGACCGACGACCGTTTCCAGGCCTTGCGGCAGCGAAGCCGCGAACTCGTCGAGATTGGCCGCGGCAATGCATCGCGCCAGCCGCACCGGCTCGGGCGCGCTGCCCAGGGCCACGTTCGCGGCGAGCGTGTCGTTGAACATCACCACATCCTGGCTGACCAATGCGAACTGGCGCCGCAGCGCCTCGAGCTTCCATTGCGCAACGTCATGGCCGTCCAGCAGCACGCCGCCTTCCGAAGGCAGCACGAAACGGGGCAGCAGGTTGGCCAGCGTCGTCTTGCCCGAACCGGACGGACCCACCAGCGCGACAATTTGTCCCGGCTCGATCGCGAGGTCGATGCCGTCGAGCGCGGGCGGGGCGTCCTCGCGGTAGCGCACGCGCACGTGCTTGAATTCGATGCGCCCCTGGACACGGTCCGGCGCGTAGCTGCCGCCGGCCTCGGGCGGCGTGTCTTGTATCAAGTCCCTGGCGCGCTGCACCGCGGCCAGCCCACGCGAGATCGGGCTGGCCACTTCCGAGAGGCGCTTGATCGGCGCGATCAGCATCAGCATCGCGGTGACGAAGGACGCAAAACTGCCGACGGTGATTCCAGCGTCGCGTTGCCACAGCGCGATGACGATCACCAGGGACAGCGCCGCGGCTGCGAGCAGGTGCGTCAGCGGCGTGATCGAGGCTGAAGCCACCGCGGTTTTCATCGCAAGCCGGCGCAATGCCGAGCTGAGTTCCTGGAACCGCCCGGCCTGCGCCGATTGCGCGCCGTGCAGGCGCACCACGCGGGCTGCCAACACATTCTCCTCGACGACATACGCAAGATCGTTGGTGGCGGTCTGGGTGCTGCGGGCGATGCGGTACAACCGGCGCGACACCGTGCGGATCAGCAAGACGACGCCGGGCGCGATCAGGAACACGATCAGGGTCAGCTGCCAATTGAGGAACACGAGGTAGCCGAGGAGGGCGAGCAGCGCCACGGCGTCCTTGAGCATGCCGATCACGGCGTTCACCAACAATGTGGCGCCGTTCTGCACTTCGAACACCACGGTGTTGGACAGCGCCGTCGCGTTCTGTTCGTGAAAAAGCGCCAGCCTTGCGTCGAGCAGCCGCGCGAACATGTCTCGGCGCAGGCCCAGCAAGCCGTCCTGCGTGATCTTGGCCAGCGCGAGGTCCGCCAGGAAACCCGCGACACCGCGCACGGTGAACAGCAGCAGCAGGGCGGCGGGCACCATCCACAGCGCGATGCCGCCTGGTTTGAAGCCGCGGTCCAGCAGCGGCTTCATGAGCGCCGGCAGCAATGGCTCGGTGGCGGAGGCGACGATCGTGGCGAGCACCGCGGCTGTCCAGGCGCCGCGCGCCTTGCCGAAATAGCCTGCGAGCCATCTCAGCGCGGAGGTGTCAACGCGGATCATGCCGACCGTGCTGCGGCGCCCGACGCGGAACCTTTGTCCATGAATGAGGGTGCAATAATCAGCCGATCGATTCGAATGGACGGATTATGCCGTGCGGCAGGCTGCGGGCCCCGCGTCAACGGCGCGCGCCATGACCAGCCAACTGAGCATCATCATCGTCGCCAGGAACGAGGCCGCCAACATCGCCGAGTGCGTGCGTTCGGCCCGCTTCGCCGGCGAAGTGATCGTGCTGGACTGCGGCAGCACCGACGGCACGCCCGAGCTGGCGCGCGCCGAGGGCGCGAAAGTGACGGTGACGCCCGATTGGCCCGGCTACGGACCGCAGATCAACCGCGGCATCGACATGGCGCAAGGCGAATGGATCTTTTCGCTCGATGCCGACGAGCGGATCAGCCCCGCGCTCGCCGCGGAAATCCGCCGCGCCACCGGCCGTGACGATGTGGCTGGATTTCGGGTGCCGCGCACGTCGATGTACTGCGGCCGCTTCATCCGGCACGGCGGCTGGACGCCCGACTACACCGCGCGCCTGGTGCGGCGAGGCAAAGGCAGGTTCACCGAACATTACCTGCATGCGCATCTCGAGATCCAGGGCCCGGTCGCCAAGCTCCAGGAGCCCATCGTCCACTTCAGCTATCGCACGCTGGAAGACGTGCTGGAGAAACTCAATCGCTATTCCAGCGCCAACGCGCGCGACATGAGCACCGCGGGGCGCCGCGGTTCGCTGGGCCGCGCCATCGCTCACGGCCTGTGGGCGTTCTTTCGCACCTACGTGCTGCGCCTGGGATTTCTGGACGGCCGGTGGGGGTTCATGCTGGCGGTGTCGAATGCGGAGGGCACGTACTACCGCTACCTGAAGCTTTGGCTGGCGCAGCGCCATGCCGCGCAGGGGCTGTCCTCGCTTCCATGAAGCTTGGCTTCGTCGTGCTGACCTACAACCGGCCGGACGCGCTCGCCGCCGTCCTGCGCGAGCTCGCGCTCCAATGTCCACCCGACGCCATCGTGGTCGTGGCCGATGACGGCTCGCGGGCGGAAAACGTCGCGGCCCTGCGCTCGGGCTTGCCGCGGTTTTCCTGTCCCGTAAGGCACGTGTGGCATCCCGATGTCGGCTTCACCGCCTCGAGGGCGCGCAACCTGGGCGCGCTTCATGCGCGGGCCGACTACCTGATTTTCCTGGACGGCGACTGCGTGCCTTGCACCGGCTTCGTCGAGCATCATCTTCGGCTGCGGCAAGCCGGCCATTTCGTGAACGGCAGCCGCGTCTTGCTCGGCCAACGTCTGAGCGACCGGGTCTTGCGCGGGCAAATCCAATTGCGAAGCCTGACCGCGTTCGATTGGGTGCGACTGCGCCTGGCCGGCGACGTTAACAAACTGACGCATCTTCTTTACTGGCCGGGGATGCCGGGCCGGGTACAAGGTGCATTCCGGTGGAAGGGCATCCGCAGCTGCAATTTCGCGCTCTGGTATCGTGACTTCGAAGCGATCAACGGCTTCGACGAGACCTTCAGCGGATGGGGCCACGAGGATGCGGACATGGTGCTCAGGCTGCATCATCATGGCTGCCGGCGCAAGAACGGACAGCTTGGCACGGAGGTCTACCATCTGTGGCACCCGGAGAACAGCCGGGCGGCCGAAGCGGCGAATCGCGAGAAGGTGATCGGGCGCATGGCGTCGGGCATCACGCGCGCGGAGATCGGTTTGGCCGAAGCACTGGGGTATTCCACGACGATAGTCACTGAACTCAACTGACGATGGAAAGACTAACAAGCATGAACAACGGCGCAGTGTGGCGACGACGCGAGATGGTGGCTCTCCTGGGGGCGGCCGCGGTTCCGGCGTGGGCGCAGTTCCGCGTCGAAGTGACCGGAGTGGGACTGACGCAATTGCCGATCGCCATCGCGCCGTTTCGCGGCGACGCCCAGTCGCCCCAGAAGATCGCGGCGATCGTGCAGGCCGATCTCGAACGCAGCGGGCAATTCCGCGCGATCGATGCCGCCGGCGCCGCGCTCGACGAAGGCAGCCGCCCCGATGTCACGCCATGGCGCCAGAAGGGCGCCGATTCGCTCGCGGTGGGAAGCGTGTCGCATCTGGCGGATGGCCGATGGGACGTGCGCTTCCGCCTGTGGGACGTGGTGCGCGGGCAGGACCTGGGCGGCCAGAGCTACGCGGTGGCCGCGGGTGACCTGCGATTGGCGGCGCATCGCATCGCCGATTTCATCTACGAGAAACTCACTGGCGAGAAAGGCGTGTTCTCCACGCGCATCGCCTACGTCACGAAGGCGGGCAGCCGCTACAACCTGTGGGTCGCCGATTCCGACGGCGAGAATGCGCAGTCGGCGCTGGCCAGTGGCGAGCCGATCATTTCCCCCGCGTGGTCCGCGAACGGCACGCAACTCGCCTATGTGTCCTTCGAGTCGCGCAAGCCCGTCGTGTATGTGCACGACGTGGCCACCGGCAGGCGGCGCCTGGTCGCGAACTTCCGCGGCTCCAACAGCGCGCCCGCGTGGTCGCCCGACGGCCGCACGCTGGCCGTCACGCTCAGCCGTGATGGCGGCTCCCAGCTCTACACGATCAGTCCGAACGGAGGCGAGCCGCATCGATTGACGCAATCTCCCGGCATCGACACGGAGCCGGTCTATTCGCCGGACGGACGGAGTATTTATTTCGTAAGCGATCGCGGTGGCGCGCCGCAGATCTATCGCATGCCAGCCACCGGCGGCAACCCCGAGCGAGTCACGTTTACGGGGAGTTACAACATCTCGCCGGCGATCAGCCCCGATGGGCGCTGGCTCGCCTACATCTCGCGCATCAACGGCGCATTCAAGCTGCAGGTGATGGAGCTCGGCAGTAATACGGTGAACTCGATCACCGACACCACCGCCGACGAAAGCCCGAGTTTTGCGCCGAACGGCCGTCTGATCGTGTACGCCACGCGGCAAAATGGCGGCGAGGCGCTGATGACCACCACACTCGACGGCAAGATCAAGGCTCGCCTGGCGGGCAAGGGCGGCGACATCCGCGAACCGGACTGGGGTCCGTTCCAGAAATGAATCAACTTAGGAGGTATTCGATGTTCAAAGGCGTATTCGTCGCGTTCGCCCTCGCCGCGGCGCTGGTGGGTTGCTCGAGCGTACCGCTCAACGACGTTCCGGTGGAAGACAAGAGTGCGAGCAGCGTCGGCCAGCCGGGCGGCCCCGGTGGCGCGCAGAGCAATGTCGCCCCGGTGGTGACCGACTCGGCAGCGGGTACGGTCGCGGGGCCGGCCAATGTGTCACGCCTGATCTATTTCGATTACGACAGCTACGTGATCAAGCCCGAGTTCCAGTCGCTGATCGATGCGCATGCACGGTTCATGAAAGCCAACCCCGATCGCCGCGTTTCCATCGAAGGCCACACCGACGAGCGCGGCGGGCGTGAGTACAACCTGGCTCTGGGACAGCGTCGCGCAGAAGCAGTGCGTCGCGCCCTGGTGCTGCTGGGCGTCGCCGACAACCGGCTGGAAGCGGTGAGCTTCGGCAAGGAAAAGCCGGCGGACCCGGGCAACGATGAGGCGGCCTACGCGAAAAACCGCCGCGCCGAACTCGTCTACCACCGATGAGCAACAACCCCCACGCATACCGCGCAACGGCACGCAAGGTCGCCGCCGCGATCTTCGCCGTGCTTTGCATCGGCGCGAGTTCTGTGGCATCGGCCGCGCTGTTCGAAGACGACGAAGCGCGCCGCGCGATCCTTGAATTGCGCCAGCGCGTGGAGGCGCAGCGCGTGGCCGCGGAGCGGCAGGTGCAGGAGCAGCGCCAGGACACGGATCAACTGCGCCGCAGCCTGCTCGAACTGCAGACGCAGATCGAGTCGTTGCGCGGCGAGATCGCGCGCCTCACGGGCCAGAACGAACAGGTGTTGCGCCAGCTGGCCGACTTGCAGCGCCAGCAGAAGGACATCTCGCAAAGCGTCGACGATCGCCTGCGCAAGGTCGAGCCTGGCAAGGTATCGGTCGACGGGCACGAATTCATCGCCGACCCGAACGAGTCACGCGACTTCGAAGCGGCGCTCGCCATCTTCCGCAAGGGCGATTTTCCGGCGGCGCAGTCGGCGTTCACCGATTTCATCAAGCGTTATCCGCAAAGCGGATTCCGGCCGACCGCGCTGTTCTGGTTGGGCAACGCCCAATACGCCAACCGCGACTATCGCGGCGCGATCGGAAATTTCAGGGCCTTGCTCACGGCCGCGCCCGACCATCCGCGCGCGCCCGAAGCCGTGCTGTCGATCGCCAACTGCCAGATCGAGCTGAAGGACAACGCCGCGGCGCGCCGCACGCTCGACGAGCTGGTGAAGACCTATCCCCAGTCGGAAGCCGCCGGCGCAGCCAAGGAAAGGCTGGCGCGCTTGCGCTAGCCTCAAACGTCGCGCGCACCGGGCGAGTGGGGACGGCGCTGAAGGTCTGTCCCGCAAATCTTGGTCAGTTGGGGACAGAGCTGAAGATCTGTCCCACAAAGCCTCAGAATTGGGCGATGACCTCGCCCGATTTTTCGTGACGCATCTCGACGAGACCGCCGACCTGCAGCGGCGCTTCGGCGGCCTCGAGCGCCTTTACGGCATCGATGGCGCCGCGGCCATCCGCAACGCGCATGTAGCGGTGGTCGGGGTGGGCGGCGTCGGTTCGTGGGCTGCCGAGGCATTGGCGCGCAGCGGCGTCGGCCGGATCACGCTGGTCGACCTCGATCACGTCGCGGAATCAAACATCAACCGCCAGATCCAGGCGCTTGCGGGCACGCTGGGCCAGGCCAAGGTGCAGGCAATGCGCGAGCGCATCGCGCAGATCAACCCGGTGTGCGTCGTCCATGGCATCGAGGAGTTCGTACAGCCCGGCAACTGGCCTGCGCTGCTGCCTGAAGGTGTGGGCGCAGTGATCGACGCGTGCGATGAAGTCAAGGCCAAGGTGGCGATGGCGGCCTGGGCGCTTGCAACGAAGACTCTGTTCATCTGCGTGGGCGCGGCCGGAGGCAAGCGGCTGGCGCACAAGGTCGACGTCGACGATCTGGCCAACACCACGCACGATCCATTGCTGGCGCAGCTGCGCTACCGGCTGCGCAGATCCCACGGCGCGCCGCGCGAAGGAAAAAAGATCGGTGTGGCCTGCGTGTTCAGCCGCGAGGCTGTCGCGCCGCCGGACGCCTCGTGCGCGACCGAAGGCGACGGATCGCTCAACTGCCACGGGTACGGCTCGGTCGTCAGCGTCACCGCAACGTTCGGCCAATGCGCGGCAGGCTGGGTGCTCGATCGGCTGGCAAGCCGGAAAGGCTGAGGGAGCCCTATATAATCGCGGGCTTTGCTGCAGTTGCGGCAAGGGCGCTTCAGCAGAAGCGCGAGGGGGACGTTAGCTCAGTTGGTAGAGCAGCGGACTTTTAATCCGTTGGTCACAAGTTCGAATCTTGTACGTCCTACCAGGCAACCCGCATTCGTTCGCGGTGTCGGCCTGTCTTGCAGTCTCACCAGCAGTTCAGCCGCCGCGTCCATCGCGTGATCGCGGCTCGGGCCTCGCGTCCTGTGAATCCTCGTATTGCGCATCTTCAGGATGCGACTGCACCTGCGGCTTGGTGGCGAGCGACTTGACCAGGTAAGGCAGGATGCTTTCGGTGCCGTCACCCGTGCGCCTGCCGGGCGGGGGAATTGTGGGGTCGTCGAAGACGGTGTTGGGCATACGAAGGGCCGGTGTGATCAACCGGCGCAGTGTAACAAAACGGCACCGCATTGAGGCTCATCCAGAGCCCGGAATAGCCGCGCGGCGGCCGTAATGGATGAGCCTACACCGGCCCGGGCTTGACAGTCTTGGCGGGCGGCGAAGGCTCGACGGCCTCGGGCGGCGCCTGATTTTTTTTCTTGCGCTGCGAGGCGGCGCGAAGCTCACGCGCCAGCGACAGGGCTCCCGCGTTCGGATTCACCTTCAGCGAGTTCGCCAGGTAAGGCAGGATGCTCCCGCTGCCTTCCCCTGAACGCTGGCCGGGCACCGTGGGCCCAAAGTCGGAATCGTCGTCGCGGGTTGAGTACGTATTCATGATCGAATTATTGGCGTCTTCGGACCGCAATTCAGTCGGAAGTTACATAGGCTCATCGATCGCAACACCACGACACGCTTGGGCCGGAAATTTTCACACGGTTACCGTCCGGGTGTGTGGCGTTCCGCACAGAAACCATTGCCGAGCTCGAGGTGCAATGTAACCATGGATGCGCAGTGGGGAGAAGTCATCCGCTGTGTTTTTTCGTCAATCAAAGGAGTTCTCAATGAAATTTGTTCGCCATACCGCATTGGCAGTTGCCGCATTCGCCGCGATCTCGACCGGCGCCCTTGCTGAAACGACCAAAGCGCCCGTGCCCGCTGCCGCCCCGTCGCACGCCATCCAGATGAGCGATGCACAGTTGGCCAAGACCACGGCAGCAGGCGCTGCGGACGTCGTCAAGGTTGACCGGACAACGACGGCTGTGTTCAATTCCGGCGTGGTCGAAGATCGCGTCAACCTGTCTCAAGGCAGAGGAGCGAGCTCGGTGAATTCCTGCTTCTTGACCGGCTGTCTCTGATCGGCGTGGCGCAGCAAAGCACCGGCCGCGCAGCGCGGCGCGGTGCTTTTTTTTGCCAGCAGCGCGCGCTGCTTCTCACGTTTTCTTGGCGACGCGACGCCTGGATGCGAGCGGGCGAGGCAGCGCCAATTGCGCGGCCTGCGCCACGCGCACGCAATC
>Ga0207657_10005904_pt1 | contig 12746 bp, 8 predicted proteins | sample KBSC33metaG_FD_184316 | JGI IMG/M metagenome (GOLD analysis project Ga0207657, IMG submission 184316) | Corn rhizosphere microbial communities from Kellogg Biological Station, Michigan, USA - KBS C3-3 metaG (SPAdes) (version 2) | ecosystem: Host-associated > Plants > Roots > Rhizosphere > Soil ...
GCACGCGGGCCACACGTGGGAAGTCGACGAATTCCTCGGCCTGAACGCGGGGTTGTTCGTCGCCGAGATCGAACTCGACGCGGAGGACGAGGCGTTCGAGAAGCCGGACTGGATCGGCGTGGAAGTCACGGGCGACAAGCGCTACTACAACTCCAGCCTGATCCGGCAGCCGTATTCGCAGTGGCCCGACAAGACCTGACGCGCGTGGCGGGCGCCGCACCGCCAACATTTTTTCTCCTCTGCCGTTTTTTGCATTTTTAGTGGCGATAGTGGTAGTGCCAAGCCCGGTTCTTCCTACAATGGTCGGTTCATGACCGCACGCGGCGGGTCCTGCATCTGCAGGGTGGACGCCGGCGGCACACCATGGAAGGGATCGTATGCGGGACGCACGTGCGACACTGGAAGTGCCTGAATCACGCGATGAGCATCGCCCCCGCGCGCGGGACGCGCGGCAACCGGCCAGATACTATCGCCCCGAACTGGATGTGCTGCGCTTCATCGCGTTCCTGTTCGTCTTCATGACGCATCGCACCGACCTGGCACCCATCGACCAGGCGCAGCACCCCTGGCTCCATGCGTTCGCGCAGATCGGCGTCTATGGCGTCCCCGTGTTCTTCCTGCTGAGCGCCTTCCTGATCACCGAGTTGCTCGAGAGGGAGCGGGATGCGTCCGGCGGCATCGACGTGCGCGCGTTCTACATCAGGCGGATGCTGCGGATCTGGCCTTTGTACTTCCTCGTGTTCTTCGGGCTGGTCCTGTTGAACCGTGTCCTGCCCGGCGCCGGCGCCGACTCGCCGGCAAAATGGCTGTCCTTCATGCTGTTTGCCGGGAACTGGTACATCACGTTCAACGGCTGGATCGAATATCCCGTCAACCCGATGTGGAGTCTCTCGGTCGAGGAGCAGTTCTACATCGTGATCCCTTGCCTCGCCATGCTCGGCCGGCGCGCGCTCGTGGCGGTCAACGTCGCCGTGCTGGCATTGTCATACGCCGTCATCGTCCACTATGCCCGCGGCTTCACGCCGACGTCCGGTTTCAGCGGCCAATGGACCAACAGCTTCGTCCACTTCCAGTTCTTCGCGGGCGGCATGCTGCTGGCGCTGGTCTTGCGCGGCCGGCAGCCGGACTGGCCTATCGCCACCCGATGCGCCGTGCTCGCCCTCGCGGTCGCGGCGTGGCTCGTGGCGTCGGCCGTCTTGGGCATCAAGGCCGACTTGCCCCGGTCGACGGTGGCCGAAAGCCTGGCCGGCTGGCCCCTCGTGCTGGCCGGTGCGACCCTGATGCTGGTCGGCATGCTGGGCATGCCGCGGCGCTTCCTGCCCGCGCCGCTGATCTACCTCGGGCGCATTTCGTACGGCCTGTACCTGACCCATATCTTTTTTTTCTGGCTCGTCTACGACAAGTTCAAAGGGGAACTGACCCAGGCCTGCGACGCCATCGGTCTCGGGGCCTGGCGCGACACGGTCGGCGCGCTGATCGCCTTCGCCGGGACGGTGCTCCTCGCCTCGCTGCTGTATCGCACGGTCGAAACACCGTTCCTGCGGCTGAAACGGCGCTTCACGTTCGTGCCGTCGCGCGACTGACGGCGCCCGCGCCGCTCCACCCTTTTGCCAGGCCGTGCGCCGTCCAGGTGCGCTACCATGCAGTCTGGACGCAGCGGCCGGCGCCGGCCATCCTGCGCGATCCCAACCATGATGCGAACCACGAGGCGGCCGACCATGTCCGAACACGTTCCCGAGCTGATCCCCGAAAGCCTCATCCCCGATGGCGAGGCGCGCGCCGCCGTCGACCTCGCGACGCGCGCCCACCAGATCTATCCCGTGCTGAGCGCCGACGACATCCAGCGCCTGCGCCGCTTCGGCACCTGCCGCCGATGGCCGGACGGCGCCACCGTGTTCCGCGCGTGCGTCGATTCGCCCGGCATGGTCGTCGTGCTGGCGGGGCACCTATCGTGCAGTCGGACCGATGCGCTGGGCAAGCGGGTCGAGGTCGTCGAATACGGGCCCGGCCAGTTCGCCGGCGAAGTGGCGCAGCTGTCCGGCCGGCCGCCGCTGGCCGACGGCGTCGCCGTGGGCGACCTCGAGACCCTCGTCCTCGACGCCGAGTGCCTGCGCGCCGTCATCGTGGCCGAGGCCGAGCTGGGCGAGCGCCTGATGCGCGCGTTCATCCTCCGCCGGGTGCAATTGATCAGCAATAAGCCGGGCGGCCCCATCCTCATCGGCCCCGCGGCGCATGCGGGCCTGTTCGAGCTCGAGAATTTCCTGTCGCGGAACGCCTACCCGTACACGCGGCGCGATCCGGAGACGGACCCGGAAGCGGCCCAGCTCGTCCGCGAACACTGGCGCAACGAGTCCGACTGGCCGCTCGTGGCGCTGCCGGACGGCTTCGTGATGAAGAACCCGAGCCTGGCCGAAGTGGGCCGCTGCCTGGGGACGCTGCCCCGCATCGAACCCGGCACCGTGTTCGACGTGCTCGTCGTGGGCGCGGGCCCGTCAGGCCTCGCGACGGCCGTGTATGCCGCGTCGGAGGGCTTGCGCGTGATGGTGCTGGACCAGCGCGCATACGGCGGCCAGGCGGGTGCGAGCGCGCGCATCGAGAACTTCCTCGGCTTCCCGACGGGGATTTCCGGCCGCGCGCTGGCCGGGCGCTCGTACGTGCAGGCGCTGAAGTTCGGCGCCGAGGTCGCGATTCCCGCGCAAGCCATGCGCCTGTTGTGCGACGAGCGCCCGCTGAAGGTCGAACTCGACGACGGCACCTGCCTGCAGGCGCGCACGGTCGTGCTGGCGGCGGGCGCGCGCTACCGCAAGCCGGACCTGCCCGACATCGCCCGCTACGAAGGGCGCGGCGTGTATTACTGGGCGTCGCCCGTGGAGGCGCGGCTGTGCCGCAATGAGCCCGTCATGCTCGTCGGCGGCGGCAATTCGGCCGGCCAGGCCGCCGTCTTCCTCGCCGCGCACGCATCGGAAGTGCACATGCTCGTGCGCGGACCGGGGCTGGAAGCGACGATGTCGAGCTACCTGATCGAGCGCATCGCGGCCACGCCGAACATCCACCTGCACGTGCGCCGCGAAATCGTCGGGCTGGATGGCGACGACGACGGCCTGACCGGTGTGCGCTGCCGCGGCCGCGACGGCGGCGACGTGCGCGCATTCGCCGTGCGCCGGCTGTTCCTGTTCATCGGCGCCGACCCGAACAGCGACTGGCTGCACGAGTGCGGCGTCGAGCTGGACGACAAGGGCTTCGTGCTGACGGGCGCCGACACGCGGTCCGAACACGGCGCGCGCACGCTGGAGACGAGCGTCGACGGCGTGTTCGCCGTGGGCGACCTGCGCGCCGGATCGACGAAGCGCGTGGCCGCCGCGGCGGGCGAGGGTGCGGCCGCGGTCGCGCAGATCCACGGCTATCTCGCCACGCTCGCCGAGCGCTGACGGCGGCCGTTGTGCGGAAGGCACGACCGTTCGGTTGAACCTTCTAGACGACAGCGGGCATAATGGCGCGCACGCGGCCGTACGCCGTCCGGCCAAGCCCGAGGAGAGCAATGGCATTTCCCGTACCGTCACCATCCAGCACGCGCAGCCGCGCCACGATCCTGCGCGGCTGCGCCGTCGTCCTGTTGCTGTGCCCCTTGCCGGCCCGTGCCGACGACGCCCAGGCCGTCCGCCTGCGCGAGGTCGGCAGGATGGCCAAGTTCGTGCCGGACGTGGCGTCGAGCCGGCTGCGCACCATGGCATGGCAAATGGCCGGCGCGCCGGCGCCGCTGCGCACGGACTTCTTGTACTACTACAGCACGGCCGAACGGGGCATCGGCGACTTGACGCATGCGCTGGACCTCGCGGACCAGCTGATCAGCTACGGCCGGCGCAACAACGACAACGTGGCGCTGGCCAAGGGCCTCGTCGCGCGCGCCAACGCGCTGTACGTGCGCGAAGACCTGGCCGGTTCGCACGCGACGGCGTTCGAGGCGGAGCGCGTCGCCGGCCTCACCACCGACGTGCCGACGAAGGTGCTGGCGACCGTCGCCGCCGGCCAGTCGTTCGAAGAGCAGGGCGATTATCCGGCGGCGCTGGCGAAGTTCCACGCCGCCGTCGACCTGGCGCGCCAGGTCACGACGGACGCGGCGCCGCTGGCCAATGCCCTGCACGCGCTCGTGCTGCTGTACCTGAACATGGGAGACCTCGACAAAGCCGCCGAGGCCCAGCACGAAGCGCTGGCCGTGGCCAGGAAGATGGCGTCGCCGGGCTACGTCGCGGCGGCCCTGGGCGACGAATACGCGCTGGCCGTCGAGCAGAAGGCGTTCGAGCGGGGACGCCGGGCGCTGTTCGAGGAGCTTGGCCTGGAGCGCGGCATCGGCGCCCGCCAGATGGCCGTGACGACCCTCGTCAACCTGTCCGACTGCTACCTGAAGGAGGGCCGCTTCCGCGACGCGCAGACCTATGCCGCGCAGGCGCTGGATGCGGCGATCGACGCCAGGAGCAACAACGACGTCGCCACCGCGCGCGTCAACCTGGGCCAGGCGCTGCTGGGGCAGGGCCACCTGGCCGAGGGCAAGCGCCAGTTCGAAGCGGGCCTCGCCACGTATGAAAAACAGGGCGACAAGCCGGAACTGCTGGGCGTGTTGCGCGAGTACGGGCGCGCGCTGGAACACGCGGGCGACTACAAGGGCGCCGTCGACGCCTACAACCGCGAGCGCGACATCTCCAGCGAGATCTTCGCCGAGCAGCGCCAGAAGGCCGTGCTGGAGCTGCAGCAGAAGTACGAGGCCGAGAACAAGCAGCGCCGCATCGACGCGCTGCGCCAGGAGAACCGCGCGGCGAAAGCGGAGCTGGACAATCGCCGCCTGCAGCAGCGCGTCTGGTGGCTGCTGGCCGCCGCGTCCGCCCTGGCGGCGCTGGTCGTCGGGCTGCTGTACCGGAAGGTCCGGCGCGCCAACGCCGAGCTGGAAGAAAAGAACGTGCAGCTGAAACGGCAAGGCGCGCTCGATCCGCTCACGCTGCTGTACAACCGCCGCCACTTCCAGGACGTCATGGCGCGCGCCGGCCACGAGCGGCGCACGGGCGGCGATGCGACCGCGGGCGCGCTGTTCCTGCTGGACGTCGACCATTTCAAGGCCATCAACGACGCGCTGGGCCATGCGGCCGGCGATACCGTGCTGACGACGGTCGCGCAGCGCCTGCGCGTGGCGCTGCGCGACACCGACCTGATCGTGCGCTGGGGCGGCGAGGAATTCCTCGCGTTCGTGCCCGCCGTCGCACCCGGCGAACTGGAGGAGGTGGCGCTGCGGATCATGCGCGGCGTGTCGGCGCAGCCGATCGAGTACCGGCACGGGGCCGTGCCGGTGAGCGTGTCGGTCGGCTACGCGCCGTTGCCGCTGGCGTTCGGCACCACGCCGCTGACGTGGGAACAGGTCGTCAATCTGGCGGACATGGCCCTGTACCTGGCCAAATCGCACGGCCGCAACTGCGCGTACGGCATACGCGGCTTCTCCGCTGCCGCTGCCGTTGCCGCGTCGCTGGATGCGATCGAGCGGAACCTGGAGCAGGCATGGCGCGCGGGCTGGGTCGACCTGGCCGCCGTGCGCGGCGATGCCGGCGACGCCGACGTGCCGCTGCCGCTGCCGCTTCCGGCGCAGGCTTGAGACGGCGGCGCGTCAATCGCGCGGCAGGTCGTCCTCGAGCGCCGCGACCTGCGCCAGCCAGCGCGCGACGATGTCCAGTTCGTGCGCCGAAAACCCGGCCGTCAGCCGCGCATTCAATCCCTTCAGCACGATGCCCGCCTGGCGCGCGGCGTCCTGTCCGTGCGCGGTCAGGCGCACGCGCGTGACGCGGCCGTCGGCCTCGTCGCCGACCCGCTCGATCAGCGCCGCCGCCTGCATCCGCTTGGTGAGGTTCGTGACGGCGGCCGGCGCCACCTGCAGGCCTTGCGCGAGCTCGCCGACGGTGGCGGGATCGTCGCGCGACGCGAGCAGGAACAGCAGGCCCGCCTGCGCCGAGCTGATGCCGTCCCACGCCTGCGGGCGCGTCTCGATCCAGCGCTGCAGGATTTTTTGCGCGCGGTTCAGGAGGAAGACGAAGCGCGGCTTCTTGTCGGCCGTCATGCCTCGCTGCCCGCGCGCACCGGCGCGCGCGCGCACTGCGCGAGCAGCCAGTCGGCCACCTGCGGCCAGACGCGGTCGGCGCACTGCTTGCGGAAGAATCCCATGTGGCCGATCGCGGAGAGGCCCGCGTCGCGTGGCGCGAGGTGGCGCCGGTCCACGCGCGCATTGACCAGTGGCCGCAGCAGGATGTCCATCGCGTCCAGATTCGCCCACGGATCGTCGGCAAAGCCGAGCACGAGCAGCGGCAGCCGCACGCGCGCCATGCGGCGCCACACGTCCATCGCGGGGTCGTCGAGGAAGTAGCCGGGCAAGGTCGTCCAGCGGCTCCATTGCAGCATTACCGTCCGGGGCAAGTCTTCGCCGAGGCCGATGCGGCGGCCCGGCATGTAGCCGAACGCGGCACACAGCACGGGCGCCAGCACGCGCATCACGCACCACACGCGCAGGCGCTCGGCGGCGCCGCGCACCGTGCGCGTGACACCCGCATGTGACGCCACGAGCACCGCCGCCGTGAGCGCCTCGCTGCCCGACGACAGCGCGATCGCATGCCCGCCCACGCTGTGCCCGACGGCGAGCAGCGGCAGGCCGGGGAAGCGGGCCGCGGCCCAGCGCGTGACGGCCGTGTTGTCGTCCTCGATCCATTCGGCCATCGTCACCGTGCACTGCCGCAGGTCGGCCGGGCGCGAGCGGCCCGTGCCGCGGTAGTCGTACGTCAGCACGGTCATCCCGAGGCCGTGCAGATAGCGCGCGAACGCTTCGTAGTAGCGCTGCGTGACGGCGGTGGCCGGGTGCAGCAGCACGACGGCGCGCGCGTCGGCGGCTTGCCACAGCGTGGCGACTATCGTGCCCTTGTCGGGCAGGGGGATGGTGACGGGTTCCATGGCGGTCGAGATTTAGTTAACGTGTTAACTAATTTAGCGGCCGGGGCGGGGCGCGTCAACGACGAAACACGAGGCTCGCATCGAGTTGCCGGCCAGGCGCCGTTGCCAGAGTCGGGGCGGCAAATTCGGGGTCAGAGCACATCCGCGACCGAAATCGGGGTCAGAGCACAATCGGGATCAATGGCCCGGCGGCATCTCGATCGTCACGGGGCCGTGCGCTGCGACGGTGTGTCGCCACGTTGCGGGAGCGTCGTGCGGTAGCGGGGACGTGCTTACTTGCTGCAAGGACCTTGCTGCTGAAAGTGCTCTGACCCCGAATTCGTTTGAAAATGTGCTCTGACCCCGAATTTGCAAAAAAAATGCCCGGCGCGGCCGGGCATGCGTGTCGGGCGGCGCGCGTGTCAGTGGAAGTGCTCGTTCCCCGCCGGCGTGTCTTCCGGCATTTCGGCATGCACGAGCTCACCGGTCGGGTCGGCGAACAGCGGGGCGCCGCAGTCGTCGCAGTACTCGGCGACATAGCGTTCGGCGATGCGCTTGACGTGCGTGATGCCGACGTCGTTCAGGTGCTTGACGATCTCGTCCAGCGGCGCGAGCGGGCGGTCGCCGCCGCCGGCCGGGCCTTCCATCGGCGTGCCTTCCTCGTCTTCCTGGCCGTACAGGGGCCAGACGATGCCGTACACGACGTCGGGCGACTGGCGCAACGTGAAGCCGACGCGGTATTCGTCGACCTGGCTGTCGTTGATCTCGTCGCCGAAGCCCGCGACGACGGCGCGCAGGTCGTTCGGTTCCACGCCCAGCGTGTTCGTCAGGTAGTGGACCGCGGCGCGGATCGACACCGGACGGATCAGCTTATCGGCCTCGCGGCAGGCCACGTAATACGCTTCCGGCAGCAGCAGCTCGACGCCGCAGCCCGGCAGCAGGCGCGCGACGTTCGGGCCGGCCTGGGCGCGCCATTGCTCGAGGGCGTTCTCGCGCTCCGCTTCGAAGTTGATGTGGTGCTGCGGTTCCTGCCAGCGGAACAGCGGGGCGCCCACGGGAGCGACGACCGCGACGAGCAGGTAGCGCGTGTCGGCCAGGAATTGCGACGTGTCCGGGCCGGGCGCGGCCGGCTTCACCGTCGAGCCCTTGTGCGCGGCCTGCGCCAGCTTGTGCGTCAGCGCATAGGTCTCGGCGTGGGTGCGCGGCAGCTGGTCGATCGAGTACAACGTGGGCGCGATCGCGACCTTGGTGTTGTCGGCCAGCAGGTGGGCGGCGAAGTGCGCCGTCAGCGTGGTCAGGATGTCGCCGGGGATCGTGCCGGACGCGATCGAGAAGCGCGTCCAGGCGAGGACGGGCGCCGCGACGAGCAGGGTCTGCCACGTGGTCTCGGCGCCGTCGGCGGCCTGTTCCGTCATCGTCGACGATTCGCTGACCGCTTCGACGCCGTCCATCAGCACGTCGTACACGGCGAGGTCGCCCTTGAACAGGACGTTGAGGGCGGCGTCGATGCTGTCCTGGTGGTTCGTCTTCAGCAGCTTTTGCAGCTGGGTGTCGAGGTTGCGTTCCCACGTCCGTTCTTCAACGCGGCTGGCGGCCTGCACGATGGCGTTGCTGATGCTGATGAGACGCTGGCTTTCTGCCGAAAGTTTGGGTGAGTCTTTGGAAGGGCGACGCATACGCTTGGGGAGTCTTTACGGTAAGGGTGGTCGTGGTTCTGGGTTCGGGCTGTGGGTCATGATAAACCCTTATCCCCGGTATTGTAGTTGATTCGGCCACACCCCAGTAACACGGAGGCAATATTGGCGCCACGGTCATGGCCGCGTGGCGCTTGTCAAATATGTCAATAGGAATCATAATGCGAATCGTTCTCATTCATATTCCTTCGAAAGACAGCGCGCCGATACGCCTGCCGGGCCCGCCACTCCACCATGACCATCAAGAACAACGACACCGTCACGCCGACTTCCTTCATCACGAGCCGCAAGCATGCGCGTCCCTTGCCGGCGCACACCTTGGCCATGCTGGCGTCGCTGGCACTGCCGGCCGTCGCCCATGCCGGTGCGGACGTGACGCCCGACCCCACGATCCCGAGCGTGCAGGTGACGGGCGCGAACCAGCCGCAACAAGCATCGGCCAACGAGAAATTCACGGCGCCGCTGCTCGACACGCCGAAATCCGTCACCGTCGTGCCGGCCGAGGTCATCGCGCAGACGGGCGCGACCTCGCTGACGGATGCGCTGCGCACCGTGCCCGGCATTACCATCGGCGCGGCCGAAGGCGGCAATCCGGTGGGCGACAATATGTTCATCCGCGGCTATAACGCGCAGACGGACACCTATGTCGACGGCATCCGCGACGCCGGCTCGCAGTCGCGCGAGATTTTCGCCGTCGAACAGATCGAAGTGGTGAAAGGGCCGAACTCGGCGCTGGGCGGCCGCGCGTCGGCCGGCGGCGGCGTCAACCTGATCACGAAGACGGCGGAGGCCTACGACTTCAACCGCGCCAGCATCGGCATCGGGACGGACAAATACCGCCGCCTCACGGGCGACTTCAACCGCAACATCGGCAGCGACAGCGCGTTCCGCCTGAACGTGATGGCACACGAGAACGACGTGCCGGGCCGCGCCGTCGTGGGCGGCAAGCGCTACGGCGTGGCGCCCACGGTCACGTTCGGCCTGTCGGGCCCGACGCGGGTCACCATCGGCGTCTACCACCTGACCACGCACGAGATCCCGGATACGGGCATCCCGTTCAACAATCCGCTCACGACGGGCCCGGACGTCGCGAAGAACGGCAACGGCCGGCCGTTCGACGTCGACCGCGGCACGTTCTACGGCCTCGCCAACCGCGACTTCCGCGACACGAAGAGCGACATCGTCAACATCGACCTGCGCCACCAGCTTGCCAACGGCATCGTGCTGCGCAACGTCACGCGCTACGGCAAGTCGAACAACGACTACGTGTGGACCCAGCCGGACGACTCGAAGGGCAACACGGTGTTGTACGGCACCGTCTGGCGCCGCGCGAACACGCGCGTCACGGAGACGCGCACGGCGACGAACGTGACGAGCATCTCGGGCGAGCTGCACACGGCCGGTATCAAGCATACGTACAACGCGGGCATCGAGTTCGACCGCGAGACGACGGACCGCAGCAACTACGTCTTCACGCCGGGCACGAACAATCCGCTGACGGGCACGTTCACCTGCCCGACGTCGGGCAGCGCGACGCTGTACAACTGCACGACCCTCGTCGATCCGAACCCGTACGATCCGTGGGTCTACACGCGCACCGTGTCGCCCGCGCTGACGCACGTGAGCACGAAGACGAAGGCCGCGTACGCATTCGACACGATCGAGTTCGACAAGCAGTGGCAGGTCAACCTGGGTGCGCGCCACGACGACTTCCAGACGACGCTGAACACGCTGGCGACCGCCACGACGGCGGCCGTCGCGGCGCACGTCGACAGCCGGTTCTGGAGCTGGCAGACGGGCCTCGTCTACAAACCGGCGGAGAACGGCAGCATCTACCTGGCCTACGCGACGTCCGCGACCCCGCCCGGCAACGACGGCGGCGACGGCCTGGATGCGCTGACGGTGGCCGTGCAGAACCTGCAACCGCAGCGCAGCCGGAACGTCGAGCTGGGTACCAAGTGGGACGTGATGCCGGGCGGCCGGCTGTCGCTGACGGCGGCCGTGTTCAAGAGCACGATGAACAATGCCCGCGTGACGGCGCCGGACGGCACGACGCAGAACGTCGGCCGCAAGGCAGTGAAGGGCGCGGAGCTGGGCTTCTCCGGCAAGCTGTCGTCGCAATGGAGCGTGTTCGGCGGCTACACGTTCCTGGATGCGACCGTGGCCGACAACGGCTACCTGAACGTGGGCACGACGGCGCAACCCGTGTACGTCGTCTCGCCGTACAATGGCAACCGCTTCCCGGCCACGCCGAAGCACTCGGCCACGCTGTGGACGACGTATGCGGTCACGAAGGACTTCTCGGCCGGCCTGGGCGTGAACACGATGTCCAAGGTCTACGGGAACGTGAACAACAACAAGTGGGCGCCGGGCTATACCCGCGTCGACGCGATGGCCAGCTATGCGCTGAACCAGGACGTCAGCCTGCAACTGAACGTGCAGAACCTGACGGACAAGTTCTATTTCGACCGCGTCTCCTCGCCGCACTATGCCGGCGTGGGCCCGGGCCGGTCGGCGACGCTGGCGGCCAACGTCAAGTTCTGATCCCGCACGAGGAGTCGGCGATGATGCTGCATATTCCGGGCGTTTTGACCCCGGACCAGGTGAACGCGATGCGCGCGCGCCTGCACGCGACGGACTGGGTCGACGGCCGCGCCAGCGTCGGCACGCAGGGCGCGCAGGTCAAGCGCAACCGCCAGCTGGCGGAGGGCTCGCCGCTGGCCGTCGAACTGGGGCAGATCGTGAGCGCGGCGCTGATGGCGCATCCATTGTTTTTCTCGAGCGCGCTGCCGCTGCGCATCCTGCCGCCGTTCTTCAACGGCTACGCGGGCGGCGAGCATTACGGCCCGCACGTCGACGGCGCCATCCGCGCCCAGCGCGGTGGGGCCGCGCTGCGTGCGGACGTGTCGTGCACCGTGTTCCTGTCCGACCCGGCCGACTACGACGGCGGCGAGCTGGCCGTCGTCGACACGTACGGCACGCATGAGGTCAAGCTGCCGGCGGGTGACGCGATCGTCTATCCGTCGTCCAGCGTGCACGAGGTGAGGGCGGTGACGCGCGGCGAGCGGCTCGCGTCGTTCCTGTGGGTGCAGAGCATGGTGCGCGACGACGGGCGCCGCGCGATGCTGTTCGAACTCGATACCGCGATCCAGGCGCTGCGCACGAAGCATGGCGACGGGGCGGAACTCGTGGCGCTCACGGGGCATTACCACAACCTGTTGCGGATGTGGGCGGAGACGTAGGCGGATCTGCGTTTTGGTGGGCACTGGGTGCCCACCCTACGAGAACCGGTGGGCACGGGCCTCCACCGTACGAAAACCGCGCCGTAGGGTGGGCACCCCGTGCCCACCGGGAAGTACCCGTAAAATGAAAAAGGGCCGGAACCTTCGCAGGTTCCGGCCCTTCGCTTTTTCTACCGCAGCTTACGCCGCCAGCAGCTGGCGCAGCACGAACGGCAGGATGCCGCCATGCTTGTAGTAATCGACTTCGATCGGCGTGTCGATGCGCAGCAGCACGGACGTTTCCTTGGTCGAGCCGTCGGCGCGGTGGATCACGAGCGTCGCCTGCATCTGCGGGCGGATCTCGCCTTCCAGGCCCTTCAGGTCGAAGGTCTCGTTGCCCGTGATGCCCAGCGTGTCGACGCTGTCGTCGGCCAGGAACTGCAGCGGCAGCACGCCCATGCCGACCAGGTTCGAACGGTGGATGCGCTCGAACGAACGGGCGATCACGGCCTTCACGCCCAGCAGCTGCGTGCCTTTCGCGGCCCAGTCGCGCGACGAACCGGTGCCGTACTCTTCGCCCGCGAAGATCATCGTCGGGGTGCCTTCCGCGATGTACTTCATCGCGGCGTCGTAGATCGACAGCTGTTCGCCGCTCGGCTGGTGGAGCGTGATGCCGCCTTCGACGGCGGAACCGTCCGCCTTCGGCGGGATCATCCTGTTCTTGATGCGCACGTTCGCGAACGTACCGCGCATCATGATCTCGTGATTGCCGCGGCGCGAGCCGTACGAGTTGAAGTCGGCCTTGATGACGCCGTGGTCCTTCAGCCATTTACCGGCCGGGCCGTCTTCCTTGATCGAACCGGCCGGGGAGATGTGG
>Ga0207657_10005905_pt1 | contig 12740 bp, 9 predicted proteins | sample KBSC33metaG_FD_184316 | JGI IMG/M metagenome (GOLD analysis project Ga0207657, IMG submission 184316) | Corn rhizosphere microbial communities from Kellogg Biological Station, Michigan, USA - KBS C3-3 metaG (SPAdes) (version 2) | ecosystem: Host-associated > Plants > Roots > Rhizosphere > Soil ...
GGGCCTCGAGAACCGCCTGCACATGATCCACGAGTTCGGGGTGCGCACCGGGCGGATCTCGCTGAACCGCATGGTCGAGCTGCTCGCCACGAACCCGGCGCGCCTCTTCGGCCTCTACCCGCGCAAGGGCACGATCGCCGTCGGCTCCGACGCCGACATCGTCGTCTTCGACCCGCAGCGGCAGCTGACGCTCTCGGCGGAGACGCACCACTCGAAGGCGGACTACAACCTCTACGAGGGCACCACGGTCACCGGAGCTCCCGAGGTCGTCCTCCTGCGCGGTCACGTGCTCGTCGAGAACGACGAGCTCGTCGCGGCGCCCGGAATCGGGCAGTTCGTGGGCCGTGCACGGTTCGGCGAGGAGCTGAAGCCCGAGCGGCTCGCCGCCCGCTGAGGACGGGGCGTCAGGGACCGACGGCGACGTTGCCGAGGCGTCCGCGCACGACGTCTCGGCGCACGCTCAACGTGCCGCGGGCGGCCATCGTCCCCCGAACCTGGAGGGAGCCGGACAACCGGAGCGGCGGCAGGAGCCCGGTGACCCGGATCCGCCCGCTCACCTGGACGCCGGTCGCGATGCTGTAGCGGTCGAGCGTGAACGCGGTGCCGGTCCCGGAGAGCGTGCCGCCGTGGATGCCTACGAGGCGCGCCTTGCGGCCGGAGAGCCCCGCGGTGGCAAGCCACGCGGCCTCCGCCTCGCGCAGGGTCTTCGCCGCCACCGATCTGGTCTGCGTCGGGCTCAGCCGCTTCGCCGGAGCGTGCGGGAACGCCGCCAGGGGCGCGACGTACGGCTGCTCGCGCCGGCAGACCCGCGACGGCGCCGAGCCGCTCTCGATCCAGGCGCGCAGGATGATCTGGGAGCAGAGCGAGGTGTCCATGGTCAGGACGCTGTGCCCGACGCCGGGCACGACGACGAGATGGCCCTGCGGGAAGCGCGCCACCACCGCCGCGGCGTCGGCGGTCGGGGTGCGCAGGTCGAAGCCGCCGCTGAACGCGAGAACGGGTACGTCGGGGAACGCGCCGGCGGACGGATCGACGCCGGGCTGCGGCGCGGGCCAGCCCGCACACGACCAGGCGTTGCCGAGCCCGGCGGCCCAGCTACCGAATGGGCCGAGCGAGCCGGGCGGCAGGGCCGCGAGCACAGCCTCGATCGACGCCAGCCGGTCTGCGGGCGCAGCACTCGGGAGCCAGGGGAACGGGCCGTCGTCGCACACCGTCGCGAGATACAGCGCACTGCTGAACGTGCTGGCCGCCGGCGCCGGGCCGTCGCTCTCGAGCCGAAGAGCGTGGAGCAGCGGCCGACTATCCCCGGTGCGGGCTGCGTGCACCGCCGCCGGCAGCTCGGCGGCGAGCCCGGGATTGAGATCCGCGTCGACGACCATGCCGAGGAAGGTGAGTGCCGTGACCGAGCCCTCCAGGGGGCTCACGGCCAGCTCGTTCGCGACCGCGACGACGTCGCCGGCGAAGTCGGAGGTCGAGCTTGCACAGGCGCCGTTCGCGCAGAATCGCGCCAGCGTCCCCGGGAGCGCCTGGAGGACGTTCGCGGAGAACGAGCTGTCCTCCCCCGGCGCGACGACCGAGTCGAGCACCAGGCGATCGACGTGGGCCGGATATGTCGACGCATAGGTGAGCGCGAGCTTCGTCCCGTAGGAGACGCCCAGGATCGCGATCCGGTCGAAGCCGAGCGCCTCGCGGACCGCGTCGAGGTCGGCCGCGTGGTCGGCCGTGCTGTAGAACGACCCGGACGGCCCCAGCTCGGCCGCGCAATCGGCGACGACCTCCATCTCGTCGCTCGCCGGCCCGGCGCTGTCGAGCGAGTCGCACGCGAGCGGATTGGAGCCGCCCGTGCCGCGATCGTCGTAGGCGACGAGCGTGTAGCCCGGGAAGAGGAAGCGGAAGAAGGTGGCCTGCGACGGATCGCCGAGATCGTAGGTCTGCGCCGATCCCTGCCCGGGCCCGCCGGCGACGAGGAAGACGACGCCGCGAGGCGCGCCGATGCTCGGCAGCATCTCGACATGCAGCGGGATCGTCCCCGCGACCAGGCCCGCGCGATCGACGGGAACCTCGACGACCGAGCAGAGAAGGCCGGCCGTGCGGCCGCACGTCGCGGCAGCTGCGTGCGCGGATCCCGACGTCGCGGCCGCGGCGACGGCGAGCGCGCAGACGACGAGGGCGCAGCGGCTCGCCGGCCGGGCCATGCGACTGATCGAGATCCCCCTCACGCGGCTCGCTCAAGCTCTCGGCGTGCCGCGTGCTCCCGCGGATCCCTCATAGGTGTAAACAGCAGACGAATCCGGCGGGCGTCCGCATGCGTATTACCGGTATGCGCTTGTTTCTCCTCGCACTCCCGGTCGTCCTGACGGCGCTCTTCCTCCTGACGGCCTGCGGCGGCAAGGGCGGCGGCGGCTACTAGCCGCCGCCGCTCCGCCTCGAAGCTCAGGGCGTCGTGATCGCCTGTGGAGCCGACTCCTTGACGAGGAGCGGCCGCAGCACGTAGTAGAGGATCGCGGCGACACCGAAGCCGGTGAGCCACGACAGGTCGACGTTGTGCGTGTGCTTCGCGATCGGGCCCTGCAGGAAGCTCGTGAGCCCGTAGCCCCACGCCCAGCCGGCCACGACGCCGGCGAGCATGCCGATCACCGCGGCCCAGTTCACGTCGCCGTAGATCGACTCCTTCGGCGACGCGTAGAGCGCCTGCACGTCGATCTTCCCGCGCCTGAAGACGAGGTAGTCGACGCACATCACACCGGCCCACGCCGAGATCCAGAGAACGACCGACGCGAGCCACTGGTCGAACTTCTCCGCCCAGTTGGCCGACTGGATGAACCAGACGAGCGCGCCGGTGCCGAGGATCGAGACGGCGATGCTCACCTTCCAGCGCGCCGCCTTCACGTCGAGTGAGAGAGCCGCCAGCGTCGCCGAATAGAGGTTCAGGATGTTCGTCGCGACCGGCCCGTGCATGACGAGGAAGAGCACGGGAATCGAGAACGCGCCGAACGCCGCCGAGACGAAGTCTGCGGGGTCGTTCGACACGCCGGCGCTCGCGATCGACGCGCCGAGGAAGCCGAGCCAGACGGTCGGGATGAGAATCGCCGACCACGCCGTCCAGAACACCTTCTTGTCGGAGGTTCCCGGCTTGATGAAGCGCGTGTAGTCGGACGACCAGGTGAGCCACGTGATGCCCCAGCCGACTCCGATCGCGGTCAGGAGCTGCGTGTACGCGGTGAGCTTGTCGGCGCCGTGCGCGGTCGAGTGACCCCACACGACGTCCACCTTCGTCCACGCGAGGATGCTCATCACGAGCACGATCACGGCAGCGACCGGCACCGTGAACTTCTCGAAGGACTGGATGAGGTAGAAGCCGACGATCGCGATCAGCACCTGCACGGCCATGATCCCGATCCCGACCGCATACTTCGTGCCGGTTCCCGGATGGTCGTAGCCCATGTGCTTGAAGATGCCGAGCACGAGGTCGAGCACGACCCAGGTGTTGACGCCGAGCCACCCCATCGTCATCAGGAGCTGCGCGGCCGCCGGCAGGTAGGCGCCGCGGCGGCCGAACGCCGCCCGTGACAGCACCATCTGATTGACGCCCGTGCGGTGGCCCATCACGCAGAAGAGACCGAAGAACGCGCAGCCGACGACGTTGCCGACGACGAGCACGAGGAGCGTCTCGACGAGGCTCAGCCCGAGGATGATCCCGAGCGCCCCGAGGATCCAGTTGATCGGGGCGATGTTCGCACCGGCCCAGATCCAGAACTGCTGCCACGGCGTCGAGGTCCGATCCTCCGCCCGGATCGGCTCGATGCCGTGCCCGTCGAGCTGAACGGCGTCCGCCAGCTCGTTTCTGCCCTGCTCCATGCCTTGCCTCCCTGTCGACCGGAACGAGACGCCTCGATTCTCTGCCTCCGGCAGGACGGATGGAAGCTCAGCGGTTGCGCAGAAAGCCGGCCCGAACCGGCACGTACCGCACAAAAGCCCTGCAACCGGCATTCCTCTCTCGTGACGGTTCCGTCACGGGGTCTGGCCCGGGTCTGGCCCCGGTCTTTGATCCGCCGGCCCGAGAGCCGTGTCGGATTCGGCCGCTGGTCTACGCCGAATCGGGATAGAGGGCCGGGTCGACCTCGACGGGCTCGAGCCGGCGGTGGGGCGTTGCGGCATCCGCCCGGGCGGCGCGCGCGACGTCGCGGCAGCTCGCGAACTCGACGTCGCCGGCGGCGAGCGCGTGCTCGACGACGCGGCGCAGCACCTCGACCCGGTGCGGCCGCCCCGAGAGGAACGGATGGCACGTGAGCACGAAGAGGCAGCCGTACCTGCGCATCGCGTCGAGCTCGCTCAGCCAGAGATCGAGCACCTTCGCCGGCGACTCGATCGCCGAGCGGAACGGCGGGTCGGGAATGTAGGCGTACTGCTCCCAGTCGTCGAGCGCCCAGTGCACGGGCAGCTCGACGATCTCGCCCGCGCCCGTGTCGAGCACGTACGGAGTGTCGGCGTCCATCAGCGACGAGTCGTACGCGAGCCCGTGCTCGGCGACGATGCCGGGCGTGCGCCAGCCGGGCTCCCAGCTCGGGCAGCGGAAGCCCTCGACCTCCGCGCCGAGCCGTCGCAGCGTGGCGAGCGCGCGCTCGAAGTCGCCGCGCTCCTCTTCCTCGGTCTGCGCGAACGGCGAGAAGTGCGCGTACGAATGGTGGCCGACCTCGTGCCCGGCCGCGAGGATCGCGTCGACCGTGCCGGGGTACCGGTCGGCCGTCCAGCCGGGCACGAAGAACGTCGCAGGCAGCGAGTACTCGCGGAGCAGGTCGAGGATGCGCGGGACGCCGACGAGCGGGCCGTACGCCTGGTGCGACATCACGCCCGCGTTCCGCGCGTAGAGGCCGCTCTCCGCGAGGATCGGCGCCTCCGCGTCGACGTCGAACGTCAGGCACGCGTTGATGCTCAAGGCGACCCGCCGAGGGCACGGAGCGACAGCAGGTCGTAGAGCACGTTCGCCGCCGCGAGCGCGGTCACGTTTCCCGGCCCGTCGTAGGGCGGCGCGACCTCGACGACGTCACAGCCCGCGAGCTTGATGCCGCGGAGCGCGCGCAGGAACGCGAGCGCTTCGGCCGTCGAGAAGCCGCCGACCTCCGGCGTTCCGGTCCCCGGCGCGAACGCCGGGTCGAGGAAGTCGATGTCGAACGAGAGGAACACCGGCCGGTCGCCCACCGTCTCGAGCACGAGCTCGCCGTACCGAGCGGGCCCGAGGTCACGCAGCTCGTCGGTCGAGAGGACGGTGAAGCCCATCGCCCGCGCGTCGTCGATGTCGGCGGCGCCGTAGAGCGAGCCGCGCATGCCCGCCTGCACGGAGCCGTGCGGATCGATCAGCCGTTCCTCGACGGCACGCTTGAACGTCGTGCCGTGGAAGAACTTCTGACCGAAGTACTGCTCCCACGTGTCGCCGTGCGAGTCGAGCTGCACGAGTGCGAGCGGACCGTGCTTCGGAGCGAGCGCGCGCAGCTCCGCGAGCGTGATCGAGTGGTCGCCCCCCATCGCCGCGACGAAGACACCGGCGTCGATGAGCGGCGCGAGCGCCTCCTCGATCTGGCGATAAGTGCGCTCCGTGTCGCCCGGCGACACCGGCACGTCGCCGTAGTCGACGATCGAGAGCGCCTCGACGACGTCGACGCCGAGCGCAGGGTTGTACGGGCGGATGAGCGCGGACGCGGAACGGATCGCCTCGGGGCCGAACCGGGGCCCCGAGCGGTAGCTCGTCGCCGTGTCGAACGGGATTCCGTAGACGACCGCGTCGACACCCGCGAGCTCCGTCACGTGCGGTGCGCGCATGAACGTGCGGATCCCGGCGAAGCGCGGGATCACCTGCGCGTCGAGCGGCCTGTACGGAGGCTCCGCCATCGGCGCGAGCCTACTCGTCCCAGCCTTAACGCGACCCGAACAGACGCTCGTCTAGGCTCGGCCCCTGTGGGGTCGCGTGTCGGGATGGTCGTCGCCGTGCTCGCACTCGCGGTCTTCGCGACGACGAGCGACGCCGCCGCCGCGGCGACGACGTACGCGAAGGGCATCGACGTCTCCCACTACCAGGGCAAGATCGCGTGGCCGAAGGTCGCGAACGCGTCCGTCACGTTCGCGTTCGGGAAGGCGACCGAGGGCACCACCTATACCGACCCGACGTACACGACGAACCGCACCGGCGCGGAGTCGGCCGGCATCACGTTCGGCGCCTACCACTTCGCACGCCCGGCCGGCTCGGGCGACTCGGGCCTGATCGCGAACGCGATCGCGCAGGCCGACTACTTCCTCGACGTCGCGCAGCCGCAGGAGGGCGAGCTGCCGCCGGTGCTCGACCTCGAGACGAAGGGCAACCTCACGACGCCGGCGCTCCAGAAGTGGACGAGCGCGTGGCTCACCGAGATCGCCGCACGCACCGGCGTCGCCGGTCTCGTCTACGCATCGCCGAGCTTCTGGAAGACCGCGCTCGGCGACACCCTCACGGTCGCCGCTTCCGGCTACCCGCTCTGGATCGCGCACTGGACGACGAACGCTTCGCCGCTCGTCCCCGCGGAGACCTGGGGCGGCCGGAGCTGGACGTTCTGGCAGTACTCGAGCCACGGCCGCGTCGCCGGCATCTCGCCGCAGGTCGACCTCGACCGCTTCAAGGGCACCGATCCTTCCGCGGCGGCGATCGGGACGTACCCGGTCGGCACGCCTGCGCCGAGCGCGACGCCGACGATCGTCGGGTCGGCTCAGTCCGGCAGGACGCTCGCGGCGGTGCCGGGAAGCTGGAGCGGCGGCAAGCCGCTGACGTTCGACTATCAGTGGCAGCGCTGCGACGCGGCCGGCGCAGGCTGCACGCCTCTGGTCGGGGCGACGAAGGAGACCTACGTCCCCGTCACCGCGGACGTCGGCCACGCGCTGACGGTCGCGGTGACCGCGCAGGGCCCCGACGGCAGCGCGACCGCGACGTCCCCGCCGACCGTCACCGTCTCGGCGTCGGGCGTGACCGTGACCCGGCCGACGGCGACGAACGCTCCGTTCGTGAGCGGCACCGTGCAAGCAGGCCAGACGCTGACGGTCTCCGTCGGGACGTGGACGGGCTCGCCGACGGCGTTCACGTACGAGTGGCGCCGCTGCTCGGCGACCGGCACGCAATGCGTCGCCATCGTCGGCGCGACCGCGCCGTCGTACACGCTCACCCCCGACGACATCGGCGCGGAGATCTCGGCGGTCGTGACGGCCACGGGCAAGGGCGGCTCGACGTCCGCCCCCGCCGCGACGACGTCTCCGGTCGTGGCCGCCCCGGTCCCGGCCGCCGTGCCCGGGTCGGCCGTCGCAACGCCGGGCGCGGCGGGCGCCGTCTCGACCCTCGACGGCGGCGCCGCAGTGACGTGGCAGCCCGGCGCGATCCCGTCCGGGTCGAGCGTGTCGCTGACGAAGACGGGCAAGGGGCTGCTCCTCGCGGTCTCACCGGCGATCGCGCAGTTGCCGTGGCCGGTCGACCTGCAATACGCACAGCCGGCGACGGGAGTCGTGGGTACGTCGACCGACAACAAGGTGTGGCACGCCGTGCCACGGCTGAGGGCGCCCGCGCTCGGCGTCGCGCAGCTCGCGGGCACCTACGTCGACGCGGCAGGACTGACCCATGTCCTTCTGCGCGTCGCGGGTCGCGTGGCACTCTTCACGCCGGGCGCATGGGGGGATCCGAGCCTCGTCGCGGCGGGACCGCCACGGCCGCGGCTCGTCGCCCCGTTGAAGGCGCGCCGGCTGCGCGACGGCTCGGTGCTCGTCACCGCGCGCGTCCGCCTGCCGTCGCAGGCGCACCTCTGGGTGAGCGTGAAGGGGCCGACGCACCAGTCGCTCGTACGCAAGCCCGGTGCGGTGCCGGTGCGCGTACGCATCTCCGGCCGCTCGTTACCGCGCGGCACGCGGGCGACGCTCCGCGTGGCCGCACGCGACCCGTGGGGCCGCAAGGCTGCGCTCCTCGCCGCGTTCCGGGCACCGTAGACTCGCCCGCATGACGCTCGTCGTGCGGAACGCACGCCTTCTCGACGGGCGGCTCGTCGACCTCCTCGCGGAGGGCGGCCGCTGGACGCGCATCGGCGAGTCGCTCGCCGTCGACGGCGCGGAGGAGATCGACGCGGACGCGCGCCTCGTCACCCCGCCGCTCGTCGACTGCCACCTCCATCTCGACGCGTCGCTCACGGCGGGCAGGCCGCGGTGGAACGAGTCCGGCACCCTGATCGAGGGGATCCACGTATGGGGCGAGCTGAAGCCGACCCTCACCGAGCAGGACGTATTCGAGCGCGCGCGCGAGATCGTGCGCTGGTCGGTGGCTCAGGGGACGCTCTTCATCCGTGCGCACGCCGACGTGTCGGGCGAGAACGAGGCGATGGTGCGCGGGCTGCTCCGGCTGCGCGACGAGGTCGCCGAGCTCTGCACCGTGCAGGTCACCGCGTTCCCGCAGGACGGCATCTTCGCGCGCGACGGCGACGAGGCGCGACTCGAGACCGCCCTGCGACTCGGGGTCGACTGCGTCGGCGGCATCCCGCATTACGAGCCGACGACGGAGCTCGGCCTGAAGGAGGTGCATCGCGTGTTCGAGCTGGCGAAGCAGTACTCGCGCCGCATCGACGTGCACTGCGACGAGACCGACGACCCGAGCTCGCGCTTCCTCGAGGTGATGGCCGACGACACGATCAAGTTCGGGCTCGCCGGCCGCGTCACCGCCTCGCATTGCACGGCCATGGGCTCGTACGAGCCGTACTACTCGTCGAAGCTGCACGGGTTCCTGAAGCGTGCCGGCATCAACGTCGTCGTGAACCCGTACGCGAACTCGCTCATCCAGGGGCGGCTCGACGTCTATCCGAAGCGGCGCGGGTTCGCGCAGCTCAAGGAGCTCCTCGCGGCCGGCGTCAACGTGTCGCTCGGCAACGACGTGATCATGGATCCGTGGTACTCGCTCGGGCGCGCCGACATGGTGGAGGCGGCATCCCTCGCGCTGCACTTCACCTACATGAGTGGACGCGAGGAGATCCCGGAGATGCTCCGCTGCGCCACCGAGCGCGGCGCGCGCACGCTCGGCATCGAGGACGAGTACGGCATCGAGGAGGGCAAGCCGGCGGATCTCGTCGTCTACGACGCGCCGAGCGCGCTCGAGGTGCTGCGACTCCATCCACCCCGCCGCTGGGTGATCCGCCGCGGCCGCGTCGTCGCCGAGACGACGCCGGCCCGGACGACGCTCGAAGGCGAGCCCGTGACCTTCAGTCCGCGGTAGGCGCGGCAGCCGCCCGCTCGAGCAGCTCCTGCGCCTGTCTCGCGACGACGACGTCGGCTTTCGCCTCGGCGAGCGCGACCGCCTCCCTCAGGAGGCCCTCGGCCTCGCCGCCCCGCCCGGCCGCGAGCAGCAGCTCCGCGAGGCCGATCCGGAACTCGGCGTGGAGCGGAACGTACTCCGAGTCGTCCACGATCGCGAGCGCGCGACGGGCGAGGTCGATCGCCTCCGCGTGGTCGCCGCGCCTCGACGCGATGAGCCCTCGGACGAACAGCGCCTCCGCGACGGTGACGAAGTCGTCCTCGACCCCGATCCGCTCCGATTCTCGCACGATGTGCTCCGCCTCGCCCAACCGTCCCTGACGTGCGAGCGCCTCCGCGAGCAGCGAGCCCATCGTGGAGCGGATGCCCACCTCCCCGAGCTCGCCGAGCCCCTCCCAACCGAGGCGGAGCTCACGCTCCGCGGCGGCGAGCTCGCCGGCGCGGAGCTCCATGTAGCCCATCTCCATGTGCAGCGTCGTCCCGGTCATCACCGTGCCGAGCTCGTGGTGGATTCGCATCGCCTCGGTGAGGTGGCGCCGGGCCTCGTCGAGGTCGCCGCGGTGCCAGGCCGCGCGTGAGAGCGCGTCCTGCGCCCACGCGACGACACGCGAGCCGAGCCGGTCCGCCGCCGCAAGCATCTCCTCGTGCATCAGCTCGATCTCGGGCCAGGGCGTGTCGCTCCAGATCGCCGCCGTGCCCATCTCCTTGATCGCCACGAGCTCGATGCTCGTGTTCCCGGCCTCCCGCGCGTACGCGAGCGCGCGCTCGCCCGTGCGCCGGCTCTCCCCGAGCCGTCCCACCCAGAAGAGCGCAAGCGCGAGGACGGTCAGGGCCTCGGCGAGCGCACCGGGGTCGCCGAGCTGCTCGAGCTCGACGACCGCGCCCCGAAGCGCCGGCACGAGATCCTCGTTGCGGGTATCGCCCCGCAGCGACTGTGCCTTCTCGAGCAGCACCCGCGCGAGCGCGGCCGTGACGCCCTCGCCGAGCCGGCCCGCCTCTCGAAGCACGTCGACCGCACCGTCGAGCGGGCCCGCGCTCACGAGCACGCGGCCGTAGCGGAGCAACAGCTCGGCGCGATGCCCGTCCGCGTCGCCGCCGAGGTCGAGCGCACGGCGCAGGAGGTTCGCCGCCGCGCCGTTGTCGCCGCGCTCCTCCGCCCGTACGGCGGCGGCCGCGAGACGCTCGGCGGCGCGCGCGGCCCGCGCCGGATCGGGCGTGCCGAGCTCGGCGGCGTACGACGACGCCTGCTCGAGGTGATAGCCGACGATCTCGTCGAGCTCGACCAGATCGGCGCCGTGCTCGTCGAGCCACAGGCCGAAGCGTTCGTGCAGGTCGACCCGCGTCTCTTTCGGCAGCGCCTCGTACGCCGCGTCGCGGATCAGCAGGTGCCGGAAGCGGTAGGCATCCTCGCTCAGAAGCGACGGAGCGTTGGGCCGGACGAGCTCCTTGCGCACGAGCGAGCCGAGCCTCGTGTCGACCTGCGGCTCCTCGGGGCCGAGCGCCGCGACCGCGCCGCGGTGGAAGACCTGGCCCTCGACCGCGGCCCGTCCGAGCACCGCCCGCTCGGCAGGAGGGAGCGAGTCGAGGCGCGCGGCGAGCAGCGCGTGGATCGTCGGCGGCACGGTCACCGCGCCTCCGGACTCGCGCGCGAGCTCGACCATCTCCTCGACGAAGAGCGGATTCCCCTCGGCCGCGTTGCGGATCCGCTCGGCGAGCTCGGGGTCGCTCTCGCCCAGAAGGAGCTCGACCAGCGCGTCCGTGTCACCGGAGCCGAGCCCCTCGAGCAGGACGGTCGTCGCGTTCAGCTTGCCGCCGCCCCAGCCCGGGCGCAGCTCGAGCAGCTCCGGGCGCGCCATGCAGAGGAGCAGGATCGGCGCACCGCGCGACATGTCGGCGACGTGCTCGATCAGGTCGAGGAACACGGCGTCGCCCCACTGGATGTCGTCGAAGACGACGATCAGCGGTCGTTCGGCCGCGGCGACCTCGAGCGCCTTGCGCGCGGCCCAGGCGGTCTCGGCCGGCGTCGTCGGGACGTCGAGCTCGCCGAGCACGGCGGCGAGCGGCCGGCGGACGGCGTCTTCCTCCGGCAGCGAGGGCAGCTGCTTGAGGATCTCGACGAGCGACCAGTACGTGATGCCCTCTCCGTACGAGAGGCAGCGTCCACGGAGGACGCGTGCGCCGTCCACGCGGCCGATGAACTCGTCGACGAGGCGCGACTTGCCGACCCCCGCGTTCCCGAGCAGCGTGAAGAGATGGCACATGCTCTCCCTGACCGCCCGCTCGAACGCGCGGTCGAGCGACTCGAGCTCGTGCGCACGCCCGACCATCGGCGCGGCGTTGCGGCGCGCCGGTCCACCGGCGATCCGGCGCACCCTGTACGCCGTGAGCGCGGCCGACTTTCCCTTGACCTCGAGCGGAGGCAGGAGCTCCACCTCGACGGCTGCGCGCACGAGCGCGTACGTCTCCGCCCCGATCAGGACATCGCCGGTGGCCGCAGCCTGCTCGAGCCGGGCCGCGACGTTGACCGCGTCGCCCGTCGCAAGCGTGTCCGCCCCGCCCGTGACGACCTCGCCCGTGTTGACGCCGATGCGGACGTCGATCTCGACGGCGTCGCGAAGCTCGAGCGCGGCACGCACGGCCCGGAGCGCGTCGTCCTCGTGCACGACCGGAACGCCGAAGACCGCCATCACCGCGTCGCCGATGAACTTCTCCACCGTGCCGCCGTGACGCTCGATCGCGGCCCGGGCGGTCGCGAAGTATCCGGCCATGACCCGGCGAAGCGCCTCGGGGTCGAGCCTCTCGCCGAGGCTGGTGGAGCCCGTCACGTCGCAGAAGAGAACGGTCACGACCTTGCGCTGGGTCGGCGACGTCTCGACGACCTCGAGCGGCGCGCCGCAGCCGTTGCAGAAACGGGCGCTCTCGGGGTTCGCGGTTCCGCACGCGGCGCAGGTCACCGTCTGAGGGTAAGCCGCAGCGCGGCGCGAAACCAGAGCCGCAACGTGGAAGAGGCGGGCCCGCCTGCCCGTCTGGTGGACATGAAGACGCACTTCCTCCTCACCGCCCTCGCCTTCGCGGTGCTCGCCCTCGCCCTCGGCGGCTGGGTCGTACAGAGCCTGCGCCGGCCGCCGGCACTCGCGTAGCCCGGCGCGCCGCGACCTTTCAGGCGCCGCGTGGCTCGATCGGGCGCCCCACCGTCAGCGACTCGCGGAGCGCCGGATCGAGCCCGCGGTCTCCCCCTCCGCCTCCGGCTCCGGGACGGTTCGGATGAACGTCATCGCCCTCCTGTCAGCGCGTCTGCGGGAAACCGAGGTCGACCTTCGAGGTCGCGGGATCCGGCCAGCGCGACGTCACGACCTTGCCGCGCGTGTAGAAGTCGATGCCTTCGGGGCCGTAGACGTGACGGTCCCCGAAGAGCGACGCCTTCCAGCCCCCGAACGAGT
>Ga0207657_10005907_pt1 | contig 12737 bp, 5 predicted proteins | sample KBSC33metaG_FD_184316 | JGI IMG/M metagenome (GOLD analysis project Ga0207657, IMG submission 184316) | Corn rhizosphere microbial communities from Kellogg Biological Station, Michigan, USA - KBS C3-3 metaG (SPAdes) (version 2) | ecosystem: Host-associated > Plants > Roots > Rhizosphere > Soil ...
GGGATACCATGAGGCGAGGATCGCATCGGCCATCGCCGGGTCCACCGCGACCGCGCTGCCGCTGGTCAGCACCAGCACCACCGGCTTGCCGGTATCGCGAAGCGCCTGGAGCAGCCGCTGCTGCGCCAGCGGCAAGGCGATATCGGTCCGGTCGCCGCCGACAAAGCCGGGCACGCTCACCGGCAGCGCTTCGCCTTCGAGATCGGGCGAGAGTCCGAGCACCGCCACCACCACGTCCGACTCCCGGGCGGCTGCCACCGCCTGGGCGAGCAAGGGTTCAGCCGGCGGGACCCATAGCAGCCTGATCCCCTCATCCTCACCGTGATGGTCGAGTTCGAGCCGGAAATCGTGGCGGCGTCCGTCGCTGACGAACGGAAGCTCGACGCGCCCCTTGCCGAGCGGCCCCTGGTGGAGCGGCTTGCCGTCGATCCACAGGCGCGCCGCGTCGTGCGTCTTGCAATCCTTCCAGCAGGCGGGAATGTCGATCGCTAGCGTGTAGCGACCCGGGCCCGGCGGCACGAGCGCCCCCGTCCAGCGCACCGCGAAGCCCCGAGGATCGAGCCCGACGAGCGGCGCGGCCCGCGTATAGTTGAAGTCGATTCGCCGATCCTGCCGCACCGCGACCGGTGTGCCGGTCACGGTGGCGCTCGAGAAATATTCGGCTTTCAGCCCAGGCTTGCCGTCTGCCGTGAACGCGGTCTCTGGCATCAGGACCGGGGCACCGTCGACCAGGGCGGAGCCCTGGGCATAACGCACATTGGCCGCGCCGAACTGGCGGCGGATGCCCTCCAGCGGCGTGACGGGATCGACGGCGGTGCCGTGGTAATTGGCTTCGAGTATGTTGAGGTCGTCGGCATCGGCGCCGATCACGGCGACGCGACTCCCCGACGCGAGCGGCAGCCGGCCCGCGTCGTTCTTGAGCAGCACGATCGCCTTGCGCGCCGCTTCCAGCGCCAGCGCGCGATGCGCCGGCGTGCCGACCGCATCGGGCGCAATCCGGCTCCATGGGCTGGCCGCGTCGAAGACGATGCCGAGCGCCTGTCGCGCCGAAAGCGCGCGGACGAGTGCGGTGTCGATCTCGGCCTCGCTCACCAGCCCGCGCTTCACGGCCTGCGGCAAGGCGGCATAGGCCGATCCGCAATTGAGATCTGTACCACCCTTGATCGCCGCCGCAGCCGCCGCGGCGGTGTCGAGCCGGTAATGATGGTACAGAGAGATGTTCGCGACGGCATCGCAGTCGGAAACCGTGAAGCCGGTGAACCCCCAGTCGCGGCGCAACCGGTCGATCATCAGCGAGGGCAGCGCGCAGGCCGGAACGCCATGGATCGCATTGTACGCGCACATCAGCGACCGCGCCTTGCCCTCCGTCACCGCCAGCCGGAAAGCGGGGAGATAGGTCGATTCCAGATCCTGCGGACTGGGATCGACGTCGAAGCCGTCGCGCCCCGCCTCGGGGCCGCTATGCACCACGAAATGCTTGGGCGTGGCGATCACCTTGGGGTGGGCGGGGTCGGGACCCTGCAAGCCCTGGATGAAGGCTACGCCGAGATGCCCGGTCAGATACGGGTCCTCGCCATAGGTTTCCTGGCCGCGGCCCCAACGCGGATCGCGGAAGATATTGATATTGGGCGACCAGATCGTCAGCCCTTCATAGATCCGCCGATCGGCGCCGATCGGGCGCGCGTTGAACTTGGCGCGTGCCTCGGTCGCGACCACGTCGCCGACGCGCCGCATCAGGTCGGTGTCCCAGGTCGCGGCCAGTCCGATCGCCTGGGGAAAGACGGTCGCGTCGCCGTCGCGCGCCAGCCCGTGCAACCCCTCGTTCCACCAGTCATAAGCGGGAAGCCCGGCCTCGGCATCCGCGGGGGCTGTATTCTGGAGTTGTGCCGCTTTCTCCTCGACGGTCATCGTGTCGACCGCCTTGGCCACGGCGTCGGGATCGGGTCCGAACAAGGCGAGCAGGATCAGCGGAATGCTCATTGCGGCCCCAATGTGCGCAAAGTGAGGGCCTTGCTGAGCGCCGCAGCGGATGCGTCGGATACCACGTCGATTGTCACGCTCTCGCCGGCGAGCAGGTCGAACCCATCATCGCTCGGCTGCGCGGCGAGGTCGCCGAAATCGAGCATCACCGCGCGGGCAAACGCGCCTGCCGTGACCGTCACGCGCTTGCCGTTCCAGCGCGCGGTGAGCCCGGGCGCCGGATAGGCCATGTCCTTGGGCAGCGCGCGCTCGACGATCGTGCGCGAGACGGCGCGTCCGTCGACCAGCAATTCAGCGACGGCGAAGCTCGTTTTGGGGTCGGCCTCCGCAAACAGATCGGCATCGGCGATGCTGGCCGCCTCCTGCGCGCTCAACGGCGCAAGCGACACCTTCGCATTCTTCTCGCCGAGTGGCTTGCCGGCCATGTCGAACGCCCGGATGCGCCATTCGGCCGCGATCGGGGCGGTCGCGTCGGAGACAAGCGCGATGCGCGTGGCGGCGTCCTTATGCTCGGCGACGATCGCCTGCGGCGCGAAGAAGCGCCGCGCCGCATATTGGAGCAGCTTCCACTGGCCATTATAGTCGATGCTCGACCACGAGATTGCCGGCCAGGTGTCGTTGAGCTGCCAATAGAGCGAGCCCAGGGTCACCGGACGGCACGCGCGGTGGTGCCGTGCCGCCATCTCGATCGCCTGGGCCTGGTTGACCTGAGTGAGATAGACCAAATCGGCGAAGTCCCGGGGCTTGCGCAGCCTCTGGTCGAGATAGAGCTGGAGGCGACTATTGCCCTCGCCGGCCAGGAACTTCTGATGCGCCTTGAGCACCGGGCTGTCGATCGCGAGCGGCCCCTTGCCCGCGAAGCCGCGGATCGTCGACAGGTCCGGCATCGCCTGGAAACCATATTCGGACATGAAGCGCGGACAGGAATCAAGATAGCGCTCGACCGGTTTGGAGCCCGACCACACGTCCCAGAAATGCCGGTCGCCGTCCTTGCCGGTGTCGATCGGTCCTTCATAATCGGTAGAGGGCGAGCCCGGCCAATAGGGCGTGCCCGGCGCCCGGGTCAGTACGGCGTCACGCAGCACGCGGTCGAACAGCACCGCCATGCCCGTACCGATCCGCTCCTGTTCGTCGGCGCCGACGCGCTTCTTGAAGTCCTTGCGGTCGGACCAATTCTCCCAGCCAGCCAGGATCTCGTTGCCGCCCGACCAGCCGACCAAAGCGGGATGCGGCTGGAGCCGCTCGACCTGCTCCTCGGCCTCGACCCGCACATTGTCGCGGAACGCCGCATCGGGCGGTGTCACCGCTCCGCCGAACATGAAGTCCTGCCAGATCATCAGGCCCATCTCATCGGCGAGCGTATAGAAAGCATCGTCCAGATAATAACCGCCGCCCCAGACCCGGATCATGTTCATATTGGCGTCGCGCGCGCTTTGCAGGATTTGGCGCATCTGCGCGTCGGATACGCGCGTGGGGAAGCTGTCGAACGGGACAAGGTTCGCGCCCTTGGCGAAGATCGGCACGCCGTTGATCCGGAAGCCGAAACTGCCGTCCTTGCGGATCAACTCGGTGGTGCGCAGCCCAATCCGCTGAGCCACACGGTCGCTGGTCCCGCCACCGGTGTCGAGCAGCGCCTCGACCGAATAGAGCGGTTGCGCGCCATAGCCGACCGGCCACCAGCGCTGCGGTTTCTCGATCGCGATCGGGGCGCTCACCCAATTGTCGCCGGCAATCAGGCTGGCGGCGCGGCTGACCTCGACGGTCCTGCCGTCCGGCCCGGTCACCCGCGCCCGCACCGTCACGCTCGCCGGGCCATCGGCCGCGATCCGCCAGCGCGCGACCAGCCGCGCCTCATTGTCGTTGACCGCTTCCTGGTCGACGCGGAAGCCGTCGATCCGCGCCTCGTCCCACGCCTCGAGCCGCACCGGCCGCCACAGGCCAATGGCGACCAGCCGCGGCGCCCAGTCCCAGCTGTACTGATATTTGGGCTTGCGGATATAGGGTGAGGTCTGCTTGCCCTTGGGCTCGTCGCCGAACGCGGAATCATATTCGCCCGGCAGCGGATTGGGCGTGGCCAGCACCATCGGCTGGAGCGTCCGGATCGGCGAGGCGATGGCGACGATCAGCTCGTTGCGCCCCGCCTTCAACGCCGCTTTGGCATCGACCCGCCAGCGCCGATGCGCATTGTCGGTGGTCAGTAATTGCCTCCCGTTCACCGACACCGTCGCGAAGGTGTCGAGCCCGTCGAACACCAGATCGACATGCCCGCGCGCCAGCATCGCCGGCGTCACGTCGATCACCCGGCGAAACTGCCAGTTCGTCAGTCCTGCCCATTGGATCGGCGCCTCGTTGATCCCCTTGAAGGGATCCGGCGCCCGGCCGGCGGCGATCAGGTCCTGCTGGACGCTGCCCGGCACATGCGCGGGAAACCATCGCGCCTCTTTAGGGTGCGCCTTCGCCGCCTGGTCGGTGGGATCGATCCTTACTTCCCACGCCCCGTCGAGCGATACCGTCTCGCGCGGCGCCGCCCAGGCGGATACGCTGACGAGGAGCGCCGGCAGCAACAGCGCGAGCCTACCCCACCTCATTTCGTCGTCTCCCGGAGTATCGCGCGTTCGACCGCATAATAGGGGCCGGACAGCGGCGCGGTGAACTGGAAGCAGAGATCCTCGTCACCCGCCATCGCCGGCAGAGCGCCCGAGACGCTGAACCGCGCGGGCGCCGCCGCCGGGTCGGGCAGCGGGAATGTGGCGACCACGATCGGCGCGATTGCCTTGTCCTTGGCTGCGGCGATGCAGCGCGCGACGATCACCAATTCGCCATAAGTGGTGATATTATAATGGTCGCGCAGCGCCTTGGCCTCGTGCGCGAGCCCATAGTGCCGTGGCAGCCGGGCAACGTCGACGGTGAAGCTCCTGGCCAGATCGAGCGGTGCCGCCGGATAGGCGCTGCACGTGTCGAACAAATTGACGTTGAACGCGGGCGCGTTGTCGGTCGCCTCCGAGGTCAGCGGCACACGCAGGCCGAAGGCGCCGTGCGGACAGGCAACCAGCTCGGAGCTGGTCCGCGTGAGCAGCGCCGTCCGGCCAGTGTCGAAGCTACGCGGCCGAGCGGTGGCCTGGCCGGCGGCGTCGAACGCCGCGGCGCGGATCGTCACGCCGGGCTTGAGCTCCAGCGGCGTCTTGTAGACGGACGATGTCGCGCCGGGCGCCTTGCCGTCGAGCGTATAGCGGATCGTGCCGTAAGGCGCCTGGGTCGCGAGCGCGACGCGCACCCGGTTCGCGCGCAATGCCGCGCCGCGCGTGCCCTCGAGCCGGAATCCCACCGCAAAGGCGCTGTCGGCGACCTCCACGCCCGAGCGCCGCCAGCGCTGGATCTGGGGATCGAGCCGCGCGAGGAAATCAGGGAAATCGCGCTTCCCCTTCGCCGACCAGGTGATCTCGGCAAGCGCCGCGGCGCGAGGGAAGAGCATGTGCTGCACCTGATAAGGCGTGACGAGGAATTCGCTCCACGCATTGGCCTGTGCACCGAGCACATGTTTCGCCTTGTCGGCGTCAATCCCCACGGGCATCGGCTCATATTTATAAACATCGGCGAGCGTCTGGATCGAAAGCCGCCCCGGCGGTTCGTCGGCGCGATCGCTCTGCAGGCTGTCGAAATACAAGGTCGGCGCGGGGCTCAACACAACGTCGTGATTCTGGTTGGCGGCGTCGACCGCGCCCTTCTCGCCGCGCCACGACATCACCGAGGCCGATGGCGGCAGCCCGCCTTCGAGAATCTCGTCCCAACCGATCAGGCGCCGACCTTTGGCGGCCAGGTAATTGCCGAACTCGTCGATCAGCCAGCTCTGCAGCTGATCCTCGTCCTTCAGCCCGAGTGCCTTGATTTGGGCCTGGACTTGCGGGGACCGCTGCCACTGATCCTTGATCGCCTCGTCGCCGCCCAGATGGATGTACGTACCCGGGAACACCCCGATCAGCTCGTCGAGCACCTGCTTGACGAAGGCGACGCCCTCGGGACCGGGGTTGAGCAGATAGGGATTGACCCCCCAGTCGTGGGAGACGCCGGGCCGGTCGCCGAACACGCCAAGCTCGGGATAGGCCGCGACCAGTGCCTGGGCATGGCCGGGCAGGTCGATTTCGGGGACGATGGTGATGCCGCGCTCGGCGGCATAGGCGACCAACGCCTTCAATTGGTCCTGGGTGTAGAAGCCGCCCACCTTGGCGCCAGGCGAACCACCGGCCGAAGGGGGCGTGCGCCACGCGCCCAGTTCGGTGAGCTTGGGATAGCGTTTCACTTCGAAGCGCCAGCCCTGGTCGTCGGTCAGATGCAGGTGCAGCGTGTTGAGCTTCACCGACGCCATCTGGTCCACCACCACGTAGATCGCCTCGATCGGCTGATAGTGGCGAGCAACGTCGAGCATCAGGCCGCGCCAGCCGAAACGGGGCGCATCTTCGACCGTCACCGCCGGCACCTTGACCGGCGTGCCGAGGCGGCGATCGGGGCTCAGCAGCTGGGCGACGGTCATCGCGCCGTAGAGCAATCCGCGGTCACCCGAGGCGCTGATGCGGATGCCCCGCGCGTCGACCACGAGCCGATAGGCTTCGTCGCCGCGGATCGAAGCGTCGCGCGCAAGCGTGATCGTGCCTGCGCCTTCTCGCGGAGCCAGCATTAGACCGCGCTCGATCCTCACATGCGCCGCCAGCACGCGCGCCGCGGCCTTGGCGCCGTTGTCATCCGGTGCGGTACCGATCGTCGCACCGTCCGACACGGTGAAGCTGCCCGTGCCGCGCACCACGGACTGGGGAAGAGGTGTCAACGGGAGCGGATCGGATGCCTGTGCGAAAGCCGCGGAACTGCAGAACGCTATCGCCCAAGTCAGATTCCGCAGCCGCATCCCGGCAATCCGCATCTTCATCCTCCGCCGGCCGGCGCGGCCGCCGAACGTGTAACCAATATAGATCCTATGGCACAATAGGAGACTGTTACCGCTCCCACTTTTTTGCTCCTGCCCCTACGCGAACCTCTATTCAGGAGCGGTTTTACGGATAGATACCAATATAAATCCACTACCATCCCATTGCCCGACCGGGCCGGTTGCGATAGCGTTACCTCATGCGAGGCAGCGATGGCGACAAGATGCCTCCCGGGGGGAGGAGTTGATGGCGTTTTCGGATCAGATAGGACGTTTGCGCGAGGACAATCCGTCCCCGCTTTACCTCCAGCTCGAACAGCTCATTCGCGACGCGATCGGCGCCGACATTCTCGTCGCTGGCAACGCGATCCCTCCCGAGCGCGATCTCGCCACCGAATATAACGTATCGCGCATCACCGTGCGCAAGGCGATCGGCCGGCTCGTCGAGGAGGGGCTGCTCACCCGCCGGCGCGGCGCCGGCACCTTCGTTGCCGGGCGTGTCGAAAAGAGTTTCTCCAAGCTCTCCTCCTTCACCGAAGACATGGCGGCGCGTGGCCGCCGCGCGAGCAGCAGCTGGATTTCGCGCGCACCCGGCCAGGTGAACCCGGAAGAAGCGATGATGCTGGGGCTGTCGCCAGGCGCGCCGGTGCTCCGCTTCGCGCGCATCCGCTATGCCGATGACGAACCGATGGCGCTCGAATTCTCGACCATCGCGGGCTATTGCCTCGCCTCGGTCGATGCGGTCGAGGACTCGCTCTATGGCGCGCTCGAAAAAGTCGGCAATCGGCCGGTGCGCGCGCTGCAGCGACTCAGGGCTGTACCTTTTGGCGGCGAGCATGCCCGCATGCTCGGTGTCGATCCCGGCCATGCCGGCCTGCTGATCGAGCGCCGCGCCTTTCTGCGCGATGGCCGCCCGGCCGAAGTCACTCGCTCTTATTATCGCGGCGACGCCTATGATTTCGTCGCCGAATTGAGCGACGTCTAGAGCCCCGCATTCCCCCGCATCGTGTTGGAGTATCAGCAATGGATCGTCGCCAACTTCTCCTCGGAGGTGCCGGTGCCGGCGCGCTGCTTGCGGTGCCCGGACAGGCGGCGGTTGCCACGCACGGGAGCGGCGATGGCGACGGCTTTCCGATGCCGCCGCCCCAGCGCGGCCTCTTGCCGCGGCTCTCCGAGCCCGATCCTTCGCGTACGCGCCTCGAATTTGGCTGGCGTTTCCATCAAGGAGACGTCCCGACGCCGGAGCCGCAGGGGCACGATGACACCTATATGAGCGTCAAGGCCGGCAATGCGCGCGGCGCGGCGGCGATGGTCTATGACGATTCGGACTGGGCGGAAGTGCGGTTGCCGCACGACTGGGCGGCGGCGCAACCCTTCGTCCGCACCGCGAACGTCTCGCAAGGGTATCGTCCGCGCGGCATCGGCTGGTACCGGCGCGCGCTGCGGCTCGATCCCGCCGATCGCGGCAAGACGATCGAGCTCCATTTTGACGGCATCGCCACCAATGCAACGATCTGGGTCAATGGCAGCCTCGCCGTGCACAATTGGTCGGGCTATAACAGCGTCTATGTCGATCTGACGCCCTTCGCGCGCTTCGGCGACGAGACCAACATGATCGTCGTGCGCGCCGATGCCGATGCCAAAGAGGGTTGGTGGTACGAGGGTGCCGGCCTCTACCGCCATGTCTGGCTGGTTCGCCGCGCCCCCGTCGCCATCGTCAGCGACGGTGTCCATTGCGATCCGCGCCAGGGGCCCGACGGACACTGGCGCGTCCCCGTCACCGCGACGCTCGCGAACATCGATCGCACCGCTGCGAACGTGACGGTCGAAGCGGCCCTACTCGATCCCGACGGCCGCGAGATCGCGACGGAACGGACCGACGTGACCGTCCCCGTGCTGGGACGAGCCGATGCCGCGCTGACTCTCGATGCAGGCACCCCCGCGCGCTGGTCGGTCGAGACGCCGACGCTCCATATGGTGCGGACCCGCGTGCTGCGCGGCGGCGAGATCATCGACGAGCGTCGCGTCGCGATCGGCTTCCGCACGATACGCTTCGATGCCGACAAGGGGCTGTTCGTCAACGACCGACCGGTCAAGCTCAAGGGAGTCTGCCTCCATCAGGACCATGCCGGGGTGGGCGTCGCGATGCCCGATGCGCTGCTCGCCTGGCGGTTGGAGCGGCTCAAGGCGATGGGTTGCAACGCGATTCGCATGTCGCACAACGCGCCCACCGCCGAGTTGCTCGACTGGTGCGATCGGATGGGTTTCCTCGTCATGGACGAGAATCGCAATTTCAATCCGGCGCCCGACTATCTCGCCCAGCTCGAATGGCTCGTCCGGCGCGACCGCAACCACCCCAGCGTGATTCTCTGGTCGGTGTTCAACGAAGAGCCGATGCAGGGCACCGAGGCCGGGGTGGAGATGGTGCGCCGTATGTCGGCCGCTGTCCGCCGGCTCGACGACAGCCGGCCGATCACCGCGGCGATGAACGGCTCGTTCTACACTCCTTCCAACGTGTCGTCCGTCGTCGACGTGATGGGGTTCAACTATTATCAGGGCGATTACGACAAGTTTCACCGGCTGAACCCGACCAAGCCGATGACGAGCTCGGAGGACACCAGCGCGTTCGAGACGCGCGGCGCCTTCGCCACCGATCCCGCCGGGCATGTCATCACGTCCTACGACACCGATGCCGCAAGCTGGGGCGGCACGCACCGCGCATCGTGGAAGAACATCGCCGAGCGCCCCTTCGTCGCGGGCGGGTTCGTCTGGACCGGCTTCGACTATCATGGCGAACCGACGCCGCACGAATGGCCGACCATCTCCAGCTTCTTCGGCATTCTCGACCTGTGCGGCTTTCCCAAGACCGCGTTCGACATCCACAGCGCACACTGGGTCGACGACCGGCCGGTCGTGGCGATTGCTCCGCACTGGACCTGGCCCGGCCGCGAGGGTCAGCCGATCAAGGTCTTCGTCACCAGCAACGCCGAGACCGTGGCGCTAATGCTCAACGGCCGCGACCTTGGCGTGCAACGGGTCGACCGCATCATGGGGAACGAATGGAGCGTGCCCTATGCTCCCGGCCGGATCGAGGCGCGGGCGATGCGCGGCGGCAAGGTGGTGGCGACCGCGGTCCACGAGACCGCAGGCCCGCCGGTGGCGCTGCGGCTTACTCCCGCGCGCATGGTGATGGCCGGCGACGACGAGGACGCCCAGCCGATCACCATCGACGCGATCGATGCGCGCGGCCGCCACGTCCCGACCGCCAATCTGGCGACGCGCTTCACGGTCGAGGGTGCGACTTTATTGGGTGTCGGCAATGGCGATCCCAACAGCCACGAGCCCGAGCAGTTTGCGGGGCCTGCGGGCGAACGGTCGCTGTTCAATGGCCTGGCCCAGTTGATCATCCGCGCCGATGCGGGCCGGGGACGCATCACCGTCCGCGCCACAGCGTCCGGGCTGAAACCCGCCGTGCTGAAGCTCGATCGTGCCGATATCGCCCCGCGCCCGCAGGTCGCGGTCGTTCCGGCCACGCTGAAGATCCGTGATTGGCGCCGGTCGCCGACCTTCACCCAACGCCCCGATCCCGGTCTCGCCCCCGCCGATGGCGACAACAACAGCTGGGACTTCATCCATAGCGGCGATCCCACGCCCGGAGAGGCGCAGCCCGGGTGGCGGCTCTATCGAGCGCGCATCATCCCCTGGAAGCGTATCGCCGCCGAAGGAGGCATGATCGCGTTCGACGCGGTTGGCGGCAGGGCCGAACTCTGGATCGACGGCACCCGAACAGCCGTCAAGGACGGCACCGATACCGCTCCCCTGCGCGCACCGATCGGACTCGGCGCCGGACCGCGTGTCGTTGCGCTGCTCGTCAATGCGCCGGCCGGTCGGCCCTCGGGCTTGCTGGGGCCAGTAACGATCACCGCGCGCTGACCCCGGCACGAAGAATTCAACCAGATCAGCGCAATGCTGCAGCGGGAACCGGATCGGCATAACGCGCCAGGAACTGGGCCAGTATCGGTAGTTTGGGCAACCGCGCCTTGATCCCCGCATCCAATCCGTCCAGCGCCTGGCGGAGGTTGGCGTCGGGCAACTGGCTCGGCAGCAAGTGCCAGCCGTCGGGCTTAAGGCCCTGCCCCATCATGACCTGGCACCAGGAATCGATGCGGAAGATTTCGTCCTGGTCCTGATGCGCCATCGCCTGTTCGCGGAACAATTCCAGACGGACGGTCAGCGTATCGGGCAAAGTCATCTGTGCCATGCGTTGCCAGAACGGCTCATCGCGATGGTTCAGCGCATAATGCAGGATCACGAAGTCGCGCACATGCGTCCATTCGGCCTCCGACCGCGCGTTGAAACGCTCGGCCAGCGCCGCATAGTCTCGGGTGAACGGGAACGACTGGATGAAGCGCGTGACTGCGATCATCACCAGATGGATACTGGTCGATTCCAACGGCTCGATGAACCCGCCGGCGAGGCCGAGCGCCAGGCAGTTGCGGTGCCACGTCCGGCGGCGCATGCCAGCGGTGAAGCGCAACAGGCGCGGCTCGAATAGCGGTTCGCCGTCGAGCGCGGCAAGCAGCGTCTCGCGTGCCGTGTCGTTGTCTATATACTCGCTGCAGAAGACAAAGCCGTTGCCGACTCGGTGCTGCAGCGGAATGCGCCAGCGCCAACCGGCGTCGTGCGCGATGGCGCGGGTATAGGGCACGGGCTCGCCCGCGCTCTCGGTCTGCACGGCGAACGCGCTGTCGGTCGCGAGCCAGTGGCTCCAATCGTCGAACCCGGCCTTGAGCGTCTGCTCGATCAGGAGCGCGCGAAAGCCGGTGCAGTCGATGAAGAAATCGCCCTCGACCCGCTCGCCCGACGCCAGCACCAGCGCGCAGATGTCGCCGCTTTCCGGGTCCTGCGGCACTTCCGCGATACGGCCTTCGACGCGCTTCACCCCATCGGCCTCGGCGATGCCGCGCAGGAACCGGGCATAAGCGGTGGCGTCGAGATGATAGGCATAAGCGAGGCCAAGCTCGGGATCGGTGGAGAAGCGGTTTTCCGCCGCGGCGCGCAGCTCGAACGAGTAATCGCCATAAGGACGCCCGAACCCGCGTTTCCGCGCCTCGAGCCAGAAATGCTGGAAATCGGCGACGAACACCGATCGCCCGACCGATCCGAACGAGTGGAAATAGCGGTCGCCCGGCTGATCCCAATCCTCGAAGCCGATGCCGAGCTTGAAACTGGCATTGGTCGCCCGGACGAACGCATCCTCATCGATGCCGATGAACGAATGGAAGGTGCGGACGGTGGGAATAGTGGATTCGCCGACCCCGACCGTGCCGATCTCGTCGGATTCGACCAGCACCACATCGATCATCGGGCTAAGATGCTTGGCGAGCGTGGTGGCGGCGATCCAGCCGGCAGTACCGCCCCCGGCGACCACGACGCGACGGATCCTGTCGGGAGTTGCTTCGGTCATCGGTTGAGCTGCCTTTGGATCAGCGCGCGCAACTGCCGCGCCGCGATGGGATCGAGGGACGCCAGCGGCCCGCAGGCCGGGGCGGGCAAATGGGTCGCCGGGCGCTCGGGCGGGCCGAAGATGTAATAGTCGAACATCGCGCGCCACGCGGCTTTCTCGTGCGCCGGGCGATCGCGGAGCGAGAGCATGGCGTGGAGCAACGTCGTCATCGGCGTGTCGAGGAAATCGGGCGCCGCATTCCACCAATAATTGACCAGCACATTGAAGTCGTCGAGCGCCTCGACCTGGTGCCACCACAAGGCCGGATAGACCAGCACGTCGCCGGGCTCGAGCTCGGCGATCTCGCCGGCCGCCGCGGCCTTGGGGAAATCGGGA
>Ga0207657_10005909_pt1 | contig 12736 bp, 11 predicted proteins | sample KBSC33metaG_FD_184316 | JGI IMG/M metagenome (GOLD analysis project Ga0207657, IMG submission 184316) | Corn rhizosphere microbial communities from Kellogg Biological Station, Michigan, USA - KBS C3-3 metaG (SPAdes) (version 2) | ecosystem: Host-associated > Plants > Roots > Rhizosphere > Soil ...
GGGCGATGGGATCCATGGGGACTCCTCCGGATGACACAGGGGGCTCGGCGTTCGTGGCCGGGTTCGCCCCGCGGGTCGCGGCCTCACGGTCGCGTCCCGCGGTGATGAGCTCCCGCACGGTCGGGTGGGTTCCGGTCACGAGGTCGATGGTGACGGACCGGCGGCGTGCCGGCGTCGGGCGGACACCGCATTCTCCGAGACCCGGATCGAGGTGACGCGTGGGGTGTTCACCCCACGTGTGACGCGGCATTGGGAGGTCCGCGATCGGCCGAACAACGGTAGGTTCCGCGCCGGTATGGCCACTCCGACCGTCGCCGACGTACGCCGCGCGATCGACCAGCAGGAGTGGGCGGACGCGCTCGAGGCGGCCGGCGCCGCGACGACGGCCGACGATGCCGAGGCCGCGGAGCTGGCCGACCTGCGGGCCGAGGCCGCGTGGTGGCTGGGCCGGATCGACGTGCTGCGCAATGCGGAGCGGCTCATCCAGTGTGAAGATCACCGTGAGAAACGGTGACGGCAGGCCCAAATGCCGCCCCGGGGCGACCCCGCGCTGCCGATAGCCGTGGTGCTCACCAACGACAGCCGCAAGCGGCCCAGTCGCCCGGATCGCGACCGCCTCCGAGAGCACGTCAGCCACGTCGCCATGATCCCACTGCGCGGCCAATGCAACAGACTTCGGCCGTCTGGCAGTATCCAGTGAGGCCGGTGTCGTCCGCTGCCGGACCCCGTCTCGGCGTCGAACTCAGAAGTCCCTGGCCTCCCTATCGTGCCGCCGATTGGATCACCAGTGGAATATCGAAGCTTGGGTCGGACCGGACTTCAGGTGAGCACGTTGACGATGGGAAGCATGCTGCTGCATGAGATTCCGGATGCCGCCGATGCCGCCCGGCTGTTGGATGGGGCGCTGGACCAAGGCGTCAACTCCATTGACACGGCGAATGTCTACGGCCGTGGGGCGAGTGAGGAACGGCTAGGACAACTGCTCGATCGCAACGGGCGAAGGAACCGCTTGGTGTTGGCGACCAAGTTCCATGCTCGGATGGACGATGACGATCCGAACGCCGCCGGCAGCTCTCGTCGGCACGTTATCGATGCGTGCCATGAATCGTTACGGCGCTTGCGGACCGACCACCTCGACATCTACTACATGCACAGACCAACCAGCCGGGTGCCGATAGACGAGACGCTCGGCGCGCTCGATGATCTCGTTCGCGCGGGCAAGATTCGTTATGTCGGCACAAGCAGTTTCGCGGCTTGGCAACTCATCGAGTCCCTGTGGGTGTCGAAGGAGTTCCACCTGTCCCGGGTTGTGGTGGAGCAGTCGCCCTATTCGCTGGTCGATCGTCGGGTCGAACGCGAGCTGCTGCCGATGACCCGAACGTACGGAATCGGGATCACCGTCTGGTCTCCGCTTGCCGGCGGTCTGCTCACCGGGAAGTACTCGGCCGAGAATTGGCCGCAGGACGCTCGCTTCACCAGCACCCCGGCCAGCTTGTGGGAACAGCGACATTTCACTCCGAGCGCGAAGGCACTCGTCGATGTGGTGATCGATCTCGCCGCGCAAAAGCAGTGCTCCCCGACGCAGCTCTCGATCGGCTGGATCCTGCGCCGACCGGGCGTGAGCAGCGTCGTGCTCGGAGTACGCAATTCTCAGCAGCTTCAGGATCAATTGGGCGCCGTTGCCGTCGAGTTCAGCGACGAAGAACTCGCCCGCCTGGATGACATCGCACCTCCCGGCCGCGCGACCGTGCCGTATTACCTCGACGATGATTTCGCCGATTGGTCACCAGCGCTGCATCGCTGGTGAGCGCAGCGTCGACAGATACCGATCGGCGGAGGAATCCATGCGAGCGATGGACTGGGCGGAGGCGAGCCAGTTCCTTCTTGCCGGGCGGCGCACCGCGACCATAGCCACGATCGGTCGGGACGGGTACCCGCACGTCGTGCCGGTCTGGTTCGTCCTCGACGGGCACGACGTGGTTTTTTCGACCTCCAGTGCCAGTGCGAAGGCAAGGAACCTGCAGCGCGACCAGCGAGTGGCGCTTTGCGTGGATGATGACGCGCCGCCATTCGGATTCGTCACCATCAAAGGGCAGGCTCAGCTCATTCCACATCCGGCCGACTTTCTCGCCTGGACGACGCGAATCGCAGGCCGCTATGTAGGCCCTGAGCGCGCCGGGGAAATGGGCACGCGGAACGCCGAGATGGACGACACGCTAGTACGAATCCGGGTCGACTCGTTCATCGCATACACCGACATCGTGACGTGAAATGGTCACCGAGCGCGGCTCAGGCGTGTTCGACGCCGCCGCCGGCCCGGGCAGCCAGTCCATTGCGGCTGCGCGCCGGGTCGGCGCCGATGGTGCAGTGCTGGCTACTGACATCTCGCCCAGCGTCCTAGCCTTACCCGGTCGGAAGCGCCCGGGTCGGCTTGTCCAACGTCGTAGTGGCCGAGATGGACGGTGCGAGCCTCGACATCGACCGTGAGCCGTACGACGGGGTGGTCTCGCGTCGTAGGACTTACTTGCGGAAGGCATCCGGCCGATATCGGTGGACGCGCTCCGCGCCTTCAGCCCGGGGATGCGCATACGATCTCGACCGTGGTGGACGCGCGCCGCGCGGCAGAAACCGGCGACGAACCCGACGCGCCGGACTCGTCGGCTGAGCCACAGGAAGCTGAAGCCCATCGGTCCCGCCGCGGAAAGGTGCGCGTACAGCTTGAACGGATAGTGCACTTCGCGCGGGTCGTAGCGAATGCGGATGCGGATGAGATAGAAGCGGCCGCTCAGAGGCTTGGTGAGTCGAGGCGCTACTTGGCTCCGGTGGCATGGGCTGCCGGCGCTATCGTGCTCGTGATCCGTGGGATCAAGCTACTCATCTTGAACTGGCGGCTCACCCTCATCCAGGTGATCCCGGCCCTCTGGGTGTGGCTGGTGCTGTGGGATCTCAAGGCGCACACGCTGCGGGCTGTCCCGTTTCGACAGATCACAGTTGGCGGGATGATCGTCCTGATTGTTCTGGCAGTCGCGCTGAGCATCGCTGCGTTCTGGTGCAACACGGTGTTCGGCTTCGCCATCGACGGCGAGAAGCCGAGAATCGCTCCAGCCGCGCGACAGGCGAACGCGCATCTTGGAATCGTCGTGGTGGCGGGCGTCGCCGTCGGATTGCTCCTGGCCTTCGCCGTAATCGTCGTCCCACGAATTGGCTCGACGTGGCTTTATGCCTCCGCCCTCGGTGGGGTCTGGAGCGTCATGCTCATCAGCTTCGTCGCGATCCCGGCGCGGATCATTGGCGCCAAACGGAAAAAACTTCCGCCACGGCAAGCGGTCGGCAGCTGGGCCACCGGAGGGGCATTGAGCGCGGTGGCCATGACGCCTGGATTCCTGCTAGATCGCCTCGGGCTCATTCTGCTATCCCAGCCCGGGTGGGACATTCTCGGACTGGTCATGCTGTCGGCCGGAACCGCCTTATATGCCGCCGGCATGTCATCGGTAAGGGCCGTGAAACTGAGCATGAAGCTGGTCACGCCCGGTTAGATACGCCGTACATCCGCGGGACAGGGAAGGACAACGATGGCGGGCACTGTGAGCGACCTCTCGCAGGACGTGCGTGTCGCTGTTGCGATGACCGGCGGGGTAAGCCTCGCGGTCTGGATGGGTGGAATCGCCCGCGAGATCAATCTGCTGCAGCAAGCCAGCAACCTGCGCCCGCGGCCGGCGACGACGCCGGGCCCTACTGCGGTGCCCGGCCCGGGGGCGCGGGATCTGGCGAACTCATCGTCGGATCTGCACGCCCGCGACCTTTACCTGCGCCTGCTTGACGTTCTGGATGTCACCGTCACCGTCGACGTGCTGTCGGGCACGAGCGCGGGTGGGATCAACGCCGCGATGCTGGGGTTGTCCAGTGCCGCGGGCGTCGATCTCGCCGGCCTGCGGGACTTGTGGCTCACCGCGGGCTCGCTGGATGTCCTGTTGCGCGACCCGGGGGAGAAGAACCCGTCGGCGCTGATGCAGGGCGACAAGGTCCTCTATATGCAATTGGCCCGGGGAATTGAGAAGTTCTACCGGGAGCGCGACTCCGCGCCGCGGCCTCCGCAAGGCGTCGACACAACCGTGTACATCACCACCACGTTGCTGGCGGGGGAAACGAGCCGATTCACCGACGACTACGGCACGCTCGTCGCGGACGTCGATCATCACGGGTTGTTCACATTCACGCAGGCCGCGCTGACGCCTCCCGATGGTGACGCCGCCTCGCTGACAGCGCTGGCGTTGGCCGCGCGAAGCAGCGCATCCTTCCCGGCGGCGTTCGAACCGTCCTTTGTGCCGTTCAACGAACAAATTCCGGCCGAATCGGGAATCCCGCTCCGGCCGGACATGGCGCAATACGCAAACATCACCCGGAGCCACTGGACCGCAGACGGCGGGATTCTCGCCAATCGGCCGTTGGCGCCGTTAATGGGCGCGATATTTGCGCGTCCCGCTTCCCCGGAGGGGCGAGAGGTGCGGCGAGTGCTCGCTTATGTCGTTCCAGACGGAGGTGGCACCGCCAATCCCCAAGACGTCCCCGACAAGGCCAAATGGGCGAATGCACCGACGATGATCGCGGCATTGAAGGCAGACCTGAGCGCTCAGTTGACGCAGTCGATCGCGGGCGACCTGGAAGCGATCCGCAAGCACAACGACCAGATCAGAACTGACCATGATCTGCGACGGACACTGGCGGAAATCGGGGTGCGGCTACCCGATCATCGGCTGGTCACGCCTCGAGTGTTCCGCGATTTCGAACGACAGCAGGGCAAAGGACTGGCCGAGCCGCTCGTGGACGAGCTCATGCGGGAACTCTCGACGATCGATCTCCCCGAGCGATGGGCGGCGGAGTTCGCGCCAGGAAGGCGTTCCACCGAAGCCCGGATCGCGGACGAGATGATGGCCGTGCTTGGCCGCGGCTGGCGCGGGGGGCAGACCGACGGCGGCGCGCCGCCGGTCGGCGAGGGTGATGGCCTGACCGACCAGATTCCGGAGTCTCAGATACACATCCACGCGGCCCGATTCGGCCTGCCGGCGTTTCACGCTGCTCGCTCCACGGCCGTGCGGATGGTCAAGTGGGCGAACCAGCAGGCGGTTGACCCTGATCAACGGCGGGAAATTGCCGAAATGCGGGCCCGGCTGGAAGAGGCATTCGCTCCCCCGGAGACGTGGAACACGCAGCAAGACCGAGTCCGGAGCCTCGTCGACGCCGCGATCAGGTCGGCGCAGGCCACCACCGACACGACCTTGCTGCAACTCGCTCACGATCTCGCCGACGCGCGGCGCGACGAGCTGCTCATCGGCGTCTCGTCGACTTCGACGCTGGCGACGGGCTGGCTGCTCGTCGCAACCGTCGTGGCCGATCTTGTCGCGACGCTACGGAAGCCGGCCACCACGACAGCGCGGCCGTCCCGCCTCGACGTGCGAGACACGCTGCAGCCATATCTGGACTATTTCGACGGGTCGGCCGAGCCGGGTCGCGTGTGCGACCGGTTGCTGAACCTCGTTGTCGCTGAGCGCGCGCTGCATCCGGCTGAGCCCAACGTCGATCAGCCGGTCGAGTTCATCCAGGTCAGTGCGAACACCCGAACGCTCCTGGCGCCAACTGAACAATCCGTCCCGCCCAGCCAACAGCTCGACTGCGTGGACAAGCTCCGGGGCGTGGAGTTTCACCACTTCGCCGCGTTCTACAAGAGCTCCTGGCGGGCGTGGGACTGGATGTGGGGGCGGCTGGACGGCGCCGGATGGCTGGTTCACATTCTGCTCGATCCGCGCCGCATCTTGGCCGTGGTCGAAAACGACCCAAACATGGCACCGCCTGGCGGTCGCGCGAAACAATTTGCCAACCGCCTTCGAGCTGAACTCGGTTTGCCGGCCGACCTCCCCGATGATTGCCTGGAAACAGATCTGGCGTTCCTCGACGTTGCCGGGGCGCAGCTACCGGATAGCCTCCCCAACTCGGCGATGTTTCTCGCCAAGGCGTGGCAGGGCCTCATTGTCGCTAATGAGCTGCCGGTCGTCGCCGAACGTATCCTCGCCGACAGCGGACGGCTGCCGCCACTGACTGATCCAGATGTGCATGCGCCCGCCAAGGCTGGTCGCATGTCGAACACGGTCGCCCGGGTGCGCGAAGTCTGGTATCGAACTGCCCGTAAGCGAAGGCAGAGCCGACGCCAGTCCGAACCGCCAAACCTCTGGGCCACCAAGATCCTCAAGCTGAGTCATGACAACGCCGTCCCCGTCGAGACATACGCGCACGAGCTGGCGGACTGCCCGGTCCGTTGGGAGACTCTGGCCGGTCAGATGCACAGCGCGCCCTTCGCGCGAACTGCAACCAAGGCGACGGCGGTCAGCACCGCCGCATTGAGCGCCGCGCCGGAGACGCCCACGACGCTCCGATCGACCCTGGCCGGTGCGCGATCCATCACCCGAACCGGATATCTCGCGACGAAGGCGACCGGCGGCAGCGGATGGAAGACTCTGCTTCTCGGCGTCGTCCTCACCGTTGTCGGCATTGTGCTGGCCACGCAGAGCGTGGTCGTCGTCGGACTGACCGGCACCATCACCGCCCTCGTCGGGCTCTACCTGATCGCTTTGGGCGCCTGGGGTATCCACCGGGGCCTGCTCGGGGCCGTGATCGCCATAACCGCATTCGCAGCAGTCGGATCCTTGGCCCTCGCTTGGGTGCGTCGAGGGTTATGGGGCTCGAATGCGACCAACGGCGTAGTGCCGGAGCACGTCCTCCCGTGGCTGCGGGACAGTTGGTGGGGTGGGCTCGCCCTCCTCGGCGGTCTGCTCGCGATCGCCGTCCTGATCAACCTGGTCACGAGACGGCGACCCACGAGCCAGCCAGGCAGTAGGCGACTCGTCCGAACCGTCTCGACGCCGGCGGCGGACCGGCCAGACGAATCGCGTGCGACGACGGGGCCAGGCGCGTGACGCGGGTGCCCGGCGTAAACAGGCGGCGGATCGCCCTCGTGCTTGCCGAGAACCGGCACTCGAGACGCGGACATCACTGACCGTGCGCGGCACTTCCGGACACGCCCGGTAGGGCGTTTGAAATCCGAGTCCTCGATATGACAGGCTGCCCGGTGCACGGGGCCGTTCCAGCGACGTCCCATGGGCAAAGAGGGGCGAATCCATCAGAACAGCTCGCCGTGGAATGCGGATTGCGCTGGCCGGGACCGGCGCAGCTCTGCTCACAGCTTGCTCGAGCGCAGCCGCCGGTCGAGGGCGAGCAGTTGTTCCCACCAGTCTGGATCCACCCACACCGAGCTCGGTTACCGCGTCGCCGAGCCCGGTCACGACCACTCCGACGCCACGCCCCTCACCTACGGTTACGAAGCCCAAACCACGTCCGCGGAGCCAGCTGCCGCGGGGCGGCAGAACGATCTTCCCGCGCTATCGGGTGGTCGCGTATTACGGAGCGGCGGGCCTTCCGATCCTCGGCGTGCTCGGTACCGCCGATCCGGACACGATCGCGGCCGAGGTATCCGCCCGGGCCGCGCAGTATGCCTCCGCGGGACGCATGGTCCTGCCTGCGTTCGAATTGATCACCACCATGGCGCAGCCGTGCCGAGCGGACTTCCCACTGTGCACAAGCGCCATTTCGCCGCAGACAGTTCAGGCCTATCTCGACGCGGCCCACCGGCACCGGATGATGTTGATCCTGGATATCCAGCCTGGCCGGGGCGAGTTCCTGCCCCAGGTACAAGCGTTGCGGCCGTTCCTGAGCGATCCGAGTGTGGGCGTCGCGCTCGATCCGGAGTGGAAGCTCGCGCCGTACCAATTTCCGATCGAGAGCATCGGCTCATCGTCGGCGGAAAGCATCAATGCCGTCGGCGCCTACCTGTCCGGGATCGTTCAGGCTGAAGACCTGCCCGACAAGCTCCTCCTCGTCCACCAGTTCGTCCGGAGCGAGCTGCCGGACCGGCAGAACATCAGGGTGTATCCCCGGGTCGAAACGCTGCTGCATGCCGACGGTTTCGGGAGCCCCGGCGCGAAAGTTGGCGTCTACCAGCAACTGGCGTTCCCCTCGCCGCCATACCGGGTCGGCTTCAAGTTGTTCTTCACCCGGGATACGGCCCTCATGGTTCCGGCCAACGTCATGTCACTGCGCCCGCAGCCCGATCTCGTGTCCTACCAGTAGGCGGCGCAGGACGTTGCCGGCCGGCGTCGGGCCGGCAAAGATCTGCTTCACAAGGGGTTGCAGTACGACTACGCAATGTGCATACTATTGATCGAGTCCAGGTGGTCGTTCCCCCGTGCGACCACCTGGACACCTCTATGCGTGATGCCTGATCGGGGGAGCCAGTCAGCCGAGGCGCGCCGGACGTAGTGCGCTCCCTGACCGTTGTCGAAACCCGGCGTTGACTTAACTGAGATTTAATGCGGCCAGGCCACGGCGCCGGGACGACAGGCAGTAACGCGGCCAAGCGAATGTGCCGGAGGTCAGCGCGAACGCCGTTCGACGATCTTGGCCTGCAGCCTGGCCAGCGGATCGTACTTGCGGTCGACGACCCGCTCTTTCATCGGGATCAGGGCATTGTCGGTGATCTTGATGTGCTCCGGACACACCTCGGTGCAGCACTTAGTGATGTTGCAGTAGCCCAAGCCGAACTCGTCCTGGGCCTGCGTCTGCCGGTCGGCGGCGTCGAGCGGGTGCATGTCCAGTTCCGCGATCCGCATTAGGAGGCGAGGACCGGAGAACGGCTTCTTGTTGGTCTCGTGATCCCGAATCACGTGGCAAGTGTTCTGGCACAGGAAGCACTCAATGCACTTGCGAAATTCCTGGGAGCGCTCGACGTCGACCTGGGCCATGCGGTACTCGCCCGGGGCCAGCCCCGGGGGTGGAGCGAACGCTGGGATCTCGAGGGCCTTCACGTAGTTGTACGACACGTCCGTGACCAGATCCTTGATCACCGGGAAGGTCCGCAACGGGGTAACGGTGATCGTCTCCGTCTCCTCGAACGTCGACATCCGCGTCATGCACATCAGCCGCGGCTTGCCGTTGACCTCGGCGCTGCACGAACCGCACTTTCCGGCCTTGCAGTTCCACCGCACGGCCAAGTCGCCGGACTGCGTGGCCTGCAGCCGGTGAATGACGTCGAGGACAACCTCGCCCTCATTCACCTCGACGGTGTAGTCCGCCAAGTCGCCGCCCTCGGCGTCTCCCCGCCAGACCCGGAACTGAGCCTTGTAGCTCATTGCGCCACCTAGTCTTCTCGCCGTTCGCGCGCAGCCTGGCCTCGACCAGACCACAGCAGCTGACGTCGACAGCGGATCGAAATTGGTGCATTGATCATGGCACGGTTACCTCGGGCTGGGCCGCGACCTCTATCTCGGCCGGGGCTTCCTCCTCCGGAAGCTCTTCTTCGGTGAGGTACTTCGCCAATTCGGAGCGCTCGAAAAGCGCGAGAAGGTCCTCCCGCATCGGAGTCATCGGCTGCTCGAGCACGTCGACATGACCGTTCACGGCCGAGCAGACGAGATTGACCTTCCGCCACTCCGCCTCCATTGCCGGATAGTCGTCGCGGGTATGACCGCCGCGGCTCTCTTGGCGGAGCAGGGCGGCCCGGGCGACGCACTCGCTCACGAGCAGCATGTTGCGTAGGTCCAGCGCCAAATGCCAGCCCGGATTGAACGCCCGAGTGCCCTCGACGCTGAGCTTCTCCGAACGCGACTTGAGCTCTTCCAGCTTCGCGAGCGCCTCTCGCATCTCCTCTTCCTTGCGAATGATGCCGACGAGATCGTTCATTGTCTGCTGGAGTTCTTGGTGCAATGTATAGGGATTCTCACCGCCAGCCGCCTCGAGCGGCGAGAGCGCGCTGCGCTCGGCGTCGGCGACCGAGGCCGGGGAGATGCTCGGGTATTGCGCGGACAGCCCGGCGACGTAGTCGGCTGCGGCGAGGCCGGCGCGCCGACCGAATACGAGCAAGTCGGAGAGCGAGTTTCCCCCGAGCCGATTCGAGCCGTGCATTCCTCCGGCGACCTCGCCGGCCGCGAACAGGCCGGGAACCCGGGCTGCGGCTTCGGTATCCGGATCGACCTCGACGCCACCCATTACGTAGTGGCAGGTCGGGCCGACCTCCATGGGCTCCGCCGTGATGTCGACGTCGGCCAGTTCCTTGAACTGGTGGTGCATCGACGGCAATCGCTTCAGAATCTCGGCGGCGGAGCGCCGGCTCGCTATGTCGAGGAACACGCCGCCGTGCGGCGATCCGCGCCCCTCCTTGACCTCGGAGTTGATCGCACGGGCCACCTCGTCCCGGGGGAGCAACTCCGGCGGGCGCTTGTTGTGATCCGGGTCGGTGTACCAGCGGTCGGCTTCTTCCTCGGTGTCCGCGTACTGCCCGCGAAACACCGCGGGGACGTAATTGAACATGAACCGCTTGCCTTCGGAGTTGCGGAGCACGCCCCCGTCACCGCGCACCGACTCGGTCACGAGGATGCCCTTCACCGACGGCGGCCACACCATGCCGGTTGGGTGGAACTGGACGAACTCCATGTTCAGCAGCGTTGATCCGGCCCGCAGCGCGAGTGCGTCTCCGTCGCCGGTGTACTCCCACGAGTTCGACGTGACCTTGAATGACTTGCCGATGCCGCCGGTCGCCAGTACGACGGCCGGTGCCCGGAAAAGTAGAAACTCGCCAGACGCGCGGCGGTAGCCGAATGCCCCCGCGATTCGACCCGACGGGTCGCGCAGCAACTCGGTGATGGTGCACTCCGCGAAGACTTGCAGCTTCCCGTCCGGGCTGCCGTACCGACGCTTGTCGTCCTGCTGCAGCGAGACGATCTTCTGCTGCAGCGTACGAATCAGTTCCAGGCCGGTGCGGTCGCCGACGTGAGCCAGCCGCGGATACTCGTGGCCGCCGAAATTACGCTGGCTGATCTTGCCGTCGATAGTTCGATCGAACAGCGCGCCATAGGTCTCGAGCTCCCAGACTCGCTCCGGCGCCTCTTTGGCATGCAGCTCGGCCATCCGCCACGAGTTGAGAAACTTGCCGCCGCGCATCGTGTCGCGGAAGTGCACCTGCCAGTTGTCGTTCGGGTTGACATTCCCCATGCTGGCCGCGATGCCACCCTCGGCCATGACTGTGTGGGCCTTGCCGAACAGTGACTTGCAGATGATCGCCGTGCGCATGCCCGCCTCGCGAGCAGCAATCGCGGCGCGCAGCCCGGCCCCGCCCGCGCCGATGATCAGGACGTCGTATGAGTGTTTCTCGATCTGGCTCATAGTTACCTCTTCACGCAAGCGCTCTCCGGCGGCTCACGGCATTAACACTAGAAGAATCGCGGATCGCTGAACGCCCCGGTGGCGAGGCAGCGGATGTAAAAGTCCGCGACCACGAGCCAGACCAGCGAAGCCCAGGCCAGCTGGGTGTGCCTGGTGTTCATCCTGGAGATCAGCGTCCAGGCTCGATACCGGATCGGATGCGCCGAAAAGTGCTTGAGCCGGCCGCCGGTTATGTGCCGGCACGAGTGGCAGGAGAGCGTATAGGCCCAGATCAGGCCCGCGTTGATGAGCAGGATCACGGTGCCGAGCCCCATGTGCCCCCACTCGCCATTCGTGTCGCGGAAGGAGTGGATGGCGTCCCAGGTCAGCAGCAGCGCGAACAGCATCGCTACGTAGAGGAAGTACCGATGAATGTTCTGGACGATGAGCGGGAAGCGGGTCTCGCCGGAATAGCCCTTGTGCGGCTCAGCGACGGCACACGCCGGAGGAGAGACCCAGAACGAGCGGTAGTAGGCCTTCCGGTAGTAGTAGCAGGTCAGCCGAAATCCGAGCGGAAATATCAGGATGATCAGCGCCGGCGACAGCGGCCACCATGCGACAAGCGCCCACTGTCCGAGGTCCTGGGCCTCGCTGGGGCATTTGTCCGTCAAGCACGGCGAATAGAACGGGGAAAGGTAGGGCTCGGAGAAGTAATGCGCGTCCTCGAACGCCCGCCACGTGGCATAGATCGCGAAAAGAACGAGCACCCCGGCCGTGACGGCGGGCTGCACCCACCAGCGGTCCAGTCGAAGGGTTCGGGCTGAGATCCGCGCCCGGCCGGGCGCGTCCAATCCTCCGGCGGCGATCGGCTCCGACCGCTCCTGCGCGCGAGTCACCGGTTCCAGCCGCCGTGATAACCGCCGACGCCCTCGTCGTCGGCGTCCGCCCAGATCGACGGGTCGATGGGCTCGCTGCCCAGCGGGACGACTTCGGGAACAGCCAGCGGCGGAGGCAGATCAAGGTCCGCCGCATCGAGGTCGAGCCGCTCGACGTCCCCGACGAGACGCTGCACCGATGGAACGTCGCCGTAGCTGTCGCGGAGCACCGCCACGGAGCGTCGGACGTCATTGATCGCACGCCGCAACGACATGAGTTCGGCGGTCTCGGCCATGCGGACTCCCTGGACTCTCGGGCGACCCCAGGCGCCCTTGACGCCACGAGTCTGGCCCTTCGGACCGGCAGTTGCCAAGATCCAAGAGGCGTGTGCTGGCCCACGCTCGCCCTGCGTCTGGGGCCGAGGCGCAGCCGATGCTTCGTGTAAGCTCATCGGTCGGCGCTGGCCCCCTTAGCTCAGTCGGCAGAGCGTCTCCATGGTAAGGAGAAGGTCTACGGTTCGATTCCGTAAGGGGGCTCGGACTCCGGCCCCGTCCGCCGGCCGGACCGGCTGGTGGCCGGGGAGGAGCCTCGCCTGGCGGGGTAGCTCAGTCTGGCA
>Ga0207657_10005911_pt1 | contig 12734 bp, 13 predicted proteins | sample KBSC33metaG_FD_184316 | JGI IMG/M metagenome (GOLD analysis project Ga0207657, IMG submission 184316) | Corn rhizosphere microbial communities from Kellogg Biological Station, Michigan, USA - KBS C3-3 metaG (SPAdes) (version 2) | ecosystem: Host-associated > Plants > Roots > Rhizosphere > Soil ...
CAGCTTCCCCGCCGTGCGCGTCGACAAAGTGCTCGACGGCACCTCCACCGTGACGCTCGGCGATCTGACGCTCAGGGCCTACGCCACGCCGGGCCACACGCCCGGCGCGTTGAGCTGGCAGTGGCAGAGCTGCGCGGGCGATGATTGCAAGACAATCGTCTATGCCGACAGCCTGACGCCGGTGAGCAGCGACAGCTATCGCTTTCGCGACCATCCCGAGGTCGTCTCCGCCTTCAACGCCAGCCTGAGCAAGGTCGGCTCGCTCAAGTGCGACATCCTGCTTTCGCCGCATCCCTCCGCCAGCGACATGCGCGGGCGGCTGCTGAACGGCAGCCTGCTCGGCACGACCGCGTGCTTCCAATACGCTGACGGCCTCAAGCAGAAGCTCGCCGCGCGCCTCGCGAAAGAGGACAATGGCGGATAGCTGGAAGCTGGTCGCGCACGCGCCGAAACGGACGATCCAGGCGGCGCTGCTTGCCCATGACGAGATCGACGAGTGGGACCCAGAGATCGTCGTATCGGGTCACGAGATCGCCGAGGATCACCCGGACGACTGGCTGCTCGAAGCGTGGCTGCCGCGGCGGCCCGGCAAGGCGGATCGCGCGACAATCGCAGCGCTGTTCGAAAGCGAGCCACCCGCGCTGGCGGTCGAGAAAGTGCCGGAAACCGACTGGGTCACCGAAAGCCAGAAGGGCGTCGAGCCCATTCGCGCCGGACGGTTCTACATCCACACGCCCGATCACCCACCCAGCGGCGAGCGCGGTGTGATCGACTTCGCGATTCCCGCCAGCCAGGCGTTCGGCACCGGTCAGCACGCCACGACCGCGGGTTGCCTGACGATGCTGAGCGCGATGAAGCGGCGCGGCGTTACCGCGCGCAACGTGGCCGACATCGGCACCGGCACCGGGCTGCTGGCGTTCGCCGCTCTGGCCCTGTGGCCGCGCGCGCATGCGGTGGCGAGCGATATCGATCCCGTCTGCGCGCCGGTCGTCGCCGAAAACGCGCGCCGCAACGGGTTGCGCATCGGTGCCCGGCCGGGCGAGCTGGCGGTGGCCATCGCCGCTGGTGTCGACGACCGGCTGCTGCGCGCGTGCGGGCCGTATGACTTGCTGATCGCCAACATCCTCGCCGGTCCATTGGTGGAGCTGGCCCCCGATTTCGCCGAGGCCGTGCCGCCGCGCGGCAACCTGCTGCTGGCGGGGCTGCTGACCACCCAGGAGAGCGCCGTCCGCGCCGCCTATCGCGCGGCCGGTTTCGCGTGCGCCGGGCGCATCCTCAACGGCGACTGGAGCATTCTATGGCTGCGCCGGCGCTTCGTTGGCTGAGCCGGTGGCTTGGCTGGCTTGCGCTGGGCCTGTTCGGCCTTGTCGCCGCCTTCGCGATCACCGGCTGGATCGGTAGTTCGATCCCGCGCAACGCCGGCTGGCGGGAGCCGGCCGCCAACGATCCCGACGCGGTGACGATCATGGTCGAGAGCAACGGCGTCCACACCGCGCTGGTTCTTCCGCTGGTCACGCGCGAGCGGGACTGGCGGTCGATCTTTCCCGACAGCGACGTTGCGGCGCCGAGCCCTGACTACACGCATATCGCGATCAGCTGGGGCGAGAAGCAGGTGTTTCTGCATACGCCGACCTGGTGGGACCTGCGGCCGTGGACCGTACTGCGAATCGTCGGCATCGGCGGCGACGGGGTGCTCCACGTCGCGCACTACATCCGTCCTGCGCCAGCCGACGATATCCGCCCGCTGCGTATGACACATGCGCAATACGCCCTCCTTGTCGCGGCGATCGACCGTTCCCTGCCCAAACGCCCCCGCGTCCGCTATCCCGGTTACGGCATGCAGGACACGTTTTACGATGCCCCCGGCCACTACACGGTGCGCAACACGTGCAACCAGTGGACCGGCAACATGCTCGGCGCGGCCGGCGTCAAGATCGGCTGGTGGACACCGTTCGCCGGCGGGGTGATGAAATGGGTACCACCCCTCGGCAGGTGACTCGCGCTACAAAACGTGCATGGTAGCGCTACCGAGGGGAGGACTCGCCATGCCCGACACCACCGATTTCACCCGCCGCAAGGTGCTCCACGCCGCCGCCGCGGCGCCCTTGGCGCTGGGCGCCGCGCGCGCGTTCGGCCAGCAGGCGCATGGAACCCCGCTCGCTGGCGATTTCCAGTTGCCGGACTTGCCGGCTCAGAAGCTGCGCTGGGCCATCGTCGGCCTCGGCAATTTCGCGGTCGGCGAGGCGATACCGGGCTTCATCGATTCCCAGCACGCGCGGATGACCGCGTTTGTTTCCGGCAGCCCCGACAAGCAGAAAGACCTCGGCGCGCGGTTCGGCGTCAGCCGGTTCTACAATTACCAGAACTTCGACAGCATCGCCCAGGACCCGGAGATCGATTGCGTCTACATCATCCTGCCGGTCGGCCTGCACGCCGAGTACACCATCCGCGCGCTCAAGGCCGGCAAGCACGTCCTCACCGAAAAGCCGATGGCTTCGACCAGCGCCGAGTGCGCGGCGATGATCGCGGCGGCCAGGCAGGCCAACCGCCAGCTCGGCGTCGCCTACCGCATCCACTTCGAGCCGACCAACGTGCGCGCAAAGCAACTGATCGGCGCGGGCGAGATCGGCGATATCCGTTTCGTCGCGGCCGACCACGGCTTCAACGCCGATCCCAACTACGGCCCGCACAAGTGGCGGCTGCAGAAAGAACTCGCCGGCGGCGGATCGATGTTCGACATCGGCATTTACGGCCTCAACACATCGCTGATGATGCTGGACCACGAGCCTGTCGAGCTGTCGGCGCGGTACATCTACCCGAAGGACGATCCTCGCTTCCGCGAGGTAGAAGGCGGCCTCGAATACCGCTTGCGCATGGCCAACGGGGTCAGCGTGAGCGGCTCTTCGTCGTATAGCTGGAGCCCGTACATCTCGCAGCAGCGCTATATGGGCTCGAAAGCGACCATCTTCATGAAGCCGGCGACGACTTACGACCGCAACACGATCACCGTCGAAGGCAATGGCCCCACGCGCGAAATCGAGGCGGGCAATCCGCTGACGCAGTTCCAGAACCAGCTCGACGCCTTCAGCCTGGCGGCGAAGACCAACACCCCACACAAGACGCCCGGAGAAATGGGCCTGCGCGACATCCGCCTGATCGAGGCGATCTATCGCAGCGCGGACAACGGCGGGGAGATCGTGAAGCTGTGAAACGGGTCGCTCTCGCCGTCGCAGTGGCTTTCGCCCTCGCGATTCCCGCCCTCGCCGAGCAAGCCGCGCCGAAAGGCCCGACCGCGGAGCAGGTCCACGAGGCGGAGCGCCAGCGCTTCGACTTCGGCCCGCTCCAGCCTGGCCGCGACAGCGATCAGAAGAGCCCGCGCGCGGCGAACTTCGACGAAGCCAGAGTTGGCGACCTCAAGCCCCCGCCGCTGTTCGCCTCGCCCGCCGACGCGACAAAGGCCGGTTGGGCGAAGCGGCGCGCCGAGCTCACCCGGCTGATCGAGGACAACTGGGTCGGCCGCGTGCCGCCGGCCGCAGACAAGCTCAGGATCGCGTGGACCAAGGACAAGGTGGCAGGCCGCGGCGGTTATCCCGCCGAGCATTGGGTCGGGCACATCTCCGCGCCGGATGGCCGTTCGGGGCCGGTCATCGATGCGACGGTCACCTTTCCGGTCCGCAACGTGCAAGTGCCGGCGCTGATCGATTATACTTACATCTGGCCCGCCGGGTCCAAGCTCCCCGGCCCGCCGCCGCCCGATACCGCCAAGATGGTGCTCGACCGCGGCTGGGCGCTCGTCGAGTACCGCCCGCAGCTAATCCAGGCCGACACCGCCGCCGAGATGCAGCAGGGCGTGATCGGCCTTGTCCGCTGGCCGCGCGAGCGGCACGACTGGGGGGCGTTGCGCGCCTGGGCCTGGGGCGCGAGCCGGCTGCGGGAGGAGCTGGCGAAGGACCCGCGCATCGACGGCCGGCAGATCAGCCTCGCCGGCCACTCGCGCTTCGGCAAGGGCGTCCTCGTCGCCGCCGCCTTCGACCACCGGTTCGCCGACGCGCTCGTTTCGAGCTCGGGCGCAGGCGGCGCCAAGCTGATGCGGCGCGATTTCGGCGAGGCGTGGACCAATATGGCCGGCAGCTACGCCTTCCACTGGTACACGCCCGAAGTGATGGAATACGCCGGGCACAAGACGGTCGCCGACTTGCCGATCGACGCGCACGAGTTGATCGCCTTGCGCGCCCCCCGGCCGCTGTTCATCTCCAGCGGCTCGGCCGACAAGGGCGACGCCTGGGTCGACCCGAAAGGCATGTGGATCGCCACCCACCTCGCAGAGCCGGCGTGGAAGCTCTACGGCCTGCCCGTGCCGTCGGGCAGCGCGATGCCCAAGGTCATGGTCGGCGAACGGGATTACCCGCTGGCCTTCTACCAGCACGATCAGGGCCATGTGCCGTGGCCGTCCTACGAATACTTCATGGATCACGAGGCGAGGTTCGCCGCCAAGTAGCCGAGCCGCGTCAGCCGCTCCATTTGTCCAGCGCGGCGCGGTACTCGGCCCTGGCCTTGTCGAGGCGTTCTTCGAGCGCCGACATCGCCTTTGCCTGCCGACGTTTGACCGCCTCGAGCTTGCGTTCGATAGCCTCGCGCTCCTTGTCGAGCGCGACGAGTTCCTTCGCCTCCCGGTCCCGCGCTTCGGCCAGCGCCGCTTCCGCGCGATCGACCTTGTCCCGCCTCGGTGGGGGCGCTCGCTCCTTCGTCGCTTCTGGCTCGGATTTCGCGGCCAGGCGCTTGGCGCCCTTGCGCGGGCCGAGCGCCTTGATCTGCGCCTTGAGATCGCCGCGCGAGACGCGGATGACCTGGCCGGAATGCTTGAGCGGTTCGGCTATCAGCCGTGTATCCGTCACTTCCTCGGCCGATCCGCGCGCGAACAGGTCCACCGCCGCGCCCCAGACCTCGAGCGCCGCCTTGCGGCTGGGCGCGGCGACATAGGCATCGTGGAAGCCCGTCGGGGTGCGGAAAACCTTGAGCTTGCGCGGCATCGTCCGTTCGTCCTGAGCCTGTCGTAGGCTTTCGTGCGAGAAACCGCGCAACTTGCGCGGAGTTTCCGCGCACTCCCGGCCGTCAGGAGGCCAGGATGGCGGATTTCTTTCAGGGCGAAGGCCTGCGATCACCGGCGCCGTCGAGCCGCTACGCTTGCACGCGCCCACGCTGCTTCTACATCGCTGCGGGAGGGAGAGGCTCGTGCTCGAATGGCTGCTCGCCGCGGCGGTTTTCACCGTTCTGATGCTGGCATTGGTTGTTGTTCTTCCGCGCCTCAAGCCGCGCAAGGGCGGCGGTGGGCTGATCATCGCGCTCGGGATGATATTCGCCAGTGTGTTCGACCCGGCCAAAGCAGCCGCGATCGAGCAACTCGACCGCCACAAGGAAACCGAAGGCAAGGAAGAGGGCGAAAGCGGCGGCGGGCCAGCGTGAACCCGCAGCCGCCGGGCCGTCAGCCCTTCATCTGCCGTGCCGCGCGTTCGAGCTCTTCGCGGTTGTTGCCGTGCCGGGCGATCAGTTGCTCGGCCTGCTCGACGCTGATGCCGTTCGCCTCGGCGAAATCGCGCACCTCGTAATCCTCACCGCCCGCGACCTGTTGCCTGTCGCGGCCGCCGACCTTCGACTTGTCGTCTGCCATCCTGGCTCTCCTTTCGGGATCAACAACATGGTTAACCGGCGCGCGGTTCCGGAACGGCCTTCGTCAGCACGACGGTGAGCGCGGCAGCGGCGAGCGCGCACCCGGCCAGGATCAGGAACGCCAGGGAGTCGTCTCCGGCGTTTCCCGCGCGGATGCGGCCGAGCATGTCGGGGCCGACGAAGCCGCCCAGTTGCGACAGGGCGTTGATCCAGGCGATCCCGCCGACCGCCGCGACGCCGGAGAGGAACGCGCTCGGCAGCGTCCAGAACACCGCCAGCCAGGCCATCGCTCCGATCGCTACCAGCGTCAGCGCCGCGACCGAGATCACGGGCGCGTGACCGGCGAAAGCGAGCAGCAGCAGGCCGAGCGCCGAAACGAGCAGCGAGAGCGTCGCGTGCCAGCGCCGCTCTCCCGTCCGGTCCGAGCTGCGCGAGACGGCGATCATCGCCACCGCTGCGATGCCCCAGGGGATCGCGGTGACGAGGCCGACCTCCAGATAGGCGCCCTTGTGAATGCCGAGATCCTGCACCAGCGTCGGCATCCAGAAGTTCAGCACGTTGTTGATCATCGCCCGCAGGAAATCCGCCAGCGCCAGCGCCCACACCCGCCAGTCGAGCACTATCGCGCCGATGCCGTGGCGATGGCCGGCGCCCGGCCGGGCGCCGCGCTCGGCGGCGAGATTGGCTTCGACCCGCGCACGCTCGTCCTCGCTCAGCCAGGCCGCGTCGCGCGGGCCGTCGGGCAGCTTCGCCAGCACGACCAGGCCGAGGCCGATGGCGGGCAATGCTTCAAGCAGGAACAGCCACTGCCAGCCCGCGAGGCCAGTTCCGCTGACGGCCTGCAGGATCAGACCCGAGACCGGCGCGCCGACCGCGCTGGCCATCGGAATGGCGAGAATGAACAGCGCAACCGCCTGGGCGCTGCGGCGGGCGGGAAACCAGTAGGTCAGGTACAGGATCACGCCGGGGAAGAAGCCCGCCTCGGCCACGCCCAGCAGGAAGCGTAGTAGGTAAAAGCTGAACTCCGCGTCGCTTGTGCCGAACGCCGCGGAGACCGCCCCCCAGTGCAATGCGCCGAGGAACACGAACGCGGCCGAGACCGCACCCCATGTCAGCATGATCCGCGCGATCCACCGGCGTGCGCCGACCCGCGCGAGGATCAGGTTGGAGGGGACCTCGAACAGGAAATAACCGACGAAGAACAGCCCCGCGCCGAAGCCATAGACCGCGTCGGACAACCCGAGGTGGCCGGCCATCTGGAGCTTGGCGAAGCCGACGTTGACCCGGTCGAGGATGGCCAGGAAATAGCCGGCGAACAGCAACGGCAGGATGCGCCGCGCGATCTTCGCGTAGATCGCGCTTTCGAACCCGGCTCCGCCTTCCCTCAAGAGGCCCTCCCTAGTCGCCGCCGCCGCGAGCCTGCGAAAGCGCAACGCCGATCGCGACCCCGATGGCGATCCACACCGTGAGGTTGCGGGTGGCCGCACCAATCGCGACGCCGATAGCCACGCCGATGGCGATATACCGCCCATCCGGCTTCTTCATCGTGCTTGACTCACCTTTCCGGCCACCGGCGGACCAAATGCAAAGTCCGTTCAGTGCCGTGCGGATCGGGGCGAAGCGCGTCCCGCCCGCGCGCCCGGCCGATTTGCCAGTTCCTTCTCGTCGATGCCGAGCAGGCTCGCCAGCTTCGCCTTTTGCTCCGCGGTGAGATCGGCATAGCTGCGTGCCTTGGGGAGATCGGCGGTCGCCGTCTTGATCCTCTCCTGGATCGCCGGCATCTGTGCGATCAGGTCCTGGACCATCTTGGGCGTGTCCTTCGCAATCCGGCCCACCACCTCCGGGTCCATCATGATCAGCATCGAGTTGTTGGCGTAAGCCGTGCCGCTTGGCGTCGCGAAGAACCGGTTCATGTCATTGAGTTGCTCAAGCGTGAAGCGCCCGGCGTAGGCGTCGGCCAGCGCCTCGCGCATTGATGGCTCCATCGATGCGATCATGTTGCTCAGGGCGGGCATCATCGCGTCCATCGTTGCCTTCTGCCGCTGCTTGTACGCCGGATCCATGATCTCCATCACGTCGGCGAGCGTGGTGCGGCCCAGCTTGGCGATATCTTCCTGCGGGACGCCCGTGGACCTGACCAGATCGGCCATCGGCACCGCCGACATGCTGTTCATTGTCTGGTCCATGATCTGTCCGAACGATCCCCCGAAGAGCTTGCCGTAAGTGCCGGCGGGAAAGATGTAATCGATCGTGACCTTGGCGGCGGCGGTGCGCGCGGCATCCGGGGCCGGGTGCGAGACAGGTGGCGTATCCTGCGCAGCCGCGGGTTGCACAAAAGCAAGGCCGCCTGCGGCTGCCAGCGCTAGCATCAACGATTTCGGCATGTTCCCCCCCTGATCAAATCCCCGCGGAACGCCACATCAGTTCCGCAATCCAGTCAACGATTATCCCGCGCTTCTGACGATTTCGGCCCAGGCGGCCTCGTCGATCACGTCGATACCGAGTTCGGCGGCTTTCTTGAGCTTGCTGCCCGCGCCCGGACCGGCCACCACCAGGTCGGTGCTGGCGCTGACCGAACCGGAAGCTTTGGCACCGAGACGTTCGGCCTGGGCCTTGGCTTCGTCGCGGCTCATTGTCTCGAGCTTGCCGGTAAATACCACGGTCTTGCCCGACACAGCGCTGGCGCGCGTTTCGACGACGTAATCCGGCGGAGTGACCTCGCTCAGCAGGTCATCCCAAACCGCACGGTTGTGCTCTTCGTGGAAGAAGTCGCCGAGCGCCTCAACCACCACGGGCCCGACGCCTTCTACACCCGTGAGCTGCGCGAGAGCTTCCGCATCGCCCGAACGTGCGCGTTCGGCGGCGTCCCTCAGCGCCGGCAGAGTGCGGAAGGTCTTCAGCAAGTCGCGCGCCGTGACCACGCCGACGTGGCGAATGCCGAGGCCGAACAGCAGCCGGGCCGCGTCGGGCGAGCGACGGGCTTCGATCGATGCTAACAGGTTCTCCACAGACTTGTCCTGCCAGCCTTCGCGACCGATCAGCTCGTCGCGATGCTGGCGCAGGCGGAACACGTCAGGCGGTCCCTTCGCCAGCCAGCCCAGTTCCATGAACTCGATGATCGTTTTCTCGCCCAGTCCTTCGATATCGAGCGCGCCGCGGCTGGCGAAGTGGCGCAAGCGCTCGAACTGCTGGGCCCGGCAGATCAGGCCGCCGGTGCAACGCACGTCGACCTCGCCTTCTTCGGCCACCGCCTCGCTGCCGCACACCGGGCAGTGGGTCGGATAGATGTAAGCCGCACGCGGCTCGCCCCGGGTCAGGTTCTCGACCACCTGCGGGATCACGTCGCCGGCGCGCTGGATGACGATGCGGTCGCCCTCGCGCAGGCCCAGCCGCGCGATCTCGTCCCGGTTGTGCAGCGTGACGTTGACCACGGTCACTCCGCCGACCAGCACCGGCGCGAGGCGGCCGACCGGGGTCAGCTTGCCGGTACGGCCGACCTGGATGTCGATGCGTTCGAGCACCGTCTCGGCGCGCTCGGCTGGGAACTTGCGCGCAAGCGCCCAGCGCGGCGCTTTGGCGACGAAGCCGAGCCGCTGCTGCAAGGCGAGATCGTCTACTTTGTACACCACGCCATCGATGTCGTAGGGCAACGCGGCGCGGCGCTCGCCGATGCTGCGATAATGCTGCACAAGCTCTTCGAGCGTATGGCACAGCTTGAGGTCCGGCGAGACCTTGAAGCCCCATTCCTCGATGCGCCGCATGACCTCGTACTGCCCCCCGCCGGGAACCTCGCTGGCCGCGCCCCAACCGTGGGCGAAAAAGCGCAGCGGCCGCGCGGCGGTGACGCCAGCGTCCTTCTGCCGCAGCGAGCCCGCCGCGGCGTTGCGGGGATTGGCGAACTGGCGAACCGACGTCGTGTCGAACGCCTCGCCCTTCGCTTCCGCGCGCGCCTGCGCTTCTTCCACCATGCGTGAGTTAAGTGCGGTAAACGCCTGCTTTTCCATATAGACTTCGCCGCGCACTTCGAACAGCGCCGGCGCCGGGCCGTCCAGGTGCTGCGGGATGTCGGGAATGTGGGCGACGTTGGCGGTGACGTTTTCGCCGACTTGCCCGTCACCGCGCGTCGCCGCCAGGACCAGCGCGCCGTTCTCGTAGCGCAGCGAGCACGACAGCCCGTCGATCTTGTCCTCGGCGGTGAACCCCATCGGAGCATCCTCCGGCAGCGCCAGGAAGCGCCGCACGCGAGCGCCGAACTCGCCCACCTCTTCATCGGAGAACGCGTTGTCGAGGCTCATCATACGAACCTCGTGCGCGACCTTGGAGAGCGGCGAAGCGCTTATCTCGTGCCCAACCTGCTGCGAGGGGCTGTCCGCCCTCACCAGCTGCGGAAATGCCGCCTCCAGCTCGGCATTGCGCCGCACCAGTGCGTCATACTCCGCGTCGGAAATCTCCGGCGAGTCCTTTGCGTGATAGAGCTCGTTATGGTGCGCGATCGCCTTGGCGAGCCGCATCAGTTCGTTGGCCGCGTCGGCTTCCGAGAAGTCGGTGCTCATGCCTGCTCCAGCAACCGGCCCGCCTGCGCCCGCGCCTCGTTGGTGATCTCTGCCCCAGACAGCATCCGGGCGATCTCTTCCTGGCGGCCAGCGGCGTCGAGCAAGTGGACGGAGGTGCGCGTGACGGTGCCCTCGCTAGACTTGGCGATCACATAGTGCGTGCGGCCGCGGGCGGCGACTTGCGGGCTGTGGGTGACGGCGAGGAGCTGGCCGCCTTGCGCCAGCCGCGCGAGGCGTTCGCCGATCGCGCTGGCGACCGCGCCGCCGACACCGCGATCGATTTCGTCGAAGATTACCGTTGCCGCCCCGCCCTGCTCGGCCAGAGCGACCTTGAGCGCGAGGATGAAGCGGCTGAGCTCGCCGCCGCTGGCGATCTTGTTGAGCGGGGCGAAGTCGGCGCCGGGGTTGGTGGCGATGAGGAACTCGACGCTGTCCATGCCCGAGGCGCCCCAGCGCTCCTCCGGCCGCGCGGCGACGGCGGTGCGAAAGCGGGCGGCGTCGAGCTTTAGCGGGGCCAGCTCGCCCGCCACCGCCTCGTCGAGCCTTAGCGCGGCGGCGACGCGGTTGGCGTGGAGCGCGTCGGCCCGCGCGCGATAGATTCCGTAGCCCGCGCGCTCGGCAGCTTCAAGCGCGCCGATCTCGGCGTCTCCCGCCTCGATCGCCTCGAGCGCAGCGCGCATTTCATGCATTTTCGCCGGCAGCTCATCGACTTCGCAGCGGTGTTTGCGGGCGAGCGCGCGCAGCTCGAACAGGCGAGTCTCGATCCGGTCGAGCTCGCCTGGGTCGAATTCCATCGCCTGTGCCGCGGCTTCGAGCTTTGCCTCGGCCTCGCCGGCCTCGATCACCGCGCGGTCGAGCGCCACCAGCGCTTCGGCCAGCAACGGGTGCTCCCCGCCGATCCGGTCGAGCCGTCGCGCGGCTGAGCGCAACATCGCGAGCGCCGAATCCGAGCCATCCCACAGCGCCCGCAGCTCGTCGAGGTCGCCAGAGAGCTTCTCGCCCTTCTGCATGTCCCCGCGCGCGTTCGCCAGGGTCTCATCCTCGCCTTCCTGCGGTTCGATCGCTGTCAGCTCGGCGAGATGGGCGAGCAGGAGGTCCTGGTCGGCCTTCGCCTGGGCGATGCCCGCGCGCGCCTCCGCCAATTTGGCTTCGGCCGCGCGCCATTCGCGCCAGGCGCTCTCCACGCTCGCCACGTCGGCGCCGGCATAACGGTCGAGCAGCGCCCGGTGCCCGTGCGGATTGACCAGCCCACGGTCGTCATGCTGTCCGTGCAGCTCGACCAGCGCGGGGGCCAGCTCGCGCAGCAGCGCCGCGCCGACCGGATGATCGTTCACGAACGCCTTGCTTGCGCCATCCGATCTCAGGGTGCGGCGCAGGATCAGCGGTTCGCCAGACTCGATCTCCACGTCCGCGTCGGCAAGCACCTCGCGAACGGCCGCGGGCAGCATCGCGAACTCGAAAGTCGCCGTGACGCTCGCGCGCTCCTCGCCCGCGCGCAGCAGGCCGCTGTCCGCGCGATTGCCGAGCACCAGGCCGAGCGCATCGAGCAGTATCGATTTGCCCGCGCCGGTCTCGCCGGTGAGCACGCCGAGGCCACCCGCGAAGGCGAGGTCGAGCGCGTCGATCAGCACGATGTTGCGAATGGCAAGGCTGGTGAGCATGCGGGTGCGCGACATTACGGATCCCCGCGCCCCCCCGCAACGGCTCGCCGGCGGGCAATCACCATTCCCGGATGGCGGCCTGCCGCTCCGCCCACAGACTTGTCCACAAGCGAAAAGAGCCGCCAACTGTCGGTTGGCCGACACTTTTACGTGTCCAGGCAAGAAAATCTTAACGATCGTATGGCCTTGTGTGGATAACCGAGGAGCTGGAGGGGTCCGCGTCGTGTCAGTGCTGGTCATCCGTTCGAACAAGAGGTTCGCTGTCAGGCGCCCCATCACCGTGCGCGAAGCCAGCGGCGGCAAACGCGGCGGCCTGATGATCGAGCTTTCCGGCGAAGGCTGCCGGATCAGCGGCGTCAACAGCCTGATCTACACGATCGACCAGCAAGTCACACTCGAGCTAGGCAACGACGAATGCGTCAGCGGCCGGGTCCGCTGGGCGCACGACGGCTTTGTCGGGGTGAAGTTCGCCAATGCCCTGCGCCCGGCCGAGCTCGGCGCGATGCTCGAAGCCAGCCGCATGGCGCCAGAGCGCCGCTACGCCTAGGGTTCTAGCGTTCCCGCTTAGCTCGTCTTGAGCTGCGGAGCTTTGTCCCCGATCAGGTCGTAGGCTTTCTGATACCACTCGCTGCCGGGATAGTTCGATCCCAGCACCGCGGCGTATTTCTTGGCTTCGGAGGGAATCCCCAGCGCCAGGTTCGTCTCGGTCAGGCGGTAGAGCGCTTCGGGCGTGTGGCTGGTCGTCTGATACTTGTTGATCACGATCTGGAAGCGGATCTCGGCCGCGAGCCAGCGGCCGGAGCGTTCGTAAAACCGCCCGCGCTGCATTTCCTTGCCGGCGAGGTGGTCGTTC
>Ga0207657_10005912_pt1 | contig 12734 bp, 11 predicted proteins | sample KBSC33metaG_FD_184316 | JGI IMG/M metagenome (GOLD analysis project Ga0207657, IMG submission 184316) | Corn rhizosphere microbial communities from Kellogg Biological Station, Michigan, USA - KBS C3-3 metaG (SPAdes) (version 2) | ecosystem: Host-associated > Plants > Roots > Rhizosphere > Soil ...
CGGGACGGAGTTCGAGGCGAGATCGAATTCCGCGATCTGGTGTTCCGCTATGGCGACACCGTGGTGCTCGATCACATCTCGCTGCACATCGACGCCGGGCAGACCGTCGCCTTCATCGGCGTGACGGGCTCGGGCAAGTCGACGCTCATCAGTCTGCTCGCGCGGCTGCACGAGCCGCCCCGCGGCAGCGTGTTCGTCGACGGCGTCGACGTCCTCGATATGCCGCTGACCACGCTGCGGGGCGCCATCGGCTTCGTGCCGCAGGAGCCGTTCCTCTTCTCCGACTCGCTCGCCGACAACGTGGCGTTCGGATTGGACGCACAAGCGGCGGGGCGGGCGGGTCAGGCAGGGTGGCCGGGGGAGGCGGGAAGGGCAGGACGGGAGGAACGTATCCTTGAAGCGGCCGCGGTCGCGCGACTCGACAAGGATGTCGCCGACTTTCCCCATGGCTACCAAACGATGGTGGGGGAGCGGGGGATCACGTTATCGGGTGGCCAGAAGCAGCGCACCGCGCTGGCTCGCGCCCTGGCGATCGATCCGCGCATTCTGATCCTCGACGATGCACTGTCGGCCGTGGACACCTACACCGAGGAAGAGATTCTCTCCCGGCTGCGGCACGTCCTTCGACAGCGCACTTCAATCATCGTGGCGCACCGCATCTCGACCGTGCGCGACGCCGACCGCATCTTCGTCCTCGACACCGGCCGCATCGTCGAGCGCGGCACACATGACGAGCTGGTGAAGATGAACGGGCTGTACGCGGAGCTGCACAAGAAGCAGCTGCTGGAAGAGGAGCTCGCGGCATCATGAACGTTCAACCACGAAGGCACGAAGGCCACGAAGATGATTTGTCGGGAGAGAATCACTTCGTGTCCTTCGTGTGCTTCGTGGTTTCAGCCTTCCGCCGCTATTTCCCCTTCGGCTTCGCCGGCACGGTCGTGATCTGCGCGAACTCGTAGAGCGCGGCCGCCGCGTTCTTCTCCGCGTTGGCGAGCCCGCCGCCCTTGCCGACCGACTCGATCGTGTAGAACTCGTTGGCCGCGTGTGCGCGTCCGCCGCCACCGCCGCCGCGTCCGCCCATGCCCATCGGGATGGACACGGAGCCAACCTTCTGTCCCACTTCGCCGTCCGCGAACAGATACGATGGCCAGTAGCCGCCGGCAGGATCAGCCGCCGTCTCCGAGTACAGCAGATTCGGATTCGTCAGCGCCGCCGAGGTCGGCAGGGGCGGCAGGCCCGCCCGGCCGCCGCCGCCGCCGAGTCCCACCGAGTCCATCATTTCGGCCGCCTTCTGATGCGCGTGCGAGATGTCTGTGTCCGGCGAGGAGCCTCTGGACCATGGCACGTCGCCGATCAACTTCATCTCGACGTCCTTGTAGCCGTTCGCATCGAGCTGCGCGCGCAGCTTCTTGACGATGTCCAGGCCGTTCATGCGCGGGACGTAGCGGAAGTTGTGCTTCGACGTGATCTTGTTCGGCAGAATCGCGCCCGCGCCGCCCGCATACATGTTGCCGCCCCACAGGCCGTCCAGATTGAACGACGTTTCGAAGCGCCCGTCGATCAACACCTGCAGCGGATCATCGTGCATGAATCGCGCGACGCCGGACGCCTTCGCCATCGCGACCAGGTCCATCTTCGCCGCCTGCGCCTTCATCTGATCCATCTGCTCCTTCGTCGGCTTCTCCATGTTGTCGAAAAAGCCCTTGATGAGCGGCGTGTTGCCGTCCTGCGACGTCAGCGACGCGAGCATGTGGATGTGCCGCCACGCCGGACTGTCGGTCGTCCGCTTCATGACGCCGTGCACGTCGGATTGCACGGGCCCTCGGCCCCAGCTCTTGCCGCTGGTGGTCAGCTCGACGTAGACGCACCCTTCCGACGGTCCGCCGGTGAACAGCGCGTCGGCTTCGCTGAACAGATCGGAATGATCGTTCATGAACTTGCGCAGGCCGATGTCCATCCGCTCTTCGTCGCCTTCCGCGACGAAAATCAGGTTCACCGGCAGCTTACCGGTGGCGTCCTTCAGCGAATTGATGGCGTTCAGCACGGCCATCTCGGGTCCCTTGGAATTGGTCGCGCCGCGGCCGATGATCACGCGCGACGCGCCCGGCACCACCGCCGTGGCGCCGTCGACGACGCGCCCCTCGAACGGCGGGACGATCCAGACGTCCGGCTGCGTCACCGGCATCGTGTCGTACTGCCAGTAGATCGCCACGGTCTTCGGCGCGCCCTCGTCGCATTTCGCATAGACGACGGGATTGCCCTGGCTGCCGTACTCGGTGAGGCCCGTATCGTAGACGCGGGCGGTCTGGCAGCCCAGCTTCTCGAAGAAGCCCTTCACCATTTCCGCGCTCTCCGGAATCCCCTCGCCGCTGTTGGAGATGCTCGGCTGACGAATCCATTTCTGGATGTTCTCGGCGTGCTCGTCCACGTGCGCGTCGATGTACGTGAATGTCTTCTGCAGGTCAGGTGGGAGCTTCGAGTAGTCGGGTTTGAAGTTCGGGTCACCGGTGCCGTACGGATGAATGCCGAGCGTGGATTTCGCCGTGGTCGCGGCGGGCTTCGGCGCCTCCGCCTTCTGCGAGCAGCCAACGACGCCGGCGATTGCGATGATGAGACCGGGCAGTAGCCATTTCAGACGCATAGTCATCTCCTGGATGGGCACCCTTATACACCCGGCTCGTCCGCTGACGTCGGAAATTCTTTGTCTCCGCTATGATCGATGCGCGGCTTGACGTGGCGCGCCGGGCCATGCGGCTCGCACAAACGACGATGCAGGACGACGACATCATCGGGAAGGCATACGACGCGCGGCTGATGCGGCGGCTGCTCGAGTACCTGCGGCCGTACTGGAAATCGGTGGCGGTGGCGTTCGTCGCGATTATCGCGGGGTCGGCAGCCTCGCTCGCGCAGCCGTATCTGGTCAAGATCGCCATCGATCGGTACATCGCGCCGGGACGCCTCGACGGACTGGACCGGCTCGCCGCGATCTATCTCGCCATCCTGATCGGCGCGTTCGTCGCCGAATACGTCCAGACCTGGACCATGCAGCTGATCGGGCAGTGGATCATGTTCGATTTGCGCATGGCCATCTACGGCCATCTGCAGCGGCTCGATCTGCGCTACTACGATCGCAATCCGGTGGGACGGCTGATGACGCGCGTGACGTCGGACGTCGACGTGCTGAACGATCTGTTCACCTCCGGCGTCGTCACCGTGTTTGGCGATCTGTTCGCGCTCTTCGGCATCATGGGCATGATGCTCTGGATGAATTGGGAGCTGGCGCTCGTCACCTTCGCCGTGCTGCCGCTGATCGTATTGATCACGCAGTGGTTCCGCACCCACGTACGCGAGTCCTACCGTGTGATTCGCGGGCTCATCGCGCGCATCAACGCGTTCCTGCAGGAGAACATCACCGGGATGTCCACCGTGCAGCTGTTCCGTCGCGAGCCGGTGAACTTCGCGCGTTTCGACACGATCGACCGCGAGCATCGCGACGCGAACATCGAATCGATCTTCTATTACGCCGTGTTCTATCCGGCCATCGAGGCGGTGAGCGCGCTGTCGGCGGCGCTCATCATCTGGTACGGAGGCGGGCGCGTGCTGAGCGGCGCGCTCACGCTCGGATCGCTCGTCGCCTTCCTGCAGTACTCGCAGCGGTTCTTCCGGCCGATCAGCGACATGTCGGAGAAGTTCAACATCCTGCAGTCGGCGATGGCGTCGTCGGAACGGATTTTCAAGCTGATCGACGAGCCCGTTGCCGTGCAGCCGCCCGTTCACGCGGTGGCGCGCCCGGCCCCGGCTGCCGGACACATCGTGTTCGACGGCGTCTGGTTCGCGTACAACGACGACGACCATGTGCTGCGCGACGTGAGCTTCGAGGTGCGGCCCGGGCAGCGCGTCGGCATCGTCGGCGCGACCGGAGCCGGCAAATCGTCGCTGGTCAACCTGCTGCTGCGCTTTTACGACGTGTCGCGCGGACGCATCACGGTGGACGGCGTCGACGTGCGCGACCTGGCGCTCGATGATTTGAGGGGGCTGTTCAGCCTGGTGCTGCAGGACGTGCACCTGTTCTCGGGCACGATTGCCGACAATATCCGGCTGGGCGAGGCGTCAATCACCGACGCACGCGTCCGCGAGGCGGCGCACGCGGTACACGCGGATGCGTTCATCGATCGTCTGGCGGACGGCTACGCGAGCCGGGTGGCCGAGCGAGGATCGACGCTCTCGGTGGGGCAGAAGCAACTGCTGTCGTTCGCGCGGGCGCTGGCGTTCGACCCGCGCGTGCTGATCCTCGACGAAGCGACGTCGAGCGTGGACACGGAGACGGAGCTATTGATCCGCGACGCGCTTCGCGTGCTGATGGCCGGCCGCACGACGATCGCGATTGCGCACCGTCTGTCGACGATCCAGGACATGGATCAGATCCTGGTGCTGCACAAGGGCAAGCTCCGCGAAGCCGGCACGCACCAGGAGCTGCTGGCGAAGCGGGGGATCTACTTCAAGCTGTTCGAGCTGCAATATGCGGCGAGAGAGCCTGCCGTGAAGTAGCCCCGCGCTCGGCTGGGCCTTCGCGCTACACCCGCCTTCGCGGCACACGAGCCTTCGCGCCACAGAGATCGGCGACGCGACGAATTCATCATTGGAGCGCAGGCGGCTGAATCACCTGCGGCAGCGGCCGCGCCGGCAGGGGCGACGATGGCTCGCGCTTCTTGAACAGGCGATCGAAGAACGTCGGCGTGGTCGCGCGCGGATTCCACCCGAGGCGCAGCACTTTCAGGCGAACCGGCCGCCGGCCGAATTGCAGCGCCTCGTTGCAGTTCCACATGTACAAATCGACGAGGCGCCCCTGCACGGCGGGTCCCGTATCCATGACCGTGTACACACCGTTGTAGCGGGCGTCGTGCGCGTCGAGCTCCACGACCGAGCCGACCGGGAGCAGCGACGGATCCGACGCCGCCACGCCAGCCTGCGCCGGCACACCGGACGTGGTCGTGAGCCCCTTGCAATAGGCCGTCGCGCTGAACGCCACGACCGCGCCAGGCGTCGGAATCGCCGCGGCCTCCGGCGACAGCATCTGGCGCGTCGCGTACTTCGAGTCGAGCGCGCGCACTTCGTAGAGCGACACGAAGCCGCCCACCGCCACCGCCGTGACGAGGCTCTTCCGCCAGAACGAGTCGGAAATCATCATCGGTGCTTCGATGCCGGGGGGGGATGGTGGATCATCTCATGAATCCGGCGGCGGCTTGTCACGAAGGCAAGCGCCAGCGGATACGCGATCGCCGCCATCACGATCGCGCCGAGCAGCGATCCGACGGTATACGGCCACAGCCACGGCATCGTGATCTTCACGAGCTGATGCCAGAATTCACGCTGAAACGCGGAGTGCTCGAACAGCGCCGCAATCTGGCTCTTGAATCCGGCTGGCACGTGATGCCGCGTCAGCGGCGCCCCGACGAACATCGTCACGAACGCGTAGTACGGCGCGATGATCCACGGCAGGTTCGAATAGACGCCGAGCAGCGCCGCGACGCGATTCAGATTCAGCAGGAACGCGAGGCAGACCGCGAGGAGCGTGTGGAAGCCGAGGAACGGCGAGAAGCCGAAGAACACCCCGAGCGCAAAGGCGGCGGCGGTCCGCTCCGGTGTGTCTTCGATGTGCAGCAGCGCATCGAGCCACCGCCGCACCACTCTGCGCGTCAGGTGAATCATCGGAAGTGGCTGTACCCCTGGGGCAGTGGAGTGTCGCCGCCCGGCCGGCGAACGAGAAGCGCGCGATCCGCGGTGAAGACGCCGATGCGGGTCATCGCGATGCCGCTGGCGCGCGCGGCCTTCAGCCGATTGCGCAGCCGCGGCCGCACGGCGAACAACAGCTCGTAGTCGTCGCCGCCGGCGATCGCCGCGTCGATCGCGTCGTCGCCGTGCGCGTCGAACCAGCAGCGCGCGCCGGCGTCGATCGGCAGCGCCGCCGCGTCGATGATCGCGCCGACGTCGCTGGCTTCCGCGACCTGCCGGACGGCGTCTGCGAGACCGTCGCTCAGATCCATGCACGCGCTGGCGGCGCGGTTGCGCGAGAGCAGGAGGCCGAGTCGCACGCGGGGCTGCGGGTAGAGATAGCGATTGATGCAGCTGTCGCTTTTCACCACAGAGGACACGGAGGACACCGCTCCCCCCAGCATCTGCAGGCCAGCGGCGGCCGCCCCGATCGCGCCGCTCACGTAGATTTCGTCGTTCGCGCGCGCGCCGCCGCGGGTGAGCGCCTGGCGCGGTTTGACGCTGCCCGCGACGGTGACATCGATCACGAGCGGCCCGGGTGAGCGCGTGAGGTTGCCGCCGGCGACGTGCACGTCGTGGTGCGCCGCGACCGCTGCGATGCCCGAGACGATGCGGTCGAAGTCGTCGAGGGGAAGACTCGATGGCAGCGCGAACGAGAGGAGCGCCAGGCGGGGGGCGGCGCCCATCGCGGCGAGATCGCTGAGGTTGACCGCAAGCGCGCGATGGCCGATCGCTTCCGGAGCCGTGAACGCACGATCGAAATGCACCCCCTCGACCAGCGCATCGACGCTGAGCACCTCGGCTCGGTTGCGCGCCGGCTCGATCACGGCGGCGTCGTCGCCGACGCCGACGAGCATCCAAGGCGGAGCAGGCGGCAGCCGCGCGCGAATGCGCGCGATCAGCTCGCGCTCGGTCCGATCGCCGACCATTGCCGTTTTCGGAGCCTCGAGGTTCGAGTCTCCAGTGTTGAGCCCCGAGCCTCCAGTCTCCAGCCCGGAGCCCCCAGCCTCATTTCGCATAGTCGACGGCCCGCGTTTCCCGGATCACCGTCACCTTGATCTGCCCGGGGTACTCGAGCTCGTTCTCGATCCGCCGCGCGATGTCCTTCGAGAGCCACACGGCCTCCTCGTCGGTGATCTTCTCGCTCTCGACCATGATGCGGATTTCGCGTCCGGCCTGCAGCGCGAACGACTTCGACACCCCCTTGAACGAATCGGCGATGCCTTCGAGCTTCTCGAGCCGTTTGACATAGGACTCGAGGATGTCGCGCCGCGCGCCGGGGCGCGCGGCGGAGATCGCGTCGGCGGCCTGGACGATCATCGCCTCGAGCGACGGCCAATCGATGTCCATGTGATGCGCCGCCATCGCCATCACGACCGCCTCGCTCTCGCCATGCTTGCGCAGGAAATCGATCCCGATTTGCAGGTGCGTGCCCTCCATCTCGCGATCGATCGCCTTGCCGATGTCGTGCACGAACGCCGCGCGGACGGCGACGTGCGCGTCGAGTCCGACCTCGCGCGCCATGATGCCGGCAAGCCGCGCCACCTCCGCCGAGTGCGAGAGGACGTTCTGCCCGTAGCTGGTGCGGTACTTCAGCCGCCCCATCAGCCGGTGAATCTCGGGATGCAGATCGTGCAGTCCGAGCTCGAACGCCACCGCCGCGCCCTCCTTCCGCATCGCATCGTCGGTCTCTTCCTTCACCTTCTGCACGACTTCCTCGATGCGCGCCGGGTGAATGCGTCCGTCCGCAATCAACCGTTCGATTGCCTGCTTGGCGATCGCACGCCGGTACGGATCGAAGCCTGAGAGGATGATCGCGCCGGGCGTGTCGTCGACGATGAGATCGACGCCGGTGGCGAGCTCGAGGGCGCGGATGTTGCGGCCCTCGCGGCCGATGATGCGTCCCTTCAGATCGTCGCTTGGGAGATCGACGACCGACACCGTTGTCTCGATGGCGTGTTCGGCGCCACAGCGTTGAATCGCTTCGGTGATGTACTGCTTCGCGCGATCGACGGCGACCTCGCGCGCTTCGGCGTCGAGCCGCTTCAGCAGCTTCGCGGCGTCGTGCCGCGCCTCGCCTTCGATCTGCTTGATCAGCAGCTCCTTGGCTTCGTCGGCGGTGAGGCCCGCGACGCGCTCCAGTTCGTGCTTCTGCCGGGCGACGAGCTGATCGTATTTCGCGGCGGCGGCAGCCGCGGACTGCTCGCGTTCGTGCAGCGCCCGCTCGCGAGCCGCGAGATCCTTTTCGAGCCGCTCGATCGACGCCTGGCGATCGCCCAGCGCCGATTCACGCCGCGAGAGCGTCAGCTCGAGGACCGCGGCCTGCTGGCGCTCCTCGCGCGCCTGCCGTTCGGCGCCGACCAGGACGTCGTGCGCCTTCTCCTTGGCGTCGAGCAGCGCCTCCTTGCGCCGGGCGTCGGCATCGCGCTCGGCATCCTTGATCAGCCGCTGCGCCTCGGACTCGGCGCGTCCCACGGTCTCGGCGGCGATCCGCTTCCGGTTGGCCACCCACGCCACGAAGACGGCGGCGGTCACCCCGAGTGTGATGGCGGCGTTGATCAGGTATCCCAGACTCGGCAACACGCGTGACGTCCTTTCCCGTACTCAGGGTCAGACCCGTTTGTGGGCCAGCGACCGGGTCGCATCCCGTTCGTCTGGGCCGGCGCCGCGCGCGGAGGAGATGCCCCGCGAAGCCAGAAGAAATGGAGGGAGAAGCCGAAAGGCCCCGCTTTGCCGTGTGGGGAGGTCGATGAACCTGCTAAAGCAGGTGGAGTCGCTCAAACAAGCCGCGCTTCAGGCTTCCTCGTTGCAGAGGCATGCACACCACGCGGCGTCGCAACTCACTTGGGTAAACATTGGCTCAAACGAGCCTACCGCCATCACGAACAAAGCAGGGAGCTCAAAAACGTCGGAGCGATCTTAGGCCATCAGCACCCGGTCCAGCAAGCGTTCGAGCTCGCCTGCGCGGTCGGCCAACTCGCCGTCGCGCGCGCGATTGGCGTCGCGGCAGCGGAACAACTCGTCGGCGATGTTGAGCGCGGCGAGTACCGCCAGGCGCAGCGTATCGCCGGTCGGCGTCAAGTCGGAGGCCGCACGCATCTTGTCGTCCACGTAGCTCGCCAGCCGGTTCACGTACTCCGGATCGAGCTCGCTGCGGATCGGATACCGCTGGCCCTGGATATCGACCGAGATGACGCGGCCGGACTCAGACATCAGAGATTGAGCGCTTCGAGCTGCTCGAGCATCTCGCCGACGCGCGTTCTGATGACGTCGCGCTCTTCCTTCAGCGACGAGAGCTCGGTGTTCAGCGTCTCGCCCGATGCGACGCGCGCACGCAGCGTCTCCACTTCGCGCGCGAGCCGGTCGTTCTCTTCAACGACGCGCGACTGCTCGGTCCGCATGCGGTCGATGAGGCCCACGAGCGCTTTCACTTTTTCCTCGAGGCGGTCGATCGGCTCGAGCTCGATTCCCCGCGTTGCGGTCTTTGTTGCCATGGCAATCCTTGAAAATCAGTAGTCAGTAGCCAGTGGTCAGTCGTCCACTGAGATTTATCGCTGCACCGCGCCGTGTTCGCGAACGAGCGCAGCGAGAATATGGTCGAAGCTGCGTTGCACGTCGGCATCCGTCAGCGTGCGATCCGGGGCCTGAAACGTCAGGCGCAGCGACAGGCTGACCGATCCCTCCGGTACGCCGGTGCCCTGGTACCGATCGAAAAACGCGATCGCCGCCAGTGGCGCTGCGAGATCCGCGCCGGCCGCTTGAATGGTGCCACGAATGATTTCCGCAGGCAAGGCATCCGAGACGATGATCGAGAGGTCGCGCACGACGAATGGATGACGCGGCAGCGGCTGCGTGCCGCTGTCGACGATGGATGCGGCCGCCGCAATCGCGTCCAGGTTCAGCTCGGCCACGAACACGCGATCCTGTCGCGGCAAACCGCGCGCGTCGGCCGCCGCGGCGGTCACTTGTCCGACGATGCCGATCGCCGCGCCACTCGCGAGGTGGACCGATGCGGTCTGTCCATCGACCAGCGCCGGTTCGCGCGCTGGTTCGAACCGCGGCGCGACGCCGAGGGCCGCGCACAGTCGCTCGATCAATCCCTTCATGTCGAAGAAGTCGACATCGCGCGCGCCGCCGGACCAATGCTCGGCGCCCGCATTGCCGGTCCACGCGAGGCCGACGCCGCGGGTCTCGCCGGCGGCCGTGAAGCGCGCGCCGATCTCGAACAGCCGCGCATCGCGGCGGCCATGACGCCGGTTGTGCGCGACCGCATCGACAAGGCCCGGAATCAGCGAGGCGCGCAGCGTATCGAATTTCGCCGAGAGTGGATTGGCGATGACGACGCTGGCGGCCGCGCCGGCGAGCGCGAATGTCTCAGCCGCTTTTGCCTCGATGAAGCCGAACGTCACCGCTTCGGACAGACCGGCGGCGGTCAGTACGCGGCGCACCAGCCGGTCGCGCGGAATCCTTGCGTCGGGCGGCGGCGCCACCGCAACCACCGGCGGGAACGTCGGCTCGAGGCGGTCGAATCCGTAGTGGCGGCCGACCTCCTCGATCAGATCCGCTTCGCGGAGCAGATCGACGCGCGCCGTGGGCGCAATCGCATCCCATCCGTCCGGCGTCGGGGTGATCGCCAATCCGAGTCCACGCAGAATGCGCTCCACGTCGGCGTCTCCGACGCTCGCGCCGAGCAGGCGGGCCAACCGCTCGCGCCGCAGGTGCAGATGCTTCGGCTCGCGCACCGCGGGATAGCGATCGATGATCGGCGTGACGAGACGGCCCGCGCCGATCTGCGTCATCAGCGCGATCGCCCGCCGCATGGCGACGCCGGCGGCGTTGATGTCGGCGCCGCGCTCGAATCGAGACGATGCTTCGGTCTTGAGATTCAGCCGTTTGCTCGTTCGACGCACCGCCGTGGCCGTGAAATACGCGCTCTCGAACGCGACGCTTCGCGTGGCTGACGAGACTTCCGACGCGGCGCCGCCCATGACGCCGGCCACCGCCTGCGGCCGCGATGCGTCGGCGATGACGAGCATCTCGGGCTCGAGCTTCCGTTCGACGCCGTCGAGCGTTCTGATGACTTCGCCGCGCTTCGCGCGCCGCGCGCGCAGTTCAGGTCCTGCGAGCGTGGCAAGGTCGAACGCGTGCATCGGCTGCCCGAGCTCGATATTCACGTAGTTGGTGATGTCGACAATCGAGCTGATCGGTCGGATGCCGGCCGCCTGCAGGCGGGCGACGAGCCAGGCAGGCGACGGCCCGACCGTCACGTCGGCGACCGCCGCGGCATAGCGCGGGCACAGATCGGCGTCTTCGATCGTGACGCGCAGCCGCTCGCTCTCGCCGACCGGGACGTCCGCCAGCGCGATCGGCGCGTCCGGCGCCGTGGACGGCGTCCGCATCGGCACGTCGTACGTGGTCGCCACTTCTCGCGCCAGGCCGATGACGCTGAGGCAGTCGGGCCGGTTCGCCGTGATCTCGAAATCGATCACCGCATCGTCGTCCGACAGCGTGTCGACAGAAGCGACCTCGAAACCGCGCAGCGAAAGCGCGGCGGCAATCTCCGCGGCGGATGCCGGCACGTCGACGAAGTCACGCAGCCAGGAAACAAGTAAGCGCATTGTGTGGTCAGCGGCGTTGTTGTTTCACGAAGTCACGAAGCACACGAGGTCACGAAAGATCGGATCTTTTGCCACGGAGACGCAAAGTCACGGAGAAGAGCTCTCTCGCCTCGCCCAACAAACAACAACGCAGCCGCTGTGTCAGCGCGCCGGTGTCGCAACGCGACGCCGTCGAATCTCCGCGGCGCCTCTGTGACTCTGTGCCTCCGTGGCGACCGCTCTTCGTGATCTTCGTGCCTTCGTGGTTCCGTGATGAACGGTCGCCTCGAGTTAGTACGGAAACTGCTCCAGGAATCTCAGGTCGTTCTCGTAGAACAGCCGGATGTCTTCGACCTGATAGCGCAGAATCGCGACGCGCTCGATCCCCATCCCCCAGGCGAATCCCGTGTATCGCTCGGCATCGTAGCCGACCGCCTCGAACACCGCCGGGTGCACCATCCCGCAGCCGAGAATCTCGAGCCAGCCGCTCTTCTTGCACATCGGACAGCCGCCGCCATCGCATTTCCAGCAGCTGATGTCCACTTCGGCGCTCGGCTCCGTGTACGGGAAGAAGCTCGGACGGAACCGTAATCGCGATCGCGCGCCGAACATGTCGCGCGCGAAGGCGAGCAGCGTTCCCTTCAAATCGGCGAGCGAGATGCCTTCGCCGACGACCAGCCCTTCGACCTGCGAGAACGCCGGCGTGTGCGTCAGATCGAGATCGTCGCGGCGATACACGCGGCCGGGGACGACGATGCGGATCGGCGGCTGATGCGTCTGCATGTACCGAATCTGCATCGACGAGGTGTGCGTCCGCAGCAGCGTGCGCACATCCGCCGCACCGTCGCCGCCGGCCAGCGCCGTGGCGAGATACAACGTGTCCTGCATATCGCGTGCGGGATGTTCCGACGGCATGTTCAGCGCGTCGAAGCAGTGCCACTCGTCCTCGGCTTCGGGGCCTTCGACGATGGCGAATCCCATGCGCGTGAAGATCTCCTCCATCTGGTCGCGCACGACGGTGAGCGGATGCCGGTGGCCGAGCAGCGGGGCGCGCCCGGGCAGCGTCACGTCGACCGCACCGGCGGGACGCGCGGCGGTCGCCGCCTGTTCGCCGTGGCGCACCCAGCGCTCCTCGATCGCCTGCTTCAATTCGTTCGCGTAGCGGCCGATGGTCTTCTTCTGATCGGGCGGGGCGGTCGCCAGCGCCTGCATCCAGGCGGCGACGACGCTGTGCTTGCGGCCGAGATATTTGTCGCGGACGCTCTGGGCGTCGCGCGGGGTCTTGGCAAGCGCGAGATCGGCTTCGAACGCGGCGATCTGCGCCTGCACGTCGGCTTGGTCCGGCGCACTCATGGCAGGACTCTT
>Ga0207657_10005913_pt1 | contig 12734 bp, 8 predicted proteins | sample KBSC33metaG_FD_184316 | JGI IMG/M metagenome (GOLD analysis project Ga0207657, IMG submission 184316) | Corn rhizosphere microbial communities from Kellogg Biological Station, Michigan, USA - KBS C3-3 metaG (SPAdes) (version 2) | ecosystem: Host-associated > Plants > Roots > Rhizosphere > Soil ...
CCCAGAAATTAGCTTCCGTCAATGAAGCTTCGCGGCCGAACAGGTTCGAGTAAAGGGTGGATACGATTTGAAGCTGGTTCATGCCGGTGAACAACGTGGTGTATTCACTCGATGCAGCAAACGATTGAGCGATTTGCGCTTCGGTCATGCCACTAGCAACTTTGCTTTCCCAGAACGACAGACCCAGCACATCTGCCGGACGATTAAAGAAAGCTACGTACAGTTTTTGCACTGTTGCTGTATTAATACCCATTTAAGACTCCTAGGAAGGAAGGTACGTCAAAGTTATATATTTGTTGCTGACCCGCATTACTTACCTGATTGCAAGACTGCGAGTGAATCATCGCAGAACACATTTATTGGTTATGTGACAGTCGTCACAAAAACATATAAATGCTTTACTGCAATGATGCTTTTTGGATACAAATTTGTAACCAGCGGGGGATTATGGAGAAAGACTGCCGCCCAAACAATCCCATAAACATGGGAGAAACCGGGGTAAATTGTGTTTTTGAGAGAAAAAGTCAGACAAAGTCAGACGAAAGGCGCGCAAGGACACATGTGCGTGTCTGCAAGCGGAAGGGATTTCAATACGCCGAAGACAGAGATGTCGCACACGTCAATATGCGACGCTTTGGTCAACGCATTGTTTATTTGGCCCAGTAAGTAATGCCTGTACCAAGACGCTGATTGTCGATACGGCCTTGGAAGATATACGCAGCCTCGCCACCGTTGGCGCCCCCCATCACACCTTGCACCGCCATATTGGTCGGGAGCTTAAGCTGGTTGTCACCAAGCAGTTTGCCATCCCGTAGCACATCGCCCTGCGCCTGGAAGGTAGAGCGCTGATTTTGCTGGCTGACGAGATCAAAACTGGTACTGAAGCGGGCAGTGGCAAAATCGACATTCAGCTTGCCATTTTCCAACCTGGCTGCCGAAATCTTGCGCGTTGATTCATCCACGATGATGGCATCACTTTGCTTCAAGGCGAAACCGACATTACCAGTAGCAGGCATCTGCCAATCTGCACCCTGTGATCGCAGCACAGCGTAATAGGTGTTCAGTGCAAGAAGCTGAGCTTTGTTGTTGATTGCATTATTTATATCGAGATTGGCCGCATTGTCGGCGATAGCCTGCCACCGTCCCCAGATAATTTGACGCTGCGGCTGCACTACTGGCTGCCCCCCTCCCACTTCTGCAATCACGACCGGCGACGGCATTTGTGGCGTGGAAGGTGCGGCGGCGGTGATCCTGGCAATCAGGCCAGCGTTCTTGTGCGGATCGAGACTGATGTCAGCACCGGCAAGAATGGAACCGACGGAAGGAGCGCTCGATGTCTTGCCGGACGGCTCGTCATTACGTGGCGGAGCCGCCATGTCGGGAGAATTGCCGCTGAGCGGCAACAGTTGCGGAGCTGCCATGCCTTTGCGCACTTGCAATAGCAGCCCTGCCTGATTGGCGAACAGCTCACGGCTGGTTTTGCCTTCGCAGGGACCGCTGCCTTCGGGACCACATGCTGACGAGAAGCCGCTGACTACAATGCCGCCAGAAATGACAGCAACACGGGAAGTTTCCTGATCGGTATAGACCGTAAAATCGGTGCCGCGCACACCAATGGCTGCAACAGGAGTGTTGAAGCGAAAATTCTGTCTTGCCTGTTTGACCGCCTCGCCAGAGATACTGCGGGCAACGCCATTCAACAATTCAAGCTTGACACGGGTATTGGCGGGATTGTTCTGATCAACGTGGTAAGCAACGATACGCGCACGGCTTGACGGACGCAGGATGAGAAATCCGTTATCGACAGTCTTCAGATAAATATAACCATCGGCACCGGTCGCAACTTCATCGCCTTCTTGCACCGTATTACCAAGCGCCGCGGGCTTGCCGCCGACATGTGTATCACCCGCAGTAAAAACGATGCGAGCAGCCTCACCTGCTTGGGCGAGAGCCGAGACAAACATGAAAGTGACGGTGATAAACAGAGCGCGCATGGTTTGTTCCCCCCGTCATTATTTTGCAGAGTCAACGGATTTCCGATGTGACAGTCATCACATTCTATATGACAACAGGAAATTTTTTTCATAAAATACGCTTTAAAAACAATGATTTAACTTATTGGCAACTTTTTCCAAACAATTCTTCATATCAATATTTCAAATGCGTTCACTATCGCATTTCCATCTGCCCCTCCTTTCCGAATCCACTCCATATTGTTTTTCAGCAATGCTGTAAAGCACATGCGTTATACTTTCCCACCAGCAAAAAAGGCTTTGCCACGGCGAACCAGGGCTTTTGATCACACATAATATGAAGTCACCGGCCGTCCCACCTTTCTCTTTGCGACCTGCCGCCGTTCTGCGATTCCTGATCGCTTTTACTGCCGTTTCCTTGACAGTTGCTGCGCAATGGCTGATGCCTGCCGGTGCATCCTTTTTGGCCGATGAATGGCTGCGTGATCGATTCATTCGCTTCCACGCAAGCACCGAACCCGAGTCACGAATCGTGATTGTTGACATCGACGAAGCCAGCTTGCAGTCGGCGGGGCCATGGCCATGGCCCCGCGAACGAATTGCAGATCTGGTGGAAAAACTGCTGAGTACTTATGAAGCACGTGGCGTAGCGCTGGATTTGGTGTTTCCCGAACCGGCAGATGCGGCTGGCGATATGCGGCTGGCTATCTTGGCCCAGCATGGGCCGGTGGTGCTGGCGCAAGCTTTCGACTATGCTCGCCAGCAGCTTCCAGTACGTGTCGGCCGTATTGGCGGAGGAAGCCCGGCTGGCCAAATATCCGGCACGCCTTCAGCGACTGGCTATGTTGGCAACCATGCCGGATTGGCGCAGGCAGCACACTTCGGCAACATCGGATTCAGCCCTGATGCGGATGGAACGATTCGGCGCTTGCCGATGCTGACCCGTTTCGAGGGAAAAGACTATCCAACCCTATCACTGGCATTGCTGGACTGTTGTTCCGGATCGATGAAGATGCCATCGGTGCCCAAACAAAGCTGGGAGCGCATTTCCTTTCATCGGGACTGGTCTGCTTATACGGTGGTTCCGGCTGCGAACTTTTTGCGTGAGGATGTACCTGCAGACATCGTGGCCGGCAAACTGGTACTGGTGGGATCTTCGTCATTGGGGCTGAGCGACCGGGTAGCCACGCCATTACATCCGAATACCAGCGGCGTACTGGTACATGCATCTCAGCTGTCTGCGCTGCTAGACCGCCAGGCCGGACAGGGGCCCGGATATTGGCCAGGCAGCATGATTGCGACGCTATTCTCGATCCTGATTGCCGCAACAGCAGCCTATACTTTCCCGCGCTTGTCCGCAGTCGCCAACGTTGCCCTGCTAGGCGGGATGGCAACGTGCTGGCTACTGCTGGCATACTGGCTCAGCCAGCACGACCCGCAACTGGTGACGACCGGACCGCTGGCATCCGCCCTCTTCCTGCTGGCGGTAGCGGTGCCTTTTGACTGGCAATTGACGCAGAGCCGGTCGCGCAAGCTGCTAGATACCTTCCGACATTATGTAGCTGAAGCCGTGGTCGATGAACTGCTACGGCGCGATCTGAAAGACCCGCTAGCTCCGCAGCGCTTGGAAGTGACGACACTGATCGCGGACATGCAAGGCTATACCAATCAGGTCGAATCACTGAGCATGGAGGAAGCGGCGCAACTGACACGCGATTTTCTGGATTGTCTGACACGGCCGGTACTGGAGCATCGCGGGACACTGGACAAATTTACCGGCGATGGACTGGTGGCTTTCTGGGGAGCGCCGCTGCCGGTCAAGGACCATGCGGATCAGGCGATCGAGGCTGCGCTCAAGATGCTGGAAGAAGTGCGGCGCTTCAGCGCGATTCGTCAAAATGCCGGCTTACCAGCGTTGCGAGTGCGTATCGGGATCGAAAGCGGCCAAGCGATGGCTGGGGATTTCGGCACTTCTTTTCGCAGTATTTATACCGCGGTTGGAGATAGCGTCAATGTCGCAGCCCGTCTTGAGCAGGTAGCGCGCAATTACCAACACGACCTCATCATCGGTGAAGGCGCTGCCAGCAGGTCAAGCCGTCATCGCTTCCTGTTTCTGGGAGAAACCTTATTGCGTGGCAAGGAAAAGCCGACGAAGCTGTACACGCTGGATTCTTCGGAGATGGAGCAAGCAGCGTGAGCAAAGCAATCAAGGCAAGCCGATTCGGCGTAAGAGTGCTATCGCTGCTGTTTGCGTGGTGCGCGAGTGCGCAGGCGGACAACAATGTGCAACAGGATCTGTACCTGGATGCGATGCAATCGATCATCGAAGGCCGTCAGCAAGATGCAAGCGAAACGTTGATGCGCATGATCGAACAGGAGCCGCAGCATGCCGGCGCATGGCTGGATCTGGCTATTATTCAGTGCGACTTAGGGCAAGCAAAAGAAGTCGAGCGAATCTTGCAAATCATCGAAACACGCTTCTCGCCACCGCCATCCATCATGGAAGTCATCAATCGGCTGCGGATGGAAGGCTGCAAAGGGTGGGAGCCACGTCACCATATATCGGTTATGGTGGGCCGTGGCATTGACAACAACGTGAATCAGGGCGCAAGCAGTCCGAATTTTTCCATCGGCACAGGTGACAGCCGTATTGAACTGCAATTGCAACCGGAATACCTGCCGCGCGGCGATCAATATACGACCTTGTCGGGTGAGTATATGCGCGAAATGAATCCGAATGGCGGCATCGCTTTTATTCAGGCCCGCACGCAGCAAAATGACTCGCTGTCAAACTTCAACACCACATCCTTGGCGCTGGGTCTGGAGCAGCCGTGGCGTGCCGGCAGTTGGAGCATACGCGGCAGCGGTGTGGCAGCCTTACTCAACTTGGGCGGTCACCTGTACCAGCGTCAGGCCCAAGCACAAGTAAGACTGACACCGCCACTGCCATTACCTCAGAAATACCAGTTCAGCATGGTGGCCGGTGCAAGCCGGGTGGAATACGTAACGCTAACGGATTACAACTCCACGACTTGGGAAATGCGAGGCTTGCTGACATACCGCAGCAGCGCTTCACAGGCGCAGGCCAGCTTGGGGTATCTGACTGATCGTGCAACATCAAACCGTCCCGGCGGAGATCGCAATGGGTGGCTGGCTACCTTGTCCGGTAGCACTCGATTGGGAGCGAACGTCACCGCCGAATTGGGCTGGACGAGGCAGACTTGGACTGCGAGCTCTGCATATTCACCGGGCCTGATCGATCAGGCCCGGTATCAGCAGACCCAAGTCATACGTGGGGCTCTGATTATCCCGGTGTCACCGAAGCAGGCGCTGAATATCGAGATGCGGCAGGTGCGCAACAACGAGAATATTTCCATTTTTCAATATAATAGCCGCCAATTCCAAGTGAGCTGGCAATGGCAGGGCTTTTGAGCGAAACAATCTCGTTCCTGTGACTGCATTCGAGCCCTTTTCACAAAACACACTAAATAAGATTGCCAATAAACATGATGGCGTGGGAAGTTGTTCTTTTTATCTGTGCAGCCCTCCTGGTTTCAATCGGCTGTCTTCTTCCGGCACGATGGCTGCGCCCCCTGCCGCACGATAAGCTGCTTCATTTCCTGGCGTTCGGCGGCTTGGCACTTTTGGCAAGCAGGATGTCTACATCGACATTCGGACAGGCCGCAGGATTGCTCATCGTGTTCGCCATCGGGCTGCTGATCGAGATCCTGCAAAATGCCGTGCCAGGCCGACGATTCTGTTGGCTCGATCTGACGGCCAACACGGCAGGCATAGCAACGGCAGCTCTTTGTTCCAAATTACTCTTAGGGATGTAACTCGTGCTTTGGCGCAACACGGCCACTTTGCACGCCCGTTATAATTCTGAGCAACAGTTTCTGGAGCAACATTGAAATGACGTCAAATGCAAATGAAATGCTTGCAACTCAGCAGAATGACACTGTTGCACCAACACCCTCGGCTGAACTGGAAAAAGTTTCCAACAAAACCGCTCTCAAAGCCACGCAGGTGAACCTGCATGTTCATCTGCGCAAGATTCCACTGCTGGCCAATCTTACTGACGAAGAAATGAAGCGCGTGAAGGCCGAGCTGCGCTTGCGCCAGTACGCACGCCGCGATGTGGTATTGCAGAAAGGAGGCGCTGGCGACAGCCTGCTGTTCCTGTTGTCAGGCCAATTGCAGGTGGTCGATATTACCGAGGATGGCCGGGCAATCGGCCTGCGCATTCTGAAACCAGGCGACTTCTTTGGTGAAATCGCGGTAATCACCGGCGCTTCTCGTACCGCTTCTGTCGTAGCGCTCAGCTCGGTACTCGTGGCTTTCCTGCCGAGGCCAACGGCATTACACTTGTTTTCGCATTCGCCATCCGTGGCCAATCAAATACTGCGTCATCTGGCAGAAAAGGTTCAACGCGATTCGGAGTTCCGCGCCTTGCTCAGCATCAACAATACATCGCGCCGCATCTACAGTTTCCTTGGACTGCTGAAGCAAAAAGGCCCGGAGGATACGGAGGTGGTGGAAAACTTGCCGACGCATCAAGACATCGCCAATATGATTAATACCAGCCGCGAAACGGTGACGCGCGCTTTGCTGGCACTGGTACAGCAAGGGATTATCAAGAAAGACTCGCACCGGTTGATCATTTTCAAGCCTGTGGAATTGCAAAAGCTCGCACAAGGCGCTACATAATAAGCGCCATTCTCCATGCGTTCGCTCAATTTTCCGCACAATCCGAGAATCGATGAAATCCGGTGCCTGGCATCGAGCCTGGTTTTCTTCTTTCACTTCTATCTGTACTTCTACAAGCCAGATCCGCATGGCCTCGCTTCGTCACAATGGAACTGGTTCAGCCTGTTTATCGAGGGGCATACCGGCGTAGGACTTTTCTTCACGCTGTCGGGGTTCCTGTTCATGCAAATCGCGCTGCATCACAAGAGAATCGTGTACAGCGAGTTCATCCGCAATCGTTTCCTGCGGATTTTTCCGCTCTTCATTACCGTATTTTTCATTGCCATCTCAATCGGGCGAGATAGCTTCGCCCCGCAGGACGTCCTCTACATCCTGTTTTCCAATCTCGGCAATGCTCCTACGTCGAAATATTTCATCACCGGTGCAGCCTGGACCATTTCGCTGGAATTCACTTTCTATATGGTGTTCCCGTTCCTGGCTCGATTTGCGATCGAGATGGGACCGCGTTACCTGTTGCAATTGCTGGTGCTGATGCTGTTCTTCAAACTGGCTGCTTATGGGGTGAGCGAGCGCAGCACACATATGCTCTTCTCCACTCAAGTGGGAAGGTTTGATCAGTTTTTCATTGGTATGCTGGCCGCGTTCGTGCAGAGAGATCACCAGGCATTCTTGAAACGGCATGGCAGAAAGTTGCTGTTGGCAGCATGCTTGGCCGTGGTACTAAACAGTGCACTCCAGGCGCGCTACGGCAGTTTTTTTGCACCATCGCAGAAAGTATTCTTCTGGGTCACCTGGTCAATGCAGGAAAGCCTGGGCTGGGCCTTTTTCATTCTTGCCTGGCTTGCGGCAGATCTGGTCAAGCCAAAATGGCTTGACAGAGCCTTGCAACATGGCGGGGATATCAGCTTCTCATTCTATTTATTACACGCAATCATCCTTTATCTGGCGTATGACTGGTTAGGAGCAATCGCCATCAGCGGCAACCGGTTGATCGACGTCACTATGATGATGATGCTGGTATATGGAGTGACATGGGCCTTTGCATCCCTCAGTTATGCAACGATCGAGCGTCCCTTCCTGCGCCTGCGACATCGGTATGGCGAATGAAAAGTTAACAAGAAATTTCAAAGAGTAAGCCATCCTCTCGATCACAATCGAGTAGGGTAGAATATGCTGTTTTGCGGTTTGTCAAAGTAACAATACAAATAGCACTTCGCCGCCTGCCTGAGTGCTTCCTGATTCATATATGCGAATTTATCCATTCTCCACAGTCAACACCGCTTGGCTTTTGCTTCACTTTTCACGCTCGACTCCCCCAATACCAACAAGCGGTTCCCTTGCCGGAGTCATGCAATGATCTCGGGGGGTATGTTGAAAGCCGTGATGGCCTATCGCGGTTTTATCATCAGCAGCGTCAAACGTGAATTCCAATCCAAGTACCGTGACTCGATTCTTGGCGCCGCATGGGCTGTGCTCAATCCGTTGGCAATGATCTTCGTCTATACCGTGATCTTTGCGCAAGTCATGCGTGCACGGCTACCCGGTACGGATTCAAGCTTCGCCTACAGCATTTTCTTGTGCGCAGGAGTGTTGACCTGGGGGCTGTTTGGCGAAATCACGGGACGCGGACAAACGGTTTTCCTTGAATACGCAAACCTGATTAAGAAAATCAGTTTTCCCCGCATCTGCCTGCCGATCATTGTCGTCCTCAACGCATTGCTGAACTTTGCCATCGTGTTCGGGTTGTTTACCGGCTTTCTTGTCATCAGCGGCAACTTTCCCGGCCTGCCTTACCTGGCGATCTTTCCCCTCTTGGCAGTCCAGATTGTTTTTTCTATTGGACTGGCAACGGTGGTCGGAGTACTGAATGTTTTCTTCCGCGACGTCGGGCAGTTTTTCGGCATCTTCCTGCAGTTCTGGTTCTGGCTCACGCCAGTCGTGTATCCGATATCGATCCTGCCAGACCATGTGCGTACGCTCATTGCATGGAATCCGATGACACCTTTGGTGGTGGCATACCAAACCGTCCTCGTCAAGGCGCAATGGCCGCAGTGGAGCACACTGCTGCCGATCACGCTGCTCGGGCTGGCGTTCTGCGCCTTGGGCATACGTCTGTTCCGCAAACGCAGCGGAGAAATGGTGGATGAACTCTGATGGGCAGTATTCTCGTTTCCAATCTCGGCAAGGCCTACAAACAATACTCGACGCGCTGGTCACGCTTGGCGGAATGGATCATTCCTTTCCGTAAACCGGATTACCAATTGAAGTGGGTGCTGCGAGATATAAACTTTCATGTTGATCCGGGCGAGGCCGTCGGCATCATCGGCATCAACGGTGCAGGGAAAAGCACATTGTTGAAGCTGATCACCGGTACATCGCAACCGACGACAGGCAATGTTTCCATCAGCGGGCGTGTGGCAGCCATGCTGGAGCTGGGCATGGGTTTTCACCCGGACTTTACCGGCAGGCAGAACGCATTCATGGCGGGGCAATTGATCGGCTTGAGCCAGCAGGAAATATCTGAATTGATGCCGCAGATCGAAGCCTTTGCCGAAATCGGCGACTATATCGATCAACCGGTACGTGTCTATTCGAGCGGCATGCAAATGCGGCTTGCATTCAGCGTGGCAACCGCCAAGCGGCCGGATGTACTGATCGTCGACGAGGCATTATCGGTCGGCGATGCCTATTTCCAGCACAAGAGCTTTGACCGCATTCGCGAATTCCGCAAACAGGGCACCACGCTACTGATCGTGTCACACGACAAGGGCGCGATCCAGTCGATCTGCGACCGTGCAATCCTGCTGGACTCAGGCCGGCTTGCAAAAGAAGGCAATCCGGAAGAAATCATGGATTTCTACAACGCGATGCTGGCTGAGCGCGAAAATCAGACGGTGCGGCAGGACAAGCGTGAAGACGGCAAGATGCAGACGATCTCTGGCAGTGGCGAGGCGACCGTGGCAGATATCGCACTGCTAAACGAGCAGGGACAGCGCGTTGAAGCGATCGATGTAGGAAGCGCGGTCACGCTTGAAGTGAAGGTTACCGTACATGCACCTATCCCACGCCTGGTGCTGGGCTACCAGATCAAGGATCGTTTGGGCCAGCCCATGTATGGCACCAATACCCATCTGAAGGAAATGCCGCTTGCCGATGTAAAAGCCGGCGAGGAAATCGTCTACCGATTTAATTTTGCCGCCAATCTCGGGCCGGGCAGTTATTCGATCGCCACTGCTTTAGTCAGCACCGACACGCATCTGGTCAACAACTACGAGTGGCGCGATCTGGCGCTGGTCTTCACAGTCATGAATATCAGCCATTCCCATTTCATCGGCTGCGCCTGGCTCGATCCCCTGGTGGAAGTTCAACGCATATGACATTCATCTCTTACGCACAGAATTTCGAAGACGTCATGCTCTGGCGTGCGCTCAAGCACGTAGAGAAAGGTTTTTACATCGATGTCGGGGCCAATGATCCCACCCTAGACTCCGTTACATTGGCATTCTATGAACGCGGCTGGCGAGGAATCAATATTGAACCAATGCGTCAGTATTTTGACCGTCTTTGCGTCGAGCGACCGGAAGACCTCAATTTGCCGGTAGCAGTAAGCGATACCAAAGGCCAGTTGACGTTTTTCGACATCCCGGATACCGGGCTCTCGACCATCGACGCAACCATTGCGCAGTCCCATATTGCCGCAGGCAGAAAGGTGATCGAACAATCCGTTCCTGTTGTGCCTTTGGCCGACATTTGCGCGGAGCATGTTCATGAGCCGATTCATTTCCTCAAGATCGATGTTGAAGGGCTGGAGGGAGCAGTCCTGCGGGGAATGGACTTTCAGAGATGGCGACCATGGATTCTTGTTATTGAAGCGACTCGACCACAAACACAACTTACAAACCATCATGAATGGGAACCGCTGGTACTAGGAGCCGGATACCGTTTTTCGTATTTTGACGGCTTGAACCATTATTATGTCGCCGAAAATCATCTTGAACTAATGGAGGCATTCAAAGCCCCTCCTAATGTTTTTGACGATTTTACTCTGCGCGTCGGACACGCTTTCAGCTATCCGTTGACTTCGTTTCAGGTAAGAATTCATGATGCAGAGCTCAATGCCTATCATGCCGACCTGCGAACGCAACGGGCGCATGCGCACAGAGATGAACTGGAAGCCAAGCTTCGTGACGCGGAAGAAAGAATAAATATAGAAAGAGCACGCGCAGAACAAGTGGAAGCCAATGCTCGAGAGATGGAACGCCACTTAATGAGCGAACTGGCTGCAATAAAGAACGAACTTGGCGCAATATACACAAGCACCTCATGGAGAATTTCTGCACCAGTTAGGTGGTTAGGAAAAACAGTAATCGTGAGCAAAATCTGGGGACGGCTCGCATGCTCATCCCCGCGTGCTTTCATCAAAAAAATCGTATTGGGACTGGCTCGCCGCATCCTATCGCTGATCAAACGCAGTCCTGTTGTATTGGCGCTGGTACGCCATGCTGCACGAGTAGCCAAACGCAATCCTGTTTTTTATAGGATGGCAGTCCTATTCCGCGAGCATTATCCAAATGGATGGCAATATGCCAGAAGCCTTCTGAAACCTTCTTCGTCTATGTCCCAGGCAAGCAATCCGCCATCTGCGACATCGACGCTATCTGTTTGGGCCAGCGAGAAGTTGCCAAGCTATTCTTTTAAAACCATGCTTATGCAAGAGTTGCAGCAACGTCAGAACAAGAAAGACGGACACAAATAATGCGACTGGTATACGACCTCTTTCCATGCCAAACCGGTTCGCGTTTTCGCGGCATCGGACGTTTTACCCTGTCATTGCTTGAAGCCATGACGCGCTCGCGCCATGAGCATGAGATATATGCCCTTGCCAATAGTTTTCACGCAGAAAGCGTGGAAGATTTGCGTCAAAAACTAAAGCCATTGCTGCCAGCGAGTCATTTTTCTATTTATAGCTATATTGACCGCCTCAGCCTGAATTGCGATGACACAGTACATGCCAACGTTGCGAACGCACTTATCCAGCATGCTTATCAAGCATTGGCACCCGACGTCGTCATCTACTCTACGCCATTCGAAGGATGGGGCGAAGACGGCGTAATGGCCCTTCCGCACGGTAATGTGCCAGGTGCATTGCGAGTTGCCGTACTCTACGACTTTATCCCTTGGTTGTTCCCAGAGCAGTACCTGCATACCATTCCCGGTTATCAAAAATGGTATGAACGGCGCCTGATGTCTTTGCACAAATTTGATTTATTGCTTGCCATATCGGAAGCGACCAGACGTGATGCCATTAACATCTTGGGTATTCCACCTGAACGGGTAGTAAACATTTCCGGCGCTGCAAGCGAGAAATTTCGTCCAATGACAACTGCCGAGCAGGCAAAACAAGGAATTTCCCGCTTTGGCATAGCTCGGCCTTTTGTGCTGTATACCGGCAATGCAGATTACCGCAAAAACCTTCATGGCATGCTGAAGGCTTACTCGCAATTGCCTTATGACTTACGGCGGAAGCACCAGCTCGTGTTGAATCAAGTTGGCGAGGACATACCAAGATTCCGTAACGAAGTCAGGGAACTAGGCTTGGCCGACGATGAAGTGGTAATCACCGGCCACATCAGCGATGACGACCTTATTTGTCTCTATACGCAATGCAAGGTATTTGTTTTTCCCTCCCTCTATGAAGGGTTTGGCTTACCGATTCTGGAAGCGATGGCGTGTGGTGCCCCGGTGATCGCTGCGGATAATTCCTCCATTCCGGAAGTCGTGGGGCGCAACGATGTATTGTTTGACGCATCACAACCTGCCTCGATTGCGAATACGCTAGAAAAAGTGCTATCCAATGAGCTCTTTCGCAATGAACTAGCGAACTACAGTATTGAACGAGCAAAAGCTTTTAGCTGGGATCGGAGTGCAAGGCTGGCATGGGAAGCAATAGAATCGAGACTGTCCATTAAGAGCTCAACTGCTGCCAAACACTGCCTCGAACGCCTGCCCAAGCCGCGCATTGCTGTAGTCTGTCCGCTTTCATCGGAAGACGAG
>Ga0207657_10005914_pt1 | contig 12732 bp, 12 predicted proteins | sample KBSC33metaG_FD_184316 | JGI IMG/M metagenome (GOLD analysis project Ga0207657, IMG submission 184316) | Corn rhizosphere microbial communities from Kellogg Biological Station, Michigan, USA - KBS C3-3 metaG (SPAdes) (version 2) | ecosystem: Host-associated > Plants > Roots > Rhizosphere > Soil ...
TGTTTCTCCGTGAGGTGCGACATGAACAAAAAGAGAACATATAGGTCGCCCAGAAGTCAAATTTTTATCGACCAATTTGGCGCGACGCTGGCGTCGCCCGGCGACGCTCGTCCGAACGTCAGTCATGAGCGGTGCTGGCGCCGTGCCTTCCGTATGGCTAGGCTCCAAAGAAAGACAACGGGGGAACCACTTGTGAACAGGCTCTGGAGCGCGGCGCTCGCCGTCGTGTTGGCCGTCGGCGCCGGCGCCGCCGTGGCGCAGGTTCCGGCCCAGCCGCCGGCCGACCCCGGCCCGCCGCTCAGCGGCTATCCTCGCAACGCCCTTCGAGCGCCGACGCCCGCAGAGCTGAAAACGGCCACCTATGTCCGCGACGTCATCTACGGACACCACGACGGCATGGCGCTCACCTACGACGTCTTCAAGCCGGTGAGGAACGCCAACGGAGCGCTCGTGGTCAACATGGTGTCCGCCGGCTGGAATTCGTCCTGGGCCCCGCCGGAAGAACGCCAGGCCCGCTATCAGGCGCTGATCGACAAGGGCTTCACCGTGGTCGCGCTTTACCACGCCTCGGCGCCGCGCTTCCAGGTGCCTGACGCGGTCGCGGACGTCCGGCTCGGGATGCGCCACATCAAGCTGCACGCCCGCGACTACGGCGCCGATCCTAAGCGGATCGGCGTGTGGGGCGCGAGCGCCGGAGGCCATCTGGCCCTCGTCGCCGGGATGATGGCCGATGACGGAAACGCAGGCGCCGCCAACCCTCTGGAGCGTTCGGGCAATCGGGTTGCGGCCGTCGTCGCCTATTTCCCGCCCACCGACCTGGCCGCGCTGCTGCAGGGCCGCCCCAAGGCCGGCGCCATCAATTTTGACGACAAGCTCTTTGCTTCGGTCTCGCCCATTCTCAGCGTCGATGCACACGATCCGCCGACGCTGATCCTACACGGCGACGCCGACAGAGGCGTGCCGCCCGCGCAGTCCGAAGCGATGCATGCCGCGCTCGACAAGGTTGGGGTCGAGAACAGGCTGAAAATGTTCGCCGGCGCCGACCACGATTTCTACGTCAAGGGCGACCCGGCCAAGACCGACGCCTACGCCACCGACGCCATGAACGAGATGGTCGCCTGGTTCGAAAGCCACCTCAGGAAGTAGTCCGACAGCAGAGCTTCCCGGTTCCGGCGCTATTTCCTCTCCAGGCGCACGGCGGACTTGGCCAGCGCGTCCGGGACGGCCAAATCACGCCGCCAGGCCCTCGTGCGAGCGGTCGAAGGCGCGCTTGTAGGCGTCGCGGGCCGTGGTGCGGGCAAGGTAGGTCTGTTCGGCCTCGCCGAGAGCGAACCCGGCGTGGTTCGCGCCCAGCCTCAGCGCGAAGCTCACCGAGATGTCGGCGGCCGTGAACCTGTCGCCGGCCATGTAGGGCGCGCTTTCGAGCTGCCGCCTGACGAGCAACAGCCGGCGGTCGACGCACCCGCGCGCCCAGCGGGCGCCCCAGTTGTCCCGTTCCGCCTTGGGCGCGATGAAACCGCTCACCAGCGGGACCATGATCAACGTCGCCAGGCCCGCTTCGCCCATGTGGAGGAACTGCTGGTAGGCGGGGAAGGCCGGGTCGTCCGGCGACGGCTGCAGCGGCGTGGGCCCATAGCGGCCCATCAGGTACTCCAGGATCGCCACCGACTCGACCATGGTGACGTCGCCGTCCTGGATCGCGGGCAGGAAGTCGCCGGGATTGACGGCGAGCCAGGCCGGATCCTTCTCCGCCGCCAGCATGTCGACCTGCCGTATGAGGTATGGCAGGCCCATCTCCTCCAACAGCCAGACGACCCGTAGCGATCGCGAGGTTTGTCCGCCCCAAACCGTAATCATCGTTCCAGTCCTCCGTCCGATCCATTTGCAAGACGCACGGCGCCCCGAACATCCGACATTGAGCAGAGGGCGCGGTGTGTCGTTGGGGCGGAGGCGAGGCGGATCGGCGAACCTTGCCGGCCGGCTTCCAGGTGAATTCCGTTTGATGTCGTGTCGATGTTGGACGTTTAGGAGGCGGCCTGCCAATCATGTCTGAGCCGTCCGACCTCAATTCGAGCGACGCGGACGAACTCAGCCTGTTCGGCGGAGGCCAGCCAACTGGGTTTCGAGTTCATCCAAGAGATCGAGCGACCGGAGGCTGCTTAACCGCAGGTCCCAACGTCTCCTTCCGCCGCTAAGCTGACGACGCGCCAGGCCGCGTCATGTGCGGTAGTGTCCGGGCGGCAAGGGAGGGGATCGCCGATGGAAAGCGGGTCCGAGGTTTCGGCGCGGCGGGAGCTGGTGCGCGCGTATCGCGAGGTGGTGGACCTGGGGCTGACCGAACTTTCTTCGGGGAACCTGAGCGTGCGGTGCGGCGAGGGCATGCTGATTTCGCCCACCGGCGCCAGCGGCAAGACCATCAGCGAGGACAGCCTGGTCTATGTAGGGCCGGAGGGAACATGGGACCCGGGCCAGCGGCCCTCGAGCGAATGGCAACTGCACGCGCGCGTCTATCGCGGCAGCCCGGGGACCAACGCGGTGGTTCACACCCACTCCGACTACTGCGTGGCGGTCGCGTGCCACTGCAAGCCGCTGCCGGGTTTCCACTACATGGTGGGGGCGTTCGGCGGGGACGACGTTCCGTGCGTGCCCTACGCGACCTTCGGCAGCGAGAAGCTGGCGGACGACGTCGCCGAGGCCCTGAAGACGCGCAGCGCCTGCCTGATGGGCAATCACGGCGCGACGGCGCGCGGCCGCAGCCTGTCGGCGGCGGTGGCGCTGGCCCACCGGCTGGAGATTTCCTGCCGCCACTACGTGCTTTCCCGTGCGCTGGGGGAACCGCGACAGCTGACGCCCGAGGAATGGGCGGATTTCCATCGGCGCACCGGCGCCACCGGCTACGGCCGCCCGGCGTGACCGTCTCGAGGCTCCCATGAACACCGGACTGCTGGCCATCGGGCTGACCACGCTCGACATCAACGCCTACCCGATCGACGAGCTGACCCACACGGAGCGCGCGGTCCTCATCAAGGCGCTCGTCTGCGCGCCGGCGGGGACGGCGGCCGGCGCGGCGCTGGTCGCCGCCAAGCTTGGGGTCGCGGTCGCCCTGGCCGGCGCGGTCGGCGACGACATGAACGGCCTGTTCGTCCGCGCCGGGCTGGAGAGCCTGGGCGTCGACACCCGACTGCTGGCGACCCGGACGGGGGAGGCGACCTCGTCCACCCTGCTGGGGGTCGAGAGCGACGGGCGCCGTTCGAGCTTCCACCGCCCGGGCGCCGGCACGGCGGCGCCGCTCGATGCGCCGGTGATCGACGCCGCGCGCAGGAGCCGCTTTGTCCACTACGCCGCGGTCGGCGGGTCCACGACGGACGGCGGGGCGGGGGCCGAGCTGCTGGCGCAGGCCAAGGCGGCGGGCGCGGTGGTGACCTGCGACCTGATCAGCCCGCGGAGGAGCGCGGTCGAGGAGATCGCCAGGATCCTGCCGTACGTCGACTATTTCATGCCCAGCGCCGCCGAGGCGGCCTTCCTGAGCGGCTCGGACGACCTGAGCCTCGCCGCGCGGCGTTTCGTGGAGCTTGGCGCGAAGGCCTGCGTGATCAAGAACGGCCGACGCGGAGCGCTGGCCCTGGTCGACGGCGAGGAGCGCCTGGTCCCGGCCTTCGCGGTCAGCCCGGTGGACACCACCAGTTGCGGCGACGCCTTCTGCGCCGGGTTCATCGCCGCCCTGGACCGCGGTTGGGCGCCGCTGGACGCCTGCCGGTTCGCCGGCATGACGGCGGGGCTGGTGGCCGAAGGCGTCGGCACCCTGGGCGCGCTAGAGGACTTCGACGCGACGGTCGCGGCGATGGCGCGCTATGACATCGCCGCCGAGCCGGTTCAGGCCTGACGGCTGGTCGTGTTTCCCGCGTTCTCGTCATTCCGGGCCTTGTGCCGGGAACCCATGATCGCAGGCGCTGCAAGGGCCTCGGCGTCGCCGCGCCCTCCGGATCAACACGGAGTCCATAGGCTCCCGGCACAAGGCCGGGAATGACGAAGAAGCTTTGGATTACAACGAGGTAGTTGAAGCTTTCGCCCTACCGCTCGGCGGCGTCGCGCAGGCATTTCAGCCAGGCGTCCTCGCGGGCTTTCTCGGCTTCGCGCAGTTTGGCCTCGGCGTCGCGCACGCCGGCGTCGTGCTTGCGCCATTCGGCGACCGCGCCTTCGCGGGCGGCGCGCGCCGCCTCCAGCGTCGGGAAGCGGGCGAGGACGGCGCGGACGGAGTAGCTCACCGGCGGCCCCACGGTTTCGCGGTCCGGGTAGAAGCCGGAGATGGAGTCGGCGCCTTCGGTCTCGATGTGGAAGACGTCCGCCCAACCGGCATGGTGACGCATCAGGGCCCAGGGCCGTTCCATCCGCTCGGTCACCGAAATCTCCTCAAAAAGCTCGTCGCGTTCGAATCCGCCGAAGCGGCTGGCGCGCAAACTAGCGCGGGGCGCTGCGCGCTCCAACGCCGCGCCGGCGGATTTGGGCTTGGTTCGGCGACGGCTTCCGTGGAAAAGCCTTGGCCATTGATTTGATCCATTGATCCACAAGAGCGATTCCATTGGCCAAGATCGTTATCGCCCAGCAATTCTGCGGGCCCCCGAACTCCGGCAACGGCGGCTATGTCTGCGGCGTCCTGGCCAAGGCCATCGAGGGGCCGGCGACGTCGGTGCTGCGCGCGCGCGTGCCGCTGGACGTGGAGCTGGAGATGACGGCCGCCGGCCACGGGGCGGTGACGATGACCGACGCGGACGGCGCGCTGGTCGGGCGGGGCGAGGCGGCCGAGGCCAGCCTGCTGCCCACGCCGCCCGCGCCGCCCAGCCTGGAGGAGGCCCGGGCGGCCGGCGCGCGGAACCTGGGGCTCTCGCAGCGTATCCATCCGATCTGCTTCACCTGCGGCCCGGAACGCGAGGAGGGCGACGGCCTGCGGGTCTTCGCCGGCCAGGTCGACGGCGCGGCGGCCGGCCATGTGGCCTGCGTCTGGACGCCGGACGCCGCCTTCGCCGACGCGCAAGGCGAGATCCCGACCGAGGTGATCTGGGCGGCGCTGGACTGCCCCGGGTTCTTCGCCTGGGTGGTCAAGGAAGGCCGCCACGGGGCGCTGCTCGGCACCATGACCGGCGAGGTGCTGCGCCGTCCGAAGGCGGGGGAGCCCACCATCGTCACGGCCTGGCCGCTGGCGCGCGAGGGCCGCAAGGAGACCGCCGGCGTCGCCCTGTTCTCCGCCGACGGAGAGCTGATGGCGCGCGCGCACCAGGTCTGGATCACCATGGGGCCGCCGGCGCCGGCGCAGGCTGCGACGCCGGACGCCGTCTCCGCCTAAGCCTTGCGCTGACGCCCGCTTCGAGGTCCAACTTCGCGGTCGTTTCGGGGAGGGAAATCTGTGCGCGCGGCCTCGGTCTCGGACTATCGGGAGCTCGCGCGGCGACGGCTTCCCCGGATCTTCTTCGAATACATCGACGGAGGCTCCTACGCCGAGGCGACGCTGGCGCGCAACGTCGACGACCTGGAGGCCATCGCGCTGCGCCAGCGGGTGATGCGCGACATGTCCAAGCTCGACATGGGGGTGGAAAGCCTCGGCCAGGCCTTCGCCATGCCGGTGGGCCTGGCGCCGGTCGGGATGGCCGGCATGTACGCGCGCCGCGGCGAGACGCAGGCGGCGCGGGCGGCGGCTGAGGCCGGCCTGCCGTTCTGCCTCTCGGCCATGGGCGTCTGCGACGCCGCCGAGGTGGCCGCGACGGGCGCGCCGCCCTGGTTCCAGCTCTATATGCTGAAGGACCGCGGCTACATGCGCGAGCTGCTGGGGCGGGTGAAGGCGCTGGGCTGCCCGGTGCTGGTGTTCACCGTCGACCTGCCGATCCCCGGCGCGCGCTATCGCGACGTGCGGTCGGGCTTCACGGGGTCGAGCGGCGTGTCGGGCGCGCTGAACACCGCCTGGGACGGGATCACCCATCCGGCATGGCTGTGGGACGTGGGCCTGCACGGGCGGCCGCACAGCCTGGGCTCGGTGGCCGGCGCCGTGCAGGGCAGCCGCCGGGTCACCGACTTCCTCTCCTGGGTGGCGCGCAACTTCGACCGCACGGTGACCTGGAAGGACCTCGACTGGGTGCGCGAAACCTGGGACGGGCCGATCGTCGTCAAGGGCGTGCTGGACCCGGCCGACGCGAAGGATGCGGTGAAGGCCGGCGCGCAGGGGCTGGTGGTCTCCAACCATGGGGGGCGCCAGCTCGATGGCGTGCGCTCCTCGATCTCCGCCCTGCCGAGGATCGCCGACGCGGTGGGCGCGGACCTTGAGGTCTACATGGACGGCGGCATCCGCTCCGGGCTCGACGTGCTGAAGGCCATGGCGCTGGGCGCCAAGGCCTGCTTCATCGGCCGCGCCTGGGCCTATGCTCTGGGAGCCGGCGGGCAGGCGCAGGTGGCCAGGATGCTGGGCACGCTGCGCTCCGAACTGGCGGTGGCGATGGTGCTGACCGGCTGCGCCAACGTCCGCGACGCCGGGCGCGAGCTGCTCGACCTGGAGGCCTGACCCCGCGCCGCCGGTCACATTTGCGGCAACGCGGCGCCAATCCCGCAACGCGGCGAAACTCTTTACGCCGTCAGGAATTGAGGTTGGGTCCGACCGTGTGGAGTAAGGCCCGATGCCGCAACAATCAGCCCTCGCCTATTCGTTGAGCCAAGTGGAAGAGGGGTGGCGTTGGACGGTCTATGACGAGGACGGCGTGACCGTGGCCGACGGGGCCGGCCCGGACCGGGACGCCGCCGAGGCGGCCGTCGCCTCGACCCTGAGGTCGGTTCCGCTCGAATCCCGGAGCTTCGGCTGAGTTTTCAGGCCTGATAGGCTCGGGCGCCATTCGCCGGCGTGAGGCCCGTGCCGAAGATATTGCAAAGCCTGCTGCGCCGGATCGAGAGCCGCGCCCTGATCCTGGTGATCGGCGCGGCCGGGGCGGTGTGGGCGTTCTTCAACATCGCCGGCGAGATGGCCGAGGGCGAGACCCAGGCCATCGACCGCCACATCCTGCTGGCCCTGCGCAACCCCGCCGACCTGAGCGACCCGATCGGCTCGCGCTCGTTCGAGGAGGCCATGCGCGACGTCACCGCGCTTGGCGGGGTGACGGTGATGGTGCTGGTGACGGTGGTGGGCGTGCTGGCCTTCCTGATGCACCGGCGGCGCGTGCACGCCGCGATCCTGGCGCTCACGGTCTTGCTGGCGGACCTTTCCAGCGAGGGCCTGAAGCTGGTCTACAGCCGCCCGCGCCCAGACCTCGTGCCGCATGGCAGCTACGTCTATTCGGCCAGCTTCCCGAGCGGGCATTCGACGCTCTCGGCGGCGACCTTCCTCACCCTCGCCATGCTGATCGCCAGCCTGGAGCCCAACCGCGGCACGAAGGTCATGGTCTACGTCCTGGCCTTCGCCCTGGTGCTGAGCGTCGGGGTCAGCCGGGTCTATCTCGGCGTCCACTGGCCAAGCGACGTGCTGGCCGGCTGGTGCCTGGGGGCGGCCTGGGCGCTCGCCGCCTGGATCGCGCTGCTGAGGTTCGGCGCGCGCGACGACGTGAGGGGAAGGTCCGGCTAGGCTCAGGGCCGCCTGGCCAGCACGCGGGCGACCACCGGCGCGAGCCGCCGGGCGATGATCTGCACGCCCCTGGCGTTTGGATGGATCGCGTCGCCCTGGTTCAGGGCCGGGTTGCGGCCGACGCCGGCCAGCAGGTCGGGATAGAGGGTCACGCCGTGCGCCTTGGCCAGGCCGGTGAACACCGCGTCGAAGTCCCGCGCATAGCCGCGGCCGATCTCCGGCGGGGCGCGCAGGCCCGCCAGCACGACGCCCATGTGGCGCTGCTTCAGGCGACGCAGGATGCTGTCGAGGTTGGAGCGGGTGGTCTTCGGGTCGACGCCCTGCAGCAGGTCGTTGCCGCCCAGGGCGACGACGACGACGGAGGTGTCCGGCTGGACGCTGAAATCGACGCGGCGCGCGCCGTCGCCGCTGGTGTCGCCCGAGACGCCGGCGCCGCGCACGACGTTCGCCACGCCCAGCTTCTGGAGCGCCAGGTGAAGCTGGTTCGGCAAGGCCGCCGCCGCCGGCAGGCCGAGGCCCGCGGTGATCGAGTCGCCGAGGATCGTGACGACCTTCCCGCGCGCCGCCAGCGCCGTGGCCGGAACCAGGGCGAGGCCGGAGGCGATCAGGCTGCGGCGGGAGATGAAGAGGGGTCGTGTAACGGCCATGCGCCTGTCCTATTTAGAAGCTCTTGTTCCGCGCTCAACGCCCGAAGGCCCAGCCTTGACCGACGCCGCCGCCGATCCGCTCGTCCTGGAGCAGGTTTCGCTGACCCTGCCGTCGGCTGCGGGGCCGGTGGAAATCCTTCGCGGGCTCGACGTACGCGTGGCAAGCGGCGAGCGTGTGGCGCTGATCGGGCCCTCGGGCTCGGGCAAGTCCTCGCTGATCGCGGTGGCGGCCGGGCTGGAGCAACCGACCGGCGGGCGGGTGCTGCTGTTCGGCCAGGATCTGGCCGGGCTTGACGAGGACCGCCGCGCGCGGCTGCGGCGCGGCCGCGTCTCGCTGGTGTTCCAGAGCTTCCACCTGCTGCCCAACATGACCGCGGAGGAGAACGTCTCCGCGCCCCTGGAGATCGCGCGCGCGCCGGGCGCGACGGAGACGGCGCGGGCCTGGCTCGATCGCGTGGGGCTCTCGGCGCGCGGCCGGCATTATCCGCATCAGCTTTCCGGCGGCGAGCAGCAGCGGGTGGCGCTGGCCCGGGCGCTGGCCTGCCGCCCGGCGCTGCTGTTCGCCGACGAGCCCACGGGCAACCTCGACGCGGCCAACGCCGGCCATGTGGCCGACCTGATGTTCGACCTGGTCGCCGAGACCGGGGCGGCGCTGGTGCTGGTCACCCACGACGAGACCCTGGCGGCGCGGGCCGACCGGGCCGTGCGGCTGCGCGACGGGCGGGTGGCGCAAGAGAGCCTGACGGGCGCATGATCCCGCTGTCGCTGCGGTTCGCGGGCCGGGAGCTGCGCGGCGGCGTCCGCGGCTTCCGCATCTTCCTGGCCTGCCTGGCGCTGGGGGTGGCGGCGATCGCCGCGGCCGGCTCGACGGCGGAGGCGTTCCGCCGGGGGCTCGCCAGCCAGGCCAGCGAGATCCTGGGCGGGGACCTGTCGCTCACCCTCCGCGCGCGGCAGTTCAACGCCGGGGAACGCGCCATCCTGGAGAAGGCGGGGCGCGTCTCCTATTCGGTCGCCTCCATGGCCATGGCGCAGGCGCCGTCCGGCGAGCGGCGGCTGATCGAGCTGCGCGGGGTCAACCAGACCTATCCGTTGGCGGGGAAGGTGACGCTGGCCGGCGGCGGCGCCTTGCAACCCGCGCTCGCCACGAAGGACGGCGTGGCCGGCGCGGTGGTCGAACAGCCGCTGCTCGACCGCCTGCACATGAAGGTCGGCGACCGCTTCCTGGCCGGCAACTTGCCGCTGGTGGTGCGCGGCGTCCTGCTGGAGGAGCCGGACCGGCTCTCGCGCGGCTTTGCGCTGGGGCCGCGGGTGATCGCCAACATCGGGGCGGTGCAGCGGGGCGGCTTTCTCGCGCCGGGCCTGCCGTTCGGCGAGACCGCCCGCGTGGCCCTGCCGCCGGGGACGCCGCTGGAGGCGGAGAAGACGAAGCTGAAAAAGGCGCTGGGCGGCCTGGTCCGCGTCCGCGACCGCGAGGACGCCGCCCCCGGCATCCACCGGCTGATCGACCAGCTTGAGTATTTCCTGGGTTTCATCGGCCTGGCGTCGCTGGTGGCGGGCGGCCTGGGCGTGTTCGGGGCCGTCAGCGCCTATCTGGAAGCCCGCAAGCCGGTCATCGCGACGCTGAAGGCCCTGGGCGCCGAAGGCCAGCTGGTGCGCGACATCTATCTGATCCAGATCGGGCTCTTGGCGGCGCTGGGCGTTGCGATCGGGCTTGCCGTCGGGGCGGCGGCTCCGCTGGTCCTGGGGCAGATCGTCAAGAACGACCTGCCGATCCCGGCGCTCTTCGCAGTCTACCCTGGGCCACTGCTCAAGGCGGCGGCGTTCGGCCTGCTGTCGGCGGCGGCCTTCTCGCTGGCGCCGCTCGGCCGGGCGCGTTCGACCCCGCCGGCCAGCCTGTTCCGCAGCGACCTGTCCGGCGCGCTCAAGGTCGGGCCGGAGATCGTGGGCGCGGGACTGGCGGCGGCGGGCCTGGCGGTCATGGCGGTGGTCACCGCGCCGACCAGGCTGGCGGCGCTGATCATGATCGCAGGCGTCGCCGCCTCGTTCGGCCTGCTGTGGCTGCTGGGCTGGGGCTCGGCGCGGCTGGCCGGGCGGGCGAGGGGGCGCGCCCGGGGACCGTTGAGGATCGGCCTTGCGAACCTCGCCGGGCCGCACTCGGCGGCGCGGACGGCGTCGCCCGCCATCGGCCTCGGCGTCGCCCTGCTGGCCTCGGTGGTGCTGATCCAGTCGGCGCTGCTGAACCAGGTCACGGAGATCGCGCCCAGGACCGCCCCGGCGCTGGTGTTCACCGACATTCCCGGCGACCGCACGGCTGAGTTCGACGCCGCCGTGGCGCGCGCCTTCGGCCAGCCGCTCACCGACAAGAACTACCTCCGCGAACCCTTCGTGACGGGCCGTATCACCAAGGTCCGCGGCCAGCCCGTGGTGGCCGCCGCGATCCCGCGTGAGGACCGCTGGGCCTATGACAGCGACATCTCCATGTCGGCGATCGGGCCGAAACCGGAAGACCCGGGGATCGAAGAGGGCCGATGGTGGCCGGCCAACTATGCCGGCCCGCCGCTGCTGGCGATGGATGTCGACGTGGCCAAGGGCAAGGACGTCAAGGTCGGCGACGAGGTCACCGTCTCCGTGCTCGGCCGCGACATCGACGCGCGCGTGGCGGTGCTGCGCAAGGTCGAGTTCGGCGGCTTCGGGGCGAGCTTCCCGCTGGTGGTGACGCCGGCGGCCGTCGAGGGCGCGAACCTGCGGCAGGTGGCGATCGCCAAGGCCTCGAAAGCCCAGGAGGCGGCGGTGATCCGCGAGCTCGGCCGCGACTTCCCGACCGTCAACGTGATCTCCGTGCGCGAGCAGCTCGAGGCCGCCACCGACCTCTTCGACCGCCTGGCGCTGGCGGTGCGCGGGGCCGCGGCCGTCGCGGCGCTGGCCGGCCTGCTGGTGCTGGCCGGCGCCATCGCCGCACGCGCCCGGGCGCGGACCCGGGAGGCGGCGACGCTGAAGGTCCTGGGCGCCTCGCGCGGCCAGATCCTCAGCGCCTATGTGCTGGAGTATGGCGCGGTCGGGGTGATCGCCGGGGCGGCCGGGGTGGCGCTGGGCTATGCGGCGGCCTGGCCGGTGGTCGTGAAGGTGTTCCACGCCAAGTGGAGCATGGATTGGGAAGGCGTCGCGGCCCTGGTGGGCGCGGCGGCCCTGGTCGCCGGCGCAGGCGGCCTGCTGGCGGCCTTCCAGGCGCTCTCCAAGCGCCCGGCGCCGGCGTTGCGGGCGGAGTAGACGCGGGCCGGAATTCTGCCATTCCTGGGCGATGAGCTCCGCCCTGTCCCGCCGCGCCGTCCTGGGCGCCGTCGCCGCCGCCAGCGCGGCTCCCGCCGTCTCGGCCGCCCCATCGGACGGCTATGTCCTGCGAAACGTGCGGCTGGAAACCGGCTACGACCGCGACGCAGAGGGCGTCAGCGGCACCCGCACCGCCCTGTTCGACGTCCGCATCGCCGGCGGGAAGATCGCAGCCGTGTCGCCGGCCGGGCGGTCGGCGTCGCCGGGCGCGCGAGGCTATGACGCCCAAGGCCTGCTGATGCTGCCGGCTTTCCGCGACATGCACATCCACCTCGACAAGACCTTCTATGGCGATCCCTGGCGGGCGCCGCGGCTGAAGCACGGCATTCCCGGCCAGATCGCCATCGAGCAGCGGCTGATGCCGGGGATGCTGGCGGGCGTCGAGAGCCACGCCGAGCGGCTGGTGAGCCTGCTGCAGTCCAAGGGAACGACCTTCGCGCGCAGCCAGTGCAACGTCGATCCGGTGGTGGGCGTGCAGAACCTCGTTCACCTGAAACGCGCCCTCGACCGGCGCAACGACACCTTCGGCCATGAGATCGTGGCCTTCCCGCAGCACGGCCTGATCCGCGTCAATCTCGAGAAGACCATGCGCGAGGCGATGAGCCTGGGGGCGACCCATGTGGGCGGCATCGACCCGACGACGCTCGACGGCGGCCTGGAGCGCTCGGTCGACACGGTCGTGCAGATCGCGCTCGACTTCAAAGCCCCCATCGACATGCACCTGCACGAGCCGGCGCCCAGCGGGATCGCCGCCATCAAACGGATCGCGGATCATGTCGAGAAGGAGCCGAGCCTGAGGGGCAAGGTGACCTTCAGCCACTGCTTCTGCCTGGAGGACCTCTCCGACGCCGAGGCCGCGGACATGGCGGGCCTGATGGCGCAGGCCGGGATGTCGGTGGCCTCCACCGTGCCGATGGGCAAGAAGATCATGCCGATCCCGATCCTGCTGGAGAAGGGCGTGCCGGTCTATGTGGGCACCGACACGGTGGTCGATTTCTGGGGCGTGTTCGGGACCTGCGACGCGCTGCTGAAAGCCTGGACCGCTTGCCAGCTCTATGGCTGGTCCGACGAGTTCGGGCTCTCGCAATCCCTGCGGCTGGCGACCGGCGGCCCAATCCCGCTCAGTCCCACGGGCGAGCAGCTCTGGCCGAAGCCGGGCGATCC
>Ga0207657_10005915_pt1 | contig 12732 bp, 8 predicted proteins | sample KBSC33metaG_FD_184316 | JGI IMG/M metagenome (GOLD analysis project Ga0207657, IMG submission 184316) | Corn rhizosphere microbial communities from Kellogg Biological Station, Michigan, USA - KBS C3-3 metaG (SPAdes) (version 2) | ecosystem: Host-associated > Plants > Roots > Rhizosphere > Soil ...
ATTCAGGCGTTTGGAGAGAAGGGAGAGGACACCGAAGTCACATTGGACCAAGCCAGCCCAAAGGTCCGGGTACGAAGTACATGCTACCCGTTACTTCAGTTGCAGTCTTCAGGAATTCAGCCGCTCCTCGATCTTCGCCAACTCCACCCTCGCCCCGATTTCCCGCGCGATCTCGGCTCCCCGGATCAGGTGCGCGCGCGCGTCCTCGTGATCGCTCTGGGCCTCGGCGATGTCGGCGAGCACGCAGAGACATTCCACCTGGCGCCAGCGGTTCTCCGACACCGCGAAGTGGCCGAATGCCTCGGTGATCATCGAATCGGCCTCGGCGAAGTCCCGTTGTGCGACCCGCAGCTGCGCCAGGTTGAGCAGGGCGAGCGCGCACAGCTCGGCGTCTCCGACCTCGCGCGCCGCGTCGAGGGCGGCGCGAAGCAATGGTTCGGCGCGCTCATGATCGCCGGTGTCGTGCGCGAGGCGGCCGAGGTTGTTCGTCGCGATCGCCACGCCGCGCGCGTAGCCCGCTTCCTCGAACAGGACGCGCGACTGCTCGAATGCGCGCGCCGCGGCGCCGTGATCGCCGCGCTGCGCGTGGATGGAGCCGAGGTTCTGCATGGCGATGCCGTGCTGACGGTCATCGGTCGCCACTCGTGACAGGCGGTCGTAGACGATGACCGCTTCGTCGAACCGGCCGCTGCACATCAGTGCATTTCCCTCCGCCACCAGCGCTTCGGCGCGAAGCATCGGCAGGTCGGCATCTTCGGCCAGCTCGCGGGCGCGGCGCGCGTAGTCGGCGGCCAGCTCCCAATCGCTCAGGCGACGATAGACGGCGGCCTGGCCGGTGAGCGCCCGCGTCACCACCGCCGGGTCATCGCCGGCACGAATGGCGGCGTCAGCGTAGTGGTGCAGTGCGCGCTGCAGGTCGTCGGCGTGCTCGGCGCGACGGCCGGCGTCCAGCGATTCGTGGGCCGAAAGGACTCGGGAGTCGGGCATTCTTACGGATGAGTCTGTGATGACCCTCACACGCGGCCGCGCCGCCGCGCACGATATTTGAGAAAGAATCGGCCGCTGTCGTCCAGCTCCGGCCGAAACGCAAGAATACTACCGGTACCGAGGTCTGTTGATGATCCGAGTCACGGAATTCCGCCTCGCAGTCGTACTCCTGGCGCTCGTCGCGTGTTCCGGCGACGTCACGTCGCCCACCCAGCCAGCGGCGAACGTCTCGTCGGGGGCAACAGGCAGCCTCCTGCCGTGGCCCGGGAAGCCGCGCCCCGACGTGACTGGCGTGACACTGATCGCTTGCCCGACCGCTACCGCGCAGTCAGTCACGTCGCGCATCGGGCCGGCCGGCGGGTTGCTCACCATCGGGAACACGAGCGTCGTCATTCCGATCGGCGCGGTGCTCTTCCCGCAGGACTTCACGCTCACGATCCCGGCATCGCAGTACGCCGAGATTCGCGTGCGCGCAGGAAGCGCCGAACACTACCTGTTCCAGTATCCGGTAGCGATGACGATCGACTACTCGCGCTGCGCGACGCCGGCGCTCGACCAGCACGCGCTCTCGGTGTGGAACGTCGACGAGGACAGCCACGCGCTGCTGGAGCAGATGGTCGGCGTGGACCTGAAGCTGACTCACACGATCGTGTTCACGACGATCCACCTGTCGGGGTATGCGGTGGCGGATCGGACGGGGGAGACGGACGGCGGGATCTAGGAGCGCGAGAACGCGGGCTACCCTCTGACAGCCCTTTCCAGCAGTCCCAGTACGCCCGTGCGTGGTTGCGCCGCCGCACCGGGATCCTTCTCGCGCCGCTCACGTTCCTCGCGGCGTACGGCTTCGATCAGCGCATCCAGCAACTGCGTCTGCTTGCGGATGGACGCGTGATAGTCGTCGAATGTCTGGAGCAGCCGTTCGCGCAGCTGCTCCACCGACGGCTCGCTCATGAGGCCTCTCCGGTGGTGGCCTTCATATAACGCGCCGCGAACCGATCGGTCACCTCGCGCAGGTCGTCGCTCAGCCGCGCGACAGCCTCATCGCGCATCGTCGGCGGCAGGCCACCGTGCCACGCCTCGGCGAGCGAGCCGGCGATCGCTCACGCGCATCGCCGAGCCGTTGCCCCAGCTGTCGTAAGGCTCACGCGTCGGTGAATGCAACCACTTCCGGAACGCGCCACCATAGCCGGCGTGGGGATGCCGATTGCCGAAGGCGTGATACGCCGTCGCGTACTCACCGTCGGTGAGGATGGCGTGCGCCGTGGCGACGGTAAGCACGCTGTCATCGGTGAATCGGCTCACGGGCGAGAAGAGCGGGAAGTCCCGCCCCTCCACGCGTCGATGCTCATGGCTCGAGCCGGCAATGTCTCCGGCGATGGCTCCCAGCATGGCGAATCCGGTGGATGATTCGATGCGTCGCTGTCCAGATGCTGGCGCTTGATAACCACTGTGGTGTCTTCCAGAAGAATACTCAAGCGCACCGCCCGACGGCTGGCCGGCAGGCCGAGCCGGACGCTCTCCCGGGCGGGATCACGCCAATGTTCGACGACCCTCTGACAGGCCCGCTCGCCCGATGCGGGGTGACGTTGACGCAACCGCCGGGAGTCCGTAGGGTAGGAACAGGGTCACCGTGGGCCGCGGAAGGCCGACGCCGGAGGAGAGAGATGAGTCGCTCGCAGCAGGTCCGTCGCTTCACGATCGCCGCCCTGGCCGGCGTAGTCGGCGTGGCGGGGACGACAACCGTCGCCAGCGCGCAGCACAAGCCGCGTGTCGGCGCTGCGGCCCGTCCAGCGCCGCAGCCGCCACAGATGACCGTGCCCTATCCCGGCGCGACGGTCACGGTGGATCCGCAGCTTTACCAGCTCTGGTACCAGCAGAACTTTCCGCAGGGCAATTTCCTGCCGCAGCACCGTCCGCCGCACCAGCGCGTCTCGCCGCCGGCGATCTACGTCCCCGTTCCCTACCCGGTCTATCCGTCGTACGGCGGCGGCGTGACGGACGCGAATGGTCGCCCGCTCTACATCGAGACGGCGCCCGCGCCGTCCGAGGGCGGGTACGGGCTCGGCACGCCTGACCTGAGCGGCACGCCATACGTGGTGGCGCGAGGTGGCCAGATGGTCGTGGACTTCGGCAGCGGCGTGCGCACCATTCCATCGTGCGCCGCGGAATCCGCCGAGCGCGCGCCGGACGGCAGGCCACGGACAATCTTCTACCAGCCGGCAGCGGGCGGCGTGGTGCTGCGCGAAGGCCAGCGCGGCCGGGTGATCGGCATCCCGCCCGAGGACGCGAAGGCGTGCTACAAGGTGGATGGGTACGGGAGGATGGCGCTGGACTGGTAGGTGGGTAGGTGGGTAGTCAGGCCGCGCGTCACGCCATGAGCCGCGCGGCCAGGCCCGATGCACGCACGGTGGCGCGCTCGATGGCGAGGCGCAGCAGCTCGGTATCACCGACGATGTCCACGCTCGTGCGCGCCCGCGTCACGCCCGTGTAGAGCAGCTCGCGCGTGAGCACACGGGTGTCCTCGTCCGGCAGCACGAGCACCACTTGTCCGAACTCGGAGCCCTGCGCCTTGTGCACCGTCATCGCCCACGCCGTCTCGTGTGCGGGGAGCCGCGCCGGCGCCACGGCGCGCGGGTTCCCGTTCCCATCGCGGAACCACACGCGCGCCTGGCCGCCGCTGATCGTCGTCACGCCGACGTCGCCGTTGAACAGGCCGGTGGCCTGGTCGTTCGCCGTCACGAGCACCGGCCGGCCCTCGTACCACCGCGCGCGGGTCGGGATGCCGCGCATGCGAAGCCACCGCTCGATCTGCTCGTTCAGTCCCGCCACGCCGGCGTGCCCATCGCGCAACGCGCAGAGCACGCGGAACGCGTCGAACCGGTCGAGCGCCTGTTCCGGCGTCTCCGCCGCGAGATAGTCGTTCACCGCGTTCGACATCGGCGCCAGCAGCTCGGCGGCGGAACGTGTCGCCTCGCGCCGCGTGGCATCGGGACGCGCGGCGTCAGCGAGCACGGCGAGCGCACCGGCCGCGCTTCCACGTCGCACGCACTCCGCCAGGCCGCCGATGCCCGGCTGCTTCTCGAACCGGTACGACTTCACCAATCGCACCACCGCGTCGCGCTCCGGCGTCGCGTCGCGATGCGCGTCGAGCGTGCAGCCGGACAACGCGCCGAACCAGCGTGCGAGCGCGTCACCGTGCACCTGACCACACCCTTCGGCGGCGCGGCACAGGTCGCCGAGCACGTAACCGGTATCCACGCTCGCCAGCTGGTCGCGATCGCCGAGCAGGATGAGTCGCGTCTTCGGGCGGAGCGCGGCGAACAACGCGTCCATCATCAGGACGTCCACCATGCTCGCCTCGTCCACGATCACCACGTCTTCGGCGAGGGGCGCGTCGGCGCGGTGGGCGAAGGTGTCGTTCCACGGCTGGTAGCCGAGCAGGCGATGCAGGGTGCGACTGGTCGTCGGCATGCGACGACGCAGCGCCTCCTCCACCGGGAGCGAGTCCACGCTGCCGCGGATGGATTCCACGAGGCGCGTCGCCGCCTTGCCCGTCGGTGCGGCGAGCGCGATCTGCAGCGTCGGATTCTCGTGCAGCAGCAAGGCGAGGATCCTTGCCACGGTGGTGGTCTTGCCCGTGCCCGGCCCGCCGGTGATCACGGTGAGCGCACCTCGCAACGCCGCGGCGGCCGACACCGCCTGCCAATCCGTGGCGCCGTCGGCTGGCGCGGGAAAGAGCGTGCGGAAGAGCGCACAGGAGGAGTCGGCTGGCGTGCGCTCGAGGTGGGGCTGCCGCACGCGGGTGCGGATGGCATTTGCGAGCCGGCACTCCGCCGCGTGATAGCGATAGAGGTAGAGCCGCGCGCCCTCGACGACGAGCGGCATCGGTGCCTTGCCGTCGCCGCAGACGCCGCTCCTGAGCAGGAGTGCGCGCCACGCGTCGAGGTCGGGCAGCGCGGCGCCGACACCGTCCTTCCACGGAGACGCCGCGCCGGCGAGCGAGCGCAGCTCGAGACAGCTGTTGCCGCGCGCGCGTTCGGCGCTGAGCATCGCCGCGGCGAAGCCGAGGAAGCGCGTCTCTTCTATTGAAGTGAGCTTGGACGCGGCACGGCGAGCGAGCAGCCCGCCGAACTCGGCGTCGATGGGCGCGAGGTCGCCCGATTGCACGAGGGGCGCGAGCGCCTTCATGCGGCAGGTCTCCCGCGCGTGGTGATGGAATCGGTCATCAGTGCATCGAGAGCGGTAATGAGCGCGCGCGGCGGCCGGTCGTTGAACCAGCCACGCCCGGTGCCGTCGACGCCGCGCAGGAATGCGTACCAGGCGCCGCCCATATGGGTGTCGTAGTCGTAGCCGCTCACGCGCAGCTTCAGGAAACGGTGCAGCGCGGTGATGTACAGGTGGTACTGCAGGACGTAATGGCTGGCGAACATCTCGCGCTCCAGCTCACCGCGATCGTAGTGCGCGAGGTCGGCGCCGAGCTGGTTGGACTTCCAGTCCACTACGTGCCAGCGGCCTTCGTGCTCGAACGCGAGGTCCACCACACCGGAAAGGAATCCATGGGTGCGCTCGGCGGAGAGCCGGCGGAGCGCGGGCGCGTACCGGCGCGCCACCTCGTCGCCATGACGCGCAAAGGTCTCCCCGAGCGTCGCGGCGCTCACGTCACCGAGCGGAAGGTGGAACGACCACTCGCGCAGGGTCTGATGACGCGGCACGTCGCGGAGGGCGAGCGTGGTCCCGGGAAGGGTGTCGCCCAGCACGCGACGCATCATGCCCGTGACGGCGGCGATGCGCTCCTCGTGGTCCACGAGCTGCGAGCGGTGCAGCACCTCGCTCGCGAGCGCGCGCAGCGTGTCAGCGCCGGCGTCGAAGTCGGCGCGCTCGAACAGCTCGTGCAGCGCCACTCCCGGCAGCCGGCCGGCGGGGAAGTCCATGAAGTCGGCCGGCCGATGAACGCGCTTCCACACCCGCGTGCCGTCGACCGCGTCGGCGACGTCGCGGGCGTCGTCCACCTGTCGTCCCGCCGTGAGCGAGGTGAAGCTCGCGATCCGCCACCCTCGCAGCGATTCGGCGTTCGGCAGATCGGTGCGGCACTGCGGTGTACGACGCTCGGTCACGACGCCGGCCCAGCGGGGAGACGACGCCTGTTCGTCCGGGAGTACTTCCATCGTCATCGCGCCGTCGCTGTGCTGCACGAGCTCGCGCAACGATGCGTCCCACTCACCGAGCGCCGCCTCGAACGCGGCTGGCACCCGCTCCACCAGCTCCTCGGCCGGCAGCTCCTCCTGGGTGGAACGCAGCAGCCAGCCGAGCGCGGTGTGGCCGGCATGAAGCTTCGTCTTGCCATTCTTCACCGCGCCCCACGACAGGTAGCAGCGCAGCTTCGCGCGCGTGAGTGCCACGTAGACGAGCCGCAGCTCCTCCTCCAGCTCCTCGGCGATGGCGAGCCGGCCACGCACCGCGCGATTGGACGAGCCGTGGTCGAACACGGCGGTACCGTCCTTCTCGTGCACCAGCACCGGCTCGTTCGCATCCGTGCGGCGTGTGCCCCAGAGGCCGGGGCAGAACACGACGTCGAACTCACGTCCCTTGCTCTTGTGGATCGTGAGGATCTGCACCGCGTCGGCATCCGTCTCCAGCCGCAGCTCGGTACGCTCGGCTTTTTCGGCGCCCGTGGCGCGAGTGGCGGTGATCCAGAGCAGCAGCCCTTCCGGCGACAGTCGCTCCTCGGTGGTGGCGCCGTGCAGCAGCTCCACGGCGTGTCGCAGGTTGGTGACGCGACGTTCGCCGTCGTCATGCGAGAGCAGCCGCTCCACGACGCCGAGCTCGGCGAGCATCGCCTGAGCGGCGCGCATGAAGCCGAAGCGCAGCCAGAGGTCGCGCCAGCCGACGAGCTGCTCCACCAGCGCCTGCCATTCGCCTTCCCGCTCGGCGAGCGACAGCGCGTGGATGTCGTGTCCCGTCTTCCCCCACATGTCGGTCGCCATCGACGCACGCACGACGCGGGCGTCGGCGGGCGCGAGCACGGCGCGCAACACGGATTCCAGCTCGTGCAGCTCGCGCGACTTCAGGATGTCGGCGAGGCCGGCGACGATGCATGGCACGCCGGCGGCGCGGAGCGCCTCCTGCACGGTGATTCCTTCCTTGCCGCTTCGCACCAGCACGGCGATCTGCGCCGGTTCGAGCGGCTTGCCGCTGGCCGTGGGCTCGGTGAGCAGACGCACCACTTCGCGCACGATGGCGGCGCGTTCGCGGTCGCTCGCCTTCCCCTTGGCGAGCGGCTCGGGTGCACCGCTCTTTCCCTCGCCGGGCGGCAGCAGCCACCAGTGCAGCGCGCCGCGGCCGTCGTTGGCCAGCGGGTCCGTTCGCTCGATGACCGGCGTGGCCGGCGTGAAGGCGATCTCCCGATTCACGAATGGATCGGCGCGGCGCTGGAACAGCGCGTTCACCGCGCCGATCATGCGCGGCGTGCTGCGCCAGTTGGTGGCGAGCGTGTATCGGCGCTCGGCGCGCTTCGCCGCGTCGAGATAGGCGAAGACGTCGGCGCCGCGGAAGCCGAAGATCGCCTGCTTGGGATCGCCGATGAGGAAGAGCGGACGGCCGGCGAACGCCGTGGTGAAGATCGGGAACTGGAAGGGGTCGGTGTCCTGGAACTCGTCGATCAGCGCGGCATCGTGGCGCGCACGGATCGCGCGCGACAATACGCCATCGGGCCCGCCGCGCTGCAGCGCCGAGTTCAGGCGCCGCAGCATGTCGTCGAAACCGAGCAGCTGTCGCCGGCGCTTCTCGGCGTCCACGCGCTGGTGCACGTCCAGCAGGCAGGAGACGCGCAGCGCCAGGGTGATGGAGTCGAGCGCGGCGGCGACCATCTCGCAGCCACGCACGAAAGGCTGCTCCGGCACCGCCTCGAACAGCGGCTTGGGACTCTGCTTGATCCCCGTCCTCTCGTGGCGAATGGCGATCGTCGTACACGCCTCGATGAACGGCAGCCCTGCCCGAAGGTCGCCGCCGGCGAGTGCCGAACCAGCATTCACGACGTGTGCACGTTCGGATTCGCTCGCGAGCGGTGCGTTCTTGCGCCAGGAGAGCGAGTCGAGGAATCCGCGCGCGGCCTTCGCATCCCACACCCTCGCGAACTCCTTTATCGCGCGGGCGAGCGCTTCGCGCGCCGCCGGCAGCGCCTCGTCCGGATCGAGCCGCACGTCGGGGAGCCGCTGCCACTTCTTCAGGTCCTTCAGGAACGCATCGTGGGTCCAGCCACCGTGCACGGCGAGCGCGGCGAGCTGCTCGTCCTCGTACATCGTGCGGCGCCACCAGTCCTGCGCCATGCGCTCCATCAACTGGCCGTCTTCCTCGAGGAACTGCGCACCGAACGGCGTCCCGCTCTCCAGCGCGTTCTCCTCCAGCACGCGCCGGCACCAGCCGTGGATGGTGTGGATCGAGAGCTGGTCGAGCGACGTGAGCGCCTCGCGCAACCGAGGCAGCGCCCCCTCGCCATGCTGCTCCCGCAGCGCGAACAGGAACTCGCGCTTCTCCGTGCGCTCGGTCACCGCGCCGGAGAAGACGTCCACCGCCTCGCGGAGCAGCGCACGAACGCGGGTCGTGAGCTCCGCCGTCGCCGCGTTGGTGAAGGTGACGACGAGGATGTTCCCGATCCCGCCCACGCGCCACGTACCGTCGCTCTTCCGGTCCAGCAACAGTCGCAGCACGAGCTGGGTGATGGAGAAGGTCTTCCCCGTGCCGGCGCTCGCTTCCACGAGCGAGACTCCCGGTTCCAGCGAGACCGTCATCGCGTCGAACGGCTCGCCGCTCGTGCGCCCCGTCAGCGGCGCGAACGGTTCCACTTTCGCGCGGGCCTTCATTCCGCCACCTCGCTCGCATCTCGCGTCGCCCTCATCGCGGGACGCCAGAACGCCGTGGCCCGGCGCTCGAACTCGGCGCCTGCATCTGCCAGCAGATCGCGGCCACGCCAGCAGAGCGCGGTGTAGGCGTCGTCCAGGTCGCCGGGCGGTGAATCGGCGAAAGTCCTGCAGCGCAGCCGTGCCAGTGCCGACTCGAGCGGCGACAGGAACGCGCGGGTACTCGTCTCCAGCCTGATCGCCTGCGCGACGAACGCGTGGCTCGCCTGGGCGAAGAAGGGCAGCGGCTCGCGCAACGCGGCGCGATATCCGGTTACCAGCTCGTCGAGCAGCGCCATCGGCTCCGCCACCTCGCCGAACACGGTGTGGCAGTCGGTCGCTACCACTTCCGTCATCGTCGGGCCGAATGCCGCCGACAGTGCGAGATGCGTGATCCAGGCGCGGATGAGGTCCGTCGGCTTGCACGGCGCCGGCCGCACCTGCAGCCGCCCACGCCCGGTGATCCCCTCCACGCGTCCGCGCACCGTCCACGTCGCGCCGTTCACCTCGGCGTGCACGGGATCCTCCAGCGACACGTCGCCGAGCGTGGCGAGCAGGTCGCGCAGCTCCTCGTCGAGGGAATCGAACCACACGCCGCACAACGCGCCCGAGGGCAGCATTCCCAGCGCCACCGCTTCGGCGCGCTCGCGCTCCGGGGTACGACCGCCCGCGAGGTGTCGCCGCAGCATCCCGTCGTGCACCCTGTAGCGGTCGAGCTGGTCCACCGTCATCGGCTCGCACTCGGTGAGCGGTGCCACCTCGCCGCGCAGGTGGATGCCGAGCGTCCGCGTGCAGAAGAAGCGGCTCGGATTCATCCAGCAATCGATCAGATCGTCGAGCCGGATCTCGCGCGCGTCGTCCATCGGGATGCTGAGCGGACCGCTGACGAATGGCGTCGTGCCGCTGCGGCCCTTCGCCGACATCGCCGTCAGCGCGCGCGCGTTGGCGCGCGAATAGCTGAACAGCCGCGACGACGCGTCGCCGGTGAAGTACGCGGGACTGAACGGCTGGAGCCGGTGCTCCACCTCCACCAGCGTGCGTGCCCGCACCGCCCCCGCGTCGAACGTGCGGTCTACCACGTCGAGCAGTTCGGCCACCACCACCGACGCGGCGCGCTCGGTGTTGGTCTGCGCCGAGCGCGCTACATATGAGAGGATGAGTCGTTCGCCGGTGGCGAGCAGCGTGTCGAGGAACGCCTGGCGGTCGTCGGCGCGACGGTCGCGATCGCCGAGTCGGCGCTCGGTGGCGATGAGGTCGAACGCGGCACGCGGCTGGCTGCGCGGAAAGCTCTGATCGTCCAGGCCGGCGATGGCGACGATGCGGTGCGGCACGACACGCATCGCGCGCAGCGCAGCCACCGTCATGCCGCCGGCAAGGAATCCCGCCGACGTAAGTGCTGCGCCGAGTCGCTCCTCGAGCCAGTCGCGCACCACGGGGAGCTCCACGACGCGACCCGCGTCTCCACCCAGGTCCATCGTTGCCAGCTCGCCCACGGCGCCGAGCACGATGTCGAGCTCGCGCTCCTCGTCGTCGTCCTCGGCCTGCAGCAGCGCGGTGAATGCCGCGCGCAGCTCCTCGCTCCACGCGCCGAGCGTGCGTGGCGAACGCCACTCCGAGAGCGTGTCGAACAACCGCTCGAGGAAGTGCGCGAAGGCGCCGAGCGTGGCCGGGTCACCGATCGTGTCGCCGGCGTAGGGAAGGACGTCGGCGACGAAGTCGCGCGTGCGCCCGGTGGCGTAGCCCATGAGCAGGCGATCCATGCCGGCCCGCCAGCTGTTCGCCTCGACGGGGGGCAGGTCGAACTGCTCGCGCCGCATCGCGCCGTCGCGTCCCCAGCGGATGCGCGTCTCCTCGATCCACGGCAGCACGCGCGCCGCGCCGTCGTCGGGGAGTCCGGCCGCGCGGCGCACCGGCGGCAGGTCGAGCAGCTCGACGATCTCCGCCGTCGTCCAGCGCGCGCCGACGAGGCGCATGATGCGCAGCGCCGCGTCGGCGAGTCGGGATTCCTGTCCCACGGCACGATCGGCGATGCGATACGGAATCTTCGGCAGCTCGAGCTCACCGACACCGAACACCGCGTCCACGAACGGTGCGTAGGTCGCCACCTCGGGAACGAGCAGGAGGACGTCGTGCGGCCGGAGGGTCGGGTCGGCAGCGAATGCGGCGAGGAGCTGGTCGCGCAGCACTTCCATCTCGCGCATCGGCGAGTGACAGCGATGAAGCGACAGCGACTCGTCGCGCGGGTCGGCGGCGAGCGGGATCCGCGGCTCGAGTCCGCTGTCCGGTCCGCGCTCCACGCCGCACCTGACGTCTGCCTGGAGGCGGGCGAGGATGCCTGGCTCGGTGCCGTCGGCATCGGCGTGATGCTCCTCCCACCGCACCGGCTCGTCCGTCGGCGCCTGGCTTTCCAGCAGCTCGACGAAGTCGCGCACCACGCCGCCGAAAGTCGCGAAGAGCGGATTGCGCGGCGTGTCGCGCCAGGTCGAGCGTGGCGGCGCCTGCAGGTAGACGCGCACGGGGATGTGCTTCGCCACGGCGTGGAGCAGCTCCACGTAGATGGGCGGCAGGGTGTTCACGCCGAAGATGCTGAGCCGGCTCGGGAGGTCGCGCGGCCTGGTGGTAGCGGCCTGCAGCACCTCCACTGCTTGCCGATACTGCGCGCCCGCATGGCAGTCGGCCGCGTTGCTGGCGCAGATGCAGCGCCAGAGTGTCGACTGCCAATCCGTCGACGCTTGCTCGCGCTCCCACTTCTCCAGCACGTCCGGCCGGTAGAGCTGGTACTCGGTGTAGCGGCTCGCGAGCGTGCGGGCGAGGCCGAGCATCTTCCGCGTGTCGCGACCGTGGGGTTCGGTGACGAAGGCGAGGATCGTCTCGAACCCGGCGTCGTCGCAGAGACCGTCATCGAGCAGGTCGAAGATCCGCCAGGTGAGCGCATCGCGGCCGAAGGCGTCCTCGTCGCGCGAGGTGCTGGCGTCGGCAACCGAGGCGGACGCGGAGGCGGGATCGGCGATGCCGCGGAACAGCGACGCGGCAAAGGGGAAGCGCAGTCCGGCGGCACAACCGTGTCGTCGCGCGAGCTCGTGGCGGATCCAGCGTTCCGTTCCGCGGCTCTGCACGACGATCGTCTCGACGTCGAATGGCCCGAGCGGCGCGTCGGCGAGGTCGAGCGCAAGGCGCTCGACCAGCGTGTCCGGCTGGTCGCTCGAGACGATCGTGAGGGGAGGCATGGGGCCGCGAAAGGGAGGAGCTCGCCACGCGGGCGGCGAGTCGGACAATACAATGAAGGACTGACAGCCGCGACCGCGGGCAACGCTGCGGCGCGGTCGGTCGCCCATCTGGATCTCTGCGCCGCAGTCGGTCGCCCGGATTCCCTGCGCGGGCGGGACTGCTCGCGGCTTCGCCGCTGCAGACACCCGCTCCGGGAACCCGGGCTCCCTCCCGCAACGGGCCACGCGAGTGGCGCGCGGTTTCCCGGTGTCATCCCGCACGCGCGGAGCGCGTGTCGGGACCTACCGTACTCCGCGCCGACACCCGCATGTTGTCGCCATGCTCGCTCCTCTCCTTCTCTTCGCCGTCGCGCTCGGCGCCCGTGCCGACTCGCTCACCGCGCCCGGCATCTCGCGCCAGCTCGCCGAGTATCGAGCCGAGCGGGTTGCCGATGTCCGCTATGACCTGACACTCGACGTGACGCGGCGAGACACGGCGGTCGGGCACGTCGTGATCCGATTCACGCGCAAGCTTCCCGGCGACGCGATCCTGGACTTCCGCGGCTACTCGATGGGCGCCCCGGTGGTGAACGGGCGGGCTACTGCGCTGACGAGCGACGGCGCGCATCTGCGCATTCCTGCCG
>Ga0207657_10005918_pt1 | contig 12728 bp, 7 predicted proteins | sample KBSC33metaG_FD_184316 | JGI IMG/M metagenome (GOLD analysis project Ga0207657, IMG submission 184316) | Corn rhizosphere microbial communities from Kellogg Biological Station, Michigan, USA - KBS C3-3 metaG (SPAdes) (version 2) | ecosystem: Host-associated > Plants > Roots > Rhizosphere > Soil ...
CGAACACCAGGAACTGCGGCGACACCTTCATCACTCGTTGCATGGCAGTCGCTCGTAGCCGGCCGTTTTATGCAGCGGCCGCTTGGGCACCGATGCGATGTCGTCCGCCAGGAATGCCAGAATCAGCTGCACGCCCATCAGGATCGGCAACGCCGCCAGCATGACCGTGCCGGCCGGCGTTCCGACCCCCGCACGGGCCGATTCGATCCAGTGCACGATGCCGTACACCGCGCCGACCACCACCAGCGCAAGCCCGACCGGCAATTCGATCGAGGCGAGCGACATCGTGCGCAAATAATAGTTGTAGAAAATGCGTTTGAGGAAATTACGGCTGTGCTTCACCAGGAACTCGGTCACGATCTTCGATATCTTGAGATTGCTGACTTCGTCGCCGTAGCGCGCATCCATCGGGACATCGACGACGACCGCGTGCAGCGTATTCAGCCGGAACAGCATATCGGTCTCGAAAAAATAGCGGCGGCTGATGCGGTTGAACGGCAGATGGCGCGCGACACCCGCATGGATCGCGGTAAAGCCGTTCGTCGGATCGAACAGATCCCAATAGCCTGACGACAGCTTGGTCATCAGGGACAACAATGCGTTCCCGACGAGACGCACAGTCGGCATCGCGCGGATCTGCTCGAGGTCGAAGAACCGGTTGCCTTTGCTGTAATCGGCTTCGCCACGCAAGATCGGCGCGACGAACCTGGCGATGAGGCGCGGATCCATCTGGCCGTCGCCGTCCACCTTGACGATCACCGTCATGCCCTCCGCGATCGCGGCCTGGTAGCCGGTCATCACCGCGCCGCCCACACCCTGATTTTCTTCGTGATAGAGCACCTTCACGCGTGGATCACGGCAGTCGCGCTCGACCAGCGCCCCTGAACCGTCAGGGCATTTATCGTCAACGACATAGATGCGGTCGACCTCGGGCCCCATCTGCGCGAGTACGCCGAGTATGTGGCGCGTGACCCGGAAACTGGGAATGACGACGGCGATGCGTGCCTTTGATTTCATGCGAATACTCACTTCTTCAGGCAACGCACGACGCGTTGCCCGAGTTTTTCACAGCTCAAGCCGGAAATGTCGTCGACCTTGTCGGTCAACAGGAGGAAGGTGTCGGCATTCGGATAATCCTTGACGAGCGTCCCGACCTGGTCGAACGGGCGCTGGGCCACGACAGGCACCACCGACAGGTTGAACAGGAACTTGCTGACCGCATCGCGGCTGTCGCCCATGACGACCGCCGCGCGCAGCCGCTCCGCCCCGAGCACCTGCTCGACCGCCGCGGCATCCCTCCCGTCCGTATAGGGGCCGCGGAAAATATGGCCCTGCGCCTGGCGCACATAGTATTGGCTGCATGCGAAGGTCACGGCCACGATGAGCCAGAACGGCCGCGGGCTGCGCCACACCGCCCACAGCTGACCGGCAACCAGCAGCAAGACGGCGGCAGCCGCGGCCGGCCGCGGGAAGAACGCGAAACCCAGCTCCGGCGAGTCCGACACGAGGCTGATGCCGAGGATGCCGGAGTAGGCGGGCATGGCCAGCAGAGCGAGGCCGAGGACGAGCGCAACGGCACTCATCGCCAGCTTGCTGCCGCGGCCATGGCGTGCCGGCTCGTAGAGGAACAGTCCCAGCAGCAGGAAGGGGTACAGGAAGCAATAGTAGCGGGAATGAATGCGGCCGACTTCGGCGACGAGGACCGTGAAGGCCACCACGACGCAGACCAGGGCGACGACCATGATCATCAGCCACGTGCCGAACAGGCGGACCTCCTGTCCGGCCGGATCGTGCGTGCCGGTGCGCGCGGCACGCCATGTGCCGGCGCAGGCCGACACGGTGAGCGCCAACGGAATCGTCCAGCTGGACAGCAGCAGCACGACATGACCGATGCCGACGGTCCCCACGGCGCGCAGATGGGCACCGGGCTCGTGCAGGATCGTCGTCGCCGTGCCCATCATCCCCTTGACCATCTGGTCGTAGACGCCGAGGCGTGCCAGCCCTTGCGGCTTGTCGATCACCAGGGTGCCGACGATGACGACGAGCACGAAGCCGGCTCCGTACGCGCACACGCTGCGCCAGCGGCCCGCCACACCGCCGCCCGTCGCCAGCAAGAACAGCACGGTGGCCGCGACGAAGATCAGTGCGTGCGGCTTGACATAGTACGCCAGTCCCGCCAGGAATCCCGCCGCCAGCATGAGCCGGTGCGAGCCCGACGCGGTGGCTTTGAACAGCAGCAACGCCCCGCATGCGAACAGGCAGAAATACATCGCTTCCGGCATGAAGTATTTCGTGTAAATGGCAAACGGCAGCAGGACCGCCAGCACGGCAAAGGCGACCAGGCGCGTGCCGGTGACGCCCTGCAGCTGTGCCAGCCTGCACACCGCGAGCAGGCCGAGCGCCCAGAACACGACGTTGAAGAATTGCGCGGCCGCGTAGTAATTCTGCTCGGACCAGGAGGCGATGCGGTAGACGGCCAGGTACAGGCGGTTCGGAATGTATTCGATCGCTCCCTTCGCATACAGCTCGGCTGACGGCAGGCGGTGATCGGCGGCGGCCTTGTACACATACTCGTCGTGGAACGACACTGCGTTGTCGACGAGGATATCGAGGAAATACGTGATAACTGCCCCGATCGCCAGGATCCAGAGCAGCAGGTCCTGGCGGGTGCCGAGTTGCCGGGCGATCGAGCGGTTCATCTGACGGTCGAGGCTATGCATGTTGTTCGAGGTGTAGTGCGCCGATCATGTTGTACAGGCGCTCGCCCAGGCGCGAATAGCGGTGCGCGGCCCGCCAGCGCCCCGCTTCCGCCTGGATGGCGCCCACGCGGGGCGTGCCGGCCGCGACGTCGTCCATCAGCGCGGCGATCCCCGCCGCGATCTCCTGCGGCGTCTGGCCGGGCAGGCGGAACGTGACGGCCTGCACGTCGTCGAAGATCGCCAGCGGCGTGACGGCGACGGGGCGGCCGCTCGCGAGGCCGTAGCGCACGGCGCCGCTCGCGGATTCGCCCGTGTTCTGGTACGGGAAGACGATCAGGTCGGACGCGGCCAGCTTGCCGAGGCTCGCGTGGTCGTCGAGGAAGTCGGTGCAAAAGTCGACCAGGTCGTCCACCATCAGCCGCTTGGCCAGCGCCTTGACGTCGGCGACGAGCTGCGCCGACTCCGCGATCGGATATTCCGCGTTCACCATGTTCAGCCGCACGTCGCGGCCTTCGCCGCGCAGCAGCGCCAGGGCTTCCACCAGCTGGGGCAAGCCCTTGTGCGGCAGGAAGAAGCCGTACGACGCGATCTCGAACGTCTTCGCCGCGGGGCGCGGGGCCGGCTCGGGCCAGTCGAGGATCCCGTGCGGGAACAGCGTGACGTTGTCCAGCAGGCCGTGGCGCTTCAGGCGGTTCAGGTCGGCCGGTGCATGCACGAGCACGCGCTGGCATGCGCGCAGCGCCGGCACGAGGATCTCCAGCCGCTTGTGCGGCACGTGCGCGGGGTCGATCGTCGCGTGCAAGGTGACGACGATGACGCGTCCCGCGGCCCGCTGCGCCAGCAGGAACGCGGCCAGGCGCTCGAGCTGGAAGAAGCCGTAGTTAAACTGCAGCACGAGCGTCGTCACGCCGGCGGCATCGATGGCCGCGGCCAGTTCGTCCAGCGTGTCGTGGTCGCCCTGCTCCCAGCAGCGCACGACCTCGGGGCCGTCGGCCGCCGTGCGCTCCGCCGCGTGCGCGGCCAGGATGGTGACGTCGGCCGGCAGGCTGTGGATCAGGTGCGCCGAATACGTCGCGATGCCGCACTTCGTGTTCCAGCTCGTGACCCAGCCGATCTTCTGCTCGCCCGCATGGCCCGGCTGCGAGAAGGCCCGCGCGGCGTCGACGAGGCGCTCGGCCACGTGGCGCCACGTGAACCGCTCCAGCAGCAGGTCGCGGCCGCGATCGGCCTTCGCGCGCCGCTCGGGCGCCGGCAGCGCGTGCACGTCGCGCATCGTGCGCGCGAGGTGGTCCTGGTCGGGTTCCGCCCACACGGAGCCGAACAGTCCGAAGTGCGTCTGCGCGGGCGTGAACGTGAAGTCGACGAGCCAGGCCGTCTCCGGATTGCAGAAGTCGAGCTGGCCGCTCCAGCCCGTCGTGATGACGGGAAGGCCGGACAGCATGGCTTCCGCGAGCGGCATGGCGAAGCCCTCGGCGCGGCTCGGCGCGACGAGGACGTGGCATTCCTCCAGCAGGCCTTTCAGCTCGGCGTCGCTCAAGTCCTCCTCGAGGATGACGACGTCCGGATACGCCGGGTTGTCGCGGCGCGCGTCGGCCAGCCACGTGTGGATGTCGTTGTGCGGATTGGCGAACGTCTTGATGACGAGGGTGACGTCGTCGGCGATCGTGAACGCGTCGCCGTAGGCGCGCAGCAGCACGTCGGCACCCTTGCGCGGGAAGCACGACGACACGTGCAGGAAGCGGAACGCGCGGCCGGGGCAAGGACGGGTGCGGTCGGCCCGCACGCGCAGCCAGTGGTCGACGCCGCAGCCCGACGTGCGCATCGGTACGCACACGCCCTGGTCGACCATCACCTTCTGCACGTGCGTCGACAGGCACGTCATGCCCTGCAGGTGCGCGTTGAACGCAGTGGTCCATTCATGGGGAAACGCCGACTCTTCCCACGCATAGTGATGCAGCAGGTTGAGGCGGCCGCGGATGTCGTCCACGCGCGGCGGATACAGGTTGCGGCTGCACACGTCGGCGTCTTCCTCGCGCAGCGTTGCCACGCGCGCGTGCAGCGCCGCCAGCGCCGGATTCGCCTGCAGGAAGGCCGGATCGGGCGCGAAATCGCCCGGGCCCTCGGTCGAATGCAGCGCCACGTCATGTCCCAGCTCGCGCAGCGCCAGCGCCGTCTCGCGGTTCAGCAGCGCCAGGCTGTAGCTGCTGTCGAACGGCCCCTCGACGCGCCACGTCAGCTTGTCGGGCAGCACGCGGCCGCGCCGGATGCGGTCCGTCTGCTGCAGGTTGCGCGCCATGACGTCGGCCAGCAGCTTCAGTTCCTCGTCGTCCCGCACGCCGGCCGCACGGTATTCGCGCGCCACGTCGCGCAGCAGGTCGCGGTAGCGGGCCGCCGACAGCGCCTGCTGGCGTTCCCACGACAGAGAGGCCGCCGGAGCGGCGTCCGCGACGAGTTTTTCGAGCGCGGCGATCGCGGTCACGGCGCTGCGGTCCCACGAGAACGTGCGCGCCTGCGCCAGGCCGTGCTCGCGCAGGCGCGCGCGCACGGCGTCGTCGGCCATCGCCTGCTGGATCTTCGCGGCGATCTGCGCCGGCACGGCGGGATCGAACAGCGCCTCGTCGCACCCGATGACCTCGGGCACGCTGGTGGCGTTCGCGCCGAGGACGGGCGCGCCGCACGACATCGCCTCCAGCACCGGCAGGCCGAAGCCCTCGTGCAGCGACGGGAAGACGAACAGCGCGGCCATGTTGTACAGCATGACCAGCTCGTCGTCGGACACATAGCCCGTCAACACGAGCTCGTCGTCGCGCAGCCCCGCCTGGGCGGCCAGCGCCTGCAGGTTGGCCTGGTCGCCGCGGTTGATCTTGCTGACGATGACGAGCTGGTACGCCGTGCGGTACTGCGCCGGCAGCTGCGCGTACGCCTGGATCAAGCCGTCGAAATTCTTGCGGTGGTCGAAGCCGCCCGGCGCGTACATGAGGATGTCGCGCCGGATGTGCAGGCGCTCGCGCAGGGCGCGCGTCAGTTCGTCCGGATACTGCATCCGCTGGAAGCGTCCGTCCACCGCCGTCGAGATGTTGACGACGCGGTCCGCATCGAGGCCCAGCGTGGCCACCGCCTCCGCACGCGAGTAAGCGGAGATGGACAGCAGCAGGTCGGCGTTGCGCAGCGAGTCGATCTTGCGGTCGTAGTACTGGCGCAGCAACGTGGTCGGCAGGTAGACCTCGGGCTTCAGGTAGGGAATGAGGTCGTACAGGATGGCCGCCGTGCGCACGCCGGGCACGTCCTTGTCGATGCGTGTCACGGCGTCGTCGACATAGCCCTCGAACAGGCTCGTGACGAGGACGACGTCGGCCTGCATCTCGGCCAGGAAATGCGCGCGCACGTGTTCCGCCGCGCGCGCGCGCCAGCGGTTCGTCGTCTCGTGCTCGGCGACGGGACGCGGCACGTCGAACACGCGGATGCGCTCGGGCGGCACGAGGCCGGCGAACGCGGTGCGCAAGTCGTCCAGGCTGTCCGGGAAGGCGCCGCTCAATGCCAGCCAGACCTCGTGTCGTCCGGCATTGCGGGCGATCGCCTGCGCGATCGACAGCGAATACCGGCCGATGCCGCGGAAGCGGCTTTCCGTCTGCGCGCCCTGGAGGTCGATGAGGATGCGCATTATTCGGCGTCCCCGTCGACGACCTGCTTGAGTTCCGCGTACAGCCGCGCCGCGCGCGGCGACAGGCGCCGCGTGACGGCGGGCGCGCCGCCCTGCGACACGACGACGACGGGCGCCTCCGCCGCCTTGCCGGCCGCGGCGTCCGTCCCCTGCCCCGTCACGACGCGCGCCACCCGGCCCGTCTGGCGCAGCGCCCAGCGTGCCACGCGGCCGGCGAAGCGGCGGCCGCGACTCGCATGCGTGTACGCGAAGCGCAACGGCTCCGTCACACGCCACGATTTGCTCGCATACACGTGCCCGAGTTCGCCGCCCAGCGCGTCGACCTGCTTGCGCAGCTCCTCCGCCGCCTGCCACCAAAAATATGCCTTCTGTTCGAGTTCCTTGACCTTGTCCTTGGCCGCGGCGGCCTGCCCGGACAGGGCGGCCAGCCGCGCGTCGAGTTCGGCCGCGCGTGCGACGGCAGCCGCGCGCGCGGCCTCGCTGGCCGCCAGTTCGGCGTCGCGCGCGTGCAGGCGGGCCGTGAGGTCGGCGACCTGGCCCTGGTACTGCGCGACGGCCACGTTGCACAGGCCCCAGCTGGCCTGGCCGCTGACTTCCACGGCATCGAAGATGTTCGGCGGCGCCGAGAAGGCGGCGGCCAGTTCCGGATGCTCGTCCGCGACATAGAAACGGTTCAGGCCATCGAAATAGACGTAGCGGTAGCCGGCCGCGGTGACCAGATGTTCCCACTTGTCGTGGTCCGTCTCCGTCGAATTCGGCACGGTGGCCTCGACGACGAGGATCCACGGCCGCAGGCGCGCGCTGTCCCAGCCGCGCAGGACCTGTTCCTCGAAGCCCTCGACGTCGATCTTCAGCCAGTGGACGTCCTTCCCGTCCAGCCGTTCCAGCGCCGACTTCAAGGTCAGCACGGGCGTCTGGATGCGTTCGACCGCATAGCCCCGTTCCGCCTGGTGGCGTTCGGCATAGCCGGGAATGGCCGTGCTCAGGCCCGTATCGGCGAACACGTTCAGCTCGAGGACGCCCTCGCGCTCGCCAAGCGCCACCTGCAGCACCGTCTCGTCTGGCCGGTCCTCGCGCAGCAGTTGCGCGAACGCCGGCACCGGCTCGACGTGCACGCCGCGCCAGCCGCGCTCATAGAACGCCCGGCTGACGGAATCGATGCGGGGATGCTGGGCACCCACGTCGACGTACGTCCCGTTGGACACATGGCCGAGTGCACGCCACAGCATGACGTCCTCGAAATTCTGCGCGTACGAAAGAAAACCCATCACATGACCTTGACGTCGTTGCGCTCGATGACGAAGCGTGCATCGAGACTGGTGCTGCCGATGAAGAAATCGCGGTCGACGTTGATGACGTCGAAGACCAGCAGGTTGTCGACCCACTCGTAGTTGTCGGACAGGTGCGTGTCCGAACTCACGAGCGCGGGCGACACGGAATACGAACCGGGACCGAGCGTGCACGTGAACGGCAGGCGGAACACGATCGTTTCACCGGCGCGCGGCGCTTCGACGATCTGGTGCGTGTGCCACGTGTTGGTGCCCCAGATGATGTGGCCCTGCTTGTCGCGGACCATGTACCCGAGCACGAGGCGCGGCAGGTCGGCGTGGACCGTCACCTGCAGGCGCAGCTCGACCCGCTGGCCGACGTTGACGACGGCCAGCTCCTGCGCCGTCGCCGCGTCGACCAGGCGCAGGTCGGCCACGCGCGCCTCGCCGGAGCCGCTGCGCGTCGTCAGCCAGCCGTTCTTGGCACGGCGCTGCTCGACCGTCAGCTTGGCGTTTTCCTTTTCCGTGATCATCGCATTGTAGTAGTCGACGACTTCGTCCGGCACGCCGTCCTTCAAGACCTGCCCCTTGTCGATGAGGATGACGCGGTCGCACAAGGTGCGGACGTCGCTCAGGCTGTGGCTGACGAAGATGATCGACACGCCCTGTTCGCGGAACTGGCGGATGCGGTCGAAGCTCTTGTGCTGGAAATAGCTGTCGCCGACGGACAGGGCCTCGTCCACGATCAGCAGGTCGGGCCGGAACGCCGTGGCGACGCTGAACGCGACCCGCACCTGCATGCCGCTCGAATACGTGCGCATCGGCTGGTCGAAATACGCCCCGATCTCGGCGAACGCCTCGATCTCGGGCATCGCCCGGTGGATGTCGTCCCAGGCGTATCCCATCAGGCCGGCCGAGTGGTAGACGTTCTCGCGCCCCGACAGGTCGCCGTTGAAGCCCATGCCCAGTTCCAGGATGGCGGCCACGCGGCCGCGCACGGCGACCTGGCCGACCGTAGGCTGAATCGTGCCCGTGATCAGCTTCAGCAGCGTGGACTTGCCGGCGCCGTTCTGGCCGATGATGCCCACCGCCTCGCCCGCCGCGATCGAGAATCCGATGTCCTTCAGCACCCAGTGCTCGTGCTGCGGGCGCACGCCCGGGAAGAACCACGATGCCACCCGGCGCAGTTCGCTGCCCCAGCGGCGGTACGCCTTGCCGAGGCCTCGCACTTCCAGTTCGCCGCTCATAGCTGGTCCACCATTTCCGGGATGGCCTTGCGAAACAGGACGAGCGACACGAACAGCGACACCACCGCGATGGCGGCGGCGCCGACCAGCGAGCTTGCCTGCGGCACGCGGTCGTACAGGAGGATGTCGTGGTAGGCGACGACGATCGGCACCAGCGGATTGAGCGCCAGCCACGAGCGGTAGGCTTCGGGGATGATGTTCGCCATGTAGACCACGGGCGTGAACCAGTACAGGAATTGCATCGCGACGGGCACCACCTGCCCCACGTCGCGCATGAAGACGTTGAGCACGCCGAGGCCCAGGCCGACGCCCAGGCCCAGCGCGATCGTCAGGGCCATCAGCGCGGGCAGCGCGAGCAGCGCCGTGCCCGGCACGTGACCGAGCACGCCGAAGATCACCAGCACCGCGAGGAACAGCAGCACGTTGTTGACGAGCGCACTGCCCACGACGATGCACGGCAGCGCGATGCGGGGGAACGACAGCTTCTTGAGGATGTTGGCGTTGTCGATGAACAGCGTCAGGCAGCGGTTGACGATTTCGGCGAACAGCGACCAGCCCAGCGTGCCGGCCATCAGGTAGATGGCGTACGCATAGCGGTTCGTGATGCCGGGCAGCTTGGACGACAGCACGGCGGACAGGACGAAGGCGAAGATGACGACCTGGGCCAGCGGATTCAGGATCATCCACAAGCCGCCGAGACGGCTGCGCACGAATTTCGTCCTCAGCTCCGTCCGTATCGATGACGATATGAAAAATCGGTAGCGCCATGCGCCCGACAACATGCCAAACATTGCTGGAATCCCTTTTGGACAGTTCTCTGACGAGGCAGGAGCGCCCAAACAATAGTTCGCCAGAAAGAGAGCGCGTTGCTAGTTTACAACCGAAATATTTTAACTCATGTACAAAAATTGTGAAAAACGGTATATGTTTGTCAACAAGTAAAATGTGTTTCTAAGTGTTAGCGTAAGGACATCGTTTACCTGCCGCTGCCCCTTTGCGTGCGTGCGCGCTCTAACGGTAGGCCCGTCGTCACTCCCTTAGGATCGGCCCTGTAGACCATACCGAACCGTTCGAGGAACCATCTCAATGACGACAGGGCGCGACAAGGACGAAGGCCGGCACCGGCAACTGGACGAGCAAGGCGGCGGCCAGAGCTATGGCGTGCCCGCCGCCGGCGAGGTCGAGGGCAATGCCTACGAGCCGATGGGCAATCCGGGCGTCAAGCACTGGCAGGCCAGCTACATCCGCAACGACGGCTTGAACGACCGCGGCAACATCTTCTTCGCCGCCGTCGAAATGACGCGCATGCCGATGACCGTCACCGACCCGCGCCAGCCGGACAACCCGATCGTGTTCTGCAACGGCGCCTTCCTCGACCTGACCTTGTACAAGGAAGACGACGTCATCGGCCGCAATTGCCGCTTCCTGCAGGGCCCGGAAACGGACCGCCGCACGATCGACGAGGTGCGCACGGCCGTCGCCGAGGCGCGCGCCGTCGCCGTCGACGTCCTGAACTACAAGGCCGACGGCACGCCGTTCTGGAACGCGCTGTTCATCGGCCCCATCTTCGACCAGGACGGCACGCTGCTGTATTTCTTCGCGTCGCAGATGGACGTCACGGAGCGCCGCCTGAGCCAGGAATCGCACCTGCAGGCGCAGAAGATGGAAGCGATCGGCCAGCTGACGGCCGGCATGGCGCACGACTTCAACAACCTGCTGCAGGTCATCAACGGCAACCTCGAAGTCGCCTTGATCAGCCTGGAGCGGCCGGACATGGCGCGCGCCGCGCTGGAACGGGCGCAGCGCGCCGCCATGCGCGCCGGGAAGCTCACCCAGCAGTTGCTCACGTTCGCGCGCAAGCAGCGCCTGGAACCGCGGCCCGTCGACATCAACAACCTCGTCGTGGAATTCTCCGAGATGCTCGTGCGCACCTTGGGCGACCGGGTCGACCTGCGCCTCGACCTGCGCCCCGGCCTGCCCGTCTGCCGGCTCGACCCGACGCACCTGGAGATGGCGCTGCTGAACGTGCTGATCAACGCGCGCGACGCGCTGCCGGACGGCGGCGAGGTGACGGTCGAGACGTCGATCGTGCGCGGCGACGACCGCCTCAAGGTGCACGGCCTCGCACCCGGCACCTACGTCGCGCTGTGCGTGATCGACAAGGGCGTCGGCATGGCGCCCGAGGTGCTGCGGCGCGCGACCGAACCGTTCTTCACGACGAAGGGACCGGGCACGGGCCTCGGCCTCGCGATGGTGCACGGCTTCGTGCAGCAGTCGCACGGGCGGCTGGAAATCGACAGCACGCCGGGCGCGGGCACGATCGTGCGCATGATCTTTCCCGCGGCCGACAACGGCGCCGACGCGGGCGGCAACGGTCCGGACCAGGGCGCGGCCGCGCCGGACGGGGACGACCTGGCCGGCAGCCGGCCCAGCGTGCTCGTCGTCGAGGACAACGACGACGTGCGCGAGCTGGCGGAAAGCGTGCTGGGCATGGCCGGCTACGCGGTGCTGGCGGCCGCCAGCGGCGAACAGGCGCTCGCGCTGCTGCGCCAGGGCGCGCGCGTCGACCTGTTGTTCACGGACGTGATCATGCCGGGCGGGATGAACGGGCTGCAGCTCGTCGACGAGGCGCACCGCCTGCGCCCGCGCCTGCCCGTGCTCGTCACGACGGGCTATATGGACGAATTACCGGGACCGGGCCAGGCGCAGCGGTTGAACGTGCTCGCCAAGCCGTACAAGCATGGCGACCTGCTCGAACGCGTGGAGGCGGCGCTGACACGGGAAATATAATGGGTCATGCCGGCATTTGGTGGGCACAGGGTGCCCACCCTACGGCAAGCCGGTAGGGTGGGCGGCCTCCGCCCACCAAACGTGTGCGTCATGCCCACCTTACTGCTTCGGCAACCCGCCCAGCAGCGCCGCCAGCTTGGGCTTCGCCTTGTTCGACGCGGCCGGTGCCGGCGCCGCTTCCTTGCGCGGGGCGACGGACGGCTCGTACGGCTTGAGGAACCAAGGATCGACTTTCTCGCGGCGCGGCGCGCCCATGCCGCGCGGGCCCGGGCGTTCCGTGCGCTCGGGGCGTTCGCCACGCGGGTGGTCCGTCTCGCGACGGCCGCCGCGGCGGTCAGCGCCCCGGTCCGCGCCGCGGTCGTGGCCGCGCGACGGCGTGAAGCCAGTCAGCTCGCCGCGGGTGATGGTCTGCTTGATCAGCTTCTCGATGTCGGCCAGCAGGCGCTCGTCCTTGTCCGAAAACACGGACAGCGCGTCGCCCGTCGCGCCGGCACGGCCCGTGCGGCCGATGCGGTGCACGTAGTCCTCGGCGTTGTACGGCAGGTCGTAGTTGATCACGCACGGCAGGTCGGTGATGTCGAGGCCGCGCGCCGCGACGTCGGTCGCGACGAGCACGTCGATCTCGCCATTCTTGAACGCGTCCAGCGCGGCGATGCGCTCCTGCTGGGTCTTGTCGCCGTGGATGGCGGATGCCTTGATGCCGGCCTGCTCGAGGTAACGCGCCAGGCGCGAGGCGCCGATCTTGGTGTTCGAGAACACCAGCACCTGCTTCAGGTCGCGCGCGCGGATCAGGTGTTCGACGACGTTGCGCTTCTGCTCCTCGTCGACCTTGTACAGCACCTGGGTGATGGCGTTGTTCGTGGCGTTGCTGCGCGCGACCTCGATCGTCAGCGGGTCGTTCAGGAAGCTGGACGCCAGCTTCTTGATCTCGGGCGAGAACGTGGCCGAGAACATCAGGTTCTGGCGCTTCTTCGGCAGCAGGTTGATGATGCGCTGCAGGTCGGGCAGGAAGCCCATGTCGAGCATGCGGTCGGCCTCGTCCATCACGAGCATCTGGACCTGG
>Ga0207657_10005920_pt1 | contig 12728 bp, 13 predicted proteins | sample KBSC33metaG_FD_184316 | JGI IMG/M metagenome (GOLD analysis project Ga0207657, IMG submission 184316) | Corn rhizosphere microbial communities from Kellogg Biological Station, Michigan, USA - KBS C3-3 metaG (SPAdes) (version 2) | ecosystem: Host-associated > Plants > Roots > Rhizosphere > Soil ...
CATCGACGGCCCGATCAAGAGTCCGACCTACACGCTGGTTGAACATTATCCAGTTTCGAGTTTATACTTTTATCACTTTGATTTTTATAGACTCGTAAGCTGCGATGAGTGGGACGACGCCGGCGTCGCCGAGTACTTCCGCGCCGATTCGGTTTGCCTCGTCGAATGGCCCGAACGCGTCGGGGCATTGCTCGCGGCGCCCGACCTCGCATTATCGCTGTCGCATGCGCAAGACGGCGGTCGCGATCTTCGCGTCGAGGCGTTTACCGAGGAAGGCGAGCGATGCCTGAGCGCGCTCGTCCGCGACGTCGGTACGACGGACTGATTGTCTCGATCGAACGCCGTCGCGCGTTTCGCTGGTTGTTGTTGCCGGCGGCGCAATGTCTCGCATCGCATGCGTGGTCCAGCGTCGCGCAGATCGCGTCGGCGCGCATGTGGCCCGCGGAGGAATACACGCGCGTCATCTTCGAATCGAAGTCGCCGATCGAGCACCAGATGGTCGTGCTCGACGATCCGCCGCGCGTGGTGCTCGATCTCGCGCGCATCGAGGCGTCGCCGGAGCTCGACGCGCTCGCATCGCGCGTGCAGCCCTCCGATCCGTACGTGGCGCGCGTTCGCATCGGGCATCCGGCCGACGGATTCCTGCGCGTCGTGCTCGATCTCAAGACCGGCGTGCGGCCGCAGGTGTTCTCGCTCGCACCTGTCGCCGAGTTCGGCCATCGGCTCGTCGTCGATCTCTATCCGCTCGCGCCGGTCGATCCGCTGCTCGCGCTGCTTCGCAGCGAAGGCATCGACACGGCGAGCGCGCCACTCGACGCCGCCACCGTTCGTGCCACACCGCCGCAACCACCGGCAGGCAAGGGGAACGCTCGGCACGCTACGCCGGTGCGCCGCATTACGGTGGCCCTCGACCCCGGGCACGGCGGCGAGGATCCGGGCGCGATAGGACGACGAGGCACGTACGAGAAGGACGTGGTCCTCGCGATCGGCCGCCGGCTCGCCAAGGTGCTGACCGCCGATTCGCGCATGCGCGTGATGATGACGCGCAACGACGACCACTACGTGCCGCTCGCCGAGCGCGTGCACAAGGCGCGCCGCGTGCAGGCGGACCTGTTCGTGTCGATCCATGCCGACGCGTTCCGCGAGCCGTCGGCGCGCGGATCGTCGGTGTTCGCGCTCTCCGAGCACGGCGCGACGAGCACCGCCGCGCGCTGGCTTGCGCAGAAGGAGAACGCCGCCGACCTCATCGGTGGCGTCGACCTCGGCGCACGCGACCCGACGCTCGCGCGCACGCTGCTCGATCTTTCGCAGACGGCGCAAATCAGCGACAGCCTGAAAGTCGGTCAGGAAGTGCTCGACGGCATCGCCGCGCACAATGCGCTGCACCGGGGCATCGTCGAGCAGGCGGGCTTCGCGGTATTGAAGGCGCCCGACATTCCGTCGATCCTCGTCGAGACGGCGTTCATTTCGAATCCCGACGAGGAGGCGAAGCTCCGCAGTCCGCGTCAGCAGCAGCGCTTCGCCGAATCGATCGCGCACGGCATCGAGCGCTACTTCGCGCAGAGCCCGCCGCTCGCCCGCGCCTAGCTATTCCTGGCGCCACGATTGCATAACGGTGCGGCGTAGAATTTCCGCCGTGCGCCGCTTCCTGATCGTTTTCATCGCGCTGCTCGCGGTGTCGTTCGGCTTCGAGCTGACGCCTTTCGCACAGACGTACGTCGTCACGCCGTGGACCGATGCGGTCGCGCATATGTCCGCCGCGCTGATGCGGGGGTTCGACGGCTCGATCACGACGAGCGGCAACGTGATCGGCTCGAAGGCGAGCGCGTTCGCCGTGTCGATCGAGGCCGGCTGCAATGGTCTCGAAGCGACGCTGGTGCTGCTCGCGGCGATCGTCGCGTTTCCGGCGCCGTGGAAGCACCGGCTGCGCGGCCTCGCGCTCGGCGTGCTCGCCGTGCAGGCGCTCAACATCGTCCGCGTCGCGAGTCTCTTCTACCTCGGGCAGTGGAACCGCGACGTCTTCGAATGGGCGCATCTGTACGTGTGGCAGGCGCTGATCATGCTCGACGTGCTGATCGTGTGGGTCGTCTGGATGCGCTGGATGCCGCGCCGTGGGCGCGATGCCGGCCTGGCCGTTCCCGCATGACGTCACCGCTGGAAGCGGATGCAGGCATGCGGTCGGCGTCGGCCGAACGTACGACCGCGGTGCGACTGCCCGCGTTCATCCTCGCGACGCTTGCATGGCTCGTCCCCGCGTTCGCCGTCTGGTATTTCGCCGCGCCGATCGTCGTCGCACCCGTCGTGTGGCTCGCGCGCATCGTCGCGCTCGTCGGTTTGCACGACACCGTGCAGGCGATCGAGCAGACGGGAAGCATCGCGACGTTCGTGACCACGCTGCGCGCCGCGACGTCCGGCGCGCGCGGGGTCGTCATCGTCGACGTCAATACGCTGCTCTATTCGTTCGGGATGCCACTCTTCGCGGCGCTGACGCTCGCCGCACGCGAAACGGCGTGGAAGCGCCATCTCGCGCTCGGCTATGTCGCCATGCTGCCGTTCGTCGCCTGGGGCGTGCTCGCCGAATTCCTGAAGAACGTCGCGATCACCGCGGGGCCCGCGATCGCGTCGCAGGCCGGATTCGCGCCCTGGCAGCGCGAGACGATCGCGTTCGCGTACCAGTTCGGCTCGCTGATCCTGCCGGCGGTCGTCCCCGCGGTGCTGTGGGTCGCGCTGCACGGCGCGTTCATCGCGCGGTTGCACGGCCGCGCGTCGACGTCAGCCGCCTAGCTTCCGCTCGCGCTCGCGGTCGCGCAGCACCTTGCGCTGCACCTTGCCGGTCGTCGTCATCGGCAGCGCATCGATGAACTCGATCTCCTTCGGGTATTCGTAGGGCGCGAGATGCTGACGCACGTGACGCGCGAGATCGGCTTCGAGCGCAGCCGACGCCGAATGACCCGGCGCGAGCACGATGAACGCCTTCACGATGCTGCCACGCACGTCGTCGGGTGACGGCACCACCGCGGCGTTCGCCACCGCGGGATGGCGCACGAGGCAATTCTCGATCTCCGAGGGGCCGATCCGGTAGCCGGCGGCCTTGAACATGTCGTCGGCGCGACCTTGGTACCAGAGATAGCCGTCGTCGTCGCGCGTGGCGACGTCGCCGGTGCGGCACCAGTCGCCGCTGTATTTTTTCCGTGTCCCCTCGGGATTGCCGAAATATTCGATGAAGAAGATCGGATCGAGCGTGCCGTCGGGCGCGTAGCGATTGAGCGCGACGTCACCCGGCTCGCCGCGCGGGACTTCGCGTCCGTCGTCGTCGATCACGGCGATCCGATGGCCGGGATAGGGCCGCCCCATCGATCCCGGCTTCGCCGGCCACAGCGCGTGCGAGTTGCCGACGATGTAGTTCATCTCGGTCTGGCCGAACATCTCGTTGATCGTCACGCCGAGCGCGTCGCGCGCCCACTCGAACACCGCCGTGCCGACCGATTCCCCGGCGCTCATGATGCTGCGCAGATGAATGTCGAAGACGTCGCGCGGATGCGGGTAAGCCTTCATCATCAGCTTCAGCGCGGTCGGAAACAGGAACGTGTTGCGGATCTGATAGCGCTCGATCAGCCGGAACGCGCGCTCGGGATCGAAGCGCCCGCGATAGCCGACGATGGGCTGGCCGAAGTACAGCGCGGGCAGCAGCGCATCCATCAGTCCGCCGGTCCACGCCCAGTCGGCGGGCGACCAGAAGAGATCGCCCGGCTGCGGGTAGCCGTCGTGCGAATGCGTGAAGCCGGGCACGTTGCCGAGCAGGCAGCGGTGCGGCATCAGCGCACCCTTGGGCGGGCCCGTCGTGCCGCTCGTGTAGATCAGCAGCGCGGGATCGTCGGCCTGCGTCTCGACCGGGGTGAAGTGACGCGAGGCGCCGCCGACGAAGTCGTTCCACGCCACGACGCCGGGCGCGTTGGCGCCCGCGACGCCGACGACGTGCGCGAGGTTGGTGCAGCGCTCGCGCACCGGCAGCAGGTTCGGCAGCGATTGCGGATCGACGAACGCGGCCTTCGCTTCGCTGTGGGTGAGCCGGTAGTCGAGCGCTTCCGGACCGAACAGGAACGACAGCGGCACGGCGATCGCGCCGAGTTGATACACGGCGAGATGCGCGATCGCCGTTTCGGGCCGCTGCGGGAGCAGCAGCGCGACCGTGTCACCGCGTCCGATGCCGTTTGCGGCGAGCGCATTGGCGAGGCGATTCGCCTGCTGCGCGAGATCGAAGTACGTGTACGCGGCGCGCGTGCCGTCCTCGTCTTCCCAGTACATCGCGAAGCGCGCGCGATCGCTCGCCCAGCGTCGGCAGCAAGCGTCCGCGATGTTGAAGCGCTCGGGCACGTTCCAGCGGAACGCGGCGCAGATCTCGTCGTAACGATCGGCGTTCGCCATGCCGCGAGTATACGGTCGGCGCGACGCCGGCGCGGCATCGCAAGGGGGACCGGAATGCGTTCGAGATCGGTTCTCGCTAGCGGCGCGGCCCCTGGGTCGTCGTAAAGCCGCTTCCGGTCGGCGGGCCCATCGTCGTCGATGTCGGCGCCGCCGCCACGCGCGCACCCGGGTCGAGCGGATCGATCGCCGTCCATACCCAGTCGGGCTGCTGCTCGATCAGCCGGCCGAACCGAATGCGGTACTCGGCCTTCTCGGTGGACAGCCGGTACCGCTTGCCAGCGTGATACTCGACCGCGGGCACGATGAGCGATTGCACCATCGGCTCTGCGTCGCGCGGACGCAGCGAAAGGAGCAGCGCGCCGAAGCGGCGGCCGTTGATCGTGGTGCCTTCGCCTTCGATCGAGTAATCGTCGGCGGTGCGCTTGCGCTGTTCGACGAGCTCGACGGCGGAAATCGTGTCGGCGACGATGCCGAGGCCGATCTCGGCGCGATCGGCCGACGTGCGCTTCATGCGGCGAATGATGCCGAGCGTCCAGCGCGGTTGACCGTGCGGGTGAATCGCGACGAGCGTGCCGAGCGTCACGGCATTCGCGACCTGGATCGGCGCGACGAGCTTGAACCCGGTCTGCGAGACGTCCTTCGCTTCCCAGGGGCCGCCCGGCGCCGCATGCGCGCCGATGCGCCGCCGCGCGATCTCGCGCCGGCGCGTCGGCTCGTCGCGGATGCGCCCGAACACGGCGAGATCCATCGTGCTGTCGAAGCTCTCGCCCGTCGAATCGGTGAGATCGAGCGGCTGCCGCGCGTCTTCCTTGAAATAGCTCGCGATCTTCTGGAAGCCGACGATCGCGTCGACGTGGCCGCTCGTCACGATGCGTTCGCCGCGCCGCGGCAGCGGCTTGAACTCGGGATCGACCTGCGCGGCGAGCTTGTTGAAGAGCGCGAGCTGCTCGCTGCGCCGGGCCGTGCGCGCCGACAGCGGCTCGGCCTTGATCTTCTGCTCGAGCGTGACGACGTGCTGCATCATCACCGCGTGCAGCGGCCGCGAGTCGAGGAACAGGACGCGGCTTTCGAGCGGTCCCGGCTTGCGCCGACGGAGACCCTCGCGCCCGCCGAGATCGACGTAGAACGCGTTCGACGCGGAAGGCTCGAGCGTGAGGCGCAGCGGCGCGCACCAGTCGTCGAGCTCGCTCCAGATGTATTCGACCTGGCGCGCGGTGAGGCTGCCGGCGTTCATCAGCTGCAGCACGAGCGCGCGCAGGTACTCGTGCTCGACCGTCGTCGCCGCATTGTCGACGAGCGACACGACCTGGCGCTCGATCTGCTGCGAGCAGGCCAGCGTCATCAGCCCGTGCAGCTCGGCCCATTTCGCGGGAATCCACTGCTCGTAGCGAAACAGGCGCACGCGCGCGTCGAGCGCGAGATGCACGATCTGCCGGCAAACGAGCTCGGCCGCCAGGTCCTTCCACCGGCCGCTGTGCGGGTGGTCCTCGATCTCGCGCGCGAACGCCTGATAGGCGGTGAGGAAGCTCTGCGTCGCGCCGAAGAGCGCGGTCCACAGCTGATTCTCGATGCGCGAGCTGCGGCTCGCGTGCTCGACGTATTGCTCGAGCAATGCGCGACGTTGTCCCGTCGTCTCGGCGTCGATGTGGAACACCGCGCGCAGCCGCTGCGGCGTGCGCGCCGCCGACGCGCCTGCAATGCGATCGAGCTCGGTGATGAGATGCGTGTGCACGCCGAGCGCATCGGCGCCGGGGAGGGTCGACAACCAGCGCGTGGCCGACTTGACGTCGGAGAGCGGATCCTTGCCGGAACGGCGAAAACCGAACATCTGTCGCTTTGCGTCAGCTACTGCGATGAATGGGTCACGGAATCGCCCGGCGGTCGCGCGCGTCCCCGGGGAGAAGCGGCGCGTCGCGCATCCGGGCCCCCGGATAGACGCTCGCGTGCAAGTTTCGGACCGCGCTGCGGCGGTGCCGTCGCCGGCCGTCCACGAAACCTCGTGGCATGCATCCTGCATGAGAGGGGGCCGTGCAGCACCGCAGGTGGTGATCACCTCGCAGCGATGCGACACGCGCGAACCGCGCGAGGGATCGCCACGTCCGCGCAGATCGCGCGGCGGTCGACGCTGCGATACGCAAGGAACGAACGACATGGGAATCCTGATCGATGCGCCTTCGCGCCGGCACGATACCGGCAGCGGTACGGCGAATGCGCCGGCCGTTGCCGAGCCGGCGGGCGCGTTGCACATTCGCGAGGTCGTGCGCATCACCGGCCTTCGTCGCGAGCAGCTCTACATGTGGCAGCGCCGCTACGGTTTTCCGCAGCCGCTGCGCGACGCATTCGGCGATCGTGTCTATCCCGCCGATCAGGTGGCTCGTCTCAAGCTCATCAAGCAATTGCTGTCGGAAGGTTGGCGCGCGGGCGCCGTGGTGCCGCTCGACGACAGCGCGCTGCAATCGATGATGGGACTCGCGGTCGCGGAACCCGCGCCGCTCCCCGCGGAAATTTCGCAATCGGTGCGCCTGCTCGGCGAGCACAGGATCGGCGAGCTGCAGAATCATCTGTCGAAGCTTCTGGTCGGACAGGGGTTGCGCAAATTCCTCGAGCAGACGCTCATTCCGCTGAACGAGGCGGTGCACGAGCGCGTCGTCCGCGGGGAAATGCAGACGTTCCAGGAGTTGCGCTTCGGCGATCTCGCGCAACGGCTGTTGCGCGACGTGACGCGGCTCGTGCGACCCACGCGCGATGCCCGTCAACTGTTGCTCGCGACGCCGCCGAACGATCCAAACCAACTGGGCCTCGCGATACTCGAACTGCTGCTCTTCACCGAAGGAATCAACGGCATCACGCTCGGCACCGGCGTTCCCGCGCAGGAGATCGCCGGCGCGGCCGAAGCGTATCACGCAGCACTCGTTGTACTGCTGTTCGATCGCGGCATTTCCGGAAAGATCGCGGGACAGGAGATTCGCGGGCTGCGCAAGGCGTTGCCTGCGCACGTGCCGCTGCTCGTGAGCGGACGTGCGGTGAACCTGCTCGCGAAGCCGATCGACGACGTTCAGGTCGCCGCCGACTTCAATTCGGTGATGGCCGGGCTGCGCGCGCGCGGCATCCTGCCGGCGACGCCGACGCCGCGCGCGCCGGATTTGCCCGACGAATCGAAAATGGCGTAGATTGGGCGCGTGAATGCCCGTTCGCTTCCGCTGCCGCGCGCGATGCGCGCCGATCGTCTCGGTCCGCAGCAGCGTCGCCATCTCATCGCACTGATCGTCGCGGCGGCGATCGCGGGGCTCGTGTTCGCCGCGTACAGCCAGCCCGATCTGATCCTGGGTTTCTCGGCCATCGGGCTCTGTTGATTTTCGTCAGGGCTCGTCGAGAAAATCCTCGAGCCTCCGACGATCGCGCTTGGTCGGCCGTGCGGCCGACGCGTTCGCACGCGCCTGCGCGCGTTCGGCGCGGAGCGTCTCGCGCGCGGCGACGCTTTCCGCCGTTTCCCGGTAGAGGGCCGCCGCCTGCGAAGCGGGCCCGCGCTGCTCGCTCACGCTCTGCACGTCGACGTCGAACGTCGCATCGCGCTTCCTGATCGATACGCGCGCCCCGCGGCGCACCGTTTGCGCAGGCTTCACGCGGTCGCCATCGACGCGAACGTGGCCGGCGTCGATCGCTTCCGCGGCGAGGCTCCGCGTCTTGTAGAAGCGCGCGGCCCACAGCCACTTGTCGATGCGCACGCGCGGCTCGGCCGGCGCCGCCGGCGGCCGATGCCCGCTTCGCGTCATCGCGAATAATCGCGCATCCACTGCGCGACCGCGGTCGCGTCAGCGTAGCCTTCGCGCTCGAGCGCGTCGGCCACGCGCACCCGATCGGCGGGCGGCCGATTCTGCGACAGCTTGAACTTCGCGGTCACGTCGTGGATGCGCATGCGAAACGCGACGATCGCCGCGACGAGCGCGTCGCGCTCGCGGACCGGCATCGCGAACCGCCATGGCGCTTCGCGCTGCGCCTCGAAGCGATGCACGAGCGCATCGAGAATCTGCCGCGTCTCGACCGGGTCGTCGACGAGCTCGAGGGTTCCCGCCGCGTGCACGGCCGCGTAGTTCCACGTCGGCACCGCCTTCGCGGGCTCGACGTACCACGACGGCGACACGTACGCGTGCGGTCCCTGGAAGATCGCGAGCGAGGACGTGTCGCGCGCGTGCTGCCAATGCGGGTTGGCGCGCGCCATGTGGCCGAGCAGCGTGCCGTGCGGCTCGCAGTCGGCGACGAACAGGAGCGGCAGGTGCGACACGTGCGGTTCGCCGGCGCCCGGCGTGACGAGCGTCGCGAACGGGTGATCGTGCATCAGACGCGCAATCGCGGCGCGCTCGCCGATCGCGAAATGCCGGGGCGTATACAGACTCATCGCAGGCGCAGGGTGTAGAGCGTCATGGGCAACGCCGAATTGCGGTCGAACCGCGCGCCGGTCTCGACGCCGATCCTCGCGACGTCCTCGGCGCGTTCGAGATCGGCATAGCGCGCCGACATCGCGCCGAGCGCGAACTCGCGTCCCGAGCCGGCCGCCCAGTACTGCGTGTACTCGAACACTTCGCGCATCGAGAACACGCCGAAGATGCCGTTTGCGTTGGCGATCAGCGCGGTGATCTGCGTCGACTCGTACGGATCGTCTTCCTCCTCCTTCGGATTGAGGAAGTGCTGCTCCTTCAAAATCGGATGCAGCTCGCGGAACGTCTCGAAGATCGCGGACTTGTCACTGAACTCGAGGTCGCGGTGCTTGGCGAGCAGGCTCTCGAACACGAGCTGGTGCGCCGCGGAGCCGCACAGCCCGATGTACGTGTCGCGGTAGCGGACGATCTTGTCCCACGTGCGGTCGTGCTCCGCGGCGAGCCGCGTGTCACCGAACGTGGTCAGCGAATCCGCCGCGATCGCGACGGAGCCGTTCTTGCGAACGACGACGAGCGTAGTCATGAATCGTGTCGATTATACGTTCGCGGGCGCGAGCGCCGGCGCGGGGAGCGTCGGCGACGCCGCGATGCGATCGGGTCGCCAGCCTGCGATCGCGAAGCGCCAGAAGTCGCTCACCGAAGACGGCGGCTCGAGGGGTGCCATCTGTCCGAGCAAGCGCCACGCCGCGACGAGCGCCGGCAGCGGCGAGCGCGGCAGGCGCGCCGCGCCCGCGCTTTTCGAAAGCTTCGCGCCACCGGCGTCGACGGCGACCGGCACGTGCAGGTAACGCGGCGTCGCATACGACAACGCCTGCTGCAGGAAAATCTGCCGCGGCGTCGACGCGAGCAGGTCGGCGCCGCGCACCACGTCGGTGATGCGCTGCATGGCGTCGTCGACGACGACGGCGAGTTGATACGCGAAGACGCCGTCGCTGCGGCGCACCGCGAAATCGCCGACGTCGCCGGCGAGCCGTTGCACCTGGACGCCGAACACGCGGTCGGCGAACCCGATCGGCGTCGCGGGCACCCGAACGCGAATCGCGCACGCGTGCCGCGCGCGCGCGGCGCGAACGCCGTCGCGGCACGTTCCGGGATACACGCGCTCGCCGAGGGGCCCGGGCGGCAGCGCCACGATCTCCGCGCGCGTGCAGCCGCAACGGTACGTCAGGCCTTGCGCGCGCAGCGCGGCGAGCGCAGTCTCGTACGCGTCGGTTCGCCGCGATTGCCACACGACGTCGCCGTCCCATGCGAAGCCATAGCGCTCGAGCGCGCGCAGGATCGCGTCGGCCGCGCCTTCCCGCGCACGCGCGACGTCGACGTCCTCGATGCGCACGAGCCATTCGCCACCCGCGGCACGCGCGTCGGCGTAGCTCGCGACGGCCGCAACGAGCGAGCCGAAATGCAGCGGACCGCTCGGCGTCGGCGCGAAGCGGCCGCGGTACCGCGAATGTCGGAGTTCAGTGGACGTTGGCCGTCCGAACCGCGGTGACGTCCGCGGGGGACGCGTAGAGCTTCATCGCCGCCATGACGGCCATCGGATAATCGGGCTGGCCGAGGCTTCCGTTGTAGCGGCCGAGCGCGCGATACACGTCGCCGTTCTCGACGTCGAGGTAATGCCGGAGAATCGTGCAGCCGTAGCGCAGGTTCGTGCGCAATTGGAACAGGTTCTGTCCCGTCGAGCCGATCAGGCGCACCCAGAACGGCATCACCTGCATGAACCCGCGCGCGTCCGCCGGCGAGATCGCGTACTTGCGGAAGTTGCTCTCGTGATGGATCACGCCGAGCACGAGCTGCGGATCGAGGCCGGCCCGCGTCGCCTCGTAATGCACCGTCGCGAGAAATTCGTTGCGCGTCGCCGTGTCCGGGATGCGCCGCGCGAGCTTCGTCGACATTCCGGTGACCCACGCGGCGACGCTCGGACGCGCCGTATAGTCGGCGGGAACCGGATTGTCGGCGACCGCCTGGGCAAGCCCGCTCACGACGGAGGGCGCGAGGCGCTCCTCGACCTGCGCGCCTGCGTGCGCGACGCATGGAATGCATGCCGCCGCGGCGAGCAGCAGCGAAAGCGCCGCATTTTGGAGAGGCTTCGTCAACTCGCGGTCCTTTGCCTGATGAACGACAGTGCGTCGGCAACCGGCACCTTCGTCGGCGCGGCGTCGCGACGGCCCTGGTATTCGACGACGCCTTCCTTGAGGCCTCGCTCGCCGATCGTGATGCGGTGCGGTATGCCGATCAGCTCGAGGTCAGCAAACATTACGCCAGGGCGCTCGCCCCGGTCGTCGAGCAGGACCTCGACGCCGGCGGCCGCGAGCGCTTCGTGCAGGCGATCGGCCTCTTCTTTCACGATCTCGCTGCGATCGTAGCCGATCGGCGCGATCGCCACGAGGAACGGCGCCATCGGGGCGGGCCACACGATCCCTCGCTCGTCGTGGTTCTGCTCGATCGCCGCAGCGACGACGCGCGTCACTCCGATGCCGTAACAGCCCATCTGGATCACGTGCGAAGCGCCTTCGGCGTCGAGGTACGTCGCGTTCATCGCCCGCGAATACACGTCGCCGAGCGCGAACACGTGGCCGACCTCGATGCCGCGCACGATGGTGAGCGTTCCCTTGCCGTCGGGCGCCGGATCGCCGGCCACGACGTTGCGGATGTCGGCGACGAGGTCGGGCTCGCGGCAGTCACGGCCGAAATTGACGCCGCGCAGGTGATAGTCGGCCTCGTTCGCGCCGCAGACGAAATCGGCCATGGCGGCAACGGCCCGATCGACGATGAACGGCATGTCCCCGGGCATCCCGACGGGACCGAGATAGCCGGGCCGGCAGCCGGTGGCGTCGACGATTTCGGCCTCGGTCGCGAAGCGCCAGCCGGCAGTGAAGCCGGGCAACCGGCCGATCTTCACTTCGTTGCCCATGTGATCGCCGCGCACGAGCAGCATCTGCACGCGATCCTCCGCGTGGACCATCAGGCATTTCACCGTCCGCGAAAGCGGCATCCCGAGCAGGTTTGCAACCTGCTCGCACGTCGACATGCCGGGTGTCGGCACGCGCTCGCAACGCTCGCCCGGCGCGGGCCGCGGCTGGGTGGGCGCGACGCCCTCCGCCTGTTCGACGTTCGCCGCGTAATCGGAGGCGTCGCTGTACGCGATCGCATCCTCGCCCGACTCGGCGAGCACCTGGAATTCATGCGATGCGAAGCCGCCGATCGCGCCGGTGTCGGCCTCGACGGCGCGAAACGTCAGGCCGAGACGCGTGAAGATCCGCGCGTACGCGTCGTACATCGCGCGGTACGAGCGCATCAGGGCGTCGCGATCGACATCGAACGAATACGCGTCCTTCATGAGGAATTCGCGGCCGCGCATGACGCCGAAGCGCGGCCGGATCTCGTCGCGGAACTTGACCTGGATCTGATAGAGGTTGATGGGCAATTGACGGTAGCTGCGCACGTCCTTGCGCACGATGTCGGTCATGACCTCCTCGTGCGTGGGCCCGAACAGAAAATCCCGCCCCTGCCGGTCCTTGATCTTCAGGAGCTGCGGGCCGAACTTGTCCCAGCGCCCCGTCTCCTCCCACAACTCGGCGGGCAGGACGTGCGGCAGGTACGACTCGAGCGCGCCGGCGCGATTCATCTCGTCGCGCACGACCGCCTCGACCTTGCGCAGCGTTCGCAAGCCGAGCGGCATCCAGGTGTAGATGCCGGACGACGCCTTCTTGATCATGCCGCTGCGCAGCATGAGCTTCTGGCTCGCGACGTCCGCCTCCGCGGGCGCTTCCTTCAGCGTGGCGAGGTAGAACTCCGAGACGCGCATCGGCGCCGTCCGCAAGAAAGAGCCGGATTTTAGCGTTGTCGGCGGGGCGCGCGGTGCGCGAG
>Ga0207657_10005921_pt1 | contig 12727 bp, 9 predicted proteins | sample KBSC33metaG_FD_184316 | JGI IMG/M metagenome (GOLD analysis project Ga0207657, IMG submission 184316) | Corn rhizosphere microbial communities from Kellogg Biological Station, Michigan, USA - KBS C3-3 metaG (SPAdes) (version 2) | ecosystem: Host-associated > Plants > Roots > Rhizosphere > Soil ...
CGGTAAAGACGGCGACCTCGGCAAAGCTGGAGAAGCCGGCCTTCTATGGCGGCGGTTCGATTGCGTTCGCTCTTCTGTTGCTGCCGCTGGCGGGCATCAGAAGAATGCGCCGAGTGGCGCAGAAGCTCAGCCGTGGGACGGATCTTGCCCTGCCGCTTCTGCTCTCGCTCGGAGCAGTGGCCGGACTAAGCGGCTGCGGCGGCAGCCACCCTTCTCCCATGCCGAGCCCGAAGAGCTACACCAGTGCAGTGACAGCGAGCAGCGGCTCCGCGCAACACACAGCAACTTTACCTTGCAGGTTAAGTAAAGAGGGGAGAGAGAGACGCGTCAGGTTCAGCAGCAGCATTTGTGACGGCGGTTATTGTTCAGAGGATGAGAAGCATGAACTGAGTGCTCGAACGTAGGCGTCGATAGTGTTGAGCAGAAGCCCGAACTGAACACACATGACCACTCATTCATGCGCGCGCTGCTGTTGGAGAAGATACGGATATTTTGCAAAGCTAATGGCAGGAGATCCGATCATGGTCTCCATGTTTTTCGTGGATGAGCGCCACCGCGCGGTGGCGCTCATCCACGAAACCTTCTTTATCCTTGCTCCATAAGGTTGGCGGATACAACGCGATGGAACATGGAGCAGTGGGGCTGATTGCACATTCGCAGGACGGTGCGCCGATGGCAAGCAGTATCTTGTCATTGCGATCAGCAATAGGAAGGTTAGACAGGCGCCCCGAGGGGCAAAATGCGTTACTCTTGCTTGTCATAATAGATGACCAATAGATTTTTCAAGACCATACGAGTAACGTAGTCGAAGTAACAAACATGGGGATCATGACGATGCAGAGTAATCGAAGACTATTTTTGAAGCGGAGTGCGAAGTTGGCTGCAGGCTTGACTATCGGCGCGGGAGCTCCTCGCTGGGTATGGGCAGATCCGCTGGGGCTTCCAATCGGTATCCAGCTTTACACGATAGGCGGAGATATACGGAAAGACGCGCCAGGCGCGCTTCGTCAGATCGCTGCGATCGGCTACAAGGAAGTTGAAACCGCGGGGTTCGGTTCGTTGAATACTGCTTCCGAGTTTCGAAAAGCTCTCGACGACAATGGCTTGTCCTGTCCAAGCGCACATCTGCAATTCGATATGCAAAATCTGCAAAAGACCTTCGACGATGCAAACGTGCTTGGGTGTAGGTATGCCACCGCGTCGGTAGCAGAACGCATGATCGAGCCTCAGCCTCCAGCGCCGACTCCCGGCGTCAGGCGTCCGCAGGGAAGAGGTGAGGGGATGAAACCGCTGCTTGGCGATGAGCTCAAGCGTCTTGCCGACGCTATGAATACCGTAGGCGCCGCAGCAAAGAAGTCGGGGCTTCTCTTTGCATCGCATAATCATACAGAGCAGTTTGCAATTATCAATGGTGAAACCGGTTTTGACTTCCTGATGCAGAACACTGATCCAGAGACCGTCAAGTTTGAGATCGATTGCGGATGGATGACAGTGGCCGGATACAAGCCCGGTTATTTCGTCAAGAAGTACCCTGGGAGAGTGAAGATGCTCCACATTAAGGACTTCCTTGCTTTTAAAAAGGGAGCCGCTGCAGGTGGTCCAGAGAGCCCCAAGGGGTCAGAGATTGGAAGGGGAGTCATCAACTACAAAGAAATCTTTGCCGATGTGAGAGGCAGGGGAATCGAGCATATCTTCGTTGAGCAGGAAGGCCCATATTCGAGAATGTCTGCGATGGAAGCAGCCAAAGTTGACTACGACTACCTCCATTCGATCAGGTGAAAGTAAGAAGGCGCTTGCTAGCCTGGAAAGTTCTCCTGAGTAGCGACAACGTTGACTCTAAGAATGAAGATAGTGGTAGCAGTGATTCGTACGAGCTTGGGCCGATTCATTAGCGCGCGTACCCCCTCGTGGCCATGCGCGATCCAAGCCGCCTGAAGGCTTCGTCGCTGATGGAATGGACCCCGCTGGCCGAGACCCAGCGGTTGTAGAAGTTGAACAGGGCACAAGCCGAGATGGCATAGAAGATGGCGGCATCATCCCATCCGGCGGTATTCAGTTCGTGGGTGTCGGCTGCGGTAATGGATGCGGGAGCAAGGGTGACTTTGCGAACGAAGCGGAGCAGAGCTTTGTGCTTGTCGTCGAGGTTGGAGGATTCGGGATCGCGGATTACCCCCCAGACAAGGGCTTCGTCGCCCAGTAGCTCCGCGGCAACGGCGCCGTGAGCCTTCATGCAGAACTCGCATTGATTGAGCGAGGAGGTGTAGGCGGCAATCAACTCGCGCAGGCCGGGAGTGATGGGAGCTTCGTTGTGCATCAGCGTGTGCGAGAGCGCGGCAAGATGATGGGCGGCCTCGGGATCGAAGGCGAGCAGGTGCCAGATCTGCCAGTAGTCGCCTCCCGAGGACTTTGCGTTCTCGATGAGATCACCGTAGACGCTGGGCTTTGGGTTGTCCTCGACTCCGCGAAGAAACATCGGCTGCTGCGAAGGGTGTTTCGGATTCATGCATTCTCCTCTGTCGCTGGGAGTTGCGTTAGGTCACGGCGAAACAGGTGCTGCGAAGGCAGACCAAAAGCGTTGGCCACACGGTTGAAGCAGGCGAACAGCGCGGTGATATGGATAGCTTCGGCGATCTGCTGCTGATGCCAGCCCGAGTCTTCGAGCAATTGAATATCGCCGGCGCAGACTTTGTACGACTCATCGGTCACCTTGGCAACGAAGCTCAGAAGGGCGCGTTCTCCGGCATCGATGGAAGGATGAGCGGAATCTCCGGTAAAAAGCGCGAGCAGCAACTGATCGCTGCCTCCTTGCTCGTGCAGAAAAGATGCGTGGCTGTCCAGGCAGTAGGGGCAGGCATTGAGAACCGAGACGTGGGTCGCGATCATCTCCTTGGTTCTGCGGGTGAGATGGCCATCGACGAAGAGAAGACTGGAGGCCAGCGCGAGCATCTGTTCGAGCAGGGGCGGATGGCTGGCGAAGCACTTAAGAATGCCGGGAACCTGCTCGTGTCCGAAGCGGGCACGATAGTCGGCGTAGGCGACGGCTACGGCGCCCGTGGCTGTGTCTTCCTCCACGAGAGGAAGATGGGTGGGTTCAAACAATTCATCGATAATCACAGTTTCCGGCGTACTCATGGCGGACCTCATTCTTCTATTGGAGCGGAGGCTGGGGCGAAGTGGAACCATGTCCAAAAAATCGGATATGGGACATCTATCATATTTATCCATCTAAAAAGCTAGCCGCGCGGCGAACTGGAACGCTCTGGGACCGCCGGAGCCGAAGAAGCCGCCCGCAGTGGTGACGGCTGAGTAGAAATTACTCTGAACCGCCTGTGCAGACTGGCCGTTCTGTGCCGGTTGATAGGGACCTATGGCGATATTTCTTCCCGAATAGTTGTTGTTGCTGGTGCCGCGGATGTTGGTCTCGTTGAAGACATTGAATGCTTCTCCGATCAGGCTAATGGTTACGCGATCTCCGAAGAGAAAGTCTTTCTTTAATCGCAGGTCGAGCGAACTGAAGGGGCTGTAAAAGTTGATGCCACCGGGGACATGCTGAAGCTCTCCTCCGGCAAGGCAGGGATAGGTTCCCGGGCATGCCGGCAGCGCATTCCATTTGTCGATGACGGCGTTGAGCTGATCGCTGTTTTTGATCTCGCGGCCGATGGAGTTACGAGCAAGCAAAGGCAAGCGCGAGCCGCTGGCTCCGTTGATGGAGCCGGTGCCGGGGAGAAATGTATCAGCGGGTACGCCCGAGCCGAAGGTGTAGATGGGAGCGACGGAGATGCGCCAGGGAAGTTGCGCCTCGCCGTAGAAGGTAAGGCGGCTGCGCTCGTCGGTGACGGCGTATCCCTTCTCCAGTTGTGGCTGGTTGACTCCCTCGACCAGGTTGACCTGCTCATTGGCGTTGCCGTTGGTGAGCTGGTCGTCATTGGAGTAGTCAAGCGTCTTCGAGAGGGTGTAGCTAATGTTGTACTGATAGCCGACAGGTCCGAGCTTCGAGCTTCGGTGTTGCAGGCTGACGATGAGGCCGTCGTACCAGGACTTGGCCTTCGACTCGAGCATCGTGATGCTGTCGGAGATGCCGCTGAGGGGATCGGTGATAAGGCAGGGCGCGTTGCCGCCGGAGCAGGCGACATAGGGTGAACTTGAATTGGTGGAGCGAAGGAAATGGCCGTTCAACTGGCGCCGCGCGAAGACATGTAAGCCATCGGCGGAGAGAATCCAGTTGTTGCCGAACTGCTGTTGTAGTCCAACCGAGAACTGCTGGAAGATGGGATGGTGGGTGTCAGGACCGGTGGCGATCAGACCGACGCCGCCCGTCTGCCGCGGCCCGCTGAAGGGAGCGGTAAGGCCGGGAGAGCCGGGAGCGAAGCTGGAGAGCGGAGCGAAACAGGCGCCGAGGCTGGGCGGTCCAGGGACATAGGGTGAGACGCAGGAGGAGCCAGCGTACTGGGTCACGGTGAGTGCCCGATTGTTCTGCACCAGCTCCTTGGAGGCAGCTTCGAGAATGATGCGGTCGTAGTAGACGCCGTATCCGCCGCGGAAGACGGTCTTGCCGCTGCCGAATGGATCGAAGGCAAAGCCGAGACGCGGACTGAAGTCTTTGGCATCGGGAGATTTTTTGAGGTCGAGGATGTTCGCCATCCAGGTGCAGGGAGTCGATGGTAACGAGGTAAGGTTGGGGCAGGGACCGTGATCGCTGGATGTGCCGGTGATGTTGGTGTCGTACTCCCAACGCAGGCCGAGGTTGAGGGTGAGACGGGGATTGACGCGCCAGTCGTCCTGCGCGTAGCCCGCGATGTAGCTGTTGAAGACGCGGGGAATGGGCACTGGGGTGACGGGGGCGCTGCTCTTGAGCGCGACGGCGATGGGGATATCGAGATCGTTGACCTCGCCGTCGCCGTTGAGGTCGGCGAAGGCGAAGTCCGTGGGAAGGATGATGGTGCCGCTGCCGAAGACATTGATCTCGCCGGAGGCGGCGTAGTGCTGGAACTCTGCGCCTAGGCGCAGAGAGTGCTTGCCGAGCGCCCATGCGTAAGCCTCGCGGAACTGGACGCGGTTCAGGTTTGTGGCCTGCGGAAGATTGAAGTTTGCTCCATCCGCGAGGCTGGGGAAGATGAGTTCATTGGTGAGGTTGAGCTGCGGATTGGTGGTAGGAGCGCTTTGCGGGAAGGGAGGAATTTCGTTGGAGAAGTTGTCGTAATGCAAGGAGAAGTTATTGACACGGGTGGGCGCGAGGACAGTGGTGAGAGTGGTTTCGATAGAGTTGAAGCGGTTACGCGAGTTCTGCCGTTCGGCGGCGCTGAAGGAGGGTGTCGCCTGCGATGGAGTGGCCTCGCCCGTATCGGTGGAGCGATTGAAAGAGTAGCGCACCATGAGGCTGTTGCTCGCGCCTAACTTCTGATCGTAACGGGACGACCAGAGGGCATCGCGCAGCGGAGCGGGGGCTGAGGTGTGCTGAATCTGCGAGGTAGCGAAGTTGCGGGTTCCGGTCTGAAGGGCGGCGTTCTGATTGCGGTATTCGAAAGAGGTAAAGATCCAGGCGTTGTCTTTGCGCAGTGGCCCTCCGATCGACGCGCCGTACTGTTCGCGGTCGAAGGGAGGTGTGGGAAGCGTGCGGTCGAAGGTTGCGGGAAGCGCCTGCAGGTTGCGGTTGCGCTCGAAGAAGAAGAGCGAGCCGTGAAAGTCGTTGGTGCCGGACTTGGTGACGATGTTGATGATGCTGTTGCCGGAGCGCCCGACCTCGGCGGTGAAGCGTGCGGTGGCGATTTGAAACTCCTGCACCGAATCGGCGGGAAAGTTAGCGAGGGTTCCGCCGACGATCTCGTCGTTGTTGTCTCCTCCGTCCACCGTAATGTTGCCGCCCCGGCCAAAGCTGCCGGCGGAGCTGACCTCGAGTGTGTTGGTCTTGGTGGGGTCGAAGGTGGGTGCGGGGCGATTGCCCGGAACGAGGTAGGCCAGCTCAAGAAAGTTTCTGCCGTTGAGCGGGATGTTCTCGATGGTCTTCGAAGTAATCTGGCCCTGAATCATGGATTGCGTGAGATCTACGCCCTCGTTATCGGCGGTTACGTTCACGACTGCATGGGAGGCCGCGGGAGTGAGTTCGACATCGACGGTTCGCGCCTTGCCGGCTTCAAGCAGAAGGCCGTGAGTCTCGGTGATCGAGAACGTGGGGCTTTCGACACGTAGATCGTAGGTGCCCGCGTTGAGCGATGAGAAGACGTACATTCCTTCCGCATTTGTCAGCGCCTGCCGCGAAGTGCCCTGGGCTGTATTGGTGACGCTTACCTGGGCGCCAGCGATACTGGCTCCCTGCAGGTCCGCGACTCGTCCATTGATGGTGCCGCTGGGAAGCTGTCCAAAGGCGACCGTACTCACTGCCAGCCAGAGAAATGTTGCAAGGGTTTTACGCATGCGGCTACTCCATTTTCGTGTTTTTGGCTGCTATCGGTGCACAGAGATGCGGCACTTCGGGGCCGTGGGCTGATCAGAGATTCATGATGAGCTTTATGTTTGCCAACACTACAGCGGGCAATCGGTGTTGTCGTGGCCCTGTGGATTGAATTGCGTTTCCACCCTTTGATGGAGCGGAAGGCCGCGCAGATTCCGCATCGTCGCGGGCTCAACCTTTTGGTGGATGCCGATTCAAGCAGAGACACGTAGGATGATGCCTCAATGGAACAGCGTAGGCAGATGGGTTTGGCAGGCACGATCGCCGTCGTCATGGGCGAGTCGATCGCGCTGGGCATCTTTCTGACGCCTGCCGCCATGGCGAAGTCACTGGGGTCGCCGATACTGCTGGCCGCGGTGTGGTGTGGTATGGGGCTGGTGGCGCTGTGCGGCGCACTCTGCTACTCCGAACTGGCAGTGCGTTTTCCCCATGCGGGCGGCGAATATGTTTACCTGCGCGAAGGATACGGAGGCCGCGTAGCGTTCCTGTACGGCTGGATGTCTGCCGCCGTGATGGACCCAGGGCTGGCCGCAGCACTGGCGATGGGCACCGCTCCGTATATCTTTTCGATGCTGGGAATATCGCAACAAGTGCGGCTATGGGTTCCAGCACTGATCCTGCTTGGACTGGCAGCGATCAACTATGTAGGGACGAGGCTGAGCCGTCGCGCCATGGCGACGGCGAACCTACTGAAGATTGGCGTGTTGCTCTGCCTGGTAGCCTGGGCGTGGCTCTCCGGCCACTCCACTATCGACAATGTGCTGCCGCTGGTGCAGCGGCGCGCGGGCTCCGAGCCGATCTTCGCCGCTGTTGCAGGCGCGACGGTCGCTGCTTTCTTCAGCTTCGGCGGATGGTGGGAGGCGAGCAAGATCGCCGGCGAGGTCCGCAACCCGCGGCGGAACCTCCCGTTGGCGTTTACCTGCGGCGTACTCCTGGTGACGGTGGTCTACCTCTTGGTGAGCTTCGCGTTTCTCTCTGTGGTGCCGCTGGACCGTATCGTCTCCAACACAGCGTTTGTGGCTCAGTTCGGTGAGGCGTTGTTTGGAAGTCTGGGCGGGCGGGTGCTCTCCGGCTGCGTGCTGCTCTCAGTGCTGGGCGGAATGATGGCGATGACGATGGCCGCTCCTCGCGTCTACTACGCGATGGCACGGGATGGCGCGTTCTTCTCTGTCTTTGGTCGACTGCATTCGCGCTTCGGCACGCCGGCGAATGCGGTTCTGCTACAGACCGGATTGGCGCTGCTGGTTCTGTGCTTCGGGGCGTTCGACCGGATACTGTCCTTTATCATTTTTTCGGCGATCTGCTTTCTCGCGCTCTCAGCCGCCTCTCTCTTCCGATTGAAGGAGCCGGTACGGCGATGGTGGTACCCGGCAGCTCCGATATTCTTCCTCCTCGGCTGTGGAGTGATCGACCTGCTCATTCTTATGCATGATCCGCTTCCAGCATTGTTGGGATTGGGCGCGGTCTTGTGCGGCGATCCTATCCGGCGCCTCTTTTTCTCAACTCCGCGGGCTGCTGCCGCATCCATCCCGGAACAGACTCTTCCCTGAAAGGACACAATCGTCTATGGCACATATTCAATTACCCGAAGATCTTCCCGGCATCCGGGGCGCGATGGCTTTCCGCCCCGAGACCGCCAAGCCGCTTAACGAACTGGTAGAAATACTGCTGCGCGGTCCGAACTCCCTGACGCGCGGCGAGCGCGAGTTGATCGCGACGTATGTATCAACAGAGAACGATTGCTACTACTGCCAGACGATTCACGGAGCCATTGCCGCCGCGAGCCTCGGCGATGACGAGGCGCTGGTGAAGAAGGTGAAGTGCGACTTTCAGAACGCAGCCATCTCAGACAAGCTGAAGATGCTGCTGGTGATTGCCGGGCAGGTACAGCAGGGCGGCAAGCTGGTGACCTCGGCCGCTGTGGCGGAGGCGCGAGCCGCGGGCGCGACGGATATGGAGATTCACGATACCGTGCTGATTGCGGCGGCTTTCTGCATGTATAACCGCTACGTCGACGGTCTGGGCACGGAGCAACCGCGGGATGAGGCGATGTACAGAGAGCGTGGCAAGCGGGTAGCCCGCGAGGGATACGTCACTGTAAGCAAGGAGTATCTGCCTGCCGTCGAAGCACGCTAGAGAATAATTTGCTCTGAGAGGACCAGACTGACATGCCGCACATATCTTTGCCCGAAGGAATTCCCGGAATCAGCAGCGGCTTCGCCTTTCGTCCGGAGACGGCCAGGCCGATGCGAGAACTGGCCCATGTGCTGCTCCATGAACCCAGCACGTTGAGCCCGGCAGAACGCGAGCTTATCGCTACCTACGTCTCCAGCCAGAACGATTGCTTCTTCTGCCAGACCAGTCACGGAGCGGCGGCGGCAGCGCATCTTGGCGAGAAGGCAGGCACGGTCGAAGAGGTGAAGCATGACTTTATGCAGGCCGGTATCTCGGATAAGCTCAAGGCTCTCCTTGTCATCGCGGGACAGGTGCAGCAGGGCGGCAAGCATGTCTCGTCGGAGAGCGTGCAGAAGGCGCGGGAACTCGGCGCGACCGATCTTGAGATCCACGATACCGTGCTGATTGCAGCCGCCTTCTGCATGTACAACCGCTACGTGGACGGGCTGGCGACATGGCAGCCGCGCGATCCGGCGATGTATGCCGCCATGGGCGAACACCTGGCGGCGCACGGCTATGTCACGCCGCCGATTAAGTCGCAGGAGAGCAGCAAATAATTTATCGCTCCATCAGCTTCGGCGCGATCGATTTTGTCAGGAAGGGCATGATCGGATAAATGACGACGGAGTTATATCCAGACCCGTGCTATATGCTACAAAACGTATGAGCATCCTTCGCACGCATGACCGCCGTTGCTATTGTTGTTGACCTCTTCAGGTCCGACATCCCGGGGTCACGCCTGACTGCGATTTTCCTGCTTCATTGAAGCTAGTAACTCGGATTCCAATCTGAGTGGATTGCGTCTGCGCGTGCATCTCCTTTCTTCCATCTTTAACGCAGAGATATCTCTGCAGGTTCACGATGCAAGTCGTGAAGAAAGGCGCCATGTCGCTTTATCAATGTCTCGCGCAGAGTTCCGGAACCGGCAGGCTCAACGGCACCATCACCGATGCTTCGGGCGCCGTCATTCCTGCCGTGCAGGTCACTGCTCGTCAGCTTTCCACCGGCTTGACTCGCACCACGGCTACAAACTCCAGCGGCTTCTACTCGCTTCCTGCGCTGCGTGCGGGTGAGTACCAGATTGAGGCAACAGCCGCCGGTTTCCAACGCACACTACAGAACGGAGTTGTTCTGCAGTCCAACACCACGCGCGCCATCAATATGCAACTCGCCATCGGTCAGGTCACCGACAGCGCGACCATCAGCGCGGCACCGTCGTCCATCGAGATCTCAGAGGGCTCGCTGAGTACGATCGTTACCGGCACTCAGCTCAACGACCTTGCGCTCAACGGTCAAGCTATGGCATCTTCTATCACTGGGATAAAGAATTCACCATCTTCGTTTCGTTTGTCTTATGCTCACGAGAATGTGGCAATGAATCCAAGCATAAGGCTATAACGCCTGTTGGTAGCGAAGACGTCAATAGTTGAAGGACTATCTTGCCAGAAGTAGCGATCCTACCCAGAAGGTCGCTCGCTGTCCAGCCGGATCGAGAACACTCACCTCGTACTCGTACCTGCCGGGAGGCAGCGTTCCGAGAGAAACCCTGAATCGAAGTGGAACGATACCCAGCCGCGTCCCAGGCACCGGGGTTTCAACCACTGCCGGCGCCTGCATGACCTTCCTGCGGTCCTGATAAAAACTGACGGTCGCCACCAGCGACCGGCTGACGGCGTTGCCGGGGCTTGCTGCAGGAGAAGGGGTTGAGGATGTTTCATTCCCGAGATAGGCCTGCAGGTACACATAAAGTTCTCGATCGACCGAGAATACCCGCGTGACACTGGGGATGAGCTTCATGCCATCCTGCACCAGCGGATTGGCAGCGTCGTTCTTCGCTGCATCCTTGCCCTTGGTCGCGTTATAAATTGCATCCTTGACGTTGACCTGCTGTGCAGTCAGCACAACGGAGCTTGTGGGAATGCGCTTGATGACCTTATTCAGGTTGGGGATCACAAACTGCGTCTGGTAGGTTCCGATGCGTCCCGTCTCGGCATCGCGCGCGAGAAATTTGATCGAGTACCGGCCCGGCGTCAGGGTGAAACCTGCGTCATACTCGATCGGCCGCCGTGAGAGTTCAGCCGCGGTAGCGTCGCTCAGCTTCAGATCGACGCTGTCTCTCACATTGGTAATGGTTCCTCCCGTGACGTCGTCTTTTACTTCGCCGACGAAGTCGATGAGCGTGTGCTCTGCGCCGAATTTCTTCGCCAACGCAAGCTCTCGCCCTGGAATCTTCACCGTCATTGGCACAAAATATTCCGCTCGATTCAGTTGGAAGTAATTCAGCTCCATGGAGATCGTAAGATCCGTCACCGGATCGCCCAGCATCAGCGCATCTTCGAGCTGCCGCTCCTTTTCGGCTGTCGAGAACTTTCCGAAGGTCTTGCCGGCGTAGTAACCCTCACGATATTCGAGCTTCGCTGCCTCTGGCCGATCTACAACAATCTTGACCTTGCGAAAGTGACCATTCATCACCGTGTTCGTTGTGTAGTAGCCGACGATGTAATAGTCCGAGATCGATTGCTGCGCCTGCACGATGCCGCGAGTCAGATCGTTATTATCGAAAAACGCTTTGCCGCCGGTATCGGCTGCCAGCGAGAACATGGTGTCCTGCGAGCGCTGGAACCTGTCGGTGACTGCCTGCGCCGCGGTGCCGGAGTACATGGCCGCGTTGCCGGACGCCGCCTGGGTCGCGTCGCCGAGCGGCGCCATGGCCACCAGGCCTCGCGCATCCACCGGCCAGAAGGACACGCCTGCGCGCACCGCGGCGTCGACAGTTGCGCGCAACTGCGCCTGGTTATCGATTCCGTTCAGCCGCATTCCACTGGCAAAGTACAGCAGCGCTTTCTTCTCGCTCATTGCAGCGAGCATCTTCGCCGCGGTCTGAAGCGCCGAGAGCTGCCGGTCCGTGTTGAAGATGTTGAACTCGCTGCTGTCCTGGCCAAAGGCCGCGCCCGTATCGGCGCTGCTCGCATCGTCGATGTCCACCGCCGATCCCTGGCCCTCTCCAACGACAAGAGTCTGCAGCACGCTGAGCAGCTTGTTCCGGTCCGAGGAAAAATCCTGCAGGACATCGACCGAGCCGCCCGCGTAGCGCATGAGCGAAACCATGTCTGCAGCGGTCATCTGCTCCCTGATGAACTTCTCTGCCGCATACAAGGCGCGCATCTGATCCGGCGGGGGCATGGCGGTCATGTCGAAGTACATGACGATCAGACGGCGGTCCTTGTATCGCGGATGGTTCGCGTCTTCGGACTTGATCTGGGTCTTTGCCAGCTTTCGGTAGATCACGATGTTCTCTTCGTCTGCCGGCGTTGGTGGCAGCGGTTCTGCATTTGCGGGCAGCTTCTCGTGCTCGAAGAAACGGATGGTCTGCGGCACGCCGTCTTCACTTACGGCAAAGTCCTTTGCCGTAAGGCCGCCGATGAACTTGCCTTGCTTATCCTTCACCATGACCGTCTCGACGACCAGTTGCGACTTGACCGATAGCGTGTAGGTATCGGCCTGTCCCTCCACCTTGTTGGTCCCAACCTGCTGCGCAGAAGCATGAAAACACGCCAGCACGGGCGTCAACAGCAGGATCAGGGTCGCGTTTGGCGTGGCCATCCTCACGATCAAAACCTCAGCCTTCCTGTGATCTGTATGCTCCTCATCTGATCGGCTGACGCCGGCAATCCAAAGGTCGCGCTATTTACCGTGGTGTTCCATCCGGAATAGGTCACGCGGTTTAATAAGTTGGTTGCGTCCAGCTTGATATCCAGATAGAAGGGCATCTTCAGCGGGAAGGTCCGCGATAGGGAAGAGTCGAAAGTGAAGATCCCTGGCCCGGTAATCGAGTTGCGCCGCGCCGTTCCCCATTGCGCCGGAGCGGGAGCGGCATAGGCCGCGGAGTTTAAAAAATAACCGGCGGAAGCCTGATAAATGGGAGCCCCTGTAACGTCGGGCCGGATGGTTCCGGTAAACCCTGTCCCCGGCACTGTGGCGAAGTAGACGGGCGTCTCGGGAAGACCGGTCCCTGCCGTGAAGATGCTGCTCAGAGTCCATTGTTTAAAAAATGTTCCGCGCCATCCCTCCAGCAGCGTCCCGCCATGAACTCCCATCCCTGTG
>Ga0207657_10005923_pt1 | contig 12727 bp, 10 predicted proteins | sample KBSC33metaG_FD_184316 | JGI IMG/M metagenome (GOLD analysis project Ga0207657, IMG submission 184316) | Corn rhizosphere microbial communities from Kellogg Biological Station, Michigan, USA - KBS C3-3 metaG (SPAdes) (version 2) | ecosystem: Host-associated > Plants > Roots > Rhizosphere > Soil ...
TTCGGGAAGAGCAAGCTGACGATCACCGCGACCGCCGGTGGGCCGTTCGAGGTGTTCAAGCGCTCGGGGGAGGACTGAGCATGACCCGGCAGCTCGGCGTCGGCGGCAGGCGTCGCGAGCGCGGCTCCTTCTCGCTGGAGCTCGCGGTGCTGGCGCCGGCGTTGCTGCTGGTGATCTCGTTCATCATCTCGGTGGGCCGGGTGACCGAGGGGCGGGCGTTGGCCGAGGGCGCCGCCCGGGACGCGGCCAGGGCCGCGACGATCAACCACAACGGCAACGCCGAGGCGGCGGCGCGAGCGGCGTATGACGCGGCGACCAAGGGACACGACTGCGCCAACCTGGTGATCACGCCGCGGGTGCCGGTGCCGGGCGGATCGGTCACCGCGACGGCGAGCTGCCGGGTGACGACGCTGTGGGGCAAGCAGACGATCACCCGGACGTCGGTGTCCGCGGTCGACATCTACCGGGGGACGGACTGATGCGCGGGTTGCGCCGGCAGGGCCCGCCGGGCTCCGTCGGCCCACTGGGCTTCCTGGGCCGATTGGGCTTCCTGGGCTCCTTGGGCCAATTGGGCTCCCTGGGCCGACTGGGCTTCCTGGGGCCATTGGGCTGCCTGGGCCGAGTGGGCTCCATGGGCCCACTGGGCTCGCTCGGTCGGCTGCGTCCTTCCGGGCGGCCGAGCCGTTCCCGGCCGCTGAGCCTCCCGCGGAAGGCGCGCTCTTCCCGGCGGTTGAGGGTGTGGCGGGAGGCCGAGCGCGGGTCGGCGGCGCTGTTCGTGGCGATCTTCGCCCCGGCGATGATCTTCATGGCCGGGCTGGTCATCGACGGCGGGGCCGCCCTGGAGGCGAAGCAGCGGGCGTCGGACATCGCCGAGCAGGCGGCCCGGGCCGGTGCCGGGCAGTGCGACGTGGCGCTGCTCCGCTCGCAGGGGATCTGCTTCGTGGACAAGGGCCTGGTGCCGGCGGCGGTCGCGCCGTACCGCAACAGCCCGGGTGTGACCGACTTCGGCTGGGTGCCGTTGGCGGATCCGGACCACCCCGGGCAGGACAACGGTGTCCGAGTTACGGTCACTATGACGTTTCGTACGACTTTGCTCGGTATCATGCCGAAGTTCAAGACGTTGACGATCACCGAGCGGGCCGACGCGGTCGCGGTCACCGGGTTGTGAGGGGCAGGCACAGGTGGGCAGGACGATGTCGAGAGCGCCGCTGGAGGGCACGCGGCGGGTGAGCCGCGGAGGCGACGTGCTGCGCGGGTCGGTCTCCGCGCTGCTGCTGCTCGGCATCGTGGTCGGCATCCCGGCCGCGCTGGTGGCCGTCGTGGGCAACCCGATCCCCGAGATCCCGCGCGATCCGCTGGGCGGGCAGGTGCCGATCGAGTTCGTGCTCGACGTCATCGTCTGCATCGTCTGGCTGGCCTGGGCGCAGCTGGTGTCCTGCCTGATCGTCGAGCTGGTGGCCGGGGTCAGGGGCAGCGGCCTGCCGTGGCGGGTGCCGTTCGCGGCCGCCGCCCAGCAGGACCTGGCTCGCCGGCTGGTGACGGCCGTGCTGCTGCTGGCCACCGCCGGCCACGGGTTGCAGAGCGCGCACGCGCCGGCCGGTCCGCCGGCCGCGGCGCCGGCCGCGGTCGCCTCGGTCTCCGGTGCGATGGACCAGGTCGCGGTGGCCACGGTCGGGCAGGCGGACGCAGCGGCCCGGCAGGCGGACCAGGCCCGGACCGCGCCCGCCCGGAGTGAGGCGCCGGCCACTCCGCACGGCACGAAGCAATACGTGGTGATGCCGCCCCAGGGTCGCCACCACGACAGCCTGTGGGACATCTCCGAGCGCTATCTGGGATCCGGCATCCGTTATCGGGAGGTGTTCGAGCTCAACAAGGGTCGGCCGCAGCCGGACGGGTCGAAGCTGACGCTGGAGAGCCTGATCCGGCCCGGCTGGACTCTGATCATGCCGGCGGACGCGCGCGGTGAGGGCCTCGTCGAGGTGAGTCCCGACCTGCCGACCCCGAACGCAACGATGACCGGCAACGGCGGCACCGACTCGACCAACGCCCACTCCGCGCACGCGGCCCACCCCGCCGACGGCTCCGTCCCCGGCCCCGGCTCCCACTCCCTGTCCGCCCCCGGCTCCCTCGCCGGTGCCGGGCCGCACGCGGGTTCCGGACCCTTGTCGGGTTCCGGCTCCCTGTCCGGCCCGGGTCTGCTGTCCGGCTCGGGTCCGGTGTCCGGCTCGGGTCCGGTGTCCGGCTCGGGTCCGGTGTCCGGCTCGGGTCCGCTGTCCGGCTCGGGTCCGGTGTCCGGCTCGGGTCCGCTGTCCGGCTCGGGTCCGGTGTCCGGCTCGGGTCCGCTGTCCGGCTCGGCCACGGGCGCCGGATCGCCCATCGGCCCTGACTCGCCCGCCGGTGCCTCGGCTGCGGTGAACGGGAGCGGGTGGGCGCCGGGCCCGGGCTCGGCGCACGGCGTGGGGAGTGGGGCGGGGACGGTCGGCGGACCGCTGGCGCGGGCCGGGGCCGACGGGCGCGCGATCGGCGGGCAGGCGCGCGCGCCGGAGCGGTCGCCCGAGCTGCCGTGGGATCTGGTCGGCGCGGAGCTGCTGGCCGCCGGCGTGCTCGAGGTGCTCGTCGCGCTGCGCCGCCGCCGGGCCGCCGTGCGCCGCGCCGGCAGCACGGCCCTGCTGCCGGACGCCGAGGCCGCCGCGGCCGAGGTCGCGATCCGGCTGGGCGCGGACCCGGCCGGCGCCGACTACCTCGACCGCGCCCTGCGCACGCTCGCCCGCACGCTGGCCGAGCACGACCGCCCGGTCCCCGAGGTGTACGCGGCCCGGCTGTCCACCGATGCGCTCGAGCTGCTGCTCGCCGTCCCGCAGCACCAGGCCCCGCCGCCGTTCGTGGCCGAGAACGGCGGATCCCGCTGGGTGCTCGACCGCTCGACGCCGCTGCCGGCGGTGGACGGCGTTGCGGCGCTGCTGCCGGGGCTGGTCTCGGTCGGCGGCGACGGGCACGGGCGGATCTTCGTCGACCTGGAGAGCTGCGGCGGCGCGATCTGCGTGGCCGGCGATCTCGACCGGGCCCGCAGCGTGGTCGCCGCGGCCGCGGTCGAGCTGGTCACCAACCGGTGGTCCGACGACATGCGGGTCACGCTGGTGGGCTTCGGCTCGGCGCTCGCGCCGATCAGCGAGGACCGGCTGCGTTGCGTCGACTCGCTGGACGAGGTGGTCGAGGGCGTCACCGACCGGCTGTCGGCCGGCCGGCAGGAGCTGTCCGCGGCGGGGATCGACTCGGTGCTCACCGGGCGGGTCCGCGGTCTGCGCGGCGACGGCGTGACCCCGGACTTCCTCGTGCTGGCCAGCCCGCCGGCCCCGGAGCAGCTGGCCGAGCTGCAGGACTGGGCCCGCTCGGCCCGGCGCGCGCCGCTCGGCATCCTCATCGCCGGCGAGGTGCCGAGCGCGCGCTGGCGGTTCGAGATCGACGACCGCGGGATGCTCGACACCGGTGTGCTCGGCGTGACGGTCGGGGCGCAGCTGCTCACCGCGCGCGGCTACGCGGCGCTGGCCCGGCTGATCCGGGCCGAGGCCGCCGTCGCCCCGCCGGAGCCGGCCGCGGCGCCGCCGCCGGTGTGGGTGCCGGTCTCGGCGGCCACGTACGAGCCCGCCGGCGAGCTGGTCGTGCCGCACCTGCCGCGGCCGGTCGACCTGGACCGCGAGCCGGCGGTGCTGCTGCGGATCTTCGGTGAGCCGGCCGTGGACGGCACCGACCGGCTGCTGCCGGGTACGCCGCTGGCGCTGGAGATCGCCGGCTTCCTCGCGCTCTCCGGCGGGGTGACGCCGCGGGCGCTGGCCGCGTCGGTCTGGCCGTACGGGGTGACGGCGGCCGAGCGGGACGCGACGCTGGCCCGGGTCGGCGACTGGCTCGGCACCGACGCCGATGGGAACGCCCGGCTGCGGCTGGACGGGGACGGGCGGCTGCACCTGTCCGACGACGTGCAGCTCGACTGGCACCTGTTCGTCGCGCTGGCCGAGCGTGGCGACGAGTCCGACGTGCTGCGGGCGCTGGAGTTGGCCCGCGGGCCGCTGCTCGAGCCGCACCTGCCGCGGCGTTACACCTGGGTCGCGCGTGACCCGGTGGCGCACGAGATGCCAGCGTTCGTGGCGGACGTGGCGCACCGGGCGGCGGCCGGCTACCTGGCCGCGGGCCGGCTGGACGGGGCGATCGCCGCCGCGCGGGCCGGGCTGCGGGTCGAGCCGGCCTCCGGCGTGCTCTGGGACGACCTGGTGCAGGCGATCCGGGAGCGCGACGGCGAGGCGGCGGCGAACCGGGCGCTGACCGACAAGGCGGCCGCGGTCAACCCGCCGGCGACCGATCCCCGTCGCATCCCCGCCCGCCTGACCGCCTAGCCAACCCCTCGACCGACCCGGCAGCCACAACCCACAGGGCACCCCAGCCGCGTGACCGGCCGGCGGCCACGGATGCCGTGGCACGCGCCCCGGCCGGCCGGCACGGGACGCCGCGCCAGCCGGCCGGCGGCCACGGACGCTGATGCACGCACCCCGGCCGGCGACCTCGGAAGCCGCGGCAGCGGCCGGCTGAGCCTGTTCGGCGGCGGCTCAGCTGGGCAGGACCTGACGCATGGTGTTCATCTTCGGCTTCCGGGTCTACAGCCAGTGGCTGGCCACGGTGGCGTACGTCTGCGAGAACTGCGGGCAGCACGCCGCCCATTCGGTGACCAAGCGCGTCCGGAGGTTCACGCTGTTCTTCCTGCCGCTGTTCCCGGTGTCCACCAGGTACGAAGACCAGTGCTCGTTCTGCGGCCGCGTCCTCCGCATCCCCCGGGAGCGGGCGGAGTCGGCGATGCGCCAGCCGGTCTGGGGACGGTGAGCGCTATTCCGCCGGCCGGGTCATCGACAGCACGTCGAGCACGCGGTCGAGGTCTTCCTCCGAGATCTTGCCGGACGCCACGTAGCCGCGCTCGATCACGACCTCGCGGATCGTCTTCCGCTCGGCCAGCGACTGCTTCGCCACCTTGGCCGCCTCGTCGTAGCCGATGAAGCGGTTGAGCGGGGTCACGATCGACGGCGACGACTCGGCCAGCTCCCGGGCCCGGTCCACGTTGGCGGTGATCCCGTCGACGCAGCGGGTCGCGAGCAGCCGGGACACGTTGGCCAGCAGCCGGATCGACTCGAGCACGTTGCGGGCCAGCACCGGCAGCATCACGTTCAGCTCGAAGTTGCCGGCCGCCCCCGCGTACGTCACGGTCGCGTCGTTGCCGATCACCTGCGCGCCGACCATCTGCACGGCCTCGGGGATGACCGGGTTGACCTTGCCGGGCATGATCGACGAGCCCGGCTGCAGGTCGGGCAGCGCGATCTCGCCCAGCCCGGTACGAGGACCGGAGCCCATCCAGCGCAGGTCGTTGCTGATCTTGATCAGCCCGACCGCGATCGTCCGCAGCTGCCCCGAGGTCTCCACCAGTGCGTCCCGGGCGCCCTGCGCCTCGAAGTGGTTGCGGGCCTCGGTCAGCGGCAGCCCGGTCTCGGCCGCGATCAGCGCGATCACCTCGGCCGCGAACCCGGCCGGCGCGTTGATCCCGGTGCCGACCGCGGTGCCGCCCAGCGGCAGCTCGGCCAGCCGGGGCAGGGACGACTCCAGCCGCTCGATCCCGTACTCCACCTGGGCCGCGTAGCCGCCGAACTCCTGTCCGAGCGTCACCGGCGTCGCGTCCATCAGGTGCGTCCGCCCCGACTTCACCACCGACGCGAACTGGCCGGCCTTCGCCGCCAGCGACGCGTGCAGCACCCGCAGCGCCGGGATCAGGTCGTTGACCACCGCGTTGGTCGCCGCGAGGTGGATCGCCGACGGGAACTGGTCGTTGCTCGACAGCGGGTCGTTGACGTCGTCGTTCGGGTGCACGGTGACTCCGCCGAGCCGCTCCGAGGCGAGCGTCGCGATGACCTCGTTGGCGTTCATGTTCGAGGACGTGCCGGAGCCGGTCTGGAACACGTCGATCGGGAACTCGGCGTCCCAGTCGCCGCGGGCCACGTCGAGGGCGACGGCCGAGATCGCGGCCGCCTTGTCCGGGTCGAGCAGCCCGCGCTCGGCCCGTACGCGCGCCCCGAAGCCCTTGATCAGCGCGAGCCCGCGGATCAGCTCCCGCTCGATCGGCCGGCCGGAGATCGGGAAGTTTTCCACCGCGCGCTGGGTCTGCGCCCGCCACTTGGCCTCGGCGGGCACCCGCACCTCGCCCATCGAATCGTGCTCGATCCGGAAGTCCTCTGCCTGCTGGCCGCCGCGCGGCCTGGCCTCGCTCACACCGGCTCCTTCGACGCTGTCCACAAGTGATCCTAGGCAGCCGGCGGCCGGCCGGCCGCGTGAGCCCCCACACCATCGGTCTGTCCCCGGGCGGACGGCCGGGTCCATACTGATCATCTACGGGCGGCGCTCGCCGTGGGTCTTACTGCGCACCCGAGGAGACGGCATGGCCGGTGGGACGTCGGTGTTCCGGCGCGAGCTGAACATCTGGGAAGCAGTCGGCATCTCGGTGGCCCTGATGGCCCCGTCGATGGCCGCCAACATCAATCCGCAGGGGGTGATCGGCAGCGTCGGTCGGGCGGTCCCGCTGACCTTCGCGCTGGCGACGGTCGGCGTGCTGCTCGTGTCGTACACGTTCGTACGGCTGACGCAGAAGTTCCATCACTCGGGGTCCGTGTACGGGTTCGTCGGGGCGACGCTCGGCGCCAGGACCGGCGTGGTCGCCGGCTGGGGCCTGCTCGGCACGTACACCTTCTACGCGGTGGTGACCTCGACCGCCGCCGGTCGGTTCCTCACCTCGTTCCTGGACGGGCTGGGGATCTGGAACGACCCACCGGAGTGGGAGCCGTTCCTGTTCGCGCTGCTGGCCCTGCTCGGGGTCTATGCGTTGACCGTGTCGCCGGTCCGGCGCGGCACCCGGTTCCTGCTCACCGTCGAGGGGCTGACCGTCCTGCTCATCCTCGTCGTCTCGGTGATCATCCTGGCCAAGCTGGCCGGCGGCAGCGCGCCGGGCGGCAAGGGGGTCACGTTCACCCCGTTCGCCGTCCAGCCCGGCACCGAGACCAGTGCGCTGTTCCTGGGCGTGGTGTTCGGCTTCCTGTCGTTCGCCGGGTTCGAGGCGGCGGCGACGCTCGGCGAGGAGGCGAGGCAGCCGCGCCGGGACATCCCCCGGGCGATCCTCGGCACGGCGATCTTCGGCGGCCTCTACTTCATCTTCGTCACCTGGGTCGAGGTGATGGGCTTCGGCACCGACCCGGCCGGCCAGCAGGCGTTCGCCGCGTCCGGGTCACTGCTCGGCGACCTCGGCGGTCAGTACGTGGGCAGCTGGGTCGGCAACCTGATCAGCCTCGGCGCTTCGGTGAGCGCCTTCGCCTGCGCGCTCGCCTGCGGGGTCGGCGCGTCCCGGCTGCTGTTCGCGCTCGGTCGGGACGGGGTAGTGCCGGCCCGGCTCGGCCAGGTCCGCGAGCAGAACCGGACCCCGGCCGCGGCCGCCCGGGTCGTCGTCGGCTGCGCGGCCGCGCTGGTCGTCATCCTCGGCATCGCCTACCGGCACGACGAGTCGCCGTCCTACAGCGTGTTCGCCAACTCCGGCGTGATCGGAACGCTGATCCTGCTGGTCGCGTACGTGCTGGCGACGATCGGTGCGATGCGGCTGCTGTTCTTCTCCGGCGACACCACGACCCGCCGCTGGGAGATCGTCATCCCGGTGCTGGCCCTGGTCGTGCTGGGCTACACGATCTACCGCAACGTCATCCCGTACCCGACCGGCGAGGCGGGGTGGAACCCGGCCATCTGCGCGGTCTGGCTGCTGCTCGCGGTCGTACTGGTGCTGGCACGGCCGGCGATCGCGCGCCGGGCCGGCGAGCGGCTGACCGCGGACCAGGGACTCGCACCGACCCGGGAGCCTGCATGACGACCCTTGCCGATCCCGTCCCCGGCGGCCGGCCGGGCGACCACGACCGGGCGACCGAGCGGGCGGCGAACCTCGCCGGGCGCGGGGTCACCGCGGTCGCGCTGTCCTGGGTGGACACGGCCGGGATCAACCGGGTGAAGACCGTCCCGGTCACCGCGCTGGATCGGGCCGCCACCTGGGGCGTCGGGATGTCGCCGGTGTTCGACACGTTCCTCGCCGACGACTCGATCGTGGCGACCGACGTCCTCGGCGGACCGGACGGCGACCTGCGGCTCTACCCGGACCTGGACGAGCTTGTCCCGCTGGCCGGCCAGCCCGGCTGGGCCTGGGCACCGGTGGACCGGATCACCCAGGACGGCGCGGTCCACCCGGCCTGCACCCGGACGCTGCTGCGGCACCTGGTCTCGGCCGCGGCGGCCGACGGCGTGACGTTCCAGGCCAGCATCGAGATCGAGTTCGCTCTCGCGCTGCCCGGCGGCGTTGCCTTCGAGCCGGCCTGCCGTGGTCCCGCGTACGGGATGACCAGGCTGGTCGAGCAGAGCGAGTTCAGCGCCGAGCTGCTGCGGGCGCTGGCCGCGGAGGGCCTCGAGGTCGACCAGTTCCACCCCGAGTACGCGGCCGGGCAATATGAGGTGTCGGTCGGCGCGGTCAACCCCGTCGCCGCGGCGGATCACAGCGTGCTGGTACGGCAGACCATCCGCGCGGTGGCGCAGCGGCACGGGCTGCGGGTCTCGTTCGCGCCGGCGGTGCTGGCCGGTGGCGTCGGCAACGGCGGTCACCTGCACCTCTCGGCCTGGCGGGACGGGCGCGACCTGCACGCCGGCGGCGACGGCCGGCTGGGGATGACCGCGGACGCCGAGGGGTTCCTGGCCGGGATCGTCGAGCAGCTGCCGGCGCTGGCCGCGCTGCTCACCCCGAGCCCGTCCAGCTACCTGCGGATGCAGCCGTCGCACTGGGCCGGCGTGTTCGCGGCCTGGGGGCACGAGAACCGGGAGGCCGGGGTGCGGGTGGTCACCGGCTCGGTCGGGCAGCGGGACCGCACCGCCAACCTCGAGGTGAAGTGCGTCGACCTGGCCGCCAACCCCTACCTGGCGTTCACCGGGGTGCTGGCGGCCGGGCTGGACGGGATGCGCCGCGGGCTGCGGCCCGGACCGCCGGTCGTCGGCGACCCGGCCGGTCTCGACCCGGCGGAGCTGGCCGAGCGCGGGATCCGCCGGCTGCCCGGGTCGCTGGCCGACGCGCTCGTCCCGTTCGAGAAGTCCGGCCTGCTCCGGGAGGCGCTCGGCGACGTGCTCGCCGACGCGGTGCTCGCGGTCCGCCGCGGCGAGCAGGCCAGGGCCGAGCAGCTGACCCCGGAGGGGATCGCCGAGGCGTACCGGTGGGTGTACTGATCCGGGACGCGGTTGACCGGATGGACCTGGTCGACCACCACTGCCACGGCGTCACCACCGTCGAGCTCGACGACGACGGGGTGGAGGCGCGCCTCGGCGAGGGCGGGCCGCCGCCGGCCGGCGGGACCAACTTCGACAGCCCGGTCGGGCTGGCGGTGCGGCGGCACTGCGCACCGGTGCTCGACCTCGACCCGCACGCGTCCCGGCGCGACTACCTCGACCGCCGGCGGGAGCTCGGCCCGGCCGAGCTGGCCCGCCGGTTCCTGGTCCCGACCGGCACGTCCCGGTTCTGCGTCGACACCGGCTTCCGCCCGGAGGACTTGACCACGCCGGAGCAGCTGGCAGCGTTCGCCGGCGGGCGCGGATATCACCTGGTCCGGCTGGAGACGGTGGCCGAGACGCTGGCCGCCGAGGGCGTCGAGCCGGGGGAGCTGGCCCGGCGCTACCCGGAACGGCTCGCGGCGGCGGTGGCGGAGGTCGGCGCGGTCGGGGTGAAGTCGATCGCCGCGTACCGGGTCGGGCTCGACCTGGACCCCACCCCGCCCACCGGGGACGAGGTCGCGGTGGCAGCGGCGGGCTGGGACGGCCGGCGCCTCGATGATCCCGTGCTGGCCAGGATGACGCTGGCGGCCGCGGTCGAGCTGGGGCTGCCGATCCAGTTCCACATCGGCTTCGGCGACTCCGACATCCGGATGGCGAAGGTCGACCCGACGCTGCTCACCGACTGGCTGCACCGGCACCGGGTCCCGGTCATGCTGCTGCACTGCTGGCCGTACCAGCGGCAGGCCGGCTGGCTGGCCTCCGTGCACCCGCACGTCCATCTCGACGTCGGGCTGGCGCTGCACTACGTCGGTCCGACCCGGGCGGCGGCGGTGCTGGCCGAGGCGGCGGAGCTGGCCCCGTTCGGCAAGCTGCTCTACTCCTCGGACGCGTACGGGCTGCCGGAGCTCTACTACCTGGGTGCGCTCACCTTCCGGAGTGCGCTCGGCGCGCTGCTCACCGAGCGGGTCGAGGCCGGCGAGTGGTCGGCCGCCGACGCGACCCGGATCGCCCGGCTGGTCGGGCACGGCAACGCCGCCGCCGTGTACGACGTGGACTAGTCCCCGCCAGCTAGGGTCTGCGGATGGAGCTGGAACCGAGGCCGGAACGGCCGCCCGCCGCGGTCACCGACGCCGACCGGGAGGCGGCCGCCGAGCGACTCGTCGACGCGGCCGGGGCCGGCCGGCTCACCCTGACGGAGTTCAGCGACCGGGTCGCCGCGGTCTGGGCGGCCGGGACGACGGGCCAGCTGACCGAGGCGACGGCCGGGATCGAGCTGCCGCCGCCGGTCGGCACGACCAAGACCGTCTCCAGGGTGGTCACGGTGATGGGCGACGCCCGCCGGGCCGGGCGGTGGCGGCTGCCGCGCCGGCTGTCCGCCTGGTCGGTGATGGGCGACGTGCACCTCGACCTGACCTCGGTCGTCTGCGCCGAGCCCGAGGTCGAGCTGCGGCTGATGTCGCTGATGGGAGACCTCGAGGTGGTGCTGCCGGACGGCATCGAGGTGGAGCTGACCGGCTTCGACGTGATGGGCGACCGCGAGCTGGTCCTGGCCCCGGTGCCCAGGGCGCCGGGCACGCCGCTGATCCTGATCCGGGCGCACGCGGTGATGGGGGACGTGCTCGTCCGGTCGGCCGGGGCAGCGTACGAGCGGCGCAAGGGCTGGCGACGCTGGCTGGGCGCGGGGCACGCCGAACCGCACGGCGGGAAAGAAATCTCGCCATGACCCGTCGGAGCACGGGCCGCCGGGACGACGGACAGGTGTGAGCGAGCGCGAGGGCTCGCCGCGCGAGCGGAGAGCGACGAGGGCCGGTCGGCTGGTGCCCGCACCCGCCGATCCGTCCGAGGAGCGGACCCGGTGAGCGAGCAGCACGCGGCGGGGACCGACCTGCTGGCGCTGTACGACGAGGCGCTGCCGCAGGTCTACGGCTACCTGCTGTCCCGGTGCGGGCAGAAGGCGCTGGCCGAGGACCTCACCGCGGAGACGTTCCTGGCCGCGGTGGACACCGTCCGCCGGGACCAGCCGGTCACCGTCGGGTGGCTGATCGGTGTGGCCCGGCACAAGCTGGTCGACCACTGGCGGCGGCTGGCCCGGGAGGAGCGCAGCCTCGCGCTGGTTCCGGCCGAGCCGGAGCCGCCCTGGGAGGACGGTGTGCTCGACGCGGTGACCGCCCGGGCCGCGCTGGAGCGGCTCGGCCCGCACCACCGGCTCGCGCTCACGCTGCGCTACCTGGACGGCCTGCCCGTCCCCGAGGTGGCGCGGCTGCTGGACCGGACCCTGCACGCCACCGAGGCGCTGCTGGTCCGGGCCCGCGCGGCCTTCCGCCGCGCGTACGACACGCCGGGGACGGAGGTGGACTAGATGACCGACCCGTTCGACGCGCTGCGCGAGCCGGTCGTCCCGACCGACCCGGACCCGGACTTCGCCGCCAGCCTGCGCGCCCGCATCGAGCGCGCGCTGGCCCTGCCCCGAGGAGTCGCCGTGACGAGCACGATCGTGGAACAGCCGCAGACCGCCGCCCTGGGCGCTGCCATCCCCTACCTGGCCGTGCCGAACGGGTCCGGCCGCCGGGCCCTGGACTGGTACGTCGAGGTGCTCGACGCCCGCCTGGTCGGCGAGCCGATGACGATGGACGACGGCCGGATCGGGCACGCCGAGCTGGCGTTGTCCGGCGGGACGCTCTACCTGGCCGAGGAGTTCCCGGAGATCGGCGTGGTCGCGCCGTCCCCGGCCGGCACTCCGGTCAGCCTGTCGCTGCAGGTCCCGGACGTCGCCGAGACGATGCGGCGGGCGATCAGCCGGGACGGCACGATGCCAAGGCCCATGTACGACGACTACGGCAGCCGCAACGTCACGATCGTCGACCCGTTCGGCCACCGGTGGCTGCTGCACACCCCGCTCGACCTGTTGCCGGAGACCGATCGGCAGGGCGACGTCGGCTACGCCTGGCTGACCGTGCCCGACCCGGACCGGGCCGCCGCGTTCTACGCCGCCGTGCTCGGCTGGGACTACGCGCCCGGGCACGCTCCGGGTGGCCGCCAGGTCGTCGGTCAGTCGCTGTCGATGGGTATCGGCCGCGGCGAGCCGGGCTTCCACCTCTCCTACGCGGTGGACGACGTGGCCGCGGCAGTCGAGCGGGTCCGCGCGGCCGGCGGAACGTCCACCGAGCCGGAGGAGCGGCCGTACGGGACGGCTGCCGACTGCGCCGACGACCATGGCACGGTGTTCGCGCTGCACCGGGCCGGGTCCGGGCCCCGCTCGCCGGAGAACGGCGCCCGCCAGGGCGACCTGTCCTACCTGACCCTCGAGGTGGTCGACTCGGCCCGGTTCCGCACCTTCTACGGCCAGGTGCTGGGGTGGACG
>Ga0207657_10005929_pt1 | contig 12719 bp, 10 predicted proteins | sample KBSC33metaG_FD_184316 | JGI IMG/M metagenome (GOLD analysis project Ga0207657, IMG submission 184316) | Corn rhizosphere microbial communities from Kellogg Biological Station, Michigan, USA - KBS C3-3 metaG (SPAdes) (version 2) | ecosystem: Host-associated > Plants > Roots > Rhizosphere > Soil ...
CTGGCCAGCGCGAATACCTTGTCAGAGCCGCCGGCAAGATCGGCGGAGAAAAACGCAATGATGCTCAAGCCGACCACGAGCACGATCATCTGGATGAAGTCGGTCCAGGCCACAGCGAGAAAGCCGCCGATCACGACATAAATCAGCACCGCGAGCGTACCGACGATCATACCGGCCGTCTCGGACATCGCACCGTTGGTCAACACCGAGAACACCAGTCCAAGCGCAGTAATCTGCGCCGCCACCCAGCCGAGGTAGCTCAGGATGATCGCGACCGAGCAGAATACCTCCACCCCCTTGCCATAACGCTGGCGATAGAAATCGCCGATGGTCAGCAGGTTCTGCTTGTAAAGCCGGGTGGCGAAGAACATACCAACCAGGATCAGGCAGGTGCCGGCGCCGAAGGGATCTTCAACGATCGCATTCAATCCACCCTGCACAAACTTGGCTGGAATGCCCATGACGGTTTCAGCACCAAACCAGGTCGCAAACGTTGTCGTCACCACCATGATCAGCGGCAGGCTGCGACCGGCAATGGCGAAATCGCTGGTGCTCTTGATGCGCGTGCCAGCCCACACGCCCAACGCCAGCGTGCCCAATAAATACAGCACGACAAAGGAAATCAATGTGTAGTTCATATATGTTTGCTCCAGTTGCAAAACCCGGTGAGTACGATTTCAGAAAAAGACGGAATGGCCATACCAACGCAGCAATACCTGCATGATCAGAACGCCGACGATCAGGCCGCAGCCGAAATACGCTCCGAAGGCCAGCAGCGAATTGGTGCGCTTCTGCTCCGCCAGCAATTGCCTGAGCAACTCCTGTTGCTCGCGCGGTTCGTCGGCCTTTTGCTGCAGCGCTTGATGAAGCAGGCGCGGCAATTGCGGAATCGTGGTGTTGAAATGCGGCACCTCTTCCTTGAAGCGAGCAAGCAGACCTCGCCAGCCGAATTGATCTTGCATCCAGCGTTCGAGATAAGGCTTGGCCGTCTTCCACAGATCGAGATCGGGATCGAGCTGACGCCCCAATCCTTCGATGTTGAGCAAGGTTTTCTGCAGCAGCACCAATTGCGGCTGCACCTCGATGTTGAAGCGCCGTGAAGTCTGGAACAGGCGCAAAAGCACCTGCCCGAAGGAGATGTCGCGCAGGGGCCGGTCAAAGATCGGTTCACAGCAAGAGCGTACCGCCGACTCCAGTTCATCCACCCGCGTTTCTTTCGGCGCCCAACCGGATTCAATATGCGCCTGCGCCACGCGCTTGTAATCGCGCTGGAAAAAGGCGAGGAAGTTCTGCGCCAGGTAATCCTTGTCGAAATCGGTCAACGTGCCGACGATGCCGAAATCCAGCGCGATGTAACGGCCGAAAGTGGCCGGATCGACCGACACCAGGATATTCCCCGGATGCATGTCGGCATGGAAGAAGCCATCACGGAACACCTGCGTGAAAAAAATCTGAACGCCATCGCGCGACAACTTCTTCAGATCCACCCCTTCTGCGATGAGGCGCTCGGTCTGCGAGATCGGGATTCCACGCATACGCTCCATCACGATCACCGAGGTGGAACAATAATCCCAGTACATCTCGGGCACGACCAGCAAATCGGAGCCGATGAAATTGCGGCGCAACTGGCTGGCATTGGCCGCCTCACGCATCAGGTCGAGTTCGTCATGCAGGTACTTGTCGAATTCGGCGATAACTTCGCGCGGTTTCAGACGGCGCCCGTCGGCCCACACCTTCTCGGCCAAACCGGCAGCGATACGCATCAAAGCAATATCTTCGCCGATAGAGCGCTGCATGCCGGGACGCAGCACTTTCACCGCAACCTCGATGCCGTTCTTCAACGTGGCGAAATGCACCTGCGCAATCGAAGCCGAGGCAACCGGTTCGCGATCAAACTGCGCGAACAGCCGGTCGGGATGCGCACCGAGCGATTTTTCGATCTGGGCGATGGCGACATTAGGGTCGAAGGGCGGTACACGATCCTGCAATTTCGCCAGTTCGTCGGCGATATCCGGCGGCATCAGGTCGCGCCGCGTCGACAACAACTGGCCGAACTTCACGAAAATCGGCCCAAGGGCTTCCAGCGCCTGCCGCAAGCGCACGCCGCGCGGCTGTGAAAGATCGCGCCAGAAAAACAACCTGCCGACCACCTTGGCGACACGCGGCTTGTCCAACTGCGACATGGCGATGTCGTCGAGGCCATATTTGATGGCGACCTGTATGATCTTGATGAGCCGCAGCAGCTTGAAGACCATTTAGCGGCTTCCTTCGAGTTTTTCGATGCGCTTGCCAAGGCGCTCCACATCATCACGCAGCTTTGTCACTTCACTGGCAAAATCGGCCACTGCTTGCGGACGCACCAAAAGAGGCTGTTCTTCCAAAAAGTATTCGGCAATGTTCTCGACAAGCTTTCTGTGCGTCGCCTTTGCCGTCTCGGCCACGGCCTTTACGCCCGCCACCAGGCGCGTGGCCGGAATATCACCGATGATTCTGGCAAGATCGGCTTCCGCCTCCCATCTCAGGTTCTGGGCGAGGCGGGAAATCGAGTTGGCGAAGTCGGCATCGCCCTCGATCTGTACGTAGGAAAAGGCACGCTCGCGATTCTGCGCAATCAGTGGCAGATCGGACAATTTCACGCGAATGGTGACGTTCGCCGTATCGCCTTCCGTCGCCGGCTGCAGCATGCCGTCCGCAGCGGCTTTCAAGCGAACCGAGGCCATGCCGGCATCGAACAGGGCTGTCTTGCCGGCATGCCGGATGAGTTCATTACGCGCCCAGCCTTCCTGGGCCAGCAGGTGGTTGATCGCAGCGGAGACGGGAATGGAAATCATGGTCATAAAATAAAACCGCCCGTGACAATTCACGGGCGGTCCAAGTTTACCAGTTTGTCCGGCCGGAAAACCGGCCTTGCATCAGGAAAGCTGTTGTACGCCTGCCAACACCCAGCCGCCTTGACCATTGAGCGGCTTGGACAGATTCCAGATCTCGGTGAAAGGCTCGGCCGGGGCGTTTTCCGCTTCCTTGATCATGCCGCTGAATTTCACGCTGGCCAGATAGTCGCGCTCCATCGTTTCAATGCCAAGCAGATCGGCATTCAGCGAGACCACGTCGGTATGGTTGGGAGAAGCGCCACGCTCCTGCAATTGAAGACGCAACTCGCCGAACATCTCGGGCGTAGTGAATTCACGAATATCGTTGATGTCAGCCCGGTCCCATGCCGCCTGCAAACGAATGAAGTAAGTCTTCGAATTACGCAGGAAGCCTTCGACATCAAAGCCGGGCGGTATCGAGGCGTCACTTGCACCAGGCGACACAGGCTCTGCTTGCAAGGCAGCCGGTTGGGTCTGCGGCTGCTCGATGCGCGAGCCGATTTCCGGCGTGCGGAAGCTGTTGTTATAGCCGCCTGCGTAGGTAGGCTGGTTTGCCCCGCTCTTGTTACGGAACAGGCGCATCAGGAACATTGCCGCCAGGATCAGCAAACCGAGCATGAGGATGAAACCGAACATGCTCCCGAACGCACCGCCCAAGCCGAAGTGCGACAGCAGCGCGCCCAGCCCCAGACCGAGCAAGGCGCCGCCGAGAATGTTCCGCCACGGGCTGGCCGGTTTCGGGGGAACACCCTGCGGCGTTACCGGCGGCGTGGCAGGCTGGGCCTGGCTGGGTTGATTGAAGCGCTGCGGAGGAGTCGCTTGGCGACCTATGCTTTGTGACTGGCGACCAAAGGAACCGCCACCGCCGAGACGCTTGGCTTCGGCATCGGTCACGATCAGCGAAGCGGCGCTTGCCGCAACGAGCAATGCGAGAAGAATTTTTTTCATGATTTATCCTGTTCCATCTAGAACTTGATCCCGGTGTGCAATGCGGCCACACCGGCAGTCAGGTTGAAGTATCCGACACGCTCGAAACCCACATCCTGCATCATCTTCTTCAGCGTCTCCTGGTCAGGATGCATGCGAATCGATTCGGCAAGGTAACGATAGCTGTCGGCATCCTTGGCAATGCGCTTGCCAAGCCACGGCAGCACCGAGAACGAATACACGTCATAGGGCTTTTGCAGCGGTTCCCATACCTTGGAAAATTCCAGTACCAGCAGCTTGCCGCCCGGTTTCAGCACACGCAGCATCTCCGCCAGCGCTGCATCCTTGTGCGTCATGTTGCGCAAGCCGAAGGCGACCGAGACACGGTCGAAATAATCGCTGGGGAACGGCAGCTTTTCAGCATCGCATAGCAAGGTGGGGACGACCAAGCCCTTGTTCAACAAGCGATCGCGGCCCACGCGCAGCATCGATTCGTTGATGTCGGTGAGCCAGACCTCCCCGCTCGACCCGGCCTGTTTCGCAAAGGCCTTCGCCAAATCGCCGGTGCCGCCTGCGATATCCAGCACCTTGAAACCGGGCCGCACCCCTGCCTGTGCGATGGTGAAAGCCTTCCACAAGCGATGCATGCCGCCCGACATGAGATCGTTCATCACATCGTACTTGGATGCAACAGAATGAAAGACCTCGGCAACCTTGTGCGCTTTCTCTTCCTCGGGGACGGTTTGATAACCGAAATGAGTGGTATTGGTCATGGCATATGCCCTATTGTGTCAGCCGCGCATTATAAGGCTCTGCAAAGGGATAAGTTGGGCATTTTGACTACGACAACGGCCGCTACGGCCAACAAAATATTCGACTTATTCCTTCTAAAGCGCAGACCTGCCCCATCGGTGCGCGTTCCCATATGGTGAAAAAGTCGGGGTAATTCCTATAAGAAAACAACATCAATGATGATGACCGCACGCATGACCGCTATCCGTAGCCGCCATTGATGCATTGCGTCCGGTCTCGCGAGTAAAGCCAGCTGCTTCGAGCCGCTTCAGATAGTCTTCCCACAACTGCGTCTGGTTCGCTCCGAGCCAGTACAGGTAGTCCCAGGTATAAATCCCCGTGTTGTGACCATCCGAGAAATGCGGTTGCACGGCATAGTGTCCGACCGGCTCGATTGCGGTAATGAGCACCTCGCGCTTGCCGGTTTGCAAAACCTCCTGCCCCGCGCCATGGCCGCGCACCTCCGCCGAAGGCGAATACACACGCAGGAACTCGAACGGCAGCAGAAAGGTTTCGCCTGTATCAAAGGCGATCTCAAGCGTGCGCGACTGCTTGTGCACAGTCAGCGCAGTCGGCGTTTTCTTCAATTCGGTCATGATTACAGAAGCGAGCCGGAAAATCGGTCGAGGATGGCCTCACGCAGCTTTGGCAGCAAGGCGCGCCTCTTGGCAAGATCGTGCGAGGAAGGCGTACGCATGACCTCGCCCCAAATGGGATTGGGGAAATGCGCGTCGTCCTCATAACGAGGAATGACATGCCAGTGCACATGCGGCGTCATGTTGCCAAGACTGGCCACGTTGATCTTGTGCGGCTCCATTGCTTCCCGCACAGCTTCTTCAACCTGCCAGACCGCCGCGATCAGGATCGCGCGCGATGCCGATGGCAAATCGGTCATCTCGCGCGCATGTTCGTTCCAGATCACGCGGCAAAAGCCGGGATAACGCTCATCGTCGACCAGCACGATGCGATAGTTGTCATCACGATAGATAACCTCGCCACCCGCCTGGATACAGAGTTCGCAAGCCGATTGCTTCGTCATGAGACTCCTTTCGTTACAACAACACGCGCTCGATACCGCCGCTGTTGGCACGTGTCACGTACTCCGGCAACCAATTCTCGCCAAGAAGATGCTTGGCCATTTCGACCACGATGTAATCGGCACTGGTACCGGCATCTTCGTTATAGCGGTTCAAGCCTTGCAGGCAGGACGGGCAGGACGTAAGGATCTTCACCTCGCCGCCGAAGCCGTCGCCGCGCAACTTGTCAGCCCCCTTGCGCATTTCCTCTTCCTTGCGGAAACGCACCTGGGTCGAGATATCCGGACGGCTGACGCCAAAAGTGCCGGATTCGCCGCAGCAGCGATCGTTCTTTTCGATCTTCTGCCCATCGGAAGTTCCGATCAGCGCGTTCACCGTCTTCAGCGGATCCTGCTGCTTCATCGGGGTATGGCAGGGGTCGTGATACATGTAACGCACACCGCCCACGCCTTCCAGTTTCAAGCCCTTTTCGAGGAGATATTCGTGGATGTCGATGATGCGACACCCTGGGAAGATTTTCTCGAATTCATAGCTTTGCAACTGGTCGTAGCAAGTACCGCAAGACACAACGACCGTCTTGATGTCAAGGTAGTTCAATGTGTTGGCGACGCGGTGGAACAATACGCGATTGTCCGTCATCATCTTCTCGGCTTTGTCGTACTGGCCGGTGCCGCGCTGCGGATAGCCGCAACACAGGTAGCCCGGCGGCAGCACGGTCTGTACGCCGGCATGCCACAGCATTGCTTGTGTGGCCAAACCGACCTGCGAGAACAGGCGTTCCGAACCGCAGCCCGGGAAGTAGAACACTGCCTCGGTGTCGGCTGTAGTCTTCTTCGGATCGCGGATGATCGGCACGATCTTGTCATCCTCGATGTCGAGCAGCGCACGCGCCGTCTTCTTCGGCAGATTGCCCGGCATCTTCTTGTTGATGAAGTGAATCACCTGTTCCTTCACCGGCGGCTTGCCATGTGTTGCAGGCGGGGCCTTGGTCTGCTTCTTCGCAAACTTCTTCAGTACATCGTTGGCAAGGCGCTGCGCCTTGAACCCGATGCCGGTCATCGCCGCGCGTGTTGCGTTGATGGTCGCCGGATCGGTGGCGTTCAGGAAGAACATTGCCGCAGCCGTTCCGGGATTGAAGGACTTCTTGTCCATCTTGCGCAACAAGTTACGCATGTTCATCGAGACATCGCCGAAATCGATATCGACCGGGCAAGGCGTGACGCATTTATGGCAGACGGTGCAGTGATCGGCCACGTCCTCGAATTCTTCCCAGTGCTTGATCGACACACCGCGGCGGGTCTGCTCTTCGTACAAGAAAGCTTCCACCAGCAGCGAAGTGGCGAGAATCTTGTTGCGCGGCGAATACAGCAGATTGGCGCGCGGCACGTGAGTCGAGCACACCGGTTTGCACTTACCGCATCGCAAGCAGTCCTTGACGCTGTTGGCGATAGCGCCGATGTCGCTCTGTTGCATGATCAGCGACTCATGTCCCATCAAGCCGAACGATGGCGTGTAGGCATTGCGCAAGTCGGCCGGCATGGCCGGGTCATTGAGCAACTTGCCCTTGTTGAAGCGGCCTTTCGGATCGATGCGTCGCTTGTAGTCGCGGAAATCCTTGATCTCGTCCTCGGTAAGGAATTCCAGCTTGGTGATGCCGATGCCGTGCTCGCCGGAAATCACGCCGTTCAACGAACGCGCCAGCACCATGATGCGCGCAACGGCAGCATGTGCATCCTGCAGCATCTGATAGTGGTCGGAGTTGACCGGGAGGTTGGTGTGTACGTTGCCATCGCCGGCATGCATGTGCAGCGCAACGAACACACGGCCGCGCAACACACGCTTGTGAATCGCACTGCATTCATCAAGGATGAGCTTGAATGCCGCGCCGGCAAAAATCTGGCGCAACTGAGCGCGCACTTCCACCTTCCACGACACGCGAATGGTGCGGTCCTGCACCACGTGGAACACGGTAGCATCAGCCTGGCGCGCCAAGCGCTCATCCAGCCACGTGGTCGGCACGCCGATCGATGTGAGTTCATCGCGCGCTTCACGCAAATGTTTATCGAGATTCGTCAGCAGCCAGGACCAGCGCGCATACGCCGCTTCCAGCAACTGCTCGGCCTGCGCAACGCGATCGCCAAGCAGTTCCTCTGGCGGAATATCGTCCGCGTCCGCATCATCGCTCTTGCCCAGCGGCAGATGGCCGGCAGCGAAAAAGCTGCGCAACTCGGCCAGCAACTGCAGCTTGTTCTTGATCGACAATTCGATATTGATGCGTTCGATGCCGTCGGTGTACTCGCCCATACGGTCGAGCGGAATCACCACGTCCTCGTTGATCTTGAACGCATTGGTGTGCTTGGCAATAGCCGCCGTACGGGCACGATCCAGCCAGAATTTCTTGCGTGTTTCCGGCGTAATGGCAACAAAGCCTTCACCGACGCGGGTGTTGGCGATGCGAATCACTTCCGAAGCCGCACGCGCCACCGCATCTTCGTCGTCACCGACGATATCGCCGAACAGCGCCATCTTCGGCAGCACACCGCGCTTGGATTTGGTCGCGTAACCGACCGCACGCAAATAGCGCTCGTCGAGGTGCTCCAGACCGGCAAGGATAGCGCCGCCCTTCTTCGTTTCCGCATCGAGGAAATCCTTGATCTCAACGATAGACGGAATCGCATCGCGCGCCTGACCGAAGAACTCGAGACAGACGGTACGCGTGTACTTGGGCATCTTGTGCAGAATCCAGCGCCCGGAGGTAATCAATCCGTCGCAGCCTTCCTTCTGGACGCCCGGCAGGCCGGCGAGGAACTTGTCAGTGACATCCTTGCCCAGACCTTCCTTACGGAAGCGGCGGCCTTCGATTTCCAGATATTCGGTTTTGAACGGCTTGTTGGCCCTGCCGCCCTTCTCGGTCGGATGCGTCCACTCGAGCTTGAACTTGGCTACCGGCGCATCGTGAATCTTGCCGAGATTGTGTTCGAGGCGCGTTACTTCCAGCCAGTCACCGTTGGGGTCGACCATGCGCCAGCTCGCGAGATTGTCGAGCGCGGTTCCCCACAGCACAGCTTTCTTGCCACCGGCATTCATTGCAATGTTGCCGCCGATACAGGAAGCCTCAGCCGAGGTCGGATCTACCGCAAACACGAAGCCGGCCTTCTCCGCAGCATCGGACACGCGCTTGGTAACCACGCCCGCGCCCGAGTAAATCGTGGCGTAGGGACGGTCAACGCCAGGCAACACAGTCATTTCCACCGGGCCGAGCTGTTCCAGCTTTTCGGTGTTGATGACGGCCGACATCGGCGTCAGCGGCACCGCACCACCGGTATATCCGGTACCGCCTCCGCGCGGAATGATGGTCAGACCGAGTTCGATACAAGCCTTGACCAGACCGGCGATTTCATCCTCAGTATCCGGCGTCAAGACGACAAAGGGATATTCGACGCGCCAGTCGGTTGCGTCGGTCACGTGCGACACCCGAGACAAACCATCGAACTTGATGTTATCCCTGGCGGTATAGCGTCCGAGTTCCCTTGTCGCGCGCTTGCGCAAATCCCAGCTCTGGCGGAATTCCTCGGCGAAATCGGCTACTGCCTTGCGCGCCGTCTTGACAAGTATCTCGACGTTGTTGCTGCGGCGTTTGACTTGCTCATCGCCATCGGCGGCCTGCACCGCGTTCTGGCGACGCTTCTCGACTTCGTTCAGACGATGATGCAGTGCATCGATCAATGCCTGCCGACGCTTCGGATTCTCCAGCATGTCGTCCTGCAGGTAGGGATTGCGCCTGACCACCCAGATGTCGCCCAGAACTTCATACAGCATACGGGCGGAACGGCCGGTCTGACGCTCGCTGCGAAGCTCGTCGAGGATATGCCACGCCTCTTCGCCCAAGAGGCGAATCACGATTTCGCGATCGGAAAACGAGGTGTAGTTATACGGAATTTCACGCAAACGCGTAGGAGTAGCGCCGGCGGGAGTGTCGGCTAACAGAGCCTGAATATGTGCGGGGGCGTTCATCAGAAATATAAGACTGACCCTTAAAGGGGCATTTTAGCTTATTGCAATGAGTCAGACGCCAACAGCCTTACGATCCTTACGGCTTAAGCGACGCATGCAACTCTTGCAAAACAATTAAAAACGATAGCAAATACGCATTGATTTACGTGATTCTTCAGCAATTCGCGCTAAAACAAGTCGACCAGGCTGCGCCAGAATCCATCCGGCACGTATAGTAGCGCCCATGTCATTGCCAAGTAACGCAGAAATTTGCCGATTGCCATGTAAAAGACGCATGGCCAGAACGGCAATTTCAGCCAGCCGCCGACAGTGCAAATGGGGTCTCCTATGCCCGGTAGCCAGGCCAGCAGCATGGTTTTCGCGCCAAAGCGCTGCAGCCAGTCGAACCAGCGCGTTTTCATCTCCTTGGCAAAGGCCTGCTTGGCGCCATACCCCATCCAATAGTCGATTACTCCGCCCAAGGTATTGCCGACGGTGGCAACCAGGATTGCCGGCCAGAACAATCCGCCATTTGCCTTGACGACAGCAAATACCGCCGGCTCCGAGCCCAAAGGCAACAAGGTTGCCGAAACGGTACTGATGATGAACACGGAAGCCAACCCGACATCGGGAATGGCCAAAACATCAAGCAGCCAGCGGATTGCAGATTCGATCATCGATAAACGGGAAGTCAGAAACCAGGGCGCAATCATTACAGGACTGGCGCCGCGTTGAAGAATTGCCAAAGTCGTCCATTATAATGATCGGCTCTTCAGCAGCCCCAGCGGCGCCAAAACCGAAGCCATGACTACCGACTATCTCAAGAAAATCCTGAATGCCCGCGTCTACGACGTTGCTGTCGAATCCCCTCTCGAATACGCGCCCACCCTCTCGCAGCGGCTGGACAACGAAATTTACTTGAAGCGCGAGGACGTACAGAGCGTGTTCAGCTTCAAGCTGCGCGGTGCATACAACAAGATGGCACACCTTTCGCCCGCCCAACTCAAGCGCGGCGTGATTTGCGCCTCAGCCGGCAACCATGCGCAAGGCGTGGCTCTGGGCGCTGCCCGGCTCGGCTGCCGTGCGGTCATCGTCATGCCCACCACCACACCGCCGGTGAAGATCGATGCGGTAAAAGCGCGCGGCGGCGAGGTCGTGCTGTTCGGCGACTCCTACACCGACGCCTACAACCATGCGCTCACGCTCGAAAAGAAGCAGAAGCTGACCTTCGTGCACCCCTTCGACGATCCGGACGTGATCGCAGGCCAAGGCACCATCGGCATGGAAATCCTGCGCCAGCACCAGGGGCCGATTCACGCCATCTTCGCCGCCATTGGCGGGGGTGGCCTGATCTCCGGTGTGGCAGCCTACGTGAAGTCGGTACGCCCCGACATCAAAGTTATCGGCGTGCAATCCACCGATTCCGATGCAATGGCGCGCAGCATCAAGGCCGGTCGCCGGGTGACGTTGCCCGACGTCGGTCTGTTCTGTGACGGCACTGCAGTGAAGCTGGTCGGCGAGGAAACCTTCCGCCTGACCAAGAAATACGTGGACGAGATCATTTTGGTTGATACCGACGCCGTCTGCGCGGCCTTGAAGGATGTCTTCCAGGACACCCGCAGCATACTGGAGCCGTCCGGCGCGCTGGCAGTGGCTGGCGCCAAGGAATATATTGAACGCTCGCGCGCCACGAAAAAGCCGATCCGTGGAGAGTCACTTGTGACCATCGCCTGTGGCGCCAATATGAACTTCGACCGACTGCGCTTCGTCGCCGAGCGAGCGGAAGTCGGCGAGGCACGCGAAGCGGTGTTCGCGGTGACGATTCCCGAAGAGCGCGGCAGCTTCAAGCGCTTCTGTGAACTGGTCGGTCCACGTAACGTGACCGAATTCGTTTATCGCATCAGCGACGAGAAAGTGGCGCATATCTTCGTCGGACTGCAGATCTCCAGCCGCGACGAGTCCGGCAAGCTCACCAAGCACTTCGCGAAGCATGGCTTCAAGACGCTGGACCTGACGCACGACGAACTGGCGAAACTGCATGTGCGCCACCTCGTCGGCGGCAAGAGTCCGCTGGCGCACGACGAACTGCTCTATCGCTTCGAATTCCCCGAGCGTCCGGGTGCGCTGATGCGCTTCCTCGATAGCATGTCGCCGAACTGGAACATCAGCCTCTTCCACTATCGCAACCAAGGCGGCGATGTCGGTCGCATCCTGGTCGGCCTGCAAGTGCCGAAGAAGGAGATGCGTAAATTCCAGGCCTTCCTGTCGACGCTGGGCTACCGCTATTGGGACGAGAGCGAGAATCCGGCTTACAAGCTGTTCCTGTAACGGCTTCCAACACCGTAATCAAGAAAGAAGAACGCATGAACACGCCTGTCAGCACCCGCCCGATCGGCCAGTACAAGTATTACGATTTCGTGATGGCAGCCTTCGTCTGCGTGCTGCTGTGCTCCAACCTGATCGGTGCGGCGAAAGCGGCCGAAGTCACACTGCCCGTGCTAGGCACGGTGACCTTCGGCGCCGGTGTGCTGTTCTTCCCGGTGTCCTACATCTTCGGCGACATCCTGACCGAAGTGTATGGCTACGGACGCGACCGTCGCGTGATCTGGGCTGGCGTCAGCGCGCTCATTTTTGCATCGGTGATGTCGACCGTCGTGCTGTCGCTCAAGCCGGCTGCGGACCCGTTCAATGCCGAGTACCAGAAGCATCTCGAAGGAGTGTTCGGCAATACGCCACGTATCGTGCTGGCATCAATACTTGCATTCTGGTGCGGCAGTTTTGCCAACAGCTATGTGCTGGCGAAAATGAAAATCTGGACGGCAGGAAAATGGCTGTGGACACGAACGATCGGCTCTACCGTTGTCGGCGAATTCGTCGATTCCAGCCTGTTCTATGTAATCGCGTTTTACGGCATCTGGCCTGACCAGCAAGTGTTAACGGTTGCAATTGCGCAATATGTGCTCAAGACAGGCTGGGAAATCGTGATGACGCCAATCACCTACAAAGTGGTCAATTTCTTGAAGCGCAAGGAACACGAGGACTACTACGACAACAACACGAACTTCAACCCTTTCCGATTGAAACCCTGATCCAGCCGAAC
>Ga0207657_10005931_pt1 | contig 12716 bp, 10 predicted proteins | sample KBSC33metaG_FD_184316 | JGI IMG/M metagenome (GOLD analysis project Ga0207657, IMG submission 184316) | Corn rhizosphere microbial communities from Kellogg Biological Station, Michigan, USA - KBS C3-3 metaG (SPAdes) (version 2) | ecosystem: Host-associated > Plants > Roots > Rhizosphere > Soil ...
CCTGTCCTGTGATCCACGCGTATGCGGGCTGCAGCACTTGTTCCGCCGTTCGCTGCACGACTTCGAGGTCGGCGCTGCTGCCGTTCATGCGATCGTCGTAGAGATCGAAACCGCGGCCGAGGCCGAAACGGGCGTCGAGCACGAACGCGCCCACGAATGCCGCCGTGCGGTAACCGAGTTGCTTGAACGAGGACGCCAGGGTCGGCGGCGTCGTGCCGAGGTGAAACGTGCCGTTGTCGCGGACCCCATTGCGTAGGGGATAACTGGCCGTGAGCAGCGATGCGTGCGAGGGGAGAGTCAGCGGCACGTGCGCGTACGTGCGTTCGAAGCGCAGGCCGTCTTTCGCGAACGCGTCGATGGTCGGCGTCAGCGTCCCCTGGCTGCCGTACGCCCCGACGTGATCGGCGCGCAGAGTGTCAATGGTCACCAGCAGCACGTTCGCGCCGCGCAGTGCACCGGCCGCGATTGGCGCCGGCGGCGCCGGCGGCCGGCCGCGCATCAGCGCCACACCGATCGCCAGAACCACCACCGGCCCCGCGACGACGAGCAGCAGCAACGATTTTTTCATCGGCTCGCCTTCGTGATGGTTGCGATGGCCGCGTTCACGCGAGGCAGATCGCGCGCGTAGCGATCACGCGGAGCGTCCCGTGCGAAGCGCTCCAAATACGGCAGCGCATCGGCCGGGCGATCGCCCTCGGCCAGCACCATCGCCAGATTGAACAATAGATCGTAGTCGCGCGGAAGGAGACGCTCCGCGCGTCGCCAGGCGTCGATCGCCGCACGCCGATCCGTATCGACCAGCGCCGCGCCGAGGCCCTGCCAGGCTTCGCCGTGCGATGGATCGGCGCTCACCGCGTGCGTGAATGCCTCCGCTGCTGCCCCGCGCCGCGACGCCGCGAGCTCGAGCAGCCCCAGGTTGTACCACGTGCCCGCCGCGCCCGGATCGCGCCGCAGCATCTCGTTGAACATCGTCCGCGCGTCGCCTTGTCGGCCGAGCCGCGCGTAGACGACGCCGAGCGCGTTGAGAAGGTCTGGATTCTGATCGCCTTCCGCGCGCGCCGACTCGAACGCGCCGGCGGCGCCTCGCAGATCGCCCGCTTCCTCCAGCGCCGTCCCGAGCTTCGCGAGCAGCGCCGCCGAGCGTGCCTGCGCCGCGGGCGCTGCGCGGAGCAGCGCGATGGCGTCGGCGGGCCGGCCCGCATTGATGAGCACCGTCGCGGCGCTCGTGCGGGCCGTCAGGAAGTCCGGCCGCTCGCGCAGAATCGCCGAGAACCCTGACAGCGCCTCCTGCGGCCGGCCGGCGCTGAACGCTTCGAGCGCGTTGTTGAAGCCCTCGTTCAATCCGACCAGCGTCTTCGGATCGTCAGCCGGCGTGTAAGCATCCTTCCGTGGCAGCGCGGCGCCGCCGGCATAGCCGAGGGTCCGCAGCCGCGCCGCCGCCTCTGCATCGAGACCAGACGGGCTCCCGCGACCCGGCGGCCGTGCCGCGAATTGCGCGAGCGCCCGCGCGAGCGGATCGCGATGCGCGGCGTCACGCTCCGCGAGGTTCGTCACCTCGCGCGGATCCGCGTTCACGTTGTACAGCTCGCGAATCGGCAGATCGATGTACTTCCACGGACCGGACACGATGCCGGTGAGCGGCGCCCAGCCGCGCGTGAGGTTGGCGTCGAGCGCCTCGAACAGGATGTCGCGATCGGCGGGCGGCTGGCTCACGAGCGAGCGTCCATCGATTCCCGCCGGCGGCGCGATGGCGGTGAGATCGAGGATGGTCGGCATGATGTCATCGTGCCCGACAGGCGCATCGATACGCCCTGCGGGCACCGATGGTCCTGCGACGATCAAGGGGACCGCGATCGTGGCGTCGTACGCGAACAGCCCGTGCGTCATCTCGCCGTGTTCGCCGAGCGATTCGCCGTGGTCGGCCGTGATCACGATCAGCGTTCGATCGAGCGCGTGCGCGGCACGTAAGCGATCGATCAAGCGACCAATCATCGCGTCGGCGTACGCGACTTCCGCGTCGTACGGCGTGCGTCCGGCGCGATACTCCGCCGGCGCGTCGTACGGCGCGTGCGGATCGAACAGGTGGACCCAGGCGAACCAGGGAAGAGATGCCACGGTGCCGTATACAGCCGCTGAACCCTGATCCTTGCTCCCTCGCTGAGCCCTGAGCGCTGAGCCCTGTTCGAGAATCCAGTCCCCTGCTGCCTGCGCGACTTCGCTGCCGCGGCGTTCGTCGAATCGGAAGGTCGCCGTATCGCTGGTGTGCGGATAGCGATCGTCATAATCGTCGAAGCCGCGGTTGAGGCCGAAGCGCGCGTCGAGCACGAAGGCGCCGACGAACGCGCCGGTCCGGTAGCCGGCCGCCTTCATCACCGTGGCCAGCGTCGGGACGTCATCGGCGAGACGAAACACGGTGTTGTTGTGCACACCGTGAGAGGCGGGCAGCCGTCCCGTGAGGATCGAGGTATGCGCCGGCAGCGTCATCGGCACGTGCGAGTACGCGTGCGAGTACACGAGACCGGAGGCCGCGAGCCGATCGATCGTCGGCGTCAGCCCTGCGGTGCTCCCGTACGCGCCAAGCCGATCCCGACGCAGCGTGTCGATCGTCACGAGCAGCACGTTCGCGCCGCGAAACTGCGCGGATGCGAGCGTCGGCGCGGGTGGCTGATGCCCGCACGCGGCCGCGGCGATGGCCACGATGGCGGCAAACATGGACGCGACGACGGAACCGCTCGAGCCCGTTTCGCCCATCCAGCCCGTCCCGCCTTTCCTGCCGGTCCGCCCCATGACCGTCATTCACTGGTCCGGCATGGCGGGCAGCCGCCGTTTGTGCTCGCTCGCGCGCATCAGACGCTCGATCTTCATGGCGAGCGCGGGGGACACCGCCTGCGGACCGTCGTTCAGATACCGTTCGAGCTCGATGTACGTGAAGCCCATTTCCTGTTCGTCGTTCTGTCCGGTCCAGAGCCCGGCGCCTGCCGGCCGCTCGGCGATCGCCGGCGGAACGCCCAGCTCGCGCGCCAGTGCGCGCACGTCGCTCTTCAGCAGCCGCCCGAGAGGCAGCACGTCGGCGGCGCCGTCGCCGTACTTGGTGAAGTAGCCGACCGCCAGCTCCGCGCGATTTCCCGTGCCTGCGACGAGATAACCAAGACTGTTCGCCGCAAAGTACAGCGACGTCATGCGCAACCGTGATTTGACGTTGGCAGACGGCAGGTGGGCGTGCGGCGGATCGGCGGCGGGCGCCTGCGCCACGTGTCCGGGAATCGATCGCACGGCACGCTGCAGCGGCGCGATCAACGCGTCGTATGTACCGGACAGAACGATGCGCTGCGTCGGCGCCGAAAAATGCGCGGCGACCATCGCGGCATCCTCCTCGTCGCGCGGATCGCTGTGGCACGGCAGCATCAGGCCGAGCGTCGCATGCGGCGCGGCGAGCTGCGCCAGCCGCAGGACCACCGCCGAATCGACGCCGCCGCTCAAACCGACGACGAAGCCGCGCGCGCCGGCCGAGACGAGCTGCCGGCGCATCCAGCTTGCGAGAACCTCAGGTCGGGACATGCACGCGAATTCTATCCCGCAACCGCACGGCGTCCCGCGGCGCATGCCCACCCGCGTCGTTGTTGAAGTACGCGTACACCGGCACGCCCGCCAGCGCACGCTCCGCCAGCCACTCGGCCCAGCCATCCAATGTCCGATCGGCGTAGCTGCCGCTGTACTTTTGGACGCCGTGAAACCGCACGTAGACGAATGGCCCGACAGCGCGCATGCCTGACGCGGAGCCCTGCATGTCGTGCAGGCACAGCGCCACGCCGTAGCGCTCGAGCAGCGCGAACACCGCGTCGGCGTACCAGCTGGGCTCGCGAAACTCGATCGCCTGACGGTGACCGCGCGGCACCCGCCGCAGAAATTCCTGGAGACGATCGAGATTGAGCGGCCAGCGAGGCGGCAGCTGATACAGCACAGGACCGAGCGTCCGCTGCAGGGATCGCGCCCGTGTGAAGAAGCGGTGCAGCGGCTCCTCTGGCTCCTTCAGCTTCTTCATATGCGTGAGGAAGCGACTCGCCTTCACCGCGTAGACGAATCCGCGTGGGGCGTGGCGCCTCCACGCGGCGAACGTGCCGCTTTCGGGCAGACGGTAGAAGGTGTTGTTGATCTCGACCGTATCGAAGTGGCGCGCGTAATGTGCGAACCATTCGCGCTGCGGGACATCCGCGGGGTAGAAGTTGCCGCGCCAGTGCGCGTATTGCCATCCGGAACAGCCGACGCGAACAGATGAGGTGTCAACTTCGCGGCGAGTCGTGTAAGATGGCACTACATTTCCGCCCCCCAAGCGGGAATTCCCTTCAATCACCTAAGCAATTCCGTGTCCGGCCGTGCCCTCGGCGGATGCCCAGACGGAGCGTTACGTGTTTGGTCAGTGGTCCCGCCGTCGAGTGCTGCTCGTCTCGAGCGTTGTCATCGTTCTCTTGCTGTCGATCGTCGGCTACGCCCTCGTGCGAGCCCGCGGCGCGGCCACGGTGGCCCAGGTGCCGTTCTCGGATTTGCTGCGCGACGTCGACCGCGGCGTCGTCGCCGACGTCGTCGTGAACGGTGACGCACTGGATTTCACGCGCACGGATCACACGGCTGCGCGCACGATCGCTCCGCCGAATTACGTCACCGCGAACGCCGCGTTCATCGCCGATCTCGCGAGAAAGCACGTGCGGATTGACGTGCAGTCGGCGCCCGACCAGAGCGCCTACAGCTGGACCGCGCTCTTTGTGGCGACCGGCTTCATCGTCATGCTCGGTCTGACGTTGTATCGCGTGACGAGCGGCCGGATCCCGGCGCTCGAGAGCAAGACGCGGGAAGCCGATCGGGAGACCTCGCCGATCACGTTTGCGGACGTCGCCGGCGTCGACGAGGCCAAAGAGGAAGTGAAGGAGATCGTCGACTTTCTCCGCGAGCCCGAGCGATTTGCGGCGATCGGCGGACGCATTCCGAAGGGGGTGCTGCTGGTCGGACCTCCAGGGACCGGCAAAACGCTGCTCGCGCGCTCGATCGCCGGCGAGGCGCAGGCACCGTTTCTCTTCGCCAGCGGATCCGATTTCGTCGAGATGTACGCCGGCGTCGGCGCGTCGCGAATCCGGAAATTGTTCAAGGACGCGCGGCGCAACAGCTCCTGCATTCTCTTCATCGACGAGCTCGACGCCGTGGGCCGCAGCCGCGGCGGCAACTCGTTGAGCCACGAAGAGCGCGAGCAGACGCTCAATCAGCTGCTGGTCGAAATGGACGGCTTCGCGCCGAATCAGGGCATCGTCGTGATTGCCGCGACCAACCGGCCCGATATTCTCGATCCCGCGCTGCTCCGGCCGGGGCGATTCGATCGGCAGGTGACGGTCGGCGCGCCCGACGTCAAAGGGCGCGAGCAGATTCTCAAGATCCACGCGCGGAAAGTCGCGCTCGACGGCGAAGTGGATCTGCGCCAGATTGCGCGGGGCACCCCGGGTTTTTCGGGTGCGGAGCTCGCCAACCTCGTGAACGAAGCGGCGCTGCTCGCGGTGCGGGGCGGACGTCAGATCGTCACGGCTCACGACTTCGATCAGGCGCGCGACAAGGTCCTGATGGGGGCCGAACGCAAGTCGCTGACGATGACCGATCACGAGCGGGTGACGTGCGCGTACCACGAGTCGGGTCACGCGGTCGTGGCGGCGCTGCTGCCGGCCGCCGATCCGCTGCACAAGGTGACCATCATCCCGCGCGGCCGTGCGCTGGGCGTGACGATGCAGCTGCCGGAGGGCGATCGGCACACGCACACGCGTGAATTTCTCGAGGCGCAGATCGCGATCCTGATGGGCGGCCGCATCGCCGAGGAAATCTTCCTGCGCCAGATGACCAGCGGCGCGGGCAACGATATCGAGCGTGCCACCGACATCGCGCGGCGCATGGTGTGCGAGTTCGGCATGTCGCCGGCCCTCGGCCCGCTCGCGTACCGGACGCCCGGCAATCCGTGGGAGACCGACAAAGGCGCGGGCATCAGCGAGTCGACGGCGCAGCGGGTGGACGAGGAAGTCCGCGAGCTCGTGATGCGCGGCTACGAGACGGCGCGGCAGATCATCGCGAAGAACCGGACGGCCGTACGCGCGATGGCCGAGGAGCTGCTCCTGGTCGAATCGCTCGACGCCGGCGGAATCAAGGCCATCATGGCGGCCGCCCAAGGCAGCCAAACCAATAACTGAATCGATGAATTTGAGGATGTGAGTCTCAGTTCCCGTCATTCTGTCGAGCTATAATTCCGCGGGTATGGCTAATATTCGCGTCCTGCCCTTCGGCCTCGGTCCCATCGGCGCCGCCATCGTCAAGCAGCTGGCCAGCAGGCCGGGATTCAAGATCGTCGGCGCGATCGACATCGATCCCGCGAAAGTCGGGCGCGATCTCGGCGACGTGGTGGGATTGCCGAAGCGCCTCGGCGTCAAAGTGTCGGACACGGCGGCGAAGACGCTGAAGACCGCGAAGCCCGACGTCGTCGTGCTCTGCACGAGCTCGTCGATCAAGAAGGTGATGCCGCAGATCGAAACGATACTGAAGGCGAAGACCGCCATCGTGTCGACCACCGAGGAGCTGTCGTATCCCGGCTACACGCACATCCGGCAGGCGCGCCAGATTCATGCGTGGGCCAAGAAAGCCAAGGTCGCGGTGCTCGGCACCGGCGTGAATCCCGGCTTCGCGATGGACGCGCTGCCGATCGCGCTGACGGCTGTCTGTGAGCGTGTGGATCGCATCGCGGTTGCGCGGGTGCAGGACGCGCGCATTCGGAGGCTCCCGTTCCAGCAGAAGATTGGCGCGGGCCTGACCACCGAGCAGTTCCAGAAGAAGGTGGACGACGGCAGCGTGCGGCACGTGGGGCTGACCGAATCGATTGCGATGATCGCGGACGCGATGGGATGGACGCTCGATCGCATCACCGACGACATCCAGCCGAAGCTCGCGTCGGTGACGATTTCGAGCGAGTTCCTCGCCGTGGATCCCGGCTACGTGTGCGGCATCATCCAGGACGGCGTCGGCTACCGCAAGAACGACGCGGTCATCCGGCTGCACATGGAAGCGTATCTTGGGGCCCCTGAATCGTACGACGCCGTCGAGATTGAAGGCTCGCCGCGCATCTCCTCGAAGATCGCCGGCGGGATTCACGGCGACGTGGCGACCGCGTCGATCGTGGTCAACTCGATCCCGCACGTGCTGACCGCAACGCCCGGGCTCCATACGATGCGCGACCTCGCGCTGCCGTCGTTCTTCCCGGGACGCTGACGCGGCGCTACCTCGTTGTTCGGGCCGATCGCCGGGATCCGTACCGAGTAGACGGGGCACGTCTCAAGGCAATTGGTCCGCTCGAGCGTGATCACCGCGTGCGTCTCGTCCTGCGCCGCGACCCGCACGGCGATCAGCAGACTGGCGAACAGAAGAACCCCGCAGCGCATCACAGCGCAATCGTAGACGCCGCACCCGCGAGCCTCGAACCTTCGAACCCGGCGAACCCTACGAACCGTCGAACCCTACGAACCTTCGAACCCTTAACCATCCGCGGCCCGCGTCCGTCCAACGCAGGGTGGATAATCACGCTGTTCGGCGCTCCGGCATCCGCGGGAGGCTCATCCGATGAACACCATTGCGTCTCTGGACGCCGCGTGGCGCGATCTCCGGTACGGCGCGCGGCTGCTGCGCCGCAGTCCAGGTTTCGCGGTCGTCGCGATCCTCTCGCTCGCGCTCGGGGTCGGCGCGAACACCGCAATCTTCCAGCTACTCGACGCCGTCCGCATCCGCACGCTGCCCGTGGCCAACCCACAAGAGCTCATGGAGGTGCGCATCGCGAACACCGCGGGCGGCGGGCGCACCGGGCAGTTCTCTGGGCGGCGCCCCTCGCTGACCAGCCCGTTGTGGGAGCAGCTCCGCGATCGCCAGCAGGCATTCTCCGGCGTGTTCGCCTGGAGCGGCACGCAATTCAACCTGACATCGGGCGGCGAGGCGCGCTACGCGAATGGACTCTGGGTGAGCGGCGGATTTTTCGACACCCTCCGCGTGTCTGCCGCGTTGGGCCGCGTGTTGACCGATGACGACGATCGGCGGGGCTGCTCCGCGCCAGGAGCCGTGATCGGCTACGGGTTCTGGCAGCGGGAATTCGCAGGCGATCCGTCGGCGATCGGACGAAGCCTCACGCTCGACGGGCACGCCTACGATATTGTCGGCGTCACCCCAGCCAATTTCTTCGGCGTCGAAGTCGGACGGACCTTCGACGTCGCCGTGCCGTTGTGCGCGGAGCCGCTCTCCCGCGGAGAGCGGACGGCGCTCGACAAACCGGACGTCTGGTTCCTCGCCGTGATCGGCCGGCTGAAGCCCGGATGGACGGAGGCGCGTGCCAGCGCGCAGCTCGCGTCGATCTCGGCGCCCATTTTTCAAGCGACGCTGCCGCCGCACTATCGCGAGCAGGACGCGACGCACTACCGGCAGTTTCGATTCGGCGCCTTTCCGGCGGGCACGGGCATCTCGGTGCTCCGTCGTCAGTACGAATCGCCCCTATGGATGTTGCTCGCGATCACCGGTCTCGTGCTGATCATCGCCTGCGCGAACCTGGCCAACCTGATGCTCGCGCGTGCGACGACGCGTGAACGCGAGGTGGCGATTCGGCTGGCGATCGGCGCGTCGCGCTGGCGGCTGGTTCGGCAGCTGCTGGCCGAGAGTCTGCTGATCGCGTTCACCGGCGCGGCGGCCGGCGCCGCACTCGCGCGATGGCTCAGCCGCTTTCTCGTCGACTTTCTGGCGACGGAGAGAAACCAGCCCTTCGTCGATCTATCACTGGATTGGCGCGTCTTCGCGTTCACGCTCGCGCTCGCCGTCGCGACGTGCATCGTGTTCGGCCTTGTGCCAGCCGTCCGCGCCACCGCGACGTCTCCGGGAGCGGCGATGAAGGCCGGAAGCCGCGGTATGAGCGACGGTCGAGAGCGGTTCGGCCTCCGGCGCGCGCTCGTGGTGCTTCAGGTCGCCCTTTCGCTCGTCCTCGTCGTAGGCGCGCTGCTCTTCGTGCGGAGCCTCCGCAATCTGATGACGCTCGACGCTGGATTCCGGCAGGACAATCTGTTGATCGTCTCGCTCGATCTCCGCCGCGCGGGCATTGCGGAGGAGCGTCGGACCGCTGTCTATCGCGAGATCGCCGATCGGCTCCAGGCGCTTCCAGGCGTGTCCGGCGCCTCGCAGGCGTCCATCGTGCCAATCAGCGGCAGCGGCTGGAATAACAACATCGTGATCGGCGGGAAGAAGTACACCGACAACGTGAATTTCAATCGCGTCAGCCCCGGCTTCTTCCAGACGATGGGGACGGCGATGCTGACCGGCCGCGATTTCAACGAGCACGACGCAGGCGCGGCGCATCAGGTGGCGATCGTCAACCAGTCCTTCATCGACAAGTTTTTTGGCGGGCGCAATCCGATCGGCGAGCTCTTTCAAATCGACGAGGGTCCGGGCGTCCCTCGACCGCCGTTCGAGATCGTGGGCGTCGTGAAGAACACCAAATACACCGATCTGCGCGAGCCGTTCGGGCCCATCGTGTTCTTTGCTGCGGCGCAGGACGACAAACCGGATCCGTTCCTCCAGGTTGTCGTCCACGCCAGTGCGTCGACGGCGACGGTCGCGTCGGAAGTGAAGGCGGCTGTGGCCGAGACGAACCCGTCCATCGTCCTCGAGTTTCAGACGATGGAGACGCAAGTGCGCGATTCTCTGATGCGGGAGCGGCTGATGGCGACGCTGTCGGGCCTCTTCGGCGCACTTGCCGCGGTGATCGCGATGATCGGTCTCTACGGCGTGATGTCTTACATGGTGGCGCGCCGGAGCAATGAGATTGGCATTCGCATGGCGCTGGGCGCGGGGCGGGCTGACGTGGTGCGCATGGTGATGCGCGAGGCGACGCTGCTCCTGGGCGCGGGCCTGATCGTGGGCGCCGTGCTCGCCATTGCGGCCGCACGCATGGCGACGTCGCTGTTGTTCGGACTGCGACCGTGGGATCCGTCCACGCTGGCGGCGTCCGCTGTCGTCCTCGCGGCGATCGCCGCGCTCGCCAGCTATCTGCCGGCTGCTCGCGCGTCGCGCCTGGAGCCGACGATCGCGCTGCGCGAAGAGTAAATCGTTCTTGGTTAGCGCCCTTTTGCAATACGTGTAGCCGCGCGGCTGACGTAGCGCGAAGGCTTTAGCCGAACGTTTCGTCGGCGAGGCGGCGCTCGGCTGAAGCGGTCGCGCTACATGACGTGAAAAACAGCGCCGCGCGATGGGTGCGATAATCCCCGATAACGATGCAGATCCTCGCAAAGTGTCCGCAGTGCGACGCCAGCTTGCCCGTGTCGGCCGCCGATGCGCCGTCGGCGATCAAGTGCGGCGGATGCGGACGCGAACTGCCGCTCGCCTTCAGCGACGCGCTGCGAGCCGACCAGTCGGTCGACCGCGGTCCCGTTTGCGTGGGCACCGATTTTTATCGCCGCAAGGATTTCGATCCGAAGGTCGGCCTCGCCTTCGTCGTGCTCGGCGCCTTGATCAGCGCCGTGTTCTACTGGTTTGGCCGCGACTTCATCGCGTACGGCATCCTCGGCGGCGCGGCGCTCATCGATCTGCTCGTCTACCGCCGCCTGAAGGACATCACCGTGTGCTACCGCTGCCACACGGAATTTCGCGGCGCTTACCCAGGAACTGCGCCGGGCTTCGACCTGCACACGGCCGACATCCTCGAGATGGAGTACGAACGGCGGATCGGGAAGCGATAGGTACATTTGGCCATCTAAATTAGAAGAGCGTGACCGTGACCGTGGCGCCCTCTTCGACGATGCTGGTGTCGGCCGGAATTTCGATGTAGCCGTCGGCGCGCGACAGACTGGTGATGTCGCCGGATCCTTTGAACGCGGGCATCGCCAACCCGTCGACCACGCGGACGGTGTAGAACTGATGTCGTCCGGCCTGCGACGCGATCCGGCGGCCGAGCGGCACGCGCAGCGTGCGCGGCTGATCCGGCGGGAGGCGGGCGGTGGCGCGCAGGAACGGAATCAGCAGAACGTACGCGTTCGAGAGGCACGACGTGGGATTGCCGGGCATGCCGAAAAACGGCACGCCCCCGATCGAAGCGAACGCGGTCGGCTTGCCGGGCTTCACCGCGATGCCGTGAAAGATCATCTCGCCGCGCGCGGCGACGGCGTCGACGATCAGGTCGCGATCGCCCACCGAACTGCCCCCTGAAAAGACGATGATGTCCGCGTCCGCGCAGGCATCGAGCGATCGCGTGAGCGCGTCGAGCGTATCGTGCGCCGGCGCGCGCGGCTCCGCGGTCCCGCCGTGCAGGGCCACGATCGCGCTGAGCGTGTAGCGGTTCACGTCGAAGATGCGGCCCGGCGCCAGTTCGCCGCCGGGCTCGACCACTTCGTTGCCCGTGGAGAGAATCGCCACGCGCGGCTTCGCGAAGGCCTCCACCTCCGCGCGGCCGATGGCGGCGAGCGCGCCGATGCGGCTCGGCGTCAGCACCTCGCCGGTTCGAACGGCGACGTCGCCGTTGGCGATGTCGGCGCCCCGTTTGCCGATGTTCTGCCCCTCGCGCGCCGGCACGAAAATGTCCACGGCATCGTCAGCCGCGGCGGCCGTCTCTTCGACCATGACGACCGCGTCGGCGCCGTGGGGGAGCGGCGCGCCGGTCGCGATCTCCGCGCACGTGCCGGGCGCGATCGCCACTTGCGGCATCAGGCCTGTGTAGAGGCGCTCGACGACTCGAAGCCTGCGTGGATCGGATCGGCTTGCGCTTGCCGTGTCGGCCGCGATCACCGCATACCCGTCCATCGCCGATCGAGAGAAGGGCGGCACGTCGAGCGTCGACGCGAGGTCGGCCGACACGACCCGTCCCAGCGCGGCGGCAAGTCCCACGCGCTCGGTCCGCGCGATCGGCTGTACGTGCGCCGCCAGCCGCGCGCGCGCTTCTTCGAGAGACATCGTCGATGTGAAAGGACGCATGCCAATCGTCAGCGCGACGCCTGCTGCACGAGATGACCCAGCTCCGGCAGGATCAGACGCTCCATTGCCAGTCGCACGGCGGACTCCGATCCGGGCAGCGACACGACGATCCGGCCGGAGACGACGCCGGCGCATGCGCGGCTGAGCATCGCGGCGGAGCCGATCTGCTCGTAACTGATCATCCGAAACAGCTCGCCGAACCCGTCAAGCTTCTTGTGGAGCATGCCCGCGACCGCTTCGTACGTGCTGTCGCGCGACGTGATGCCGGTCCCCCCCGTCGTGATGATCGCCTGCACGAGCGGATGGGCGAACTGGCGTTCGATGGCGCTTCTGACGAGATCGGGATCGTCTTTCACGATCAACCGTCCCTCGATGCGATGGCCGGCGCCCTCGAGCAATTCCGCAATCGCGCGGCCGCTCGTGTCCGTGGCCTCGGTCCGCGTGTCGCTGATCGTCATGACGTAGCACCCAATCGACCGCGGCGCCGCCGCCTTGTGCTCGATATCGCTGCTGGGGACCATCGAGCGATTGTAATAGGATTCGTCCATGCGGCAGCCGCTTGTGCGTTCGGCCGTGAGTCTGTTGGCAGCCCTGCTGGTGGCGGCTTCGATTCACGCAAGCCCGTCGGATCCGTTTCCACTCGATCCGGCGGCGACGCGATGGGTCGAGCAGACGTTGAAGCGGTTGACGCTCGACGAGAAGATCGG
>Ga0207657_10005935_pt1 | contig 12710 bp, 7 predicted proteins | sample KBSC33metaG_FD_184316 | JGI IMG/M metagenome (GOLD analysis project Ga0207657, IMG submission 184316) | Corn rhizosphere microbial communities from Kellogg Biological Station, Michigan, USA - KBS C3-3 metaG (SPAdes) (version 2) | ecosystem: Host-associated > Plants > Roots > Rhizosphere > Soil ...
TGAAACAGGCCGGACACGCGCAAATACAGGAGAAAGTTCGCCACCAGGTATTGCAGGAGCTGCGCAGGCTCGGTGACTTCCGCCGGCGCAAGCGTCAGGTGATAGTAGACATACCGGTACAGGATCAGGTGAACGACGCCGCGCAGCATCCAGTCGACCCCGACCTGGTAGGTGCGGTACGCGTCGTCGTCGTAATAGTTGCGACGGAATGCCTTGTAATCGACGACCGGGAACAGCGGGAAGCACGCATTGGGCAGCATGAAAAAATAAGCCAGCGTGCGAACCGGCGAGACCGGCGCCTTGTCGTGCCGAAGGTCGTAGAAATAGACGATGAGGCGGAACATGAACATCGAGCCCAGAATCGGCCAGATGGCGTCGAGGACCGGCGCGTTTACCCACTTCGATCGCAATGCCGCCAGCGAGGCGCCGGCACACAGGAGCAGCAGCCCGCGAAGGCGAAACGAAATGGGCAGATGGCAGATGCCGATCAGGCCGAGGCCGATGCCGACGATCCAGAGGCCGTTGACGATGTCGAGCACCAGGACGATACCGGCCAGCGACAGCGCGAGAAAGAACGCCAGGCGATATCGCATCGGCAGCAGGGCGTGCACGGCAAAGCCGCAGAAAGCCAAGAGCGCCAAGCGCAGGAATGCCGCGCTCTCTATCTGAAATTGACGCAGCAACAGAGTGAGAAGCCCCAGCTGAACGAGTATCAGGACGTACTCCCTGATACCGATCCCCCCTTGGGCGACATCCTTGCGAGCGGCCGCGTCGCTCGCCTTGCCAAAGACCATCGCAGTCATATCCGGGCGCCTTTTTGAGCTATTGCTTCGTTGACTGCGGAATAGGCGCGGTCCCGAGTGTGGCGTGCCAGGGCGAAGACACTACTCGACGCCGCGCTGGCTGACAAGGCGGGCACGAGAAGCCGCGGCCCGGCCTTGCCGGTTTACGCCACGGCGAGGCCGGATCGATGCCGCTGCCGCCAATGGATGGCGCGCAAAGAGGCCGATTGTATAAATTGCAAAAGCGCGCGTCGCCCGCGGGACGCAAGCCAAGCCGATGGAGCGCACACGCGACGACGCTCGCTGGTCGCCTGCGGGGTTCCATTGCGCCGCCCCGGAACCCGAACACGTTTGGCAGATGCCGGCGCCCGTTCGTCGTCTCGATAAGGCGAACCGTCGGCTGCGACGTATGCTCGAACGACATCTTTCTCCAGGCGTGATGCGAGGGATCGCAACCTTGGTGACTACAGATGCCGTGCTGATGACCGTTTGCGTCCTTGCTCGCGCGATTCACCACGCGACGGCAGCGCGAAGGTTTGTCCGCGGCGAAAGCAAATGTCGCCGGTCCTGGATCGTGAAGCTGTCGTTGACAGCACGCTTGTCGTTGACAGCACGCGCGATACAAGAATTTTCACGATCGGCGTGGACCTTTCTACATTGGCTTGGTACATTCGCCAAGGTGCGCTAAAACGCGCGCACGCTTCGACCCGCCGCAGTCGTGAATATTGCGCAAAGCGCGCGCCGAGTCTTCCGGGGACATGCTGCCTAGACCATCCGATGCTTATGAAATCTCCGAGGTTTTGCGCAAGCCTGTCGTCGGCCCGATGCGCGCCGCGCCGGAAGCGGACTGTTACATCGTTGCAACACATGTTCGGTATGAGAATTGCTTCGTCCGTCTGATCGGCGGGGCGCTTGCAAGTTGAGGAAACGGAGGCGGGCATAGCGTAGCGAACCACCTGAGGAAATCTAGGCAGTTGCCGAACAGAAGTGTCCGGGCGCAAGCGATGGACGGACCAACGGCCTCCCTGCGGGGACACCGTCATTCGATACAAGAGGATTCGGTTTGATCAGTTTTCTTCGTCAGAACGTAGCTGCCGCAACCTTGTTGCTGCTGGCTGCCGAACTTTCCTGGCTGGTGATCGCCGCCATCGGCGCGATCATTTTTCTGCAGCGGCTTCCACTACCCGAGCCGCTGCACGCCGCTCCCGCCTTCGTCTATGCGTTTCTCATCGTCCTGTTCAATATCGGCTTCGGCGTCTATCGCCGCAAGGAAAAGCTTGCCCGCAGCTCGTATTTCACGCGTGTGTGCATCGCCTCCGCGTTCGGAACGCTGCTTGCCTATTTGATCGCCGATTGGCTACCGGGCGGCGAGATGTTCCGTCAGAACGTCGGCGCCGCCGCACTTCTGGCCATCGTCGGACAGATGACGCTGCGCCATACGGTGATGCTGCCGCTGGTCGATACGCTGCTGCCGCACCGCCTGCTTGTCCTCGGGACCGGGGCGCAGGCAAAGCAAGTCGAGGCTTCGCTCGCAGAGGGTAACGCCGGCGTGAAGCTGGTGGGCTTCTTCGCCCTCGATGGCAACGAGGAGGTCGAGGTCGCTCCGAAGCGGATCATCGGCCGGCGCGAAACACTGGAGCACGCGGTCAAGCATCACGGCGTCGACGAGATCGTGGTGGCGGTGCGGCAGCAGCGCGGCGGCGTCCTGCCGCTGCGCGATCTGCTCGCGTGCCGGCTCAACGGCGTCAAGGTGACCGACCTGGCCGGCTTTTTCGAGCGGGTCCACGGCCATGTCCCGCTCGACATGAGCCGCGCCAGCTGGTTCATCTATGGCGACGGCTACCGGCAGAACTGGCTGCGCCGCTTCGTCAAGCGCTCGTTCGATCTCGTGGTGGTGGGGATACTGGTCATTGCCGCGTTGCCGGTGATCATGTTCACCGCGCTGCTTATCGCTCTGGAAAGCCCGGGCACCGTCATCTATCGGCAGAAGCGCGTCGGTCGCGGCGGCAAGGTCTTCACGCTGCTCAAGTTCCGCAGCATGACGATGGACGCGGAGAAGGACGGTAAAGCCGCGTGGGCGGCCGTGAACGATGCGAGGATCACCCGGATCGGCCGGTTCATACGGCGGACGCGGATCGACGAGCTGCCGCAGCTGATCAACGTGCTTCGCGGTGAAATGAGCCTGGTCGGTCCGCGGCCGGAACGGCCGGAATTCGTCACGATGCTCTCCGAGCAGATTCCATTCTATGCGGTGCGCCACAGCGTCAAGCCGGGCATCACCGGCTGGGCGCAGGTCAGACATTGCTACGTCGCCACCGTCGACGACACGGTAAAGAAACTCGAGTACGACATCTACTACGTCAAGAACAACTCACTGCTGCTGGATCTGTTGATCCTGCTCGAAACGGTGCGCGTCGTTCTGCTGGGCGAAGGCGCGCGCTAGCGCCGGGCTTTCGCCGGACGCTTGGCCCCCAACGCGTGACTGCCGCCGCCCGGGGCCGTCGCCCCGCCCTGAAGCCGTCGGACCGCCGGGCGCCTGCCGCCCGGCGATAAGCGATCCGGGCCGTCGGCGGCCCGGCAGCGGGATATTCTTCCCCCCGAACCCGGGTTAGAGTTAGCTCCTTATCGACCGCCGGCGCACGTCGTGACAGCAAACATCATCGCCACTGTAGCCGCGTGGAGCTATGGCTTGGCACTCGCCGGCTACCTGGGCTTCGCGCTGCTGATGGTGCTGCGCTGGCGGTCCAGCATCCGCGCCGCTTTGTTGCTCACGGCGACCCTCGTGACGGCGATCTGGGCCGCGATGGGGCTGGCGGTCGCGTTGTCGGACCGTGCCGTCATGTGGCTGGTGTTCGGCATTATCGACGTCCTGCGCTACGGTGTCTGGTTCGCATTCGTGGGCAACCTGATTTCACGATCTCCAAGGGAAAAGTCCGCCGGGGCGTTTCCGCGCTGGGTCGCGGTCGTGGTCGTCGGGGCAATGCTGGGAAGTCTGGCGCTGCTCGACGGACTTCCGCTGTCGCGCTCGCTCGGGGTGCAAGGACAGAGGATGGCGTTCGGCCTGCATCTGGGGCTCGCGGTTTTCGGGCTGATGCAGGTCGAACAGCTGTTCCGTGGGGCGCATTCTCAAGCGCGATGGGCGATCAAGCCCCTGTGCATTGCGCTGGCGGGCATTTTCGGCTTCGAGCTTTTTCTCTACGCCGACGCCATGCTGTTCGGTGCGCTCGATCTCGAAATCTGGACGGCGCGCGGCGTGATCAATGCGCTGGTCGTGCCGCTGATCGCGATCGCAATGGCGCGCAATCCGCGCTGGGCGGTCGAAATGCACGTCTCGCGCGACATGGTGCTGCAGTCGACGGCATTGCTCGTTTCGGCGGCGTTCCTGCTCGCGGTCGCCGCAGCCGGGTACGTCGTCCGTTATCTCGGCGGCGAATGGGGCCGGACGCTGCAGATAGAACTGCTGTTCGCCGCGCTGGTCGGCGGGGCGCTGGTAGTGTCCTCGGGGCGGTTTCGTTCGCGGCTGAAGGTCTTCGTCAGCAAGCACTTTTATTCGTATCGCTACGACTACCGCCAGGCGTGGCTGCGGTTCACCAGCACGCTGTCGACCGACAGTGCGGGGCAGGGTTTGCCTGAGCGCGTAACGATGGCGCTGGCCGACCTCGTCGAAAGTCCGGCGGGGATGCTTTGGCTCGATGACGGCAGCGGCGGCCTGCGGCTCTCGGCGCGCTGGAACGCGCCTGCTCTGTCGGCGGTCGAAGCGGCGGACGGATCGCTCGCGGCCTTTCTGGCACGTACCGACTGGGTCGTCAGCGTGGACGAAGCGCTGCACGATCCCGGCAAATATCCCGGCTTGCAATTGCCCGCCTGGCTGAGCTCGATCCGCGATGCATGGCTGATCGTCCCCTTGCCATCTCCCGCCGGTCTGCTCGGCTTTGTCGTGCTGATGACGCCCCGGGCCAAGATCGACGTCGATTGGGAAGTTCGCGATCTGCTCAAGACGGCGAGCCGGCAGGCGGCGAGCTACCTCGGTCAGCTCCGCGCGACCGAGGCGCTGCTCGAGGCGCGCAAATTCGAAGCCTTCAACCGGATGTCTGCCTTTGTAGTGCACGATCTGAAGAACCTCGTCGCGCAGCTTTCGCTGATGCTGCGCAATGCCGAGCGACATAGCGAGAACCCGGATTTTCAGCGCGACATGCTGACGACGGTCGAGAACGTCGTCGAGCGTATGAACAAACTGATGCTACAGTTGCGTACCGGGGCAACGCCGGTGGAAAATGCACGTCCAGTCGATCTGGAAGCCGTCGTGCGGCGCGTTTGTGCCGCCAAGGCGACGCTCGATCCGCCGATCGAGCTGGAACTATCCACCGGTGTCACCGCCGCGGGGCACGAGGATCGTCTCGAGCACGTGATCGGCCACCTGGTGCAAAACGCGATCGACGCGACGAGCAATGGCGGCAGCGTCACCGTCAAGTTGCACGACGACGGTGCTTTTGCGCTGATCGATGTCAAGGACACGGGAACAGGCATGAGTTCGGAGTTCATCCGCGAGCGGTTGTTCAGGCCATTCGAGACGACCAAGCCCGCAGGCATGGGCATCGGAGTCTACGAAAGCTCGCAGTACGTTGCAGGCCTCGGCGGCCGGATACTGGTCGACAGCGAGCCCGGACAGGGCACACGCGTGCGCGTGCTGTTGCCGCGCGGCGAGGCCAGGGCGCCGGCGGCCGGGAGAGCTGCATGACCGACACGCGCCGGCCGCTGCTGATCGTCGAGGACGATCCGGAGTTGCAAAAACAGATGCGCTGGGCATTCGACCGGTACGAAACGGTCGTCGCCAGCGACAGGGAGTCGGCGATCGCCCAGATGCGCCGCTGCGAGCCGGCCGTCGTCACGATGGACCTCGGGCTGCCGCCGCACCCGGACGATCCGAGCGAAGGCCTGCTGCTGCTCGAGGAAATCAACGCGTTCGCGCCCGACACCAAGGTCATCGTGCTCACCGGGCAGAACGACCGCGTCAACGCGCTGAAGACGATCGCACTGGGCGCGCACGATTTCTGCACCAAGCCATTCGAACCCGAGATTCTGGCATGGACGATAGACCGGGCATTCCGCGTGCACGAGCTGCAGAAAGAGAATCGACGTCTGCAGACGGCGAGTGCAGCCGGTGGCATGTCGGGTTTCATGACGCGCGACCCCGAGGCATTGCGTGTATGCCGCACGATAGAGAAGGTTGCGCCGGCGTCGGCGACCGTGCTGATCCAGGGCGAATCGGGCACAGGAAAGGAATTGCTGGCGCGCGCTCTGCATGATTTGTCACCGCGTCGCGACCAGCGGTTCGTCGCGATCAATTGCGCGGCGATACCCGAGACGCTGCTCGAAACCGAGCTCTTCGGCTACGAAAAGGGCGCATACACCGGTGCGGCCAAGCGGACGTTCGGCAAGTTCGAGCTGGCCAGCGGCGGCACGCTGTTCCTCGACGAGGTCGGCGACCTTCCGATGGCGCTGCAGGCCAAGCTGTTGCGCTTCCTGCAGGAGCGCGTAATCGAGCGCATCGGCGGCAGGGAGGAGATCGCGATCGACGTGCGCATCGTCTGTGCGACGCACCAGAGCCTGAAGGACCACATCGTCTCCGGCCGCTTCCGCGAGGATCTCTACTACCGGATCGCGGAAATCGTCGTCGAGATTCCTCCGCTTCGCGCGCGCAAGGGCGACGCGGCGCTGCTGGCGCACAGCTTCGTGCACAAGTTTGCCGCCGAGCAGCGCCGGGGTGCGATGACGCTGCTGCCCGACGCGGTTGCCGCAATCGAGGCGCACACCTGGCCAGGCAACGTGCGCGAACTGGAAAATGTGATCAAGCGGGCCGTCATCATGGCCGATGCCCTGACGATAAGCGCCGCCGACGTCGGTTTGGGCCCCGCCGATGCCGAACCTCCAATCCTCAATCTGCGCCGCGTGCGCGAAGAGGCCGAGAAGGATGCGGTGCTGCGTGTCCTCGGGCGGGTCAACGGCAATTACAGCAAGGCGGCCGAGCTGCTCGGCGTCAGCCGTCCCACACTCTACGATCTGATGCATCGCTGCGGCCTCAAGTAGACGGCGCACCGATGATCGATTCCGCGAAAGAAGCGACGACCATGAAGCTCCGGCACCCCTGTACGATCCTGATGCTGCTCGCAGCGTTCGCGCTCGCCGGTTGCGGCAAGGATGATCCGAACGCCCTGCTCGCATCGGCCAAGTCCTACCTGGCGAAGAACGAATACGAGTCCGGCATCATCCAGCTGAAGAGCGCGCTGCAGATAGCTCCCGACAACGCCGAAGCACGAATGCTTTATGGCAGGGCGCTGCTCAGTACCGGGCGCCCGGGGGCGGCGGAGACCGAGATTCGCAAGGCGATCGAACTGAAATATTCGCCCGATGAGGCGTATCCGCTGCTCGCGCGCGCGATGGTCGACCAGGGTGCTTACGCCAAGGTGGTGGCGGAGTTCGCCGACCGCAAGCTCGGTGACCCGAAAGCGCAGGCGGGACTGCAGACCCAGGTAGCCATGGCGTACCTCTCGCTCGGCGAAGGGGCGAAGGCCAACGAAACGATCGCCGCGGCGCTGGCCGCGATGCCCGGCGATCCGCGCGCGCTGACCGTTCAGGCGCGCGTCGCCGCTCTCGGCAATGATCTGCCGCAGGCGCTCAAGCTGATCGACGCTGCGTTGTCTGCGGCGCCGAATAATCCGGAGGCGCTGGTCGTCAAGGCGGGATTCGAGAACGCGCAGGGCCGGCGCGACGATGCGATCAGGACGCTCGAGCGTGCGGTCGAAGTCAGCGGCGGCGCGCTGGGCGTGCGTTACGCGCTCGCCTCGCTGCTGACCGAAAGCGGACAGCTGGACAAGGCCGCGGCTCAGGTCGAGGCGATGCAAAAGATCTCGCCGCTCGAGTTTCGAACGCTCTATGCCGACGCGCTGATTTCGTATTCACGCGGCGATGCGGCGCACGCGCGCGACGCGATCCAGAAAGTGCTCGCGGTCAACCCGGACAACCTGCAAAGCCTTTACCTGTCGGGGCTGATCGACATGAAGCTGGGGTCGTATGCCTCCGCCGAGGAATCGCTGCGCAAAGTGGTCGCCCGCACGCCCGACGAGATCAATCCGCTGCGGGCGCTCGCAGCGCTGTACATGCGAACCGGCCGCACCACGCAGAGCACCGACACGCTCGACGCGGCGCTGCGTCGCGCGCCCGACAATCCGATCCTGCTGCAGGCAGCGGGTGAAGCGAACCTCGCTGCCGGTAATACTGCAAAGGCCGCGCAGTATTACGAGCGGGCGAGCGAGCTGGACAAGGGCAACATGGCGAGCAAGGTGCGCCTGGCCCAGGTCAAGTACGCGGCAGGAGAACCGGGACAGGCGTTCAAGGAGCTCGAGTCGCTGTCCGGCGCCGACCAAACGCAATATCAGGCGGATCTCGCCTTGATCGCCGCGCATTTGCGCCGCGGCGAATTCGACCAGGCGTTGTCCGCCGTCGCCGCGCTGGAGAAGAAACAGCCGAATAATCCGTTGACCTATAACGTGAAGGGCGCGGCGTACGCCGGCATGCGCGACAACAAGAACGCACGCGCTGCCTTCGAGAAGGCGCTCGAAGTGCAGCCTGGATATTTTCCTGCGGCGCGCAATCTGGCGCTGCTCGATGTACAGGAGCAGAAGGCCGAGGATGCGCGCAAGCGCTACGAGGCGATGCTGGTCAAGGACCCGAACAACGAGCAGCTGCTGCTGGGGCTGGCCGAGCTCCTGGTGATATCGGGGCACAGCCCGGACGAAGTCAAGGCCACGATCGACCGTGCGATCGCCGCGGCGCCGAAATCGATCCGGCCGCGGGTGGCGCTGATCAACTACTTCGCCAACATTCGCGACGCCAAGGGCGCGCTCGACGCGGCCCGAGCGGCGCAGGCGGCGTTTCCCGACGATACGCAGATCCTCGAAGCGGTGGGTGTCGCCCAGCGCGCCGCCGGCCTGAACGACGAGGCGCTGGCGACTTTCAAGCGCCTGGTTCAACTGCAGCCGCAGAACACGTCGGCCCTGCTGCGTCTTGCCGACGTCCAGGTCGGGCAGAAGGACTACAACGCCGCTATCGCGACCTTGCGCCAGTCGCTCGGTGCCGACCCCGAGCAGAACCGTGCCCTGGTCGCCCTGGCCAAGACATTTGTCATTGCGGGCCGTCCGGACGACGCGATCGCGGAGGCGCGTAAGCTGCAGAAGGACCGGCCGAAAAGCGCGCTCGGTTTTGCGCTCGAAGGCGAAGTGCTGGCGGCGCAGGCGAAGTGGCCGCAGGCGGCGCTCGCGTACCGGGATGCTATCGCGCGCGAGCCGATCCCGCTGCTCGCGGTGCGGCGGTACGAGGCCTTGCAGAAAGTGGGCCAGGCCGATGCCAATGGGTTCGCGACGCAATGGGCGAGAGAGCATCCGACCGACGTCACGCTGGTCGCGTTCGTCGCGCAGCAAAACCTGGCGCGGAAGGACTATCGCGCCGCGATCGCCAACTACCAGGCGGCGCTGAAGCTCGATCCCGACAATACGATGCTGTTGAACAACCTTGCCTGGGCGCTGGCCGAGACCGGCGACCCGAAGGCGCGCGAATATGCGGCAACCGCGTATCGGCAGGCGCCGTTCAACCCCAACGTCATCGATACGCTGGGCTGGGCCGAAGTGCAGATCGGCGACGCCAAGAAAGGCGTCGAGCTGCTGCAGGCGGCGTCCAATCTCGCGCCGGGCAACTCCAGCATCCGGCTGCATCTGGCCAAGGGCTTGATCAAGATCGGCGACAAGGCGGGCGCGAAAAAAGCGCTGGAGCCGCTGTCCAAGCTCGGCGAAGCCTCGCCCGCTCGCGTCGAAGCCGACAAACTGCTGAGCGGGCTTTAGCATGGCAGCAGCAGGCACCACGATCGGCGTCGTCGGGCTGGGCTATGTCGGGCTTCCGCTCGCGGTCGAGTTCGGCAAGAAGTACCCGACGGTGGGGTTCGATCTATCCGCGACCAAGGTGGCGGCGTACGGCAAAGGCATCGACCCGACCGGCGAAGTGAGTCCGGCCGAGCTGGCCGCGGCCACCGGCTTGCGCTGCACGACCGACGCGGCGGCTCTGCGTAGCGCCGACTTTGTCGTCGTCGCCGTGCCGACGCCGATCGACGATGCGCACCAGCCCGACTTCGGTCCGCTGCTCTCGGCCAGCGAAGCCGTCGGCCGGAATCTCAAGCGCGGCGCCACCGTCGTGTTCGAGTCGACCGTGTACCCCGGCGCAACCGAGGACGTTTGCGTGCCGGTGATAGCCAAGGCTTCCGGGATGGTGTGGAAGCGCGATTTTTTCGTCGGGTATTCGCCCGAGCGCATCAATCCGGGCGACAAGGAGCATACGCTGCCGCGCATCGTCAAGCTGGTCAGCGGCGACACGCCTGAGACGCTGGAACGCGTTGCCGCCGTCTATGGCAGCATCATCCCGGCCGGCATCCACCGCGCGAGCTCGATCAAGGTCGCCGAAGCGGCCAAGGTCATCGAGAACACGCAGCGGGATCTCAACATCGCGTTGATGAACGAGCTGGCGCTGATCTTCCACAAGATAGGCATCGATACGCTCGAAGTGCTCGAGGCGGCCGGAACCAAATGGAACTTTCTGGCCTTTCGGCCGGGCCTGGTCGGCGGCCATTGCATCGGCGTCGATCCCTACTATCTGACGCACATGGCCGACAAGCTCGGCTACCATCCCCAGGTCATTCTCGCCGGCCGGCGGATCAACGACGGCATGGGCAAGTTCATCGCCGAGCAGACGGTCAAGCAGCTGATCCAGTCGGGTGCGTCGGTCAAGGGTGCCGACATCAACGTCCTCGGCCTCACGTTCAAGGAAAATTGTCCGGACATACGCAACTCGCGTGTCATCGACGTCGTCCAAGAGCTGGTCTCGTACGGCGCCAACGTGCATGTGCACGATCCGGTGGCCGACCCGGCCGAGGCGCGCCGCGAGTACGGCATCGATCTGAAGTCCTGGGATGCGCTGCCGCGGGCGCGGGCCATCGTCGCCGCCGTCGCGCACCGCGATTTCAAGCGCCGCCCGACCGACGACTACGTGACCAAGCTCGACGAAGGCGGGCTGTACGTCGACGTAAAATGTCAGGCCGACGCCGCGCAGTTTCGCGCGCGGGGCGTCAACGTCTGGAGGCTTTGATCGTGGATATGCGCGGCGCCCCGGAACCCCTGCTCGCCTGCTGCGCGGCGCTCCGCGCGCACCCGAAGCGGTGGCTGGTGACCGGCAGCGCCGGCTTCATCGGCTCGCACCTCCTGGAGACGCTGCTGAGCCTGGGCCAGGACGTCGTGAGCCTGGACAATTTCGCCACCGGTCATCGCAGCAACCTCGACGAGGTCCGCCGCGCCGTCGGTGAGCTCGCGTGGCGCAAGCACAGCTTCCGGGAAGCCGATATCGTCGACGCCGATGCCTGCCGCAGCGCCTGCCAGGGGGTCGACATCGTCCTGCACCAGGCGGCGCTCGGCTCGGTGCCGCGCTCGATCGAGGATCCGCTGCGCACGCATGCGGCCAACGCCACCGGATTTCTCAACATGCTGGTCGCCGCGCGCGACGCGGGCGTCGGGCGCTTCGTCTACGCCGCTTCGAGCTCGACGTACGGCGATCATCCGGGTCTGCCCAAGGTCGAAGATGCCATCGGCCGGCCGCTGTCGCCGTATGCGGTGACCAAGTACGTGGACGAGCTCTATGCCCAGGTGTTCGCGCGCTGCTACGGCATCGCTGCGACCGGGCTGCGCTATTTCAACGTGTTCGGGCCGCGCCAGGACGCCGAGGGCGCGTATGCGGCGGTGATTCCGCGCTGGGCCGCGGCGATGCTCGCGGGAACGCCGATCGTCATTTACGGCGACGGCGAGACCACGCGTGACTTCTGCTATGTCGGCAATGTCGTGCAGGCCAACCTTCTGGCCGCAACGGCACCGGAGGCGACCGTTTCCGGACAGGTGTACAACGTCGCCGTCGGCGGCCGCATATCGTTGAACGATCTGTATTCGGCGCTGCGCGACCTGGTGGCGGAGCGGCATCCGGGACTCGCGGTCGCAGCGCCGATCCACGAGGATTTTCGCGCCGGCGACGTGCGCCACTCGCAGGCCGACATCAGCAAGGCCGTCGACGCGTTCCGTTATGCCCCGACGCATGAGTTGCGTGCCGGACTGCGCGAAGCGCTGCCCTGGTACGAGTCGCATCCGCTGGCGGCGCCGATGGCGCGCGCCGCGAGGACTCCCGGTGTTCGCGGGACCGCTTGAGCTCCGCAGCGCCGGCGCCCGGGCGTTCGGTACGCGCCGCATGCTCGTGCTGGTCGCAATGCTGCTGGCACCGGCGGCGGCTGCCGAGCCGCCCGCGCGCCCCGATGTCCTGGCGGCGCAGGCGCTCGCGTACGAGCACGGCGAGGGCGTACCCAAGGATCAGCGCAAGGCCGCCGCACTGTATTGCGAGGCGGCGCGCGGCGGCGACGTCGGCGCGATGTTCAACCTGGGCTGGATGTATGCCAATGGTCGCGGCGTGACCCGCGACGACGCGCTGGCGGCATTCTTTTTCGGACGTGCCGCGCGGGAAGGCCACGCCCAGGCGCGTGAAATGCTCAAGTTCGTCGACGGCGGCCGGCCCGTTTATCCGGAATGCATGTTGCTGCCGGCGCCCGCCGCGACGGCAGAAGCCGCCGCGACGCCGGCGGCGCTCATCGATGCCGAGGCCTATGCCGACCTGCCGCCGGACAAGCGCAGGATCGCGGAGGCGGTCGTCAAGGCAGCGCCGCAATTCGGCATCGACCCGCGTCTGGCGCTCGCGATCGTCGCGGCCGAGTCGAACTTCCGGCCGGATGCGCGCTCCGACAAGGACGCGCGCGGCCTGATGCAGCTGATCTCCGCGACGGCCGCGCGATTCAAC
>Ga0207657_10005936_pt1 | contig 12709 bp, 10 predicted proteins | sample KBSC33metaG_FD_184316 | JGI IMG/M metagenome (GOLD analysis project Ga0207657, IMG submission 184316) | Corn rhizosphere microbial communities from Kellogg Biological Station, Michigan, USA - KBS C3-3 metaG (SPAdes) (version 2) | ecosystem: Host-associated > Plants > Roots > Rhizosphere > Soil ...
GACATGCAGAAGGTGAAGGTCGGCGGCGAACCCCACGGCCTGACCGTGTGGCCGCAGCCGGGCCGTTATTCGCTGGGCCACACGGGCAACCTGCGCTGAGAAGGCGCCCGGCGTTGGCGGAGCGGCAACGGTTCGTTGCGCATCGGCCACGTATCGACGAAAACGGATAAATACAGACCTGGTTCATTTCCACGCGGCCAGGTCTGTTTCTATAATTCAATCACCTTCCGTTCTCATCGGCGCCGCCATGTTCAACAATATCACTATCAAAACGCGCCTGATCTTCGTGATCGCGCTCCTCGGTTTCGAATTGGTCGTCGGCGCCACCGTCGGCATCGTCAGCCTGGGCCAGGCCAATGGCCGCATGCAGGCGATGTACGCCAACCAACTCGTGTGCCTCGGCCAGCTGGACAAGGTCGTGCGCAGCATGAACCTGAGCCAGCTGGCCCTCGCGCGCGCGCTCACGGTCGAGCCAGCCAAGGTCCCCGCGCTGCTGGCGGATGTCGAGCGCAACAACGCCGTCATCGACGAGCAGTGGAAGATCTATTCGGCCACGGAGATCGTGGACGAAGAAAAAGAGGTCGCCGACCGCTTCCTGCAGGCGCGCGCGAAATTCGTCGCCGATGCCCAGCGTCCGCTGCTGGAGGCGCTGCGCGCCGGCGACGTGGCGCGCGCGACGGCGCTCGTGCACGGCCCGATGATCGAGCTGTTCGCGCCGGTCCGCGCATCGATCAACGCCCTGATCCAGATGCAGCTGGACGAAGCGGCGAAGGCCAGCAGCGCGTCCCGGTCGACGTACGAGATGGTGCGCCTCGTCTGCCTGTCCGGCATGGCGCTGGGCCTGGTCCTCGCCGCCATCGTGGGCGCCATGCTCGTGAAGGGCATCGTGCATCCGCTGGACGAAGCCGTGCGCATCGCCGGCGCCGTGGCGGCCGGCGACCTGACGCAGGACATCCGCGTCCGCGCCAACGACGAGACGGGCCACCTGATGCGCGCGCTGAACGACATGAACGCGGGCCTCGCGCGCCTCGTGGGCCGCGTGCGCGCGGGCACCGACACCATCGCGTCCGCGTCGGGCGAGATCGCGACCGGCAACCTCGACCTGTCGACGCGCACCGAGCAGCAGGCCGCGTCGCTCGAGCGCACGGCGGCGTCGATGGAAGAGCTGACGTCGACCGTCCGCCAGAACGCGGACAACGCGCGCCAGGCCAACGTGCTGGCGCAGTCGGCCTCCGCGGTGGCCGCGAAGGGCGGCACGGTGGTGACGCAGGTCGTGTCGACGATGGGGGCGATCAATACGTCGGCCACGCGCATCGCGGACATCATCGGCGTCATCGACGGCATCGCGTTCCAGACGAATATCCTCGCCTTGAACGCCGCGGTGGAAGCGGCGCGCGCGGGCGAGCAGGGCCGCGGGTTCGCCGTCGTCGCGTCCGAGGTGCGCAACCTGGCGCAGCGCAGTGCGGCGGCCGCGAAGGAAATCAAGGAACTGATCGCCGACTCCGTCGAGAAGGTCAACCACGGCTCGGCGCTCGTCGACCAGGCCGGCGCCACGATGGGCGAGATCGTCGGCAGCATCAACCGTGTGACGGACATCATGGCCGAGATCATGGCGGCCAGCCAGGAACAGTCGATCGGCATCGAGGAAGTCAACCGCGCCATCGTCCAGATGGACCAGACGACCCAGCAGAACGCGTCGCTGGTCGAGGAGGCCACGGCCGCCGCCCAGGCGTTGCGCGAGGAGGCGGAAAGCCTGGCGCTTGCCGTCGGCGAGTTCCGGCTCGATGCGCAGGCGGCCGGCATGCGCCGCACCGCCGTTCCCATGCTGGCGGGCACGCGCGGCTGAACGGGCGCCGCCCGCCGGTTTGGCGGGCGGTCTCGACAGGCGCTTGATCCGCGCGGGACAGCCTGCCGGGCGCCGGGCGCCGCGCCTCTACGACATCCCTCTCGAGTATTCGCCCACCCGTGCCCGCGGCACGGCGCTGCGGCCCGCGCAACCCGTCACGCCGCCCGCGAGGCCGGCGCACCGCCTTCAACCTTCCGCGCTATCGGCAACCGGTGCAACGCCGCTTGCGGCAGCGTGCCATGCCCGTGCCACGCGTCCGCAAAATGCGCAATTGGTTGTTTTGAATTGTCATATATTGCAGTTTGGGAAGAAATCTCTGTCAGGAAATCAGTCGATTTGATAAATTTGATGAATGCGAGCGGGTATGTACGCGCCGCGTGACAAGAGAGGAATCACCCATGTTGGAAAGATTGACGGTCCGGTCCCGCGTCCTCGCGGGTTTCGCCACGGTGTTGGCGCTGTTCGTGATCGTTGCCGGGCAGAGCGTGTACCGCGCACGTGAGTCCAGCGCGATGACGGAATACCTGCTGCGCGATAAATTGCGGATCGAACGCCTGATCCTGGAGCTCGATGCGAGCATCCACATCAACGTCGCCGACACGGTCGCGGCGGCAAAGACGGACGATGCGAAGTACGAGGCAAGTCTCGTGGAGGCGATGGGCAAGCGCTCGGCGCGCGCCACCGAGATCGTCGACGACCTGCAGCGCGCCGTCGTCGACGAGCAGGCGAAGACCTTGCTGGCCGCGCTCGTGGCCCGGCGTACCGCGTACAGGCAGGCGCGCGAGGGCCTGTCGGCCGTGAAGGCGCGCGACGGCCGGGCTGCCGTCGACGCGTACATCGCGAGCACGCTGCGGCCCCAGAGCGACGATTACCAGGCCATCGTCGACAAGCTGGCCGCGCGTCAGCAACAACTGATCGACGAGCGCCGCGAGGCCACGCATGCGGCCAACGCGGCCGCGATCCGCGTCACGCTCGGCCTGACGGCGCTCGCCGTGCTGCTGGGCGTCGTGGCCGCCGTGCTCGTCGGGCGGTCGGTCGTGCGCCAGCTGGGCGGCGAGCCGGACGCGGCCGCGCGCATCGCGCACCGCATCGCCGAGGGCGACCTCGGTGTGCGCGTGGACGTGGCGCCGGGCGATACGGCGAGCGTGCTGCACGCGATGGACGCGATGCGCGCGCGCCTGGCCGGCATCGTTGCCGACGTGCGCCACGGCACGACGGCGATCCAGGCCGCATCGGCCGAGATCGCGCAAGGGTCGCTGGAATTGTCGGGCCGCACCGAGCAGCAGGCCGGCGCCCTCGAGGAGACGGCGTCGTCGATGGAAGAGCTGACGGCGACCGTGCGCCAGAACGCGGACCACACGGCCGAGGCGCGCCGCCTCGCCGGGTCGGCGGAGACGCTCGCCGCCGAGGGCGGCAGCGCCGTCGACGCCGTGGTGGCCACGATGGACGCGATCAAGGCGTCGTCCGGCCAGATCGCCGCCATCATTGCCGTGATCGACGGCATCGCGTTCCAGACCAACATCCTTGCGTTGAACGCGGCCGTCGAAGCGGCGCGCGCCGGTGAGCAGGGCCGCGGGTTCGCCGTCGTCGCATCGGAAGTGCGTACCCTCGCGCAGCGGTCGGCTTCCGCCGCGCGCGACATCAAGCAGCTCATCGAAGCGTCGACCGGCAACGTCGAGCAGGGCACGGCGCGCGTGGCCGAGGCCGGCGCGAAGATCGCGGCCGTCGTCGCAAGTTTCCGCACGGTCAGCGGCATCATCGCCGAGATCGCCACCGCGAGCACGGAACAGACGGCGGGCATCGAGCAGGTCGGCAATGCCGTCGTCGAGATGGACAACATGACGCAGCAGAACGCGGCGCTCGTCGAAGAGTCGGCCGCGGCCGCCCAGGCGATGCGCGAGCAGGCGGAAGCGCTGGCGCGGCTCGTCGGGTTCTTCCGGCTCGACGGTACGCCCGTCCGTGCGCAGAACCGGGGCCGCGCCGCCGTGGCCGACCCGGCCCGCATGCTTTCCGTGGCGTAGGGGATACCCGACAGTGCGCGTGCGGAAGCGCCGCTGGCGCCGCCCGTACGAGCCGAGCAGAATGGGAGATCCGATCGGCACTGACAGGAGACTCCCATGGACGGCAAGGTGGCACTGGTAACGGGCGGTACGCGTGGACTCGGCAAGGCGATCGCGCTGGCGTTGCGCGAACGGGGCTGCAAGGTGGCCGCGACCTGGCATGGCGACGAGGCCGCGGCGCGGCGGCTGGAGGAAGAGGCGGGGATCGCCACGTTCCGCTGGGACGTGGCCGACTTCGATGCCTGCCGCGCGGGTGTCGCGCGCGTCGCCGAGCGGTTGGGGCCGGTCGACGTGCTCGTGAATAACGCGGGCATCACGGCCGACGCGATGTTCCACAAGATGGACGAGGCCCAGTGGTGGGACGTGCTGCGCACGAATCTCGGGTCGATGTTCAACATGACGCGCCAGGTCGTCGAAGGCATGCGCGCCCGCCATTACGGGCGCATCGTCAACATCAGTTCGATCAACGGCCGCAAGGGCCAGATGGGCCAGAGCAACTACGCGGCGGCGAAGGCCGGCATCTTCGGCTTCACGAAATCGCTGGCGCTGGAAACCGCGGCGCACGGCGTCACCGTCAACGCGGTGGCGCCCGGCTACTGCGACACCGACATGGTGGCGAAGGTCAAGCCGGAGGTGCTGCAGGCGATCGTCGCCGGCATCCCCGTCGGCCGCCTCGGCACGCCGCAGGACGTGGCGCGCATGGTCGCGTTCCTGGCCGACGAGGCAGCGGGCTTCGTCACGGGTGCCACGTTTGACGTCAACGGCGGGCAATATCTGGCGTGACACGGTGGCCGTCCCGATGACGGCCGTGGTGCTGGACGGCCCCGGGGCAGGCACGTCTTCGTTGCCTACGGCGCCAGCACCGTCCGCAAGGTCTACGGCCACCTATGCCCAATCGCCGACCACGGCGACGCCGTTTTGATAGCCCACCCGGTGTGGATTGTTGTCCATCAGGCGGATGGCATTCTCCCTGCGATCGAGACTGTCCGTGCCCGCGGTGATACGGTTCGACTGCGCTTCGGAGAACATGGCCAGAGTCGTGTTTGCGGCTGTTCCCGGCAAACGGCGGTAGATCATCGCGCCCAGTTGCAGTATCCGATCCGTCTGCGCGACGATCTCGGCGCACAGGGACTGCACCTCAGCAGCCTTTGCTGGCGGGGCCGCATTGACGCGCGCTTGCAGGTTTTGCTGCATCGTGGTCCAGACAGCCTGGATGTCCTGGGGTGCCGGCTGGGTGTTGGCCGGCATGACTTGCTGATCCGGAGGAGCCCGCCAATGCGCATCGGAGGAGTTTTTCTTGGGCACGGCATTGGTAATCGGGTTGGGGTCGTCACCGCCACGTTGGTTCAAGTCCTTCATGACGTCATGCTTGGCCAGCTCGCCGGCGATGATTTCATCGACATCCGCGTCCTGGACGTTGCGGTGCAGCGCGTTCGCGTACCGGCTTTCGAGCGCTTTCACGAGCCGGTCTTTCATGCCGCGCTCGCCCTCGCGTTCCAGTAACCATTGTCGAGAATCGGCCGGACTCGATACGACGTCCTTGACGGCGTCGCTTTGCCATACCGCAGCGTCATTCAGCCAGCGTCCAGCGGCGTAGGTTTCGAAAGTGAAATGGCTACGGGTTGCATCGTCCGGGTCGATACTGAAATGAAAGAGCGCTTTGGGACTCGATATGACAATGACACTGCCATACGATATGTGCACGTCCTTGTAGCGGTCGGCTGCGGACCGGATGTGCTGCTGGATGAGAGGGTTAATCCTGTTCAAGTCGTCCTGGGATACGCCGCCACCTGGACTGATCTTCGCATCGGCAGCGCGCGTGTAATTGTTCCATTCGTCGGTGTGACCCTGCCGTTGAATGACGAGCGCACTGGACACGCCTGCACGCTGGCGTTGCACGATCGCGCCGCCGAACAGCGCGTGCATTTGACGACGCTGCGCCGCCATCCGCGGACTGTTGCGCACGGCGTCGCCCTGTGCCCGCAGCTGCGACACACCCGGGCTGTCATTCATCATGCCGGCCAGCTTGCGTTGCGCCACCGCTTCAGGCCGGTTGTCGGCAAGCACCCGCTTCCGTGCAACTGTCCCGGCACTGTCCGTTTGGGCGGCATCGGCGTCGGTTCTTGCTTGAAATGGTGCTCGCATGGGTGGTCTTCGTAGATGAGTGGTGTTATCGACATGACTGCACGATCATAACCGTGTTCTCCTTTGTTCGATCAAACCGGCTTCTTTCGCTATCGTATGCAGCGCATCAACAAGTCCTTGTCGTGACGTTGCCTCGTTCGTCATGTGCGCCGCCCGCCCGGCGCGAATTCAGTGCGCCAGCAGGACGGGAATCTCCGTCTCGGCCAGCACGGTGCGGCTCGCGCCGCCCAGGCACAGTTCGCGCAGGCGGCTGTGGCCGTAGCAGCCCATCACGAGCAGGTCGGCCGCTTGCGCGCGCGCGAGGTCGAGCAGGGCGCCGCCCGCGTCGTGGGCGGCCGGGCCCAGCAGGGTGTCGGCCTGGATGCCGTGACGGGCGAGCCAGTCGCGCACGTCGGCCAGCTGCGCCTGGAAGTCGTCACCTGCGCCGCCGGCCAGGTCGGCGATGACGACGGCGTCGGCCCGTTCCAGCAGCGGTAACGAGGCGGACAGTGCGAGCGACGCTTCCTTGCCGCCGTCCCAGGCGAGCAGGATGCGGCCGGGCAGGGCGGGCGCCGCGGCGCGATGCGGCACGATGACGACGGGCCGGGCGGCATTCAGGATCACGTAGTCGGGAATGCGCGCGACGCTGCCGGCGGGCGCTTCGTCGGGATCGTCCTGGCCGAGGACGACGAGGTCGGCGAAGCGCGCGAGCCGGGCCAGGCCCTCGTCGGGCTCGTCGCACACGAGTCGCGTGTCGTGCGCTGTGCGTTCTTCGGCGGCGATCGCGTCGAACGCCGCGAGCGCGCGCCGTGCGTTGTCCTCGAGCGGTTCGAAATAGCTGGCTTCCAGCGTCGCGGGGCGGATGTCGAAGCCGGTCGGGAACACGGCGCGCGAGACGCCCGTGAACGCGGCGCCCAGCAGCAGCGCGCCATGGTCGCGCGCAAGCCGGGCCGCGTAACGGATGCGCACGGGCGCGTGGCGCGATTCGTCCACGTGCACGACGATCGTCTTGTAGTCCATGGCTCGCCTCAGTGCGCGTGGTGGACGAGGTCGCGGCGGGGGCGGGCGTGGCGACGCGGTACCCGGTCCGGCAAATGCCCCGTCGCCGGTTCGGGGGGCAGTGCCAGCACGGCGTCGAGCGCGTCCGCCACCTGCCGGCCCAGCGCGATGTCGCCGCCCTCGACCTGGGGCAGGGTGCGGTGCAGTGCACAGAGGATGACGGCGTGGTCCGCGCGGCGCGGGTGCAGGCAGGCGTCGCCCAGCAGCTCGAGCAGGGTTTCTTCGTGGCGGAAGCCGGCCTCCACGGCCGTCACGACGGCGGGGAACTCTTGCACGAACAAGTCGTCGGGTTGCGTCCGCAGCCGGGCAACGCGGGACCGGAGGTCGCGGTGACAGCGCTGCAGGGCGGCCGCGGCGGCGGATTGCGCGAGGCCGGGATCGGTGGTTCGCATGATAGACCTCAAACTTGTCGATGATGGCAACCAGTGTGTTGGGTGCCGCCCGCGCTTCGTTTGATTTACCTCAAAAACGCCGGAATCTGTTGAATGCGAATCAACGGTGCCGTGGCAAAGCCCCCACGCGTACCGCGTCAAATCGACAGGTGGGGCGCGCCGTACGGCGCGCCGGCCGTGTTGGCGGACGTGGTATGCAGGCTCCGACGCCGAAACCTTTAAGAATAGCCCGTGCTGACGGAAGAGCAAATTGATTCCGTCAATCCTGCCGGGCCGCGCGATCGAAAAAATCATCGGCAGAGCGGAGCGCATGAGCATATGCTGAATTCGTATATACATATACGGAGACGACGATGAAATTCGGTCCGACGCCCGCCCGCATGAGGGCTCACCTGCATCTGTCCCACATCCACCGGCCGCACATCCACCTGCCGCACGTGCACCGCGACTGGCACGCGTTCGAACCCGTGCTGCGCGTCTGCCAGATCGTCCTGCTGGTCGTGCTGGCTTTGCCGTTCGCGCAATTCGTGGCGAAATCGATCGTGTGGTTGTTCGAAAGATTGTTCGGCTGATTCGCTCGGCGAATCGATCAGCACATTGAGCCGCGTTCGGGCCGCGGCTGCTTTAGCATGATCCGGATATCGACTTCCGATCCGGATCGCCATGCCCGTACCTGTTTTCGCCCGCCGCCGCGCCGCCCTGGCGCTGCTGTCCCTGCCGCTGTTGTCCCTCTCCCTGTCGCGCCGCGTGGCGCGTGCCGCCGAGCCGGATGGCAAACGCATTTCGATCATTGATACCGGCGCCGTGGCCGACGGCGCCACCGTCAATACGCACGCCATCCAGGCCGCGATCGACCGGGTCGCGATCGACCGGGTCGCGAACGACCGGGTGGCCGGGCAGGGTGGCGGCACCGTCGTCGTGCCCGCGGGCGTGTTCGTCAGCGGCGCGCTGTTCCTGAAGCCGGGCGTCCATCTCCACCTCGAGCGGGGCGCCGTGCTGCGCTGCTCGACGGACATGCGCCATTTCCCCGTCCAGCGCACGCGCATCGAGGGCCACTTCGAGGAGCGCTTCAATCCGGGCCTGATCAACGCGGTGGCCTGCGATGGCCTCAGAATCACGGGCGCCGGCACACTGGACGGCGCCGGCCGGCCCATCTGGGACCGGTTCTGGCAGCTGCGCAATGCCGCCAAGGACAAGGCCGCGTTCCGCAACCTGGACGTGCCGCGCGCCCGCCTCGCGGTCATCGAGGGCTCGCGCGGCGTGACGGTGGACGGGATCACGTTCAAGGATTCGCAGTTCTGGAACCTGCACCTGTACCGGTGCCGCGACGTCGTCGTGCGGGGCTGCAGTTTCGAGGTGCCGGACGATTACGTGCAGGCGCCCAGCACGGACGGGATCGACATCGACAGCTGCCAGGACGTGCTCGTCGACGGCTGCCATTTTTCCGTGACGGACGACTGCATCGCCGCGAAGGGATCGAAGGGGCCGCACGCGCCGGACGACAAGGACAGCCCGCCCGTCGAGCGCGTGCGCGTGCGCAACTGCGTGTTCCGGCGCGGCCACGCCATGTTCACGTGCGGCAGCGAGGCGACCGTCGTGCGCGACGTCGTCGTCGAACATTGCACGGTGCGGGACGTGGGCGCCGTCGCGCACCTGAAACTGCGGCCCGACACGCCGCAGCGCTACGAAAACATCGTGATGCGCGACCTCGTGCTCGATTCCGCCAAGGGCGAGATCGTGGCGATCCGGCCGTGGAGCCAGTACTTCGACCTGAAGGGCGAGCCGCCGCCGCATTCGTCCGTGCGCGGCCTGGTGCTGGACGGCATCCGCGGGCGGTTCGGCGCGTTCGGCATCGTCGCGCCGAATCCGGGCCAGACCGACATCGGGGGCGTCGTGCTGCGGAACATCAATCTGCAACTAACCGACGAGCGCCTGCAGGTGAAAGGCGCGCCCAAGCCCACGATGGAGAACGTCGTCGTCAACGGCAAGCCCTACGCGGCGTAGGGCCTGCGCGCCGGCAGGATCGATCAACGCACGAGGCAAGGGCGCTTGTTGTCGAACTTCCAGCCCGGGATCAGGAACTGCATGGCGGCCGCGTCGTCGCGTGCGCCCAGCCCCATGTTCCTGTAGGCCTGGTGCGCCTTCTCAAGCTCGGCCTCGTCCAGCTCGATGCCGAGGCCCGGCCGCGTGGGCAGGTGCACGTGGCCGCCCTCGATCTTCAAAGGCGTCTTCGTCAGGCGCTGCCCGTCCTGCCAGATCCAGTGCGTGTCGATGGCGGTGACCTTGCCCGGCGCCGCCGCGCCCACGTGCGTGAACATGGCGAGCGAGATGTCGAAGTGGTTGTTCGAATGCGAGCCCCACGTCAGGCCGAACATCTGGCATAGCTGCGCGACGCGCACGGAGCCCTGCATCGTCCAGAAGTGCGGGTCCGCGAGCGGGATGTCCACCGACTGCAACTGGATCGAGTGGGCCATCTGGCGCCAGTCCGTCGCGATCATGTTCGTCGCCGTCGGCAGGCCCGTCGCGCGGCGGAATTCGGCCATCACTTCGCGGCCGGAGAAGCCGTTCTCCGCGCCGCACGGGTCTTCGGCGTACGCGAGGATGCCGTGCTTGTCGCGGCACACGCGCACCGCTTCCGCCAATGACCACGCGCCGTTCGGGTCCAGCGTGATGCGCGCGTCGGGAAAGCGTTCGTGCATCGCGATGATGGCGTCCATCTCTTCGTCTGCCGAGAACACGCCGCCTTTCAGCTTGAAGTCGTTGAAGCCGTAGCGCGCGCGCGCGGCCTCGCACAGGCGCACGACGGCGTCCGGCGTCAGCGCGTCCTCGTTGCGCAGGCGCAGCCAGTCGTCGTCCGCGTCGGCTTCCGCGCGGTACGCGAGGTCCGTCCTCGTGCGGTTGCCCACGTAGAACAGATAGCCCAGCATCTCGACGGCGTTGCGCTGCACGCCTTCGCCCAGCAGTGCGGCAACAGGCACGCCCATGAACTGGCCCAGCAGGTCGAGCAAGGCGGATTCGACGGCGGTCACGGCGTGGATCGTCGTGCGCAGGTCGAACGTCTGCTGGCCGCGGCCGCCCGCGTCGCGGTCGGCGAACGCCGTGCGCATCGAGTTCAGCACGTTGTTGTATTCGCCCAGCGTCCTGCCGACGACGAGGGAGCGCGCGTCTTCGATCGTGCGGCGGATGTTCTCGCCGCCCGGCACCTCGCCGAGGCCCGTGTTGCCGGCGCTGTCCTTGAGGATGACGATGTTGCGGGTGAACCAGGGGCCGTGGGCGCCGGACAGGTTCAGCAGCATGCTGTCCTGGCCGGCGACGGGAACGACGCGGAGTTCGGTGACGACGGGGGCGCTGGTAACGATGGTGTTCATGGTGTTGTGTCGAGGTGGAGAGTGTTATCGGGCCGACAGCGATGTCACGAGCTTGACGCGCTTGATATCGCCGACGACGAACAGGTAGCAGGCAATGGCCAGCGCCGCGTTGGCGCCGACGTAGACGAGGGCGCCGGCGAACGAGCCGGTCGCGTCGACGATGTAGCCGATGGCGATGGGCGTCGTGATGCCGGCCGTGTTGCCGAAGGTGTTGAACAGGGCGCCCGACAGGCCGCCCGCTTCCTTCGGCGACGTGTCGGACACGACGGCCCAGCCCAGGGCGCCGACGCCCTTGCCGAAGAAGGCGAGCGACATCACGGCGACGACGAGCGTATCGGCCTCGATGTAGTTACAGGCGATCATGCTCATCGACATCAGCATGCCCGCGACGATCGGTACCTTGCGCGACACGGACAGCGAGTAGCCTGCCTTCGCGAGACGGTCGGACAGCCAGCCGCCGGTGATGCCGCCGAGGAAGCCGGCGATCGCTGGCAGCGAGGCGACGAAGCCCGCCTTCAGGATCGTCATGTGGCGTTCCTGCACGAGGTACACGGGGAACCACGTGAGGAAGAAATAGGTCAGCGTCGTGATGCAGTACTGGCCGACGTAGACACCGAGCAGCATGCGGTTGCCCAGCAATTCCTTGATGCAGGCGAGCGTGTCCACCTGCCTGGCCTGTGCCGTGCGCGCGGTGCCCTCGAGGTCGACGAGGGCACCGCCTTCCTGGATGTACGCCAGTTCCGCGGGGTTGATCGACGGGTGGTCCTTCGGGCCGTGGATCGTCTTCAGCCACAGCCCGGCCATCAGGATGCCCAGCGTGCCCATCACGTAGAACACGCTGTGCCAGCCGAACGAATGCACGAGCCAGCCCATGATGGGGGCGAACAGCACGGTCGCGAAATACTGGGCCGAGTTGAACACGGCGGCCGCGAGGCCCCGTTCGTGCGTGGGAAACCACGCGGATGCGATCCGGCTGTTGCCGGGGAACGAAGGCGCTTCCGCCGCGCCGACGAGCAGGCGCAGCACGAACAGCAGGCCGACGGCGGCGCCGCCCGTCACGAAGCCGGCCGCGCCGGTGAACAAGGTGAACGTCGACCACAGGAAGATGCTGAAGAAATAGGTGATCTTCGAGCCGAAGCGGTCGAGCAGCCAGCCGCCCGGCAGCTGGGCGACGACGTACGACCAGGCGAAGGCGGAGAACACGAAGCCCATCTGGACGCCCGACAGGCCCAGTTCCTTCTTGATGTCGGGTCCCGCGATCGAGATCGTCGCGCGGTCGGCGTAGTTGATCGTGGTGATGGCGAACAGCATGGCGAGGATCAGCCAGCGGGTTCGGGTCCGGGTCTGCACGGCGCTTGCGGCCTTGACGGTGTGTGCGTTGTTCATAGTCTCTTCCGTTCATGGTTAAAGAAGAGAGACATGCTGTTACCTGGCCGGCCGACCGCAGTGAGAGTGTCTCGGATGCTACCCGGATCGATTGCCCGGGTGGCTTATGTTCTGCAAACGATCATAAGCCTTGATCGATACACGATCAAACCAAAGTATGACGTGAAGAATTCAAGGGTTGAATTAATTTACGGAGAAGGTGGGGAGGACGTCGTGCAGGAACAGGTCCAGCACGGGATTGTCGTTGTCGCGCCGGTACATGCAGACCATGTCGACGGGCTCCGTCGCCATCCTGCGCATGACGATGCCGTCGAACTTCAGCCGGGCCGCGCCTTCCGCGATCAGGGCGGCGCCGATGCCCGCGCGCACGAGCGCGAGCATCGTGTGTACTTGCCCGACGTACTCCACGACATCCGGCACGACACCGGCGCGGGCGAAGCGCTCCGTCAGCATCTGGTGGAACGGCCGCGCCTC
>Ga0207657_10005937_pt1 | contig 12708 bp, 11 predicted proteins | sample KBSC33metaG_FD_184316 | JGI IMG/M metagenome (GOLD analysis project Ga0207657, IMG submission 184316) | Corn rhizosphere microbial communities from Kellogg Biological Station, Michigan, USA - KBS C3-3 metaG (SPAdes) (version 2) | ecosystem: Host-associated > Plants > Roots > Rhizosphere > Soil ...
CAGGGCGGCACGCACGCCCAGAAGGTCGCCGCCGGCCGCAAGGGCGGCAAAGCGACCGCGAGCAAGCGGTAGTCGGGCTCGCGATGGGACAGATCCGGAAGCTGATGACCGTGCGGCCGCGCACCGTGAAGGTGGGAGACTCGGTCGTCGACGCGGCCAAGCTGATGCGCGGCGAGGATGCCGGCTTTGCGCCGATCGTCGAGGGAAACCGCCTCGTCGGGGTCGTCACGGACCGTGACATCGCCGTGCGGGTCGTCGCCGAGGGACGCGATCCAAACGCGACGCGCGTCGAGGAGATCGCCTCGCACGATCTCGTCACGATCGATCCGGAGCAGGAGCTCGACGACGCCCTCAGCACGATGGCGCGGCACCAGGTGCGCCGCCTTCCCGTCGTCGAGGAGGACGGCACGCTCATCGGCATCGTCGCCCAGGCCGACGTGGCGCGGCACGTCGACGCCGAGCGCACGGGCGAGCTCGTCGAACAGATTTCCGAGTAACGAGCGAACTTTTCGTGTGCGTGTCCCTTGCGCGGGCCACGCACACGTCGTACATTGCGGCTCCCGTCGGGTGCGGAGCGCGAGTAGGTCGAAGCCCCGCCGAGCAGTTGTCGAAGGCGCAAGCCGGAGACGGCCGGTCGGTGAGGTGGACGAAAGCGCCACGCACCAGGCGGGATTTTTTCTGGTCCGGATGAGATGCTTCGGAACGTGGACTTCGAGCTCTCCGACGAGCAGCAGCTGATCCGGCAGACGGCTCGCGCGTTCTGCGACGCCGAGATCGCACCGTACGCCGCCGCCTGGGACCGGGCCGAGGCGATCGACCGCGGCATCGTGAGCAAGCTGGCCGAGCTGGGCTTCCTCGCGGCGGCGCTGCCTGCCGAGCACGGCGGCCTGGGGCTCGACCTCGTCTCGTACACGCTCGTCGTCGAGGAGCTCGGCCGGGCCGACTCGAACGTCCGCGGGATCGTCTCCGTCTCGAACGGGCTCTTCGGCAAGAGCGTCGCCCGCTGGGGCACGGCCGAGCAGCGGTCGCGCCTCCTCCCCCGCCTCGCCTCGGGCGAGGCGCTCGGCTGCTACGCGCTGACGGAGCCCGGCGCGGGCTCCGACCCGGGCGCGCTCGAGACCCGCGCCGAGCGCGCCGGGGACGAGTGGGTGCTGAGCGGCCAGAAGATCTTCATCACGCTCGGCTCATGGGCCACGAACGCGCTCGTCTTCGCCCGCACCGGCGAGGCGGGGCCGCGCGGGATCACCTGTTTCGTCGTCCCGACCGACGCGTCCGGGTTCGAGGCGCATCCGATCAAGGGCAAGCTCGGCCTGCGGGCGCAGGACACCTCCGAGCTCTTCCTCGACGCGGTGCGCGTGCCGGCCGAGAGCGTGCTGGGCGAGCTCGGCGGCGGCTTCAAGGTCGCGATGTCGGCGCTCGACCACGGGCGGATCTCGCTGGCCGCAGGCTGTGTCGGGATCGCGCAGGGCTGCCTCGACGCGTCGATCGCCTATACGAAGGAGCGGAGGCAGTTCGGCCGGCCGGTCGCGAGCTTCCAGCTCGTGCAGGAGCTGCTCGCGGACATCGCCGTCGAGACCGAGGCCGCGCGCCTTCTCGTCCGGCGTGCCGCCGCGACCGCCGACCGCGGCGAGCGCCACACGGTGGAGGCGTCGTACGCCAAGTACTTCGCGAGCGAGGTCGCCGTACGCGCCGCGAACGCTGCCGTCCAGGCGCACGGCGGCTACGGCTACGTCGACGAGTATCCGGTCGGCAAGTACCTGCGGGACGCCCGCGTCACGACCCTGTACGAGGGGACGAGCCAGATCCAGAAGCTGCTGATCGGCCGCGCGCTCACGGGCGAGAGCGCCTTCACCTGACGCTCAGAAGCGGTAGCGCTCGCGGAGCTGCGCGAGCACCTGCCGGGCGATCAGGTCGCCGGCGGCCGAGGTGTAGTGGACCCCGTCGGGAAGCCGCATCAACGTCAGCTTGCCGTGCACGCGCAGATAGGGGGTGTAACGCCCGTGCGCGTCGTCGAGCAGATGCCAGGTGTCGACGTACGTCGCGCCGCGCCGGTGAGCGCGGGCCACCGATTCGAGGATCCGGTTCACGATCGGGAAGCTCTTCCTGAACCCCGGTCCGTCGGGGATCGGCAGTCCGAGCCAGACGACGTAGACGCCCTCGGCGTTCAGCTCGCGGGTGACGCCGTCGACCCGACGCCGATACTCGGCGCTCCAGGAGGGGCTCCCGAGCGGGCCGACCGTCCGCCCGTTGGGCACGCCGGCCATGAAGTCGTGCGCGTCGTCTGCGCCGAACGAGAGCACGGCGACCTGGGGGTGCAGCGTGTCGATCTCGGTGAAGCGGGTGAACCAGTTGTAGAGGTCCGGACGGGCGAGGCCGGTCGAGAGCCTGCTCTCGACCGGCAGGACTGCGAGGGCCGGGTCGGAGACGCGCTCGAGCCCCTCTCCCGGAACCTGCGCGAGCGAGTCGCCGGCGACCCAGAGCCGCAACGGCCTTGCCGCGCTGAAGCGGGGCTTGGCCGGGGCATGAGTACCTATGTGTCGTCTCGCCGGCCGTGGGAGCGGGCCTGCGGGCGGAGGCAGGGTCAGGTGCACCCCTGTGTCGATCCGGTCCTCGTCCTCCCGGCCGATTGCGGCCTGGAGCTCGTGCCTGGGCGTCGTCAGATGCAGGGCGCGGCTGAACCGGACGAGCGGCCGCGTCACGTCGAGCGCGAGGTCGCGCTGGAAGCCGGCGGGCTGGATCTGCGCCTGCTTGCGCAGCCCCTCGGCCTGGAGGACGGCCGCGAGCACGAGGCCCACGAAGAGCAGCACCACACCCCGCCCGGCGGGTGTCCGGAAGAACCCCATCAGAAGCGGAAGTAGATGAAGGGCGCGACGCCTTCGGGCCCGAGGGTGTCGATCACGACCAGGACGACCGCCACGCAGGCTCCCTGCGCGACCGTGGGCAGGCGCTCGAAGCCCGCGACGACGCGGCCGATCGCACCCGGCCGGATGTACTGGCCGGCAATGCCGGCGAGGATCGCGAGGACGACCGAGGTCGTCACGAGCGGGGACGGCCGGCCCCACCCGGTGAACAGGCGCTCGAGCACCTGGCCGGCACGCGTGAACGAATCGGCCCGGAAGAAGATCCATCCGAAGCACACGACGTGGAACGTCAGCACGCGCCCGACGAAGCGCGCAGCCGCCGACGTCGGACGCCAACCGAGCGCACGCTCGACCGCGAGCCCGACGCCGTGGATGCCGCCCCAGACGACGAACGTCCAGGCCGCCCCGTGCCAGAGCCCGCCGAGGAGCATCGTCAGCATCAGGTTGCGGTAGGTGAGGAGCGTGCCCTTCCGGCTCCCGCCGAGCGGGATGTACAGGTAGTCGCGCAGCCAGCGGGAGAGCGTCATGTGCCAGCGCCGCCAGAAGTCCTGCAGCGAGACGGCGGCGTACGGCGAGTTGAAGTTCTGGGGGAACTCGAAGCCGAGGAGGAGCGCGACCCCGATTGCGATGTTCGTGTAGCCGCAGAAGTCGGCGAAGATCTGCACCGCATAGCCGTAGACCGCGACGAGCACCTCGAGCGACGAATGCCGGTCCGGCGCGGCGAACACGTCGTCGACGATGTGCGTCGAGAGGTGGTTCGCGATCACGACCTTCAGGAAGAGCCCGCTCAGGATGAGGACGAACGCGCGCGAGGTGTTCACCCTCCGCGGGTCGCGCGGCGCCTCGAGCTGCGGCAGCAACTCGCTCGCCCGCACGATCGGCCCGGCGACGAGATGTGGGAAGAACGCCTGGAAGACGGCGAAGCGTGCGAACGACGCCGGGACGACCTGGCCGCGGAAGGTGTCGACCACGTACGAGATCGCCATGAAGGTGTAGAAGGAGATGCCGACCGGCAGGGTGATGTCGACGATCCACGACGTGCCGAGCACGTTGTCGGCCGACGTGACGAGGAACCCCGAGTACTTGAAGTAGGCGAGCAGCCCGACGTCGAAGGCGACCGCCAGGGCGAGCAGCGCCTTGCGCGCGCCGATCGCCCGAGCGCGGTAGATCGCGACTGCGAGCACGTGGTTGACGACCGTCGACGCGGCGAGCAGGAACACGAACCGCCAGTCCCACCATGCGTAGAACACGTAGCTCGCGACGAGGATCCAGGCCCGCCAGCTCCGCTGGCGCGACTGGAGCGCCCACGAGACCGGCAGGACGACCATGAAGAAGACCGCGAAGGTGACGGTCGGGAAGAGCACGCGTTACGAGGTGACGCGCAGCGTGATGCGGCGCGTGTCGAACGAGTTGGCCGAGTCCTTGACGCGGACGTTCAGCGCGTAGACCCCGGGACCGACGCGCGGCCGTCCGATGATCGTGCCCGTAGCCTCGAGGTGGATGCCCTGCGGCGCCCGGGCGAGCAGCATGAAGCGATAGGGCGCGTCGCCTGCGGCGGCCGTCAGCCTCGCGCGGTAGCTCTTGCCGCGATGGGCGACCGGGAGCTTCGTCGTCGTCAGGTGCACCGGCTTCAGCGCGACGCCGTCGCCGAGCAGCCTCTGGTGGATCAGGGTCGCCATCGCCTCCGCCCCGGGCGCGAGGAGGTGCAGCCCGTCGGCCTGGAACCAGTCGGGATGGCTGCGGGAGTAGACGTTCCAGTCGATCACGCTCAGCTCGGGATGCTTCTGCGCGGCCGCCTCGATGTCGTCGTTCATCGTCAGATACCCATGGTGCGCGGCGCGAAGGGTCAACCACCAGACGTGCTTCACGCCGGCCGTCCGCAGCGCGGCGAGCGCGTTCTCGATGTTCTGCGCGTACTGGTCCTCGAAGTCGTTGTAGCCGACGCAGACGACCACGTTCGGCCCCAGCTTCGAGCCCATCGCCGTCACGAGCTGCACGACGTTCGGCGGCCGGACGTTGCCGTCCGGGCAGCTCTCCCCGTCCACGCGCCTGCAGACCGCAACCTCCGCGTCGAGGTCGATTCCCTGTTCGAGGATCGCCGTCGCCTCGTTGTCGTTCACGAGTGCGTCCGGCACGGAATCGCCGATCAGCGTCACGTGCGGCAGGACGCGCATCCCCGCGTCCGCCGAGACGGCTCCGGCCGCGAGTGCGAACGCGAACGAGACCACCACCAGCATGACGAGCCCCCCGCGCACGGGCACGATCCTAGCCGCGGTCGCCGAAACCCACGCGTTCGCTACCGCACGATGTGGAACGGGGCCGCACGCCATCCGGCCCAGTGCCAGTACCAGAGCGGCAGCTTCTTGGGCGCGGCGGCGGGCCGCTTGCGGCCGGCGTGCTGCGCCGTGTACGTGTCCCAGGCCCAGCGGGGCAGCACATGTGGCACGTCGCCCGGCCGCTTCGTCGGCCGGATGACGAGCGGACGCGACGGCTTGCCGAGGTTCCCGGCCGCGTCGACCGCGCGCACGCGATACACCGTCTGCGCCGCCGGATGGAACGCGCGCACGATCGCCCGTCGCTGTCCACCGGGGACCGACGCGAGCGGCGAGCCGTCCAGCAGGATGTCGTACGAGGCGATCGAGCCAGCGTTGTCGGTCGCGGCCGGCCACGAGAGGCGAAGCGCGCCCTTGAGGAACCGCCCGGTCACGCCGACGACCTGGCGGGGCGGCGTCGCGTCCGCGACGACGCCGAAGTAGCCGGGCACGGTGGTCGTGATGTCGACGCCGCCGTCGGCGGTGCGCGTGTACGCGGTCGTCGGCAGCGGCGTCCAGGTCACGCCGTCGGCCGACGTCGCCGGCACGAGCCCGGCCGCCGCCGTGATGTGAATCGTCATCGGCGCGCCGAAGCTCGTCACCGGTGTCGAGGTCTCCGACTCGGTGACTGTCAGGTGCACGCCGTAGCCGCCGGGGGGCGGCGGCGTCACGGGCGTCAGCGTGACGACGACCGGGATGCCGAACGCGCCGTCGGGCCACGTCGCGAGCGCGCGGTTGTCACCCGACCCCACCGAGCCCGCCGGAGGCGGGGGCGGCGGAGGCGGCGGCGCGACGCCGCCGACGGCGGGGCCGTCGACGTAGTTCGAGTCGATGTTGATCGTCATCCCGCCCCACGTCTCCCTGTGTCCGCCCTTGTACTGATGGATCCGCTGGTGGTTGGCCCAGATCCCGTCGCTGACGTTCGGGTCGCCGAACACGCTCTCGACGCCGTTCCAGTTCGCGATCCACGCGGCGTCCGGCGTCGACGAGCCGAGCGCCGCGATGTCGCGGATCGTCGACGCGGCGCTGCCGTACACGCCCGAGACGTACCCGCGCGCCCGGAGCTCGTTCACCCAGGCGACCACGAACGCCTGCACCACCTTCGTGCAGGCGACGTTGGAGACGGCGTATCCCTCCATGTCGAAGTAGATCGGGCTTCCCCCGGGGAGGCCGAAGGCGGTGGCGCGCCCGATCGCATCGTCCGCGGCGGTGCGGCCCTGGAGCGCCGCCGTCGTCAGGTTCGTGGAGATGCGCGCGAGCTTCGTCCCACTGACACACGGAGCCTGCAGCCCCACGTAGAGCGGGAGCAGGCTCCACCCCGACGCGAGCGTCGAGGTGACCCAGGCCGCGGAGAGGTGACCGTCGGCACAGGCGCGGTTGACACCGCCGAGGTAGATCCCGAGCGAGCGGTACGGCGACGCGGTCCACGCGCCGAGCGCCTCGGTCGACGGCGCCGTGCACGCGTCGAACCCGTAGCCCGTGAAGACGCCGACGCTCGCTCGCCTGGACGCGGCGGAACCGGCGACCGCCACGACGAGCGCCGCCGCGACGGCCGCGGCGATGACCCCCATCCGTCTCACGCGGGACAGGATGAACGACGTCTGTGAAGGAACCGCAAAGGCGAACGGGCCGGCCGCCCGGACGCCTACAGCGCCGAGAGCGCCTCGAGCAGCCGATCGACCTCGGCCCGGGTGTTGTAGTGCGCGATCCCGGCGCGCAGCGACTGCTCGGGCAGCCGCGGGCCGAGCGCGACGCAGTACCAGTTGTCGGCGTACCAGATGCCGAGCCCCTGCTCGGCCAGCCGGTGCGCGACGTCCACGGCGGGAACGCCGTCGACGTTGAAGAGAAAGGTCGGCACGCGACCGGCCATCGTCGGCGGGCCGTAGAGCGTCACGCGCTCCGGCAGCTTCTCGAGCAGGTACCCGCCGAGCTCGCGCTCGTAGTCACGGATCGCGCCGATGCCGCCGATCGTGTCGAGATAGGCGATCGTGGCGCTGAAGCCGGCGAGCAGCTCGTAGGGCAGCGTGCCCGTCTCGAACTTGCGTCCGACCGGGGTCGCAGCCGACGGTCGCGCCTTGTACGGCCGCCAACCCTCGGCGAGCTCACGACGCACGTACGCGATCCCCAGGTGTGGCCCGCAGAACTTGTACGGCGAGCAGAGCAGGACGTCGCAACCGAGCTCGCGCACGTCGATCGGCTCGTGTGCGGCGTAGTGGACGGCGTCGATCCAGCTGATCGCGCCCGCAGCCCGCGCGAGTGCGCAGATGCGCCGAGCGTCGGCGACCGACCCGGTCGCGTTCGACGCGATCGCGAACGCGACGACGCGAGTCCGCTCGGAGAGCTGCCGCTCGAGATCGTCGTAGTCGACGGTGAGCTCCTCGGTCGCCCGCGCGACGCGCACGGTCAGCCCTTTGTCCGCCGCGAGCTCGACCCACGGCGCGACACCGCCGTCGTGGTCGAGCTCCGTGGTCAGGATCTCGCCGCCTGCCTCGAGGTCGCGTCCGGCCGCACGCGAGATCGCGAAGTCGAGCGTCGTCATGTTCATGCCGAACGAGATCTCATCCGGCGTGCACCCGAGGAAGCGCGCCGCGTCGTCCTTCGCGCGTGCGAGGATCGCCTCGACGGCGCGACCGGTCGCGTACGGCGCGCCGAGGTTGCCGGAGGCCTCGCGAAGCGCATTCGCGATCGCCTGGCCGACCTCGTCCGGCACCTGGGTGCCTCCGGGCGCGTCGAAGAACGCGAAGTCGTCGGTCAGCGACGAGAAGCGGCCGCGCACGGCGTCGACGTTCACGGTTGCTCCCCGACGAGGATGCGGCTGAGCACGGCCGGGTCGATGTTCCCGCCCGACACGATGCAGACGATCTTCTTCGCCTGCACCCGCCCGGAGAGCGCCGTCGCCACCGAGAGGGCGCCGGCGCCTTCCGCGATCACGCGCACGCGCTCGGCGACCAGGCGGACCGCGTCGGCGACCTCGCCGAGCGGCAGCGCGAACGCACCGTCGAGCAGCTGCGACGCCTGCTCCCACACACGCGGGATCAACTCGCGGCTGCCGGAGCCGTCGACGAACGACGGCGTGTACTCGACGGCCGTCGGCGTCCCGGCGGCGAGCGTTGCCGCGACCGGCGCGCCCGTCTCGGGCTCGGCCGCATAGAAGCGCACCCCGGGTCGTTCTGCCTTCACCGCGCTCGCGATGCCGGTCAACAGGCCGCCGCCGCCGTACGGCACCACGACGGCGTCGAAGTCCGGTGACTGCTCGAGCAGCTCCAGCCCGATCGTCCCGTTGCCCGCCATCACGCGGTCGTCGTCGACCGGATGGACGAAGAGCCCGTCGGCGCCGTCGTACCGACCGGTCACGAGCACGTTCCACCATTCGTCGTAGGGCACCTTGATCACACGTCCGCCGTAGCGCTCGATCGCGGCGAGCTTCGTCTGCGGTGCGTGCTCCGGGACGACGATGGTCGCCGAAACACCGCGCAGCCGTGCCGCGTAGGCGACGCCCTGAGCCATGTTTCCCGCGCTCGCCGTGAGCACGCCGCCCGCGAGCGCCGAGTCCGACGCCTGCAGGATCGCGTTGCCGGCCCCGCGGATCTTGAACGAGCGCACCGGCTGCAGCACCTCGAGCTTCAGCCAGATCTCCGCGTCCGAGTCGGCGTCGAGGCGCACGAGCGGCGTACGGATCGCGGTCCCTTCGAGCACCTGCCGGGCGCGGCGGATCTCGTCGAGCGCGATCACAGCGAGACGACGCTTCCGGCGTCCTCTGCTTCGGCCCGGCGCAGCACATGCTCGGCGGCCGCGAGGTCCTGCACCGCGAGCCCGAGCGACTTGAACACCGTGATCTCGTCCGCCGAGCGGCGACCTTCCGCCGCGCCGATCAGCAGCTCGCCGATCTCCGCGCGGATGTGCTCCGGGCCGATGGCGCCCTCGCGCTGTGGGAACAGGAAGTCGCCCGCCTCGTTGATGGTCGACTCGCGCCGGTCGACGAAGAGCGCAGCGTCGCGCACCGTCGCCGTGTCGAGCTCGCGCGTCGTGGGGATGCTGGAGCCGACCGCGTTGATGTGCACTCCCGGCTTCAGCCAGCCACGATCGATGATCGGCTCGACCGCCGAGGTCGCGGTGACGATCACGTCGGCGTCGCGCACCGCCTCCTGTGCCGTCGCCGCCTCCTCGAGCTCCGGCAGGCGTCCCGGAGTGCGGCTCCAGACGACGACGCGCTCGAAGTCGTGCACCGCCCGCATCGCTTCGAGATGCGAGCGCGCCTGAATGCCTGCGCCGAGGATCGCCAGGGTCGACGCGCCGTCGCGCGCGAGCAGGCGCGTCGCGACGCCCGAGACCGCAGCGGTGCGCACGGCCGTGATCGCGCCGGCGTTGAGAATCGCCCGCGTCTCGCCCGTCTCGCCGTCGAAGAGCGCCACGAATCCCTGGTGTGAGTCGAGGCCCCGCGCGCTGTTGCCGGGGAAGATCGCAACCGTCTTGAGCCCGTAGAGGGGCGCGGGCCCGCCGCGGTGGGCGGGCATCAGGCCCAGCAGGCTCTGCTCGCCCGGCGGGCGGATGACGAAGCGGAGCGGGTTGTGCACCTCGCCCCGCGCGAGCGACGCGAGTGCCTCCGCCATCACGTCGATGCACTCGGTCATCGGCAGGAGCCGGCGAACGTCGTGCTCGTCGATCACGCGGACGCTCATGAGAAAAACGACGCTACCCGGTCGCGGTCGGCAGGCGTCACGACAAGGTCACGGGCGACGAAGATCGGGTCGAGCTGGTCGGCCCGGTTCGGGCCGCAGACCGCACCCGATACGCCCGGGCTGGCGAGCACCCACGCGAACGCGAGCGCCGCCGTCGTCACCCCTCGCGCATCGGCCTCCTCGCGCAGCCGGTCGAGACCGTCGAAGACCGCGTCGTCGACGAACCGTTCGTACGGCCCGGGCCGCTGGGTCATCCGCGAGCCCGCCGGGAAGGATTCGCCGCGGCGGTACTTGCCGGTGAGCCAGCCCCCGGCGAGCGGCCCGAACGGGACGTAGGAGATCGCGTTCGCGATGCAGAGCGGCAGCACGCCGTCCTCGTCGCTGCGATCGAGCAGCGAGTAGGTGTTCTGGACGGCCGCCGGACGGCCGTGCCGGAGCGCCTCCGCGATGCCGGCGTGATCGTAGTTCGAGAGGCCCCACGCGCCGATCAGGCCCTCGTCGACGAGCCGCTCGAAGCACGCGATGGTGTCGGCGACCGGCGTCTCGGGGTCGGGCTCGTGGGCGAGGTAGAGGTCGATACGGTCGACGCCGAGCCGTGCGAGGCTCGCCTCGACCTGGCGGCGAATCCGTGGCGGCGCGAGGCCGGTGTCGTCGGGGTTGCCGACCGTCGAATGGAAGACCTTCGTCGTCAACACGAGCCCCTCCGGCGCACGCGCCTCGCGCCAGCGGCCGATGAACTGCTCGCTGCGGCCGCCGCCGTACGCATCCGCCGTGTCGAACCAGTGGAGCCCGTTCTCCCATGCGCGGTCCATGATCGCGAACGCCTCGTCCTCGGAGATGCCCTGGCCGAAGAACTCGGGTGCGGAGCCGATGCCGCCGAAGTTGCCGCATCCCAGCGAGATGCCGGAGAACGTCACTCGGGCAGGTTCATCCGGGTGAGGTCGTTCCTCACGTCCCAGAGCTCCGGGTAGAACGAGTGATGGATCAGCCGTCCCATCACCTCGACCGGGGTCCCCTGCGTGCCGATCACGTCGGCGCCGATCACGCGCTGCACCACCTTGAAGTGGCGGACGCGCCAGACGATCACGCGCTCGTCGAACTCGATCAGCTGCTCGGCCAGCTGGTAGAGATCCTCGAACTCACGGCCGCGCACGTAGACGTCGGCGAGCGACAGGCCGGCGCGCTCGCGCGCCGCGTGGAAGGCGTCGCCGAGCGGCTTCGCGACCCGGCGGATCTCCCTGAAGCCCGGCGAGTCGAACCCGCTGCCGTGGCCGAGCACCTTCCGCACCTCGGTGTACTCCCAGGGGGACATGTGCTCGAGCATGTCGAGCGCCGCGGTCACGAGCTTCAGGCTGTCGCTTGCGCGGCGGATCAGCCTGAGCGCGGCGGGGATGTCGTCGGCCCCGACGAGGCTGCCGGCCTCCTCGATCTCGTTCCAGGCGAGCTTGAGCCACAGCTCCGAGGACTGGTGCACCGTCTGGAAGAGCAACTCGTCGCGGTGCACCCATTCGTCGGGCGTCTTCTGCAGCCGCAGGAGCGCGTCCGTGCGCAGGTACCGCTCGTAGTCCGAACCGCCCTCGCCTTCGAGCACCGGCTTCGCCAGCTCGTTCACGGTCGTTCCTCCGTCCCGTCGAAGATCCGCATCGGCAGGTCGGCGAGCGGCACGCCGCCGTCCGCCGTGACGAGCCACGTGTCCTGCATGTAGAGACAGGCCTGTCCGTCCTGCGAGATCGCGTGTGGATGCATCGAGAACACCATTCCCTCGCGCAGCTCGGTCTCGTCGCCCTCGCCGATCTTCGGCCACTCGATCATCGTCATGCCGATCGAATGGCCGGTGACATGACCGAGCCGGAAGCCGCGGTCGACGAAGCCCCGGGAGACGGCGCGGTGCACCTCGTGCGCGGTCGCGCCGTCGCGCAGCGTCGCGCTCGCCGCCTCGTAGTACTCCTCGTAGGCTTCCAGCATCTCGCGCGTCTCGGCGCTCGGCTCGCCGGCGCAGATCGCCCGCGAGACCTCGACCCAGTGGCCGCCGGGACCTGCGATCTCGAGCGACGGCAGCACGAGGTCGGTCGGCTCGATGCGGTAGTCGCCCGCGATCTTGAACTCGGGCAGCGCGGCGCCGTTCGGGCCGGTGAGCACCATGTCCATCGTCAGCCGGCCGCAGCCCTGCTCGACGAAGTACTGCTCGCACGGCGCGAGGATCTCACGCTCGCTCTTTCCCGGCGCGAAGTGCTCGAGGAAGGTCCAGAAGCCCTCGGCGTTGATGCGAACGCTGTCGCGCACCGATTCGAGCTCGAGCTCACTCTTGACGGCACGCGCGTGGTCGAACTCGACGTCCCACGACACGAGGTCGCATGTTCCGTCGAGCGCGCGGTAGTCGCGCACCGTCATCACGTAGTCGAGCCCGTAGGCGCCGACGCGCTTGCCGCGAACCTGGTCGGCGAGCCAGTCGCCCGGCCGGTCGACGAACACCTGCTCGCCGATCCACGTCGTGCCGTGCTCGCCGACGTACGTCGCCTCGCGCGGAAAGACGATCGCCGGGTCGCCCTCGAGCGGCAGCAGCACGTACGCGTAGCGGTGCACGATCACGAAGCCGGACATGTAGGTGACGGCCCCTTCGAACCCGGAGTACTCGTTGCCCGCGACGATGACTGCGTCGAGCCCGTCGCGGGCCATCGCCTCGCGCACGAGGCGGTAGCGCCGGTCGACCTCCGTCTGCGGCGTGGTCGCCCGCGTCAGCACGAGCCCCCCTCGATGCGCCAGGAGGAAGCGGGTCCGCGCCACGCGAGCCGGGCGGCGCGGCAGGAGGAAGCGGGTCCGCGCCGCGCGAGCCGGGCGCCGACCCCGACCGAAGCT
>Ga0207657_10005940_pt1 | contig 12705 bp, 9 predicted proteins | sample KBSC33metaG_FD_184316 | JGI IMG/M metagenome (GOLD analysis project Ga0207657, IMG submission 184316) | Corn rhizosphere microbial communities from Kellogg Biological Station, Michigan, USA - KBS C3-3 metaG (SPAdes) (version 2) | ecosystem: Host-associated > Plants > Roots > Rhizosphere > Soil ...
AACGGCGTTTCAGCATTGCACACTGAATTGTTGAAGCGTGATGTGATGCGGGACTTTTATGAATTGTGTCCTGAAAAATTTTTGAATGTTACGAATGGCGTTACACCAAGACGATGGATAAAATTATATAATCCCAAACTTGCTGCTCTCATCGCAAGAAATATCGGTGAACGATGGCTTACGAATCTTGAAACTGAATTGATCAAGCTTGAAAGATTTGCTGACAATAAAGGTTTCAAAGAAATATGGGAGCAGATAAAACATCAAAATAAAATTGCGCTTGCAAATATTATAAAGCAGCGTACAAGCATTGAGGTAGATCCAAATTCATTATTTGATGTGCAAGTGAAGCGTTTGCATGAATACAAACGCCAACATTTGAATGTGCTGTATATCATACATCTTTATAACACGATAAAGAAGAATCCTTCAACAAACATTGTTCCGCGCACTTTTATTTTCGGGGGAAAGGCTGCGCCCGGCTACTTTATGGCGAAACTTGTTATCAAGCTCATTAACTCTGTTGGTGAGGTTATAAATAATGATGCTGATGTTGCCGGAAGGATAAAAGTTGTATTCTTTCCCGATTTTAATGTGAAGAACAGTGAATATGTTTATCGTGCTGCTGATCTTTCTGAACAAATTTCAACCGCGGGCAAGGAAGCTTCGGGTACAGGCAATATGAAATTTTCTTTGAACGGGGCTCTTACGATAGGCACATACGATGGGGCAAATGTTGAAATATGTGAAGCAGTTGGCGCAGAAAATTTTTTCCTGTTTGGATTAAATGCTGATGAAGTAATAAATGTAAAACGCCATGGTTATCAACCTTATGAAATTTATTCGAATAACAGTGGATTGAAAGAAGTAATTGATCTTATTCAATCGGCCACATTTTCAAAAGGTGAGACCAATCTTTTCAAACCTATTATCGATTCATTGCTTGGACAAGATCCATATCTTGTTTTAAAAGATTTTCAACCTTATATCGACTGTCAGCAAAAAGTTTCTGATGCATACAACGATAAAGATCATTGGACAAAAATGTCGATACTCAATGTAGCGCGAATGGGAAAGTTTTCTTCCGATCGTTCGATACGAGAATATTGTGAAAAGATTTGGCACGTGAAACCCCTTCAATAAATCAATCAATGAAACGGTTTCACGAAAATATCAGTCGGCCATCTGAGTTTGGAGAAAGTTTTCCGCTTGGCTCAACCATTTTTCCTGGCGGAGTAAATTTTTCTTTGTTCTGCAAGAACGGAACTTCCGTTGAATTATTATTTTTTGATAAGGTTGATGATATTCAGCCATCCAAAGTCATCATACTTGATCCAAAACAAAATCACACTTACCATTACTGGCACAAATTTGTTCCCGGCATTGTAAGCGGTCAATTGTATGCTTACAGAATTTACGGGCCCTTTGAACCACAGAATGGTCATCGTTTTGATGCTACTCAAATTTTATTAGATCCTTATGCAAATGTTGTTGCAGTTCCTGAAAACTATGATCGTGGCTCATTCAATCGTCCTTTAGAAAACAGAACACCTGCAATGAAAAGTGTTGTTGCCAATCTTTTATTATATGATTGGGAAGATGATAAACATCCGCGAACTCCATTTGCAAAAACTGTGATCTATGAAATGCATGTTGCCGGTTTTACACGCAATTCAAATTCAAATATTGATCCATCAAAAAAAGGAACGTATGCAGGCTTGATAGAAAAAATTCCTTACCTCGTTGATCTTGGAATTACTGCAGTTGAGTTGCTTCCGGTTTTTCAATTTGATGAACAAGATTGTCCATCTGGCTTAATTAATTATTGGGGTTATTGCCCTGTTTCTTTTTTTGCACCGCATCAGGCTTACAGTTCTTCAAAAGAACCTTTGCATGTTCTTGATGAATTCCGTGATATGGTAAAAGCATTGCATAAAGCAGGCATCGAAGTGATTCTTGATGTTGTGTTCAATCATACAGCAGAAGGCAATCACAATGGTCCAACATTTTGTTATCGCGGAATTGACAACCGCATTTATTATATTCTTGAAGATGATAAACAGTATTATTCAAATTATTCGGGCACAGGCAACACGCTTAATGCAAATCAACCAATCGTTCGAAGAATGATCATTGACAGTTTGCATTTTTGGGTAACAGAAATGCATGTGGATGGTTTTCGTTTTGATCTTGCATCGATATTAGCAAGAGATGAAAAAGGAAGACCAATTGAAAACCCTCCTGTGCTTTGGGATATTGACTCTGATCCGATTCTTGCCGGAGTGAAACTAATTGCAGAAGCATGGGATGCAGCAGGTTTGTACCAGGTGGGAAGTTTTGTGGGCGATAGCTGGAAAGAATGGAACGGAAGATTTCGCGATGATATGAGAAGTTTTATAAAAGGAGATGAAGGAACAGTTTCAAAATTTGTTACGCGTCTTGTTGGAAGTCCTGATATATACAGTCACAAAGAACGCGAGCCGGAACAAAGTATCAACTTCGTTACATGCCACGATGGTTTTACGCTCAACGATCTTGTTTCTTACAACACAAAACACAATGAAGCAAACAAAGAAGATAATTGCGATGGAAACAATGACAATTTAAGTTGGAATTGCAGTGTTGAAGGTCCGTCAAATGATGCGGCAATTGACTCATTGCGTAATAAGCAGGTGAAGAATTTTCTTGCGCTTACATTATTGTCGATTGGTGCACCGATGATCTCAATGGGGGATGAAGTACGCAGAACGCAACACGGCAACAACAATGCATATTGTCAAAACAATGAACTGAGTTGGTTTGATTGGAGCTTAACTGAGAAGCATGCCGACATTCATCGTTTTGTAAAACATCTGATTCAAGTTCGCTTGCAAAGAGATACTGCAAAGACAGAATACAGTATGAGTTTAAATCAACTTCTTGAGAAAGGCACAGTCAAGTGGCACGGCGTAAAATTAAATCAACCAGATTGGTCTCAACATTCGCACAGCATTGCATTTACAGTGCAATCCCTTAGTGGGTCAATGATGATGCACTTTATAATAAACGCTTATCATGATTCACTCGAATTTCAATTACCGGAAATTAAAAACACATTGCATTGGAAACGATGGATCGATACATCACTTGAATCGCCCGGTGATATTTGTGACTGGCAGGATCCAGTAGTAATAACAACTGAAAAATACGGTGTACAATCACATTCTGTAGTAGTACTTGTTGCAGAATTATAAAATTTTTTTTATGAAACCAACTGAAGTATTTCATAGGATCGTTCCTTGCGTCGCACACTTGTACTGTTGGAAAGCTATGAGCCTTGAGCTACGAGGTGATTTACTCGCAGCTGAAAAATGTTCCAAACGTACAAGTGAGTGACACAACAAAAGCTAAATAAAAGAGTATAGCTGGCCCCAAAAAATAAAAACTGATAACCCGGCAAAATATATAAGTGCTTATATAATTATTTTTAAAAAAACATTTTAAAATGCGTAAAACAATTTCCATTCTCCTTGTGTCTGCAGCAATAATAATATTTATGGCAAGTTGCGGAGCAGTAAAAAAAGCAACAACTTCACCAATAAAAGTTACGGGTTCATGGGTGAACAAAGAAAAGGCTTCGGGCAAATCTTACAATAGTGTATTTATAATCGTATTAACCGAAAACCTTGAAACGCGAACTATACTTGAAAATGACTTGGCGAATGCGGCAACTGCAAACGGAATAAAAGCTGTGAAAAGCCTTGCAGTGTTTGGACCTGTTGTTGCAACTGCAGACACAGCGGTGATGAATGCATTGATTCGAAAAGTAAAAGAAAAGGAATGCGAAACAATTTTAACCGTTTCACTTGTGGATGCAAAAAGTGAAACGAAATATGTTCCGGAACAATCTTACACTTATAACCCTATGATGTATTATGGTAATTATTACGGAACGTTTGCAAATTATTACAGTTATTCATACAGCCATGTTTACAGCCCCGGATATTATGACACGAAGAGTACCTATTATCTTGAAACAAATCTTTATGATGTAAGCGATGGAGGAATTCTTTTTTCCATTCAAACAAAGGCAATGAATCCGCCCGAAATTAATAAAGCAAGCACACAATTTACAGTAACATTGATAGATGAGCTGAAAAGGAATGATCTGCTTAAGAAAAGATCATGAGAATTATTTTGTGAAGTGTCGTCAGTTTCATCTCATTTTTTTGCAGCATTTATCAATTGCCCGTATGTTGGTATCTGCTGCATTATCTGAGCCCTGACTGCAGTAAGCAAATACACTTCAGCCTGGTAAAATTGAAAAGCGATAACAGGATTGGTTGCAGCTTTTATTTTTTTATAATATGCTTCAAGCGTTTTTTCCTGTTCAGACCGATTTATAAAATATTTTGAAGCGAGTGAATCGGCAACGGAAGGTGTCATATTACCATAAGCGGTTGCCGTACGTTCATATAATTGTAATCTGTCCTTTGCAGTTTTTTTATTCTCTGCCTGGTACTCATCATAAATTTTCCAGAAAGCAACAGAGTCTTTAACCGAAACGGAAACTAATTTACTCACAGCTTCTTTTTTTTGAACACCCAACAGGTTTATTATAGCATCGGCTTCTGCATCGGAAGTTTGAGAATAACTGACCGGCGTTTGAGAATGAGCGGTATAAACACTACTGGCAAAAAATGATGCCAGTAAAATAATTTTAAATTTCATAAATTAATTTTTTGCTAAGGAAAGGCAATATTGCAGGAATAAAAAAATATCAGCGATAAAAAAATGGTTTTACAGTAAAATTTGATGGTGAGGCTCAATGTTCTTATATTGCTGTAAGTAAGAAACTTCTCCAATCACTAAAATGAAATAGAAATGAAACCATTTCGATCTCTGATTTCATCAGCGCTTGCAGTAACTATTGTATTTGCTGCTTGTACAAGCAACACTTCTGATACCTCGAAGGAAAATAATGACACAACAGCGACTGCCAACACCACATCGACTGCAAATGATGACAAACAAAAACTTGAAGACAACAAAAAACTTGTTACAGATTTTTATCAGGCATTGTATGGTGATAAAGATTCAACTGCAATAGACAAATATGTCGCTGACGATATTAAAGAACATAATCCTGCATTGCAGGATGGAAAGGAATGGTTAAAGAATTCATTACGCCCGTTCTTAGCCAACCCTCATATCGAAAAAACAAAAATGGATATAAAACATATAGCTGCAGATGGAGATATGGTATGGCTGCTTGTGAGAGATGTGGCGCCTAACGGGAAAGAGTATGCAAGAGTGAATATTTTCAGGGTTGAAAACGGAAAGATAGCTGAGGCATGGAAGGTTGATGAGCCTGTGCCCGCAAAATCAGAAAATAAAAATGGTATGTTTTAGTATTATTGGTTTTGATGTAACCACACATGACATAAAAGTTTGAAAACTTGGTGAAGTGTGTGGTTTTATTTTTTTAAAACAACCACCACTCTGCTCTTATTCCGATGTATTGTCCCCATTTTTTATGACCTGCTTCAGCAAGATAGGGCGAGTATAAATTTTCTGATGCGAAATCATTATATCGGGCTACTGAATAAATTAATCTGAAATGCGGGCGAGCCCAGGGGTCAGCCTTCCCGGTTGGCACAAGTGTGGGTATAATAGATAATTTTGTCATTGTTGCAGAAGGTTGATCTCCATCTTTCCGATTTGCATAATGCAATTCAGTAATTAGGTGAAACCATTTTTTTATATACCAGAAATTTCTCACGCCAAATGCATATTCTGTTTTGCGATTAAAAATTTCACGATCAAAAAAATCAGGGGCCTTATTCAAACTGTCAGCCGCACCACGACTTTTAGTATAAATGCCATACCCATTAATGCTGTATTTAGGAGTAAGATTTAAAAGAATATGATCAACTAAAGCAATGGAATATGCTTTGTTGTATTTGTATATTCCAAGATCAGGAGCGCCATAAGTTAACCATGTTCTTGAATTGCCTCCATCGCCGCCGTTAGCAATACCATGTCCATAACGAATGGCAGCCTGGTTGAATGAACCTTTCAATGCTGTGTTCAAATCAATAGTATGTTCAATGCCTAAAACCCATCCGGCGGCTGAAGGATAATTGTATCGCGTGGCAGTATCTTCAATATTTGCATTGGCAAGATGATGATATTCTGCAAGGAACTTTATTTTTTGTTGATCATTATCAAAAGGGATAATATGCTCGGCAACAAGCATACTTCTTCCGCGCAATCCAAGACGCGGTGTTCCGTCAACAATATTTATATAAAAATATGGCGGAACAGAATTTGACGTGTCAACAGCGCCGGGAAATAAAACTGCAAATGTTGTTTTGTTCCATGTAACACCAAAGCCTTGTGTGCTGTGATCATCGAAATAAAAATAGTCAGCTATGTGCACATCATAACCGCGAAAAAACTTTGCACCGATCCATGCACTCCATTTTGAACCGCGAATATTTAAAGCTTCGGCGTATAATTCCGGCAATGCAAGTGTAACACCGCCATAAGTGCTATTGCTGGATACATTTCCAATCAATTGCCCTTTGCCGCTGTACAGCGCCATCCTTGCCTGTACATTGATCAATGTTGTGTCGCTTTGTCCCTCTGCTTTGAAATGTAAGGCTGATAGCAGTTCCACGTAATCTGCTTCTTCCATTCTTCCGCCGATAGAACCCATTCCGTTCAAATTGAGTGAGCGACCGATATTTCCTGTAATGCCAGGAGAAACTCCTGCACCCACGCGACCATAAGATCCAAATGAAAACATTTTGTTGGTCGTAGTTTGAGCCAGTGATGTTTCAAAATAAATTGACAACAGAATTGAAAAGATAATCACAATAAATTTCTTTTTCATACACATTGTTTAAATGTTATGAGCCCGGAATTTTTATCTTCTTCAATCCATGAAGCGCACATGTAAATTCTATTAGGGAGGTAATGTTTATAAAGATAAAATGTTCAAAGGCTTCCGGCGACAGGAGCATTCATTTATCGGTAAAAAGGAAGTAATGGTTTTACGAATTCAAGCAGGACTAAATGCATTTATATTGACTTTACCAACTTCTGATCAAAATCATGCTGTCAATTGCCTTTGATTTTTTGATAAAAACATTTATGTAGGAATATCATTACTAACCTTCTTATTACTTGAACCAGTTGCTTCCAAATACAATGTAATATGCCCATGTATCGGGACCTTTTGCAATATCAACACCCATTCTCAATCCAAATTTTCTTGCAATAAAATATCTGAACCCTGTGCCGTAAGTCACCACAAGTTTTGCATCACCAAAATCACTCCATTCATTAAATGCTTTACCTGCACCTGAATAAAACATAAGGCTCCATCTTTTTATAAAATCCCATCGCAATTCAGCTTCTGTAAGAATATCCGCATTTCCCTGGTAACGGTTAACAGGCACACCGCGCATATCAATGTAAGGCAACATAAAAAATGGAGGCTCATCAAACGCTTGCTGCCCGTCGATCCTAAGACCACTAATCAATTTTTTTGATAAACTCGTGTAGCCATAAGAATATAAATTCATGCGCCAGTATTCATAATCGCTTCCAAAAATGTTATCAGAGCGGTTGATATCATAATGAACTTTTATTCCTTTGTTTGGAGTGAAAATGTTATCACGATTATCAAGTTCGATGATCGCTCCTAACTGGCTTACTATACTGTTGTATTCTTTTGGTTTTACAAAATCAGGAGACAATAAATGATCACCGGTGTATTCTGCATTTTCACTCAAGAAAAGATATTTCATTCCTGCATACCAATGCGACACCGCGATTCTTTTTGTTCCCTCAAGATAAATCGGTAACGTTTTAAGATTGAATTCAAATTTTTTTTCGCCGAGTTGCGGAACAGTTCTGTAAAAATCCATATTAATGTTAGCATAACCTGTACCTACGGTGTATTTGATCCTGCTTTTAACAAGCGTTCCTTTTCGGAATGCAGCAGTGAGCCAGGTCTTGTTTGAAGTGTACAATCCAATACCACCGGTGATTGTCGGAGCAACAGGTGTAACTTTTACCTTGCCATTAACTGAATCGATATAAGGGGGATTTTTCTTGAGAAATACAGGCACGATGCCAAAACCAAAACCGCCGAGTGCAGGTTCTGTAATGAGCACGGGAACAGGAACAAATCCGTGCGCTTCGATGAGATAATCACTCACATCAAAAGCGTCATCAAGAGAATCTCTCATCGAAACTTTTTTCTTTTGTGCAAAAACGGATGAAGCAAAGACAATGAGGAGAAAGATGAATTTTATTCTTACAAATCGAAGTGTTTTTTTCATAAGTCAATTAGATTCTGATATGATAAATTAAAAGTCTGCGTCAACAAACACATTTATTTCATGCGGAATTTGATGTACAGCGTGCAAACATTCATTTATAAGAACTGGATGATTGAAATGACAACGCAAAATATGTGTTGTCTTGTTGAAAATTCTTTCATAGTATGATATTGGAAGTTAAATGCTCTGAAGCAGCTTTTAAACGAAACGAAAAGTTTACGGTTAAACGAGGATGATTTTATTATCCGCCTTTTAAAGAATTATTTTTGAAAGAGGCAAAATCAAATTACTGATTGTGTTTGGATGATAGACGAAAGTTTACAAAAGATAAGACAAGATGAAAGCTGCACTTCGCAATATTTTTATTTTATTATTGATTGCAGGAACATTGGCAGTTATCTATTGGCTTGTGATTAATTATTACGATGAAAAAAATCGTACTGATGATGCACAGGTTGATGGAAATATCGTACCTGTTCTTGCACGAACTGATGGATTTGTTGATTCAATTTTTGTAAACGATGATCAGTACGTACACACAGGCGAAATATTAGTGCAACTTGATACTACCGATCTGTATCTTCAATTAAAACAAGCTTTAACTTCTTTAGCAGTTTCCAACACAAATCTTCAAAGATCTCAAGTGGGCATCAACGTTGCGGAAATGGAGAAAAAAATAGCAACACAAAACATCGACGCGCAAAAAGTTTCTCTGCGGACCTCTGAAAGTAACTACGAACGAAATAAATATTTGCAGGAAAAAGGAGTTGTTTCAGTGCAGGTGTTTGAGATCACAGAAGAAAATTTTAAAAAGAACCAGGTCGCTTTGGAAAATGCTTATGATCGTCAAATACAGGTTACATCGCAGGTTGAAGATGCAAAAAAACAACTGGACCTCGCTCATCAAAATATTACAGCACAAATAAATCAGATTGCGATCATCAGGCAGAATATTCAATATGCGACGATAAAAGCTCCGGTAAGTGGTTATGTATCAAAACGAAAAATTCAAATTGGACAAATGGTACGTACGGGGGCACAATTATACTCAATCGTTGAGTCAAACGATTTATGGGCTACCGCTAATTTTAAAGAAACTCAGTTATCAGCATTTCCTGTAGGCAAGCGCGTAAAGATTGTTGCAGATGCATATCCTGATGATGTTTTTTACGGAATTGTTGAATCGATCGGAAATGCCACCGGCTCTAAGTTTGCACTTCTTCCACCTGATAATGCAACAGGTAATTATGTAAAAGTAATTCAGCGTGTTCCTGTAAGAATAAGATTTGAAGATTCTGTCCGTGCACACAAATTGCTCAGACCCGGGTTTAGTTTGGTTGTATCGCAGTGATCACATTCTCACGTTTATTGTCTCACATTTCACGATTGATATACAGTCATGCGTTTAATAACAGATAAATTTTGGGTTCGCTTTTTTTTCTTTTCAGCATTGCTTGCGGGAAGTTATAACTTTCTCGGGCAAAGCCTTTCATTCAGTTATGTGCAGGGATATTTTGGTATTACATCACAGGATGCAAATTGGTTGCTGCGTGGTTTTCAATCAGGAACTATTATAACAGGCATTGCAGGTTTAGTTTTCATAAAATGGTTTGGCAACAGAAATTTATTTATCGGTGCTTTTGTATTTTTTCTTGTTGCCACTTTCTTTTCTTTCACTGCAAAACAGTTTAACATACTGCTTGTAGCAAGAGTTGCAGCAGGCATTGCGAATGGTTTTATCATTGCTGTATCAACACAAATGTTTCTTTCTACTTATGAAGGAAAAACAAAGATCATCGGTTCATTATTTACTGTTGCGGCTAATATCGGTGGTATATGTTTAGGAATATTAAGCAATAGTTTGTTTACTGAAGATTATGGATGGCAGTTCAATTATTTCTTTAGTATCCCACTGATGATAATGATTCTTATTTTCTCATTTCTCTTTGTGCCTTCAACACAAAAAAATGAAGAGATAGAAGAAGACTGGGTAAGTTTGATACCATTTTCAATTTTAATTATCTCACTTTTTTTTCTTGTCCTTTTTCGTGAACAATACCAGGGAATCAGTGATCTCAAAATTTTGATCGCAGCTATCATTGCAGTTGTGTCTGCAGTTGCATTATTGATTCGCGGAATAACACACAAAAAACCTTTGTTTGATACAAAGCTCCTGCAGTATCCGGAATTTGTAATTGCATTGATCATAGCTTATCTCACCGGTGCTGCATTTGTTTTCAACGTTTCTATTCTTGCAAAATTGTTGGGCGGAATTTTACAAATGCCTATGAAAGATGTTTTTCATTTTATCAATGTTCTTTTCATTGTCGTTTTTATCGTGCTTGTCGTAACATTCATATTGCTTATAAAAAAAGTTAATGCTTATTGGTTAATGATAACAGGTTTGTTAGCGATAGCTTATACATCATTTACTCTTTCAAAACTTAATCCTGAATTCAGTTTTAATAATATTGTTACTCCTTCATTCATAGGAATCGCAGGTGCCGGAATTGTTGCAACAGCAGTAATTGTGATTGCGATAAAAAGTGTGCCGCAACATCAAATAAGTAAAGTCGCAAATTTCCGAAGCGTTGCTTTTACACTTGGCATTGCATTGACAGCGACCGATCTTACAAGATTACTCAACTTCGAAAGTGTAAGAAATTTCAATCTCATGTCTGCTTATACAGATCCGGGAAATCCTTTGTTGCAGGAAAGATTGAATGGCTTACAAGCATTTTATAACAGTAGCGGTCTTGATGCTGATCAATCTTATCAAGCCGCTGTAAATGGTATCAACGGCATGGTGCAACTGCAATCATTTTTTTTAAGCATGAGCGAGATACTTTTTATCGGCTATATATTAAGTCTTGTACTCGCATCCATTCTTTTTATATTATGGGTGATACGTAATTACCGGCTGCTTTTCAATTTTATCAATTTTAAAAAAAGCACAAATGAAAATTTGCATGTGCAAAAAAGCAAAATTTAGTTTATGTGTGCTTTTGTGTTTTGTGTTCATGTTGAATATAAATGCACAAAAAAAATTTACAATCACAGATTGCATCAACTATGCTTTTGAACATAATCCATTACTAAATGCCGCAGCCAAAGACACGTCCATTGCAGGATTAGGTACTCAAAGAGTTAAAGGATTATATCTGCCGCGGGCAAATTTTATTTCTGCGTTTCAATACTATATCTCTACAAGAAAAATGTTGGTCGAAGGAGGATCGGCATTGGCGCCACCTTCATTGCCTGATGGTAAGCCAATGGCAATAGATGTTGGTTATAATCATACATGGTATCCCACCGTCAGCGTTAACCAACTTATTTTCGATCCATCGTACCGTAACAATTATAATATCGCTTTACAAAATGAACAACTGCAAACGCAACAATTAGTAAGTTTTAAAATTGATCTTATCACCGGAATATTCAAAGCATTTAACACGTGCAAGCTTCTTGAACTGCAAGCTATTTTTCTTGAAAAAAATATTACCCGTATAGATACATTGATTGAACTCACACGTATAAAATTTGAAAAAGGAGCCGGCGTAAAGATTGAAGTAAACAGAGTTGAAGTAACAGGCAACCGCATGCGGAGTGAATTAGCAAATGTACGAAGCGGTTACAGCGAAGCGTTACTGGCATTGCAATTCCAGATGAATTATCTTGAACCAGATAGCTTGATTCTCTCCAGCGATCTCACAATCGAACAAATAGTGCGCAGCACAGATTCACTTCAACAGCAGTTAACGAACAGTAATTCAACTATGCGTATTGAGAACCGTTTATTACAAACACAAATTGCATTAGCTGATGAATCAATAAAGCTTGAGCAATCAAGATCAAAACCTATAATAGGTGCAGATGGTAGTCTTGGATTTACACCTGCGGCTGATGAAATAAATAAAATGTTTCAAGGTGAAAGATGGAAGCCGTATTCTTATATAGGTGTTAATGTGGGCATTCCTATTTTCAATGGAATGGATGTTAAACGTGCAGTAAAACAAAAAGAATTGCAGGCACAACAATCACGCAATTATCTTGACCAATTCAACATTCAGTTTGAAACAGAGAAAGCAACAACGTACGTTCAAATTCAAAATGCGCGGGAAAGATTTAAGTATGCTGATGAAAATTTGCAATTGGCAAATAATAATATTGAATTGCTGCATGAAGCTTTCATCAATGGTGTTGCAGACAACCAGGACCTGATACTCGGTGAAAATGATTTGTATGATAACCAGGCAAGATATTTTAATGAACTGCTTCAATTGATGTTGAATGAAATTGAAGGACTGAGAGTGATGGGTTCATTTAATACATTGGCGGGATTATAAAAGCAATCGGTTTCAATAAACCTGTT
>Ga0207657_10005948_pt1 | contig 12697 bp, 9 predicted proteins | sample KBSC33metaG_FD_184316 | JGI IMG/M metagenome (GOLD analysis project Ga0207657, IMG submission 184316) | Corn rhizosphere microbial communities from Kellogg Biological Station, Michigan, USA - KBS C3-3 metaG (SPAdes) (version 2) | ecosystem: Host-associated > Plants > Roots > Rhizosphere > Soil ...
GCGCTACTGCGGCTACGCACAGCGAGTGCTCGCGCTGGTGCCCGACGCGCGCGCCGTCGTCGTCTGGAACGAGGCGAACTCGCCGACCTATTGGCAGGGCACGCCCGCCGAGTACGAGCGCCTCCTCGCGCGTTGCTACGACGTGCTGCACCGCACCGGCCTGACCATCCTCGACTCGACGGCCTCGGCGCACGCCCCGGCGACGTTCCTGCGCGCGGTCGCCGCCGAATACGAACGAACGGGACGGAGCCTGCCCATCGTCGATGCGTTCGGACACAACCCGTATCCGGAGACGGCTTCCGAGTCGCCGGCGGCGACGCACGAGGCCGGCTTCATCGGCGAAGGCGACTACCTGCGGTTGCGCGACGCATTGCGCGCATTCGGCGACCCGGACGTCTGGTACCTGGAAGACGGTTTCCAATCGAACGTTCCACGCGCGCTCCGCGCGCACTACGACGGACAGGAGACCGTGACGACCGTCTCGCCGGACGAACAAGCCGCGCACCTGCAGACCGCGATCGCACTGGCGGCCTGCCAGCCGCACGTGAAGGCGTTCTTCAACTTCGAGCTCGTCGACGAGACTCGCCTCGCCGGCTGGCAGTCCGGCCTCGTCTGGCGCGGCGTGCACCGAAAGCCCGCCGCGGCTGCGTTCGCGTCCGCGCCCCGGTCCTGTAATTAGGGTTCCCGCCATGTGCGGGATCTGCGGGACGACGAACGGGCGGATCGACGAGATGCTGCGCGCGCTCGTGCATCGCGGGCCCGACAGCGGCGGCTCGTACACCGACGGCCCCGTCGCGCTCGGCGCACGGCGCCTGTCGATCATCGACCTCGCGGGCGGCGACCAGCCGATCGAGAACGAGGACGGATCGTGCGTCGTCGTCCAGAACGGCGAGATCTACAACTATCCCGACCTGCGCCGCGAGCTCGAGCGCCGCGGCCACGTCTTCAAGACGCGGTGCGACACGGAGGTGCACCTCCACCTCTACGAGGAGCACGGCCCCGAGTACGCACGGCTGCTGCGCGGCATGTTCGCAGTCGCGCTCTGGGACTCGCGCCGGCGCCGCCTCGTGCTCGCGCGCGACCGCTACGGCATCAAGCCGCTCTACTACCGCAACGTCGGCGGCACGCTCGAGTTCGCGTCCGAGCTGCGTGCTCTGCCACGCGGCGAGATCGACGTCGACGCGCTCGAGGCGTTCCTCGCGTTCAACTCGATTCCCGCGCCCTACTCGATCTTCCGCGACATCAGAAAGCTGCCTGCGGGTCACGTGCTCGTCTGGCAGGAGGACGGCACGCTCGGCCTGACGCGCTACGCGCGTCCGGGCCCGCTACCCGTGCGGGAGGACGACGAGGCCGAGCTCGTCGAGGAGCTGCGCGCGCGGCTGCGCGACTCCGTGCGCGCACATCTGCTCTCGGACGTCCCGGTGGGCGTGCTGCTCTCGGGCGGCGTCGATTCAGCCGTGCTCGCCGCGCTCGCAGCGCAGGAGACAAGCGACCCCGTCCACACCTTCACGATCGGCTTCGAGGAGCGAAGCTTCGACGAGCGGGCAGACGCGCGACTCGTCGCGGAACGGTACGGCACCGACCACCACGAGCTGCTCGTCAAGCCGGATCCGCAGTTGCTGTTCGAGACGCTCGCCGACGTGTTCGACGAGCCGTTCGCGGACTCGTCCGCGTTACCGACGTACCTCGTCTCGCAGCTCGCGGCCGAGCACGTGAAGGTCGCCCTGTCGGGCGAGGGAGGCGACGAGCTCTTCGGCGGCTACTACACGTATGCGGCCGATCTGATCGCGCAGCGATTCGGCGGCCTCGCAGGGTTGGCGCGGCCGCTCGTCGAGCGACTGCCGACCTCGACCGCGAGAGCGAGCTTCGACTACAAGGCCAAGCGATTCGTGCGCGCCGCGCACCTGCCGCCGCTCGAACGGCATCACGGTTGGAAGGAGATCTTCTCGCCCGAGCTGCGCGCGGAGCTACGCGGAACCTCCGGGGCCTTCGAGCCGCTGGACGTGTATCGCGCGCGTTACGCGGAGACCGCGGGCGCTCCGGAGCTCGCGCGTCTGCAGGACGTCGACTTCGGCATCTACCTGGTGGACGACCTGCTCGTGAAGACCGACCGCGCGTCGATGGCGAACTCGCTCGAGGCGCGCGTCCCGTTCCTCGACTCCGTCGTGACGAACTTCGCGTTCTCGCTGCCGACGAAGCACAAGGTGCGCGGCTTGTCGAAGAAGGTGCTGCTGCGGAAGGCGGCCGAGCCGCTTCTGCCGCGCGAGGTCGTACACGGCCGCAAGCGGGGTTTCTCGATTCCCGCTGCAGCCTGGCTGCGCGGGGAGCTCGAGCCGTTCGCGCGCGCGACGCTGTCGCCGGAGACGCTTCGGCGTCAGGGCTTCTTCGAGCCCGCCGTCGTCACGCGCCTGATCGACGACCACGTCAACGGCGCCGAGGACCGGAGCCGGCAGCTGTGGGGCTTGCTCGCCTTCACGCTCTGGCACGAGCGCCACGTGGAGCAGGAGCCGCCGCTGTTGCAGTCTCCGCGCATGGACGCGTTGATCGCGTAAGTGCGCGCCTGGATCGACATGACGGCGAGCGCGCACGTCCTCGTCTTCCGACCGCTGATCGAGATCATGCGCGAGCGCGGCGACGAGGTGGAGATCACCGCGCGCGATTACGCGCAGACGTTGCAGCTGCTCGACCTCCATGGGCTGACGGCGGAAGTCGTCGGACGCCACGGCGGACGCTCGCGCCTGCAGAAGGCGCGTCAGATGACGCACCGGCTCGGAGCGCTCAAGAAATGGGCGAAGGGCCGCGATTTCGACGTCGCGCTCGCGCATGGCTCGCACGAGCTGACGATGACGGCACGGCGGCTCGGGATTCCCAGCTCGACGACGTTCGACTACGAGTTCGCGACGCTGCAGCACCAGCTCGGCTGCCGCGCCGCGACGAAGGTCGTCGTCCCCGAGGCGATTCCGCCGGAGCGGCTGCGGCCATACGGCGTCAAGCCGCCGAAGCTCGTGCAGTACCCGGGCCTGAAGGAGGAGTACTACCTCGCCGACTTCGAGCCCGACCGCGGCCTGCTCGACCGGTACGGCGTCGATCCCGAGCGCGTGCTCGTCGTGCTGCGGCCGCCGCCCGACGTCTCGCTCTACCACCGGCACTCGAATCCGCTCTTCCCGATGACCCTCGATCATCTCGGCCGGCTCGAGAACGTGCATGCGTTCGTTCTCCCGCGCACCGAGGAGCAGCGCGAATACGTGCGCGCACTCGACCTGCCGTCGGTGATCCTCCCCGAGCAGGCAGTCGATGCCCAGAGCCTCATCGCGCTGGCCGACGTCGTCGTCTCCGCCGGCGGGACGATGAACCGCGAGGCGGCGGCGCTCGACGTGCCCGTCTACACGACGTACGGCGGGCGGCTCGGCGGCGTCGACGAGGAGCTCATTCGCCAGGGCCGGCTGAAGCCGCTGACCGACCCGCGCGCACTCGATCTGCACAAGAGAGACGCAGGTCCGGCGGGCGATCGAGTTCGGCGCGATCCGGAGCTGATGCTCGAGCTGCTGCTCAGCGCAATGCGCTAGCGGCCGCGACGAGCGCATCGCGCGCGACCCAGGTGAGCCAGCCGCCGACGCTGACGCGCTGCGCGCCGGCGTCGAAGATCTCCTGCACAGTGAGCTCGCGGGTCAGCAGCACGTTGACCGGCTTCGTCAGCGCGGAGCAGGCCGCGCGGATCTGCTCGATCGTGCGCAGCCCCGGCGCGTACAGGCAGTGCGCGCCGACGGCCTCGAACGCCTGCAGCCGGCGGATCGTGTCGTCGAGGTCGTCGATGCCGTGGATGTGGTTCTCGGCGCGCGCGGTCACGACGAATCCGGCCGGCGCGGCCTCGACGGCGGCGGCGACGCGGTCGACCGCTTCGCCGAGCTCGTAGATCGAGCCTTCGGGATTCCAGTCCTCGATCGATCCGCCCTGCGCACCGGCGTCCGCGACTCGGCGGATCGCGATCTCGGGCGGGCCGTGGCCGTTCTCGAGATCGACCGACAACGGGATCGAGACGGCCGATGCGATCGCTCGCACGTGCTCGACGACCTCGTCGAGCGTCGCCTCGCCGTCGTCGCGGCCGAGCGTGAACGCGAACCCCGAGCTCGTCGTCGCGAGCGCCGGGAAGCCGAGCGACTCGAGCACCTTCGCGCTGCCGACGTCCCACGGATTCGGGATGACGAACGGCGGCCCCTCGTGGAGCTCACGCAGCGAGGACACGAAGCACATCCTGCCCGTAGCGCTCGAGCTTCGTCGGGCCGACGCCCGGGATGAGCGCCAGCTCGGCGAGCGATCGCGGCTGCCGCTCGGCGATCTCCGCGAGCGTCGTGTTGTGGAAGACGACGTACGGCGGCACCTCGTCCTCGCGCGAGCGCTCCAGGCGCCACTGCTTGAGCGCATCGAAGACGGGGCCGCCGTCCACGGCTGCGACCGGCTTGCTCGCGACCCGGTTCCCGAGCTCGGCGAGGAAGCGCGACGGCTTGCCGCTCCAGGTGATCACGAGGTGCCGCTTCGCGCGCGTGATGCCGACGTACAGCAGCCGCCGCTCCTCGTCGACGTCGCCGCGACGGATCGGCAGCTCGCCCTCGTCGAGGCGCGGCAGGAAGACCGCGTCGAACTCGAGCCCTTTCGCGCGGTGCAGCGTGAGCAGATTGACGCCGCGACCGGCGCTCGCCCCGAACCGCTCGTGCAACGACGCCGCGAACGCGGCGCCCGTCCCCTCGAACGTCGATGCGAGCCGCACGAGCCGCGCGAGATCCGCCTGCCGCGTCTGCTCGCGGTCCCCCAACTTCTCGGGCGGATTCTCGAGCCAGCCCTCCGCGACCGCGAGCCTGCGCACGGTCTCGCCGACCGGGCCCTCCTCGCGCGGCAATACGCGCAGCAGGCGCCGCGCCGCGTCGCGGTCGAGCAGCGACACGCCCTGGAACGGAATCCCGGCGTCGTGGAACGCCTCTTCGTAGTCGACCGCGCGCGCATTCGTGCGCACCAGCACGGCGACGTTCTCGAGGGGAATCGCCAACTCGCGAATGCGCGCCGGGATGTCGACCGCAGGCGCGATCTCGACCTCCGGACCGTCCGCGAGGGACGTGCGCAGCTTCGGCGCGAGCTTGTTCGCGACCGCGATCACCTGCGGCGTCGACCGGTAGCTCTCCTCGAGCCGCACGACGCGCGCGTGCGGGAAGCGCTGCGGCAGCCCCAGCAGCCACGACGGCGAGGCGCCGGTGAAGCCGTAGATCGACTGCCAGTCGTCGCCGACCGCGCACAGCTCGTCGCGGCCGCCGAGCCATTGGTCGAGCAGCGCCTGTTGCAGGAGGTTGACGTCCTGGTACTCGTCGACCGTGAACGCGAGCCAGCGCTCGCGCACGAGCGCCGCCGCAGCTTGATCCGACTCGAGCAGCGTCACCGCACGCCCGAGCAGGTCTTCGAAGTCGAGCTGACCCGCCTCCGCCTTGCGCCGCTCGTACTCGCGGTAGACACGGAGCATCAAGTCGACGGGGATCGGCGGCTCGTGCCCGCCGAGTGACGTCCCGTACGTCTCAGGAGTCAGCCTGCGGTTCTTCGCCCACTCGACCTCCGTTGCGAGATCGGCGGCCGGACGGAACTTGTACGGCGCAGGCAGGCGGTTCGCGATCTGGCGGAGCAGCAGCGCCTTCGTCGGCAGGATCCGCCCGGGGTCGCCCGTGAAACGGCGCACGAGCGCGAGCGCAGCCGAGTGGAACGTCGATGCGCGCACACCTTCGGCGCCGAGCGCGGCGAGGCGTGCGCGGAGCTGGCCGGCCGCCTTGTCGGTGAAGGTGACGGCGACGATCTCGCCCGGCGCGAACGCGCCGCTCGCCACCTGCCACGCGATACGGCGGGTGATCGTCGTCGTCTTGCCCGTGCCGGCGCCGGCCAGGATGCAGACCGGTCCGCGCGTCGCCTCGACGGCGGCCCGCTGCTCGTCGTTCAGGCCCTCGAAGATCCGGTCGCGATTCACGAGCCGACCACCGTATCCCGCGGGGACGACGGAGCCGGCCCGACGTCCGGCCGGACCTGACCTAGAGGGGCGAAGGCGGCGGGACTGCGATTTCGCTGCTCGGGAGCCGTGCGGGCGCGACCGCCGGCTGCTCGCGCACAGGCTCCCGCACGATCGTGTTCAGCTTTGCGACCACCTCGAGCGTGTCGCCCTCGTCGGCGAGCCGCTCGAGCTCCATCAGCTCGAGCTGGAGCCAGCGATCCGCGACCGGCTGCCGCCGGAGCCTCATGATCTTGGAGTGGGAGCTCGGGAACACCTGCTCGTCGTCGGCCCACAGCTTCTCGTACAGCGTCTCGCCGGGCCTGCTGCCGATGAACTTGATCTTGATGTCGACGCCGGGCGTCTTGCCCGATAGACGGATCATGTTCTCGGCGAGGTCGACGATCTTGACCGGATCGCCCATGTCGAGCACGAAGATGTCGCCCGATCCGCCGATCGCTCCAGCCTGGATGACGAGCGACGCAGCCTCGGGAATCGTCATGAAGTACCGCGTCATCTCGGGATGCGTGACGGTGACCGGGCCGCCGCGCTCGATCTGACGGCGGAACGTCGGCACGACGGAGCCCGCGGAGTTCAGGACGTTGCCGAACCGAACGGCGGCGAAGCGCGTCGCGATTCCCTGGCGGTGGCCGAGCGTCTCGATGATCCACTCGCAGAGCAGCTTGCACTGACCCATCACCGTCTGGCGATTGACGGCCTTGTCCGTCGAGATCTGCACGAAGCGTTCCACGCCGAACTCGATCGCGACTTCTGCAAGCGTCTGTGTCGTCAGCGCGTTGTTGACGACGGCTGCGATCGGATTCGCCTCCATCAACGGCACGTGCTTGTACGCGGCGGCATGGAAGACGATCGACGGGCGATACCGTTCGAACACGTGCCGCAGCCGCTGTCGATCCCGCACGTTCGCGAGGATCGGAATCGTCGGCGTGAAGCCGCGCTCCGTCACGAGCTCGCGCTCGATGTTGAACAGCGGAGTCTCCCCCTGGTCCAGAAGCAGCAGCCGTGTCGGGCCGATGAGCGCGATCTGCCGTGCGAGCTCCGAGCCGATCGAGCCCCCGGCTCCGGTGACGAGAACGGTCTGATCCTTGAGGTAGCCGGCGACGTCCTCCAACGACACCTCGACCTGCTCCCGTCCGAGAACGTCCTCGACCTGAACCGGGCGGATCTGCGTGGCGAGGTCGATGTCGCCCGAGATGAGCTCGTAGAGCCCCGGCAGCGTCTTGACCGAGATGTTCGCGGCCTGCGCCGCGTCGACGATTCGCTGACGGACGGCGCCCGAAGCCGACGGGATTGCGATCAGGATCTCGTCGGGCGCATGGTCGCGGATGATCCGCGGCAGCTCCTCGGTCGTGCCGAGCACGCGAACGCCCTGGATGCGCGAGTTCCGCTTGTCGCGGTCGTCGTCGACGAAGCCGATGGGCGTCGAGGAGAGCATCCGCGAGCGCTGCATCTCCTGCACGATCAGGCGTCCGGCATCGCCGGCGCCGACGACGATCACTTCCTTGCCGCGCGCGACCACTCCGCCGCGCGGACGCTCGATCACCGTGCGCGCAAGCAGGCGCGCACCTGCGATCAGCGCGAGCGTGATCAGCAGATCCATGGCCGCGATCGACCGCGGCAACCGCACGGTGTGGACGGGTGACGCGAAATAGACCGTCACGTCCGCGACGAGCGAGGCGACCACGACGCCCTGCGCGGCACTCCACATGTCGTGCACCGAGACGTATCGCCACCAGCGGCGGTGGAAGCCGAAGAGCAGGAAGACGGCAACCTTGATGACGACGACGACGAGGATCGTCCTGCGCAGCAGCGTGTCGTAGTAGACCGGCAGTCCGTGGTCGAACCGGAGCTCGAACGCGAGGAACCACGCGAGCGCGACGATCGCCGCATCGATCACCAACTGGAAGAGCCGGTGACTGCGGAAGCCGCTCATCTAGGCAGACGCCGCCACGCCGACCGCGGACCGGACGACGTCGACGACCCGCTCCTGTGCCTCGACCGGTATCCCCGGCCAGAGCGGAACGGAGAAGTTCTCCCGGGACGCACGCTCCGTTTCCGGCAGCGAGCCCGGCTCTCCGCCGAGGAAGCGCAGCGACGGCTGCAGGTGGAGCGGAGTGACGTAGTACGTCGCGGTCCCGATGCCGGCTTCGCGCAACGCAGCGTGCACCCGGTCGCGCTCGGGCGAGCGGCAGACGAAGAGGTGGTAGACGTGACCGGGCTCGTCGTGAGGCAGGTCGACGAGATCGCCGAGCCCGAGCTCGGCATAGCGTTGCGCAGCCTCGCGCCGCCCCCGAGTCCATTCGTCGAGCTTCGTCAGGAACACCCGGAGGAACGCAGCCTGCAGCTCGTCGAGTCGCGAGTTGTAGCCGACGAAATCGAAGTCGACCTTGTCGCGCGACCCGTGGAACGAGAGCATGCGCACGCGCTCGAGCAGCCCATCGTCGTCCGACGCGACGAGCCCGCCGTCGCCGAGCGCGAACAGGTTCTTCGTGGGATAGAAGCTGAAGGTCGAGATGCGGCCGCGCTGCCCGATCCCAGGCGAGCCGAACGCCTGCGCAGCGTCCTCGATGATGTCGACACCGAGCTGCGTCAGCGCATCCATCGGCGCCGGCCGGCCGAACAGGTGGACCGGCATGATCGCGCGGGTGCGCGGCGTGATCTTCGACGCGACATCTTCGGGATCGACATTGAGCGTGTCCGGATCGATGTCGGCGAAGACCGGCGTGGCGCCGCGCCGGGCAATCGCCTCGGCGGTCGCATAGAAGGTGAATGCCGGGCAGACGACCTCGTCGCCCGGGCCGATCTCGAGCGCGTCGAGCACGAGCACGAGCGCGTCGGTGCCGTTCGCGACGCCGATGCTGCCCTTCACGCCGAGATAGGCGGCTGCCTCCTGCTCGAATGCGTAGTAGTGGGGGCCGCGAATGAACTGCCCGCTGTCGAGGACGTCGGCGAACCGCGCCTCCAATTCGGCGCGGACGGGAGCCCACTGGGCACTGACGTCAACGAGGGGAATCTGCTGCACGGCGACTCACTTTAGCGGCGTAGACCAGATACGCCACCACCATGAGAACGCCTGCAACAACTGCATACTCGACGTAGCGGAGAGCGTCGTGCGCATGCGTGTACGCGGAGCCGAGCGCCCAGCCGGCGGCGCCGAGGCCGACCGAGAAGACCGCGCAGCCGATCACCGCAAGGAAGAGGAACTTCACGAACGGGACGCGGACGATTCCGGCGGGAATCGCGACGAAGGAGCGGAGAAGCGGCGTCGCGAGACCCACGGGCACGGCCAGGTCGTCGTACCGGTCGAACCGCGCTTCGGCGCGTGCGAGCTTCTCGTCGGAGACGTGGATGTACCGCCCGTAGCGGTGCAGCAGCGCGCGGCCGCCGTAATCGCCGATCCACCATCCGAGCGCGCAGCCGATCACGTTGCCGAGCGTCCCTGCCACCGCGAACCAGGCGAACGCCCACGTGTGCGACGCGACGCTCGCGCCGAAGACGTGAACGGTGGTCGAGGCGATCGCGCCGCCTGCGACCGCTCCCGCGTACAGCATGACGAGCTCGCTGCCGATCGGAACGACGGCTGCCGCGATCATCAACAGGAACACGGCATAGACGCCGTGATGCGCGACGACGCCGGTCACGAGCGGCGGCGCGACCCGAAGGGCACGGTGACCGCGACTGCGCCGATCGTGTTGGTCGCCACCACCTGCACACGGTAACCGCTTCGGGGAGTGCCGGCCCAGGTGGCGTGCTGCGCTCCGGGCTCGAGCTTCTTGGCGAGGACGGTCGCCACCGTGACGCCGTTCCCGTTCTGGACGGTGACGGCCACGTCGGCGGCGTGGGCCAGCTCGAACGAGACATCGGTGCCGTTGACGGCGACCGAGCCCAACGTGTTGTTGACCGAAAAGCCGCGCGTCGCAGTCGTCGTGCCGTCGCTGACCGCGAACGTCCAGTCGCCCTCCGCCTGGCCCGTCGGATCCCACGGGAACGTGTACGTCCCGGGCTGCTCCGCCGCCTGCGCGAGCGTCACCGGAACCTTGTTCGGCCCGGTCACCGTCGCCGTCAGCTGAGACGGATGCACGACCTTCACCGTGAACGTCTGCGTGTCGTCGACGCCGTCGCCGTTCGGCGAGACGACGTCGGTCGACGGTGGCGCCGCGTAGACGCCGGTGTACGAGAGGATCAGCGCGTCCGAGATCGGCTGTTCGCCGGTCGACGGCCGCGTGAGCAGGTCGCCGTCGAACGCCATTGCCGACGACGCGCCGGTGCCGAGGCCGTAGGCGACCTGCGCGCCGAGGTGCGCCATCGCGACGGCGAGCTCGAAGTTCGTCATGCCGGCGCTGTACGCCGACGTGCCGCCCTCGACGGTGACGAGCAGGATGCGGCCGTCGGCCGTCTGGCCGATCGCGCTCCGCGGTGCGCGGCGATTCAATACGGGATCGCCGAACGACTCGCGCGCTCGGAACACCGGCTTGCCCGCGGCGACGAGTTGCGGCCCGCCGCCGATCGCGCTGCGCATGACGCTCCAGTTCGGCGTCAGGGTCGGCCGCAGCTCGACGGTCGTGCCGAGCGGCGCCTCGGCCGTCAGATGCGGCGCCTGGTTGCCGCGGGAGACGAGAACGGCGCCGTTGGGCGGGATCGGAACCGGGCCGTGATCGGCGACCTGCGTGACGACGGCGGTGTTCACCTTGTTCGGCGTCAGGGGCCCGAGCTGGTCGAGCACGTCGACGGCGACACCCGCCTCCGCCGGGGTGACCGGCCCCCACGCCGGCGTGTAGAGGGTCGTATGCCCCTTGACCGGAGGCGCGTTGAGATCGAGCTGCCGGCGCTGGTCGGTGCCCCGCCATGTGCCGTCGAACGTGACGCGTGCGACGCTCAGCGTCCCGTCGGGCGCGATGCCGAGGCTCGTGCGCGCTACCGCCGGTGCGGTGTCGAGCTCACCGCCGCGAATGAGGATCCCACTCGGCTTCCCGGGGTTCGCCGCGAAGAAGTCGCCGTTGACGCCGACCGTCGTCGCCGTCGTCTTCAGCTCGGTCTCCATATCGGTCAGCTTCTCGGTCGCGACGACGGCGTCGTTCGAGAGCACCGGCTGCAGCGTGTAGAGGCTCCCGTCCGGACGCGGCGCAGTGACGACGTCGAGGACGACTGGGCCGTGCGGCGTGAACTGCACCTGGCGCTCGTACGTCACGCCGGGCATGAGCAGCGTCTCCTGCGTCACCTCGGTGGTGCGCGGCGCGGCGCCGGCAGGCAGGGCAGTCAGCGCGGCAAGCGCGAACAGAGTGAGAATCCGGCGAAGCACGACCCTGGGCCAGGGTAGCGTGGGTGCTAGTCGAACACCTTCACGGTTCTGTAAAGCGTGTCGCGCTGCACGGGGATCTTCCCGAGCGAGCGGATCAGGTGCACGAACTCGTCGGTCGACGCGCGGTACGTCGTGCCCGCCGCGGAGACGACGTTCTCCTCGATCATCACCGAGCCGAGGTCGTCGGCGCCGAACTGCAGCGCGACCTGACCGATCTTCTTGCCCTGCGTCACCCACGACGAGCCGATGTGCGGCACGTTGTCGAGGTAGATGCGCGAGACGGCTTGCGTCAGCAGGTAGTCGAACGACGTCGGCCGCTGCTCGACCGGCACCAACGCGCCGAGGCGGTTGCCGTCGTCCTGGTACGTCCACGAGAAGAACGCGCGGAAGCCGCCGGTCTCGTCCTGCAGCTCGCGAATGCGGCGCATGTGCTCGACGCGCTCCTCGAGCGTCTCGACGTGGCCGTACATCATCGTCGCAGTCGTCGAGATGCCGAGCCGGTGCGCGTGGCGCATCACGTTCAGCCACTCGTTCGTCTTCGTCTTCTTCGGCGCGATGATGTGCCGCACGCGGTCGACGAGGACCTCGCCGCCGCCGCCGGGAATCGAGTCGAGCCCTGCGTCGCGCAGGCGCGTCAAGGTCTCGGGGATCGTCAGGCCGGACCGACGTGAGATGTGCTGCACCTCGGGGGGCGACAGCGCGTGCAGGTGGATCGTGTACCTCGCCTTGATCGAGCTGAAGAGATCCTCGTAGTACTCGATGCCGAGATCGGGATGGTGACCGCCTTGCATCAGCAAGCCCGTGCCGCCGATCGCGAGCGTCTCCTCGATCTTCTTGAAGATCACCGGCTTCGGCAGGAGGTAGCCCTCGCGCGCGTCGCCGGGCCTGCGGTAGAACGCGCAGAAGTCGCAGTCCGTCGTGCAGATGTTCGTGTAATTGAGATTGCGGTCGACGATGAACGTGATCCGGTCCGGGTCGTGCTTGCGGTTGCGGAGCTCGTTCGCGACGCGGCCGACCGCGACGAGATCGCGCGAGCGAAGCAGGGTCACGGCGTCGTCGTCGCTGACCCGCTCCCCGTCCAGCGCCTTCTCGAGGACCTCCGTCGTCGGCGACACGGTGACGCTCATGCGACGGCTGCGCCCTTCGTCTCGACGAAGCGCAGATCGGGCACCGACTCGAGCAGGCCGCCGTCGCGGGCGAGCTCGAGGAACGTGTACAGGCCGGCGCGCTCGCGCGGCCCGAAGCGGTAGCGCAGCTTCTCGAAGTAGCGGGCGAGGAAGCCCGGCGGATAGCCGTACCGTTCGGCGGCCTCGAACGCGAGCTTCTCCGGCTCGGCGCGGGCCATGCGCACCGAGGCCACG
>Ga0207657_10005951_pt1 | contig 12694 bp, 11 predicted proteins | sample KBSC33metaG_FD_184316 | JGI IMG/M metagenome (GOLD analysis project Ga0207657, IMG submission 184316) | Corn rhizosphere microbial communities from Kellogg Biological Station, Michigan, USA - KBS C3-3 metaG (SPAdes) (version 2) | ecosystem: Host-associated > Plants > Roots > Rhizosphere > Soil ...
CGGTCGTCTATGTCTATCTCGACCGCTTCAGCATCTGGGTCCGCCGGCTGCGGCAGCGCCGTTTTCCGGGGACAAGTCCGGCCGTGGCTGCCGGCGACTGATCAAGGCGATGCCAACGATGCGCACCCGTTCTGAAGCCCGCGCGAGCCTCATCGCAGCCGCGATCGCCGGCGCCGTATCGCTGCTCGCCGCCTGCACGCTCGGCCCGAACTACGCGCGCCCCGGCGTCGAGGCTCCGGCGGCGTACAAGGAAGCGCAGGGCTGGAAGCCGGCGCAGCCGCGCGAGAACGAACCGCGCGGCCCGTGGTGGCGCGTATTCGGCGATCCGCAACTCGATGCACTGGTCAGGGAGGTCGAGGTCAGCAACCAGACGATCAAGGCGGCCGAAGCACGCGTGCGCGAGGCGCGCGCGCTGACGCAGCAGGCGCAGGCGGCCTTCTTCCCGATCGTGACCGCGAACGCCGGCGCGACCCGCAGCGGCGGTCGCGGAAGCGCCGGACAGAGCGTCGATAACAGCCAGGGCGGCGGGCCGCGCAACAACTTCAATGTCGCGCTCGACGTCAACTGGGAGATCGATCTATGGGGGCGTGTGCGCAGGACTGTCGAGGCCGGCGAGGCCACGGCGCAGGCGAGCGTCGCCGATCTGGAAGCGGCCAAGCTGTCCGCGCAAGCGCAGCTCGCGCAAGACTATTTCCTGCTGCGCGCGCAGGATGCCCAGATTCGCCTGCTCAACGACACGGTCGACGCCTACCAGAAATCGCTGAAGCTCACGCAGAATCAGTATGCGGTCGGCGTTGCCGCCCGCGCCGACGTCGCGCAGGCCGAGACCCAGCTCAAGTCGACGCAGGCGCAGGCGCTCGATGCCGGCGTGCAGCGGGCGCAGCTCGAACATGCTATCGCCGTGCTGCTCGGCAAGGCGCCGGCGGATTTTTCGATCGCCCCCGAGGCCGTGGCCACCACATTTCCGCCGATCCCGCCGGGCCTGCCCTCCGAGTTGCTGGAGCGCCGGCCGGATATCGCGGCGGCGGAGCGGCGCACCGCGGCGGCCAATGCACAGGTCGGCGTCGCCGAAGCCGCGTTTTTCCCGTCGCTGACCTTGTCGGCGACCGGCGGGTTCCAGAGCTCGGTGCTGTCGCAGCTGTTTTCACTGCCCAGCCGCTACTGGTCGCTCGGTCCGGCGCTGGCGCAGACGCTGTTCGACGCGGGATTGCGCCGCGCCCAGACCGCTCAGGCGATGGCGACTTACGACGAGAACGTCGCCAACTACCGGCAGACGGTCCTCGCCGGGTTCCAGGAAGTCGAGGACAATCTGGCGGCGCTGCGCATCCTCGAACAGGAGGCCGCGGTCCAGGACGAGGCGGTCAAGTCGGCGCGCGAATCGCTGACGATCACGCTCAACCAGTATCGCGCGGGGACGGCGAATTATCTCGCGGTCGTCGTCGCGCAGGCGACGGCGTTGTCGAACGAGCGCGCCGCCCTGGCGATTCTCGGCCGCCGGCTGACGGCGAGCGTGACGCTGATCAAAGCGCTGGGCGGAGGCTGGGACGCGGCGCAATTGCCGCCGAAATAAAGCGCCGCGGGCTATGGCTCCGGCGGATTCGCCGCGGCGGCAAACTGCTCCAGCAGCGCGCCGGCGAGGCTCGACTCGCGCTTGTAGAATCCCTCGGTGTGGAAGGTTTCTTCGAGCGCGAACAACTCGTAGTCGAGGTGATGGCAAAGCTCGTGGATCAGCGTGCGCAGGAACGTTTTGAAGGCCACGACCTGCTTCTTCTGTGCGGTGCGCATCCACACGGTGATGCGCGCCGTCTCGCCCTCGTCCTCGGGCTCGTACAGCCCATGCAGCTCGCCGTAGCCGTCGGCAGGCCGGCGCGCGAGAACGCGGACGCGAACCGGCGGCACGTGATAGCCGCGCGCGAGTGCGCTGATCAGCGCCTGGCAGCCGGCTTGCACCGCGCTGCGCTGGTCGGCGCGAAGGCCCGCCGCGATTCGCGCGACCAGATTTCCGAGCTCGAGGCCCGGCGGCAAACCCAGAGACTCGATCGCGTCGCTGCGCAAATAGATGCGCTGTCGTGCGCGGGAGAGTTTGTCGAAATAGGCAAAGCGCATCGGTCTGCAGTCTACCGAACTCATCAGTTGCCGCAAGCGCGGCAACTGCCGGCTGCGACGCGGCGATGAGGGCCGGGCGGCCGGTCCGGCGCATCGTGCCGGCGACGCTCGCCTTCGATGCATCGGGCAATCCATTCTCGGCGCAGTTCTCCGACATCTATCACAGCGCCGACTCGGCCGCGGGACAGGCGCGTCACGTGTTCCTTCGCGGCAATGACCTTCCGGCACGCTGGGCGGGTGCGCGCGTATTCGCGATCGTCGAGACCGGATTCGGGATCGGTCTCAATTTTCTGGCCACCTGGCAGGCCTGGCGCGACGATCCGCGGCGCTGCGCGCGCCTGCATTTCGTGTCGATCGAGCGCTGGCCTTTTGCCCAAGTCGATCTCGCGACCTTGCACGCGCGGTATCCGGAATTCGCAGCGCTCTCGTCGCAACTGCTTGCGGCGTGGCCTCCGCTGGTGCCGGGCATGCATCGACTGCACTTCGACGATGAAAAAGTCACGCTGACGCTCGTTTTCGACGAGGCGATCGAAGCGGCGCGCGGCTTGAGCGTCGCCGCCGACGCCTTCTATCTCGATGGATTCGCGCCGGACCGCAATCCTGCGATGTGGTCGGCGCCGTTGTTGAAGATGCTGGCGCGGCTTGCCGCACCCGGCGCAACGGTGGCGACATACAGTGCGGCGGGTGCGGTGCGCGACGCCCTGGTCGCCGCCGGATTCGTCGTCGAAAAGCGCTCGGGCTTCGGGCGCAAACGGGACATGCTGGCCGGACGCTATGCGCCGCGCTGGCCGGTGCGGCGGCGAGTCCCGCCATCGTGGCCGGAGCGCCATGCGATCGTCGTCGGCGCCGGAGTCTCAGGTGCCGCGCTCGCCTCGCGCCTCGCCGTGCGCGGCTGGCGTATCGACCTTGTCGAAAGCGGTAGCGCGCCTTCCGGCGCGGCGTCCGGATTGCGCGCCGGCGTATTCCAGCCGCACGTCTCGCGCGACGATAATCTGCTTTCGCGTTTTACCCGCGCCGGATTCCTCTATGCGCTGCGGGCATGGACTGGAGCGCTCGACGCTGCCGCGACGCCGCCGTGGCAGCCTTGCGGCGTGCTGCAGCTGGCCGACGGCGTCGAGAACGAGACGCGGGTCGCGGACACCGCGGTTGCTCTCGCGCATCCGGTCGAATATGCGTCGCACGTCACCCGCGCCGAGGCTGCCGCGCTCGCCGGCCGGGCGACGGCGATCGGCGGGTGGTGGTTTCCGATGGCGGGATTCGTGTGCCCGGCGGCGATCGTCGCCGTGCAGCTCGCGCATGCTGCGCGCCAGGCCGGCCCCGCACCGACCGTTCATCTCGATCGGCATGTGGCCAGGCTGCAGCGCGACGGCGATCGCTGGTCGGCGCGCGACGCCGCCGGCGCAGCGATCGCCGCGGCACCCGTCGTCGTTCTGGCCAATGCCTGCGACGCCGCCCGGCTGGTCGATCTGGGCGGTGATCCGCTGCGACGCATCCGCGGTCAGCAGACTTATCTGAGCGCGCCGCCGTTCGCGGCGCCCCGCGTTGTCGTCGGCGGCGACGGCTATGTGTTGCCCGCGGTCGACGGCGTCGCCGTCACCGGTGCAACTTACGATCTCGATAGCGCCGATCCGGGCCCCAGCGCGGCGAGCCACGCCGTCAACCTCGCCCGTGCCGAGCATATGCTGCCCGGCAGCACCGCCGGCGTCGATGCGGCGACGCTGGAGGGCGGCGTCGGTTTCCGCTGCGTCGCGACCGACCGCCTGCCGATGGTCGGTGCGATCGTCGACATTGGTCGCGCCCGCGCCGATCAGATGGCGCTCGCCGGCGCGCATCTTGCCGACTTGCCGCGCATTCGCGGCCTGTACGGCGCGTTCGCGTTTGCGTCGCGCGGCCTGTCGTGGTCCGCACTGGCTGCCGAGGCGCTGGCGAGCGAGCTCGACGCCGAGCCCGCGCCACTTTCGCACGCGCTGCTCGACGCGATTGATCCGGGCCGCTTCGTCGTCAAGGCGCTGCGGCGCGGCGCGCTTTAGCGCGGCCTCGAAGCGCTACAATACGCGAGCACGATCCGACGCACATGCCCGCCTCGATAGCCGCTCTGCTCAAGCCGAACACGCGCGACATCGGCGGACTGCTGGTGCAGCGATTGCTGCCCGCGTTTCCGACCCAGATGGTCGGACCGTTCATTTTTTTCGATCATTTCGGACCGGTGCAATTCCCGCCGGGGCGCGGCATCGATGTGCGGCCGCATCCACACATCGGGCTTGCCACCGTCACCTACCTTTTCGAAGGCGGACAGGTTCATCGCGACAGCCTGGGCAACGTGCAGGCGATCGTTCCGGGCGACGTCAACTGGATGACCGCCGGACACGGCATCGTGCACTCGGAGCGCACCGGGCCTCACGACCGCGCGGCGGGCCACCGGCTGCACGGACTGCAAACCTGGGTCGCGCTGCCGAAAGCGTACGAGCAGGTCGACCCTTCGTTCAGCCATCATCCGAAAGATTCGCTTCCCGAGATCGAGCAACCGGGCGCGAAGATGCGCCTGCTCGCCGGAACGGCATTCGGCCGGCGCGCGCCGACGCCGACGTTTTCTCCGATGATTTATCTGGCGATCGACCTTGCCGCCGGCGCCGCTCTCGACCTGCCGCCCGAGCACGAGGAACGCGGCGTGTACGTGATCGATGGCGACGTCGAGGTCGGCGGCATGCCGGCGCCGGCTGGACACCTTGCCGTACTCGCGCCCGAGCGGATTGCGCGCCTCGAAGCGACGTCGGCGTCCCGGCTGGTCGTGCTCGGCGGGGCGAAGACCGACGGCTCGCGGCTGATCTGGTGGAACTTCGTCGCGAGCTCCAAGGAGCTGATCGACCGCGCCAGTGCGCGCTGGCGCGAGCAGGGCTATCCGCCGGTGCCCGGCGAAACGGAGTTCATTCCGCTGCCCTGAGAGAGCTACAAGCCTGCCGCCGCGCGCAGCGCGTCGGCGCTTGGTGGAAGCTGGCTCCGGCCGCGCGCGCCCTGCGCGCGCACCCTGCGCCGAAACGTCGATCGCTACAAACCTGCCGCCGCGCGCAGCGCGTCGGCGCTTGGTTGGAGCTGGCTCCGGCCGCGCGCGCCACGGCGCGCGCACCCTGCGCCGAAACGTCGATCGCTACAAGCCTGCCGCCGCGCGCAGCGCGTCGGCGCGATCGACGTTTTCCCAGGTGAATTCTGGTTCGTCGCGACCGAAGTGGCCGTAGGCGGCGGTCTTCAGGTAAATCGGCCGCAGCAAGTCGAGCATCTGGATGATGCCTTTGGGCCGCAAGTCGAAATTGTCGGCGACCAGCGCGGCGATCTTCTGGTCCGGGATCCTGCCGGTGCCCTCGGTGTAGACGGTCACGTTGATCGGTTTGGCCACACCGATCGCATACGACAGCTGCACCTGGCACTGCCGCGCGATACCGGCTGCGACGATGTTCTTCGCGACATAACGCGCGGCATACGCCGCCGAGCGGTCGACCTTCGACGGATCCTTGCCGGAGAACGCGCCGCCGCCGTGCGGCGCGGCACCGCCGTAGGAATCGACGATGATCTTGCGCCCGGTCAGGCCGGCGTCGCCGTGCGGACCGCCGATTTCGAAGCGTCCGGTGGGATTGACCAGAAAGCGCGTGTTGACCAGCATCTCCGGCGGCAGGACCGGCTTGATGATCTCCTCGACCACGGCTTCGGCCAGCTGCTCCTGCTTGTGATTCATCTCGGGATGATGCTGCGTAGACAGCACCACCGTGTCGATGCTCGTCGGCTTGCCGCCGGTGTAGCGCACCGTCACCTGCGATTTCGCGTCGGGCCGCAGCCATGGCAGGCGTCCGTCGCGGCGGACCTCGCTCTGCCGCTGCACCAGGCGGTGCGCGTAATAGATCGGAAACGGCATCAGCGCCGGCGTCTCGTCGCAGGCGTAGCCGAACATCAGGCCCTGGTCACCGGCGCCCTGGTTCATGTATTCGTCCGACGTGCGATCGACGCCGCGCGCAATATCGGGCGACTGGCGGCCGTAGCACACCATCACCGCGCAGCCTTCGGCATCGAAGCGCAGCTGGGGATCGGTGTAGCCTATCCGGTGTATGGTGTCGCGAGCGATGCGCGCGTAGTCGTGCTTGTGGTCGGTCGTGATCTCGCCGGTCATCACCACCAGGCCGGTCGATACCAGCGTTTCCGCAGCTACCCGTCCGTGCGGATCCAGCGTTAGAATCGCATCGAGGACGGCATCGGATATCTGGTCGGCCACCTTGTCCGGGTGACCTTCGGACACCGACTCCGACGTAAAAAGAAACTCGTTCATTACCGCTCCCTGCTGGATGGACCTGCGGATGCGCGGGCGACCTTCGCGCGCGACGCAAAGACTTGAATTCTAGCAAATTTGCCCGGTCGACCGCTGGACCCATCTTTCGGAAAGGCTTCGATGATCGTGCCCGCCACCGCCGAAAACATCGCCCGCGCGGCAAGGGCGCTGGCGGCGGGCGAGCTCGTTGCGTTTCCGACCGAGACCGTCTACGGTCTGGGCGCGAATGCGCGCGACGCGGCGGCGGTCGGGCGTCTGTTCGCTGCGAAAGGCCGGCCCACCGAGCATCCGGTCATCGTTCATCTCGCCGATGCCGACGCGCTTTCGCGCTGGGCGAAGATGGTTCCTGCCGGCGCCTATGCGCTGGCCCGCGCGTTCTGGCCAGGACCGCTGACGATGATCCTGCCTCGCGCCGATGGCGTCCTCGATGCGGTGACCGGAGGACAGGCCAGCGTCGGCCTGCGCGTTCCGGCGCAGCCGATCGCGCATGCGCTGCTCGCAGCGCTCGCCGCACTGGGCTGCGACGGGATCGCCGCGCCCTCGGCGAATCGCTTCGGGCGGCTCAGCGCAACAACGGCCCAACATGTTGCCGACGAATTCGGCGACAGCCTCGCGCTGATCCTCGACGGCGGCCCATCGCGTCACGGCATCGAATCGACGATCGTCGATTTCAGCGGCGGCGACCCGGTCGTGCTGCGTCCCGGATCGATCACCAGCGGCGAGCTCGCGCGCGTCCTCGGCGCCGCACCCCGATCAGCCGGCGCCGGCGCGACGCGCGCTCCGGGCACGCTGGCTTCGCACTACGCGCCCCGCACGCCGGCGAAGCTGCTGCCGCGCAAGGAGTTGCTCGCGGCCTTGGCCGATCTCGGCGGGCCGGGTGCACATATCTCGGTGCTCGCCCATTCGGTCGCGCAGCCGCCGGAGTTCGAGGGCGCATGGTTCGACGCCCCCGGCGAGAGCGCGCGCTACGCGCAGCAACTGTATGCCAACCTGCGCGCACTGGATGCGCGCGAGGCGGACGAGATATGGATCGAAGCGCCGCCCGATGGACCCGACTGGGTCGCCATCGGCGACCGCCTGCGGCGGGCGACGCATCGGAATTAGGGACCTCAGCAGCGCGCCGCGAACGCGCGCGCGAGGAATGACGCGACGCTTTGCGCGAGCTCTCTGCGCCGATTCGCCATGAAGTGGTCGGTTCCGGGAATGGTCAGCTGGCGCGAGCAGGCATCGCGCGGCAGTTCGTCGGCGCGCAAGCGTGCGACAGCGAGAATCTCCGGCAGGTCGTTCTGCGCGATGACGTCGAGCAGCGGTTGCCGCGGCTGCGCTGCGAAGTCGCCCTGCATGCCGATCGGCACTTGCGCGGCGACGGCCGCGCCCGACGAGGCCAGATAGCGGTCGGCCATCACGGCACCGAGGCTGTGCGCCACGACGGCGATCTTGTCGATGCCGCGGCCGCGGAGAAAGGCGACGCCGGCCGCGATGCGTTCGCCGGCCTCGGGATAGAGCGTCGCGTAGTCGGCGCGAGGAGCGTCGGCCGCGAGCACGGGCATTTGCACCGACAATGTTGCGATGCCGGCTTCGGCCAGATCGGTGCGCAAGCCGTTGATCAATCCCCAATCGGCGTGCACGCCCAGTCCGTGGACGATCACCGCGCCGCCGAGCGGCGTCTGTTGCGGCATCGTGAGTATCGCCAGCACGCGGGGCCGGCGCGGCGTCGGCAGATAGACGGGGTCGCCGACGACGATCGAGGGGACGATCTCCGCAACGATGCGATCCTCGCGCGCATAGTCGGCGCCGGCGGCGTGCACGTCGCATAAAGCGACGGCGAGTAGCGCGATGCCGAAGCCCGCTGTCAGGCGCGTCACCGCCATCGTGTTCCCGCTCGCCTGCTACCATTGCAGCGCAAACCCATCGATCGATCATACCCGCAACCCATGCCGCGACGTCCGCCCGCCGTTGTGCTCGCTCCGGATTCGTTCAAGGGTTCGTTGTCGGCAGCGGCGGCAGCGGAGGCGCTCGCCGAAGGCCTGCGCCGCGTCTGGCCGGACGCCGATCTGCGTCTTTGCCCGATGGCCGACGGCGGCGAAGGCACGCTCGACGCCGTGCTCTCGCGCGGCGGACGGCGATCGACCGATCGCGTCAGCGATGTCTCGGGCAAGCCGCTAACCGTCGCTTACGGATCGATCGGCGAGCCGGCGACCGCGGTGCTCGAAGTCGCGCAGGTCGTGGGACTGACCGATCCTGCCGTCGCCACGATCGACGTCGAACATCGCACGACCTTGGGCGTCGGCGAGCTCATGCGCCATCGCCTTGACGCGGGCGTCCGCCGCTTCATGATCGGCTTGGGCGGCAGCAGCACCAACGACGGCGGCGCCGGCTTGCTCGCCGCGCTCGGCCTCTCGCTGACCGACGCGCGCGGCCAGGCCATCGCGCCGACGCCCGCCGGCCTCGCCGCACTGGCGGCCGTCGATGCGAGCGGGCTCGATCCCCGCCTTGCCGACGCCGAGATCATCGTGATGTCGGACGTGAACAATCCGCTGACCGGCGACCGGGGCGCGACCGCCATCTTCGGCCCGCAGAAGGGCGCATCGCGCGAGCGCATTGCCGAGATCGATCGGCGCATCGCGAACTTCGCCTCGCTTGCCGAGCGTGCGCTGAACCGCCGCGCGCAGGACGAGCCCGGCGCCGGTGCCGCCGGCGGTCTGGGCTTCGCGCTGCAGTTGATCGGCGGCAAGATGCGCTCGGGTGCGGAGGTCGTCGCCGACCTGGTCGGACTCGATGCCGCGCTCGACGGCGCCGGCTGGGCGATCACGGGCGAAGGCAGGAGCGACGCGCAGACGGCACTCGGCAAGACGCCGCTGATCGTGGCGCTGCGTGCGGCAGCGCGGCAGACTCCGGTCAGCTTGATCTCGGGCAGCATCGATCGATCGGCTTTGCCCGCGCTGGGCCGCTATTTCGCCGGCTGCTTTTCGCTGCCCTCCGGCCCGGCCAACCTCGAGCAATGCCTGGCCCAAGCCGCGGAGCTCCTCGCCGATCGTGCCGAGCAGGTCGCGCGCCTGTTCGACATCGCGCGCCGCTAGCAAAACGTCAGTGTACGGCGCCCATCAGCTGATCGGGCAGCCAGGTCGCGATTCCGGGGAAAATGCACAGCAGCACGATCTGCAGCATCATGCAAAGCACGTACGGGATCGTGCCCCACATGATGCGCGTCACCGGCACGTCCGGCGCGATCGCGCTGACGATGTAGATGTTGAGGCCGACGGGAGGATGGATCAACCCGATCTCCATGTTGATCGTCAGGATGACGCCGAACCAGACCGGGTCGAATCCGGCCGCCTTGACGATCGGATAAAGTATCGGCGCGGTCATCAGGATGATCGCCGCCGGCGGGATGAAAAATCCGCAGACCAGCAGGAAGACGTTGATCATCCCCATCAGGACCCAGCGGTTGACGTGCATGTCGGCGATGCCCTGTGCCAGCGTCTGCGTCAGGTACAGCGAGGTCAGCATGTAGCCGAAAAGCACCGCGGCGGCAATGATCATCAGGATCATCACCGACTCGCGCGTCGTGTCGCGCAGGATCTTCCACCATTGCCGCGGCCGCCACATCCGGTAGATGACCATGGCCATCACGACGCACAGCGCTGCACCCACGCCGGCGGCTTCCGACGGCGTCGCGACGCCGCCGTAGAGCACGTACATGACGCCGATGACGATGGCCAGAAACGGCGCCACCTTCGGAATCGATCCGAATTTCTGCTTCCACGTATAGCGGAAGTCCAGCGCGTGGGAGCGGAAGCCGCGCTTCCAGATGATGAACAGCGTCCACAGCATGAACAGCCCGGTCAGCATCACGCCGGGCACGACACCGGCCAGGAAGAGACGGCCGATCGACGTCTCGGTCGCGATGCCGTAGAGGATGAACGTGATCGACGGCGGAATCAGGATGCCCAGCGTCCCACCGGCGCAGATCGAGCCGGTCGCGATGTCGTCCGGATAGCCGCGGCTGCGCATTTCCGGAATGCCCATCTTGCCGATCGCCGCGCAGCACGCGGGTGACGATCCGGTCAGCGCGGCAAACAGCGCGCAGGCGCCGAGGTTGGAAATGACCAGTCCTCCCGGCAGACGGTAGAGCCAGCGGTCGAGCGCTTCGTACAGGTCCTTGCCGGCGGGGGATGAACCTATCGCGGCGCCCATCATCACGAACATCGGTATCGACACCAGCGTGAAGTCGTTCAGGCCCGCATAGAAGGTTTCGGCGACGACATGCAGCGCGTCGAAGCCCTGGAACAGCATGATGAACGCGATCGAGATCGCGCCGAGCCCGAAAGCGACCGGCGCGCCCGAGAGCAGCACGAGCAGCGTGGCGAGCAGCACCAGCGCGCCCTGGGCCCCCGGACTCATGCGTCGCGTTCCTTGCTGATGCCGAACGGCGGCTCGCGACCGGTGACCAGCGCCAGCAGATCCGCGACGCTCTGCAGGGTGAGCAGGCCGAGACCGATCGGCATCGACGCGTACGGGATCCACAGTCGCGCGCGCCACATCGTGTCGGACACCCACTTGTTGTCCCAGGCTTCCTTCCAGAACAGCGAAGTGAGCACGGCGATGACCATGCAAAAGGCGATGGTCAATGCGGCCGCGAACAGCGCGAGCCGCCTGCGGCTGCGCGGCCCGGCGTAGTGCGGCAGCACGTCGACGTTGACATGGCCGCGCGTCATCAGCACGAACGGACTGCCGATGAACGTCGCGGCGATCAGGCAGTAGGTGACGAAATCGGTCTGCCAGATCGTGTTTACCTTGAGCGCGTAGCGCACGAACACCATCTCGCAGACGACGAGGACGCCGGCGGCAATCAGCGCCGCGGCAACGAAGCCGCAAAGCAGCGAGACGCGCCGGACCTGGCGAATGAAGCGGTCGATCGCGTGAGCGGCCATGCTTCGCGGGCGCGTTGGGGCCGGCGGGGAAGGCAGCGCGTCCCGCCGGCGATGGGTTCGCTCGCTACTTGACGCTCAGCGCTTCGTCGATGAGCTGCTTGCCGTCCGGGACTTCCTTGGCGAACTCGGCGTACGAGCTTTGGCGCGCCACGTTGACCCACGTATCGTATTCGGCGGAGGTCAGCGTGACCACCTCTACCTTGTGGTCCTTGAACACCTTGACCATCTCGTCGTCAAGGCCCTTCGCCTCCTTGCGGAAATAGTCTTCGGCCTTCTGCCCGGCCTTGAGCAGCACGTCCTGCTGCTTCTTGTCCAGCCGGTCGAAGCTCTTCTTGGACATCAGCACCGGCTCGTACATGAACCACAAGGCGTTCTCGCCCGGCGCGGTTACGCACTTGACCTGCTCGTAGATCCGGAACGAGACAAAGCTGCCGGTGCTGGTGTCGGTACCGTCGATGACGCCGGTCTGCAACGCGTTGTAGACCTCGTTGCTGGGAATCGAGACGATCGACGCGCCGGCCGACTGCCACATCGCCGCGAACGTCGGCCCGGCCGAGCGAAGCTTCTGGCCCTTGATGTCATCGGGCTTCCGGATGCAGTCCTTCTTGGACGCGACCGCGCCGGCAAGCCATGCGTCGGAAAGCACGATCACGCCGGCCTGCTCGATCTTGGCCCTGATGTCCTTCATGAACTTCGAGTCGTGCAGCCTCGCCGCGCGCTCGTGGTTGCGAACCAGGCCCGGCATCAGCGTCGCGCTGAAAGCGCGGATCTTGCCGCTGGCGTAGTCGAGGGGGAACGACGAAATGTCGAGCCGGCCGTTGACCAGCGCGTTCCACTGCTCGTTCGGCTTGAACAACGACGCGCCGGGGTAGACCTGGACGTCGAGGTCGACGCCGGCCGCCTTGGCATCGCGGGCGATGATCTGCACCATTTCGTCGCGCGCGTCGCCCTTTCCCCCGGGATACTGGTGCGACGCGCGCAATGTGATCGGCGCTGCCGCGGCCGTGCCCGCCGCCACGGCCGTGGCCAGCGCGGCCAGCAGGCCAAAGTGCATCAGCTTGCCCATGGTGATTCCTCCTAGTGTGTTTGTGGTCGATGTAGTCGAATGCCGGGCGGTCCAAGGCTCTGGCGGCCGGACGCTTCCGGTTGCGCTGCACGATTGCACGCACCGGCGCGTCGCCGGCATGCCGCATGCGCGATGCCCTCGGGCTTTCAGCCGTCGTAACCGATGACCTCGCTGGTAGCGCCGCCCGCGCTGACACGAACCGCACAGTACTTGAACTCGGGAATCTTGCCAAATGGATCGAGCACCGGATTGGTCAGCAGATTCGCCGCAGCTTCG
>Ga0207657_10005953_pt1 | contig 12691 bp, 12 predicted proteins | sample KBSC33metaG_FD_184316 | JGI IMG/M metagenome (GOLD analysis project Ga0207657, IMG submission 184316) | Corn rhizosphere microbial communities from Kellogg Biological Station, Michigan, USA - KBS C3-3 metaG (SPAdes) (version 2) | ecosystem: Host-associated > Plants > Roots > Rhizosphere > Soil ...
TAGACCGCCACCGACAGACCCGGCACCTTCGCCACGGCCTGCACGATCTCGGCCTGGTTGCGCCGCTGGCGCCGGTTGATTTCGGGGAACCAATCCTTTTTCGTGCGCAGGCCGGCGATCGCCGCGCGCTGGGAGACCACGTTGGAGCCCAGGTTGTTCGGCGGCGCCGCCGCGAGGCGCTCGATCAGGTCGGGATGGGCGACGACGGCGCCGATGCGAAGCCCGGCGACGCCGAGCCATTTCGAGAAGCTGTAGATCGTGAACGTGCGCTCGGGATAGAAGCGCGCCGCGAGCGTGTGCGCGTCGGCGAAATGCGCATACGTGCAGTCGTGCATGAAGTACGCGCCGACGCTTCGGGCGATGCGCGTGAACGCCTCGATCTCGTCGCGCGTGCAGCAGGTGCCGAGCGGATTGTTCGGATCGACGAGGTAGACGAGCCGCGTCCTGTCGGTCACGGCGGCTTCGAGTTGTGCGACGGTCAGCTTGTAACCGTTCTCCGGCTTGTAGATCGGGATCTCGGTCGTGGCCGCGCCCGCCGCTTGCGCAAAATGGATCGGCCACTTCCACCCGGGGTCGGTCGTGACGAAATGCGTGCCCGGCGTGCAAACGGTATGGCAGACGTTGTAGAGCGCCTCGACCGCCCCGTCGGTGACGAGCACCGATTGCTCGGGCAAGCCGAGATCCTCGAGGATCAGCGCGCGCAGCGCCTCGAAGCCCGCGGGCGGCGCGTACGCGTGGTATTCCTCGCGCTCGATGGAATCGAGCATCGCCTTCACGACCGCCGGATGCGGCGAAAAATGATTCGTGTTCTGGCCGAGCCACATCAGGCCGGGCGTATTGAAGAGGCGATCGAAATGCTCGTTGCGAACCTCGAAATTGCGCATCAGGCGACGCTCCGCTCCTTGATGATCGAGCCGCGCGCGGCGATGCCGCCGTCGATCGTCACGATCGTGCCCGTGATGTACGCGGCGCGCGGCGACGCGAGGAACACCATCAGATCGGCGACCTCGTCCGCGCTCGCCGGGCGCCCGGCGGGGTACTTCGCGCGCAGTTCCTCCCAGCGACTTTCATCGCCGTACCAGTCGAGCGCGCGGCGCTTGTTGATCTTCACCATGCGCTCCGTCTCGACCGGGCCGGGATTCACGCCGACGACGCGCACGCCGAAGTCGAGGCTCTGCCCGCCGAGCGCGCGCGTGAACGCCATCAGCGCGGCGTTCGCGGTGCTGCCCGCGATGTAGTTGGCGTCGAAGTTCTCGCCGGAGTTGCCGATGTCGTTGACGATGACGCCCGAGCGTCGCGCCTTCATCGCCGCGTAGATCTCGCGCGTCAGCAGCATGTAGCCGAAAAGCTTCACGTCGTAACCGCGCCGCAACGCCTCCTCGGAGAGCGATTCGAGCGGTCCCGACGGGATCTCGCCGGCATTGTTGATCAGGATGTCGACGCCGCAACAGCGGCGCCCGAGCTCGACGACATTGGCGCCGCTCGAGAGGTCGATCACGTGCACGTCGACGGCGACGCCATGCGCGTCGACCAGTTCGCGCCGCGCGGCGTCGAGCGCGTCGGCCGAGCGCGCGGCGAGATGCAGGTTGCAGCCTTCGGTCGCGAATGCGCGCGCGGCGGCCAGCCCGATGCCCTTCGACGCGCCCGTGATCAGCACCGACTTGCCGGCGAGCCGCAGATCCATCCACGCTCCTCTGTATACGAAAACGATAGTGTCGCATACAATCGCCTCGGTCAATGCCGGGCGATCCGCGATGAGCACGATCAGCACGAAGAAATCACGCAACGGGAACGGCGCGTTGCGGGCGACGCGGAAGGCGAGGAAAGTCGCCGGCCGAAACGGCGCGTCGGCAACGCTCACCGACCGCATCCGGCGCGCGGTCGAGGACGACATCCTCGCGGGGCGCCTGACGCCGGGCACGAGGCTCGACGAGGACCGGCTCGCCGCGCGCCACGGCGCGTCTCGCACGCCGGTGCGCGAAGCGCTGCAGCACCTCGCCTCGCAGGGCTTGATCGAATTGCGTCCGCACGCGGGCGCCTTCGTGCCCACCCGCACCGTCGTCGAGCTCGCCGAGATGTTCGAGGCGATGGCGTTCCTCGAAGGCGCGTGCGCCGCGCTGGCCGCACGCCGTCACTCCGCCGAGGATCGGCGGCTGCTCGCCACCGCCCACGAGCAATGCGCCGAGGCCGCCAGGCGCAACGACCCGATCGTGTTCTACGCCGCGAACCGGCACTTCCACGGTTGCATCTACCACGCCGCGCACAATGCGTACCTTGGCGCGCAGACGACGCAGCTCGCGAATCGCCTGGAGGCGTACCGCCGCGAAGCGACGTTCCATCCCGGCCTGATGTCGCTCACGATGGCCGAGCACGAGCGCATCCTCGCCGCGATCTTCGCGATGGACGAAGCCGCGGCCGGCGCCCAGATGCGCAGTCACCTCGACACGCTGCGCGACGACGTGGTGTCGATGGCGACCGCGATGCAGCGCGCGGGCGCCGCAACGCGCACGACGCACGACGCGCGAGCGCGTCGCGCGCGCTGACGCGTTGATATACGATCGGCGCATCGTCGTATATGATCCCCCGGCCCGAACACACCCCAAGGAGGAGTCCATGAAATCGCTCCGGCTCGTCGTCGCGGTCGCCGTGTCGCTTGCGGCCGCCCCCTTCGCTCTCGCCCAGGAGACCGTGCGCATCGGTGTCGTACAGCCGATGACGGGTCCGGTCGCTTACGACGGCAACATCTACGTCAACACGGTCAAGATGCTCGCCGACGACATCAACGCGAAAGGCGGCGTGCTCGGCAGGAAGATCGAGCTCGTCGTCGAGGACGGCGCGTGCAACCCGGCGCAATCGGTGAATGCCGCCGAGAAGCTCGTGGTGCGTGACAAGGTCGTCGGCCTGCTCGGCGCCTTCTGCAGCACGTCGACCGCCGCCGTGATGGAAGTCGCGAAGAAGCACAAGGTCCCGCTCATCACCGGCATCTCCACCGCCGCGCAACTCACCGAGCAGGGCAATCCGTACTTCTTCCGCGCGGTCGCGACCACGCCGATGCTCGGCAACGCGTTCGGACCGGTGCTCCCGAAGGCACTCAAGGCCAAGCGCTTCGCGTTCCTCACGCTGAACGACGACTGGGGACGCTCGATGCAGGCGTCGTATCCGAAGGCGATCGAAAGCGGCGGCGGCCAGATCGTCGCGAACGAATTCTTCCAGCAGAGCGACCTGCAGTTCCTGTCGCAGATCACCAAGGTCAAGGCCGCCAACCCCGACGCGATCGTCCTCGCCGCGAACACGCAGCAGGCGGTGGCGCTGTCCAAGCAGATCCGGGAGCTCGGCGTGACCGCCCCGCTCGTGGGTGAGGGCGCGTGGTCGAGCGACAGCTACATCAAGCTCGCCGGGCCCGCCGCCGAAGGCGTGTACGGCCTCGTCGAGTACGTCTACACGATCAAGAGCCCGGTCAACGACGCGTTCGTCAAGGAGTTCCAGGCGAAGCTCAAGGAGAACCCGAGCAAGTTCGCCGGCGCCGCGCACAACGCGATCCACATCATGGTCGATGCGATCCGCCGCGCAGGCGCCGCCGACCCCGAGAAGATCCGGGAAGCGATGGAGAGGACCGACTACAACGGCCTCGTCGGCAACATCAAGTTCGACGCCAAGCACCAGGCGTACGGCCAGACGGTGTACCTGTCGCTCGTGAAGAACGGCGTGCCCGAGGTCGTGGAAACGGCGCAAATCTCCAAGGCACAGCCGTAGCGCGCGAGGCGACCGAAGCTTCCGGCATGTCGGCGTCGCTCACGATCCTCGCCCAGCATCTGCTGAACGGGGTGCTGATCGGCTGCGCGTACGCGTTGATCGCGATGGGCCTCACGATGATCTTCGGCGTGATGAACATCGCGAACTTCGCGCACGGCGAGTTCTACATGCTCGGCGGCTTCGTTGCGTTCTACCTCGTGAGCTTGATGGGGCTCAATTACTTTGCGGCGCTCCCCGTCGCGGTCGCCGCCGTCGTCGCGCTCGCCATCATCCTGCAGCACGCGATCTTCCGGCGGCTGCGCGAGGCGCCGATGATGACGACGACGCTCGTCACCATCGGCCTGTCGATCTTCCTCGAGCACGTCGCGCTGTTGCTGTGGGGACCGCAGCCGCAGTCGATCCCCACGCCGTTCCCGACGAAGCCGCTCTCGTTTTTCGGCGTGTACACGACGCCGCTCTACCTGTTCTGCATGGCGGTCACGGCGGCGTTGATCGTCGTCGGCCACGTCGTGATCCGCCGCACGCGGATGGGCAAGGCGATGCGCGCGACGTTTCAGAACAAGGAAGCGTCGGCGCTCGTCGGCATCCGCATCGACCGCATCTACGCCTACGCGTTCGCCTTCGGCGCAGCGCTCGCGGCTGCCGCGGGCGCCGTCCTCGGCGGGTTCATCCCCGTCGAGCCCGCGACCGGCGGCATCGTCACGCTGAAGGCGTTCATCGTCGTGATCCTGGGCGGGATGGGCAGCTTCGTCGGTGCGATCGTCGGGGGGCTGATGCTCGGCCTCGCGGAGGCGCTCGGCGCGGGCTACATGCCCACGGGCTGGAAGGACGCGATCGGCTTCTTCGCGGTGATCCTCGTCCTGCTGTTTCGCCCCGAAGGCCTCTTCAGGCGTGTCTGAGCGAATGTCCCGCAGGATCGCGACGCTCGCGGTCCTCGCCTTGCTTTGCGCCGTGCCGCTCGTCGTGCGCGACGATTACTACCTGCACCTCTTCATCGTGTCGGGGATCTTCGTCGTCGCCGTCCTCGGGCTCGACCTGATCGTCGGCTACGTCGGACAACTGTCGCTCGCGCATGCGGCATTCTTCGCGATGGGCGCGTACACGTCGGCGCTGCTGTTCGTCCGATTGCAATGGTCGATGTGGCTCGGGCTGCCCGCGGCCGCCCTCGGCGTCGGCTTCGCCGCGTTCGTGCTCGGCGGAGTCATCCTGCGTACGCGCGGACATCGCTTCATCATCATCACCGTCGTCTTCGCCGAGCTGATGAAGCTCGTCGCGACGAACTGGGTCGACATGACGCGCGGCTTCATGGGGCTGCCCGGCCTCGCGCTGCCGAAGCTTTCGTTGCCGGGACTCGGCTCGCTCGACATCACGGCCAAGTCGCACTTCTACTATGTCGTCCTCCTCGCGGCGATCGTCGCGTTCCTGCTGTGCCGCGCGCTCGTGCGCTCGTCGATCGGCCGCAAATTCGTGCTGGTTCGCGAGAACGAGCCGCTCGCCGAGTCGCTCGGCATCTCGGCGTTCCGCTACGCGATGATCGCGTTCGTCGCCGGCGCGGCACTCGCCGGCGCGGCGGGCAGCCTCTATGCGCACTACGTCGGCTTCGTGAGCCCGGACCTCTTCAATTTCTCGTACGTGACGATCATGCTGATCATGGTGATCCTCGGCGGCAAGGGGACGCTCGTCGGACCCGCGCTCGGCGCCGTGCTCTTCACGTTCCTGCCCGAGCTGCTGCGCGAGGCATCGCACTGGCGCATGATCACGTTCGCGACGATCCTGATCGTCGCGACGCTCTTCATGCCGAAGGGCATCGTCTACCCGCTCGTCGCCTACCTCGTGCCGCGCCGATGGCGGCTTTCCGATGCCCATGCTGCTTGAGGGGCGCGGCCTCACCGTCCGCTTCGGAGGATTGCTCGCGCTGAAGGGCGTCGACCTCGCCGTGTCGGCCGGCGAAGTGTTGAGCGTCATCGGCCCGAACGGCGCGGGCAAGACGACGCTCTTCAACGTCATCACGGGTCGCGTGCGGCCGACGGCGGGGAGCGTGCTGTTCGACGCGCAGCCGATCCAGCGACTCGCGCCCTTCCGGATCGCGCAGCTCGGCGTCGTCCGCACGTTCCAGAAGACCGAGGTTTTCGGCGCGTTACCGCTCGTCGACGGGGTTGCCGCGGGCGCGCTCGCGCGAAACGACGCGGATCCCGAGGCGCGGGCGCGCGAAGCGCTCGCGACCGTCGGCCTCGAGAACAAGCTGCATCTGTCCGCGCAGCAGCTTTCGTACGGCGACCAGCGTCTGCTCGAGATCGCGCAGGCGCTCGCCGCCGAGCCGAAGGTGCTGCTGCTCGACGAGCCCGCGTCGGGGATGAACCACCAGGAGAGCCGGCACATCGTGCAATTGATCGTCGACCTCCGCGCGCGCGGGCTCGCGGTGATCCTGGTCGAGCACAACATGCACGTCGTGATGGCGATTTCCGACCGCGTGATCGTCATCAACTACGGCGAGAAGATCGCCGAGGGCAGTCCCGAGCGCGTCCGCAACGAACCGCGCGTGATCGAGGCGTACCTCGGCGTGCAGAAGACGCAGCATGCTCGCGCTCGATGACGTCACGCTGCATCGCGGCCGCACGCGCGTGCTCGACGGCGTGTCGCTCGCCGTCGACGAAGGCGAGCTCGTCGCGCTGATCGGCGCCAACGGTGCCGGCAAGACGACGGTGCTGCGCACGATCTCCGGCATCCTTGCCCCGAGCGCGGGCACGATCACGTTTCGCGGCAAGCCGATCCAGGGCGCGGACCCCGACGCGATCGTTCGCCTCGGCATCGCGCATTGCCCCGAGGAGCGCAAGATCTGGCCGCAGATGAGCGTGCAGGAGCACCTCGAGCTCGGCGCGTTCATTCGCTCCGACCGCGACGTCGACGCCGACATGGAGCGCGTGTTCGACACGTTCCCGGTGCTGAAGGAGCGGCGCGAGCAGCTCGCCGGCACGCTCTCCGGCGGCCAGCAGCAAATGCTCGCGATCGGCCGCGCGCTGATGTCGCGGCCTTCGCTCGTGCTGTTCGACGAGCCGTCGCTCGGATTGGCGCCGATCATGGTCGAGACGATCGGCACGATGATCGCGGGCATCCGCGAACGCGGAACGACGGTGCTGCTCGTCGAGCAGAACGCGTCGCTGGCATTGCGCCTCGCCGATCGCGCGTACGTGCTCGAAACCGGGCGCATCGCGCTCACCGGGCCCGCCGCGGCCCTGATCGAAAACCCGGACGTGCACCGGGCCTATCTCGGAGGATAGCGATGAAGCGCGAAGTGATCACGACGCGGGGCGCACCGACGCCGATGGCGCACTACTGTCAGGGCGTCGCCGCCGGCGACACCGTGTATGCGGCGGGACAGATCGCCTCCGACTACAAGACCGGCGTCGCACCGGAGGCGCGGCAGGACCCGGCGTTCCCGTATTACGGCTCGAACATCCAGAAGCAGGCGCGCTACATCCTGCAGAACCTGCGGGGCGTGTTCGAGGCGGCGGCGTGCGGCCTGCAGGACGTCGTGAAGTCGCAGGTGTTCATGACCGACCTGAACGACTTCTTCTACTTCGATCAGGTGTGGAAGGAATTCTTTCCGTCGCCGCCGCCGCGTACGACGGTGCAGGTGAGCAACCTGCTCGTGCCGGGCTGCCGCGTCGAGATCGATCTCACCGCGGTCAAGCCGCACGTCGCACGGCGCGTCGTCAGCGGGGCGTCGACCCCGACGCCGATGGCGCACTACTGCCAGGGCGTGCTGGTCGGCGATACGCTGTACGCTGCCGGCCAGATCGCGTCCGATTACCGCACCGGCGTGCCGCCCGAGGCGCGGCGCGATCCCGCGTTTCCGCATGACGCATCCGACATCGAGCGGCAGACGCGCTACGTGCTCGCGAACATTCGCTCGGTCTACGAGTCCGCAGGCCTCGCGTTCGGCGACACGGTCAAGGCCCAGGTCTTCCTGACCGATCTCGACGACTTCGTGCACTTCGATCGCGTGTGGCGCGAGTTCTTTCCCTCGCCGCCACCGCGCACGACGGTCCGGGTCGGCGCGCTGCTCGTGCCGGGTTGCCGCATCGAGGTCGATCTCACCGCCGTGCATCCGCGCGTTGCACGCACCGCGATCGACACCAGCGATTCGCCGTCGCCGATGGCACATTACCGGCAAGGGCTGCTCGTCGGCGACACGCTCTACGCCGCGGGCCAGCTCGCGTCGCACCAGGCGAGCGGCGTGGCGGCGGAAGCGCGGCAGGATCCCGCGTTTCCCTACTACGGATCGAACATCCAGAAGCAGACGCGCTACATCCTGAACAATCTGCAGCGCGTGCTCGCCGCCGCCGGCTGCAACTTCGCCGACGTCGTGAAGTCGCAGGTTTTCATGACCGACCTGAACGATTTCTACCCCTTCGACCAGGTGTGGAAGGAATGCTTCCCGTCGCCGCCGCCGCGCACGACGCTGCAGGTGAGCGGCCTCGTGGTGCCCGGCTGCCGCGTGGAGATCGACCTCACCGCGTGCAGGCGCTGACGGCACGCCGATGGCCCGCGCGAATCCAAGGATCGACATCCACAGCCATGTAATCCCGGCGCGGATGATCGACGCAATCGCGAGGACGCCGCAGGCGTTTGCCGCGCGCATCGAAGGCACGCCCGGCGCGCAGCGCGTGATTCACGAGCAGGGCTACGCGTATCCGCTGTTCGCGGAGTTCCACGACGCGGAGGCGAAGCTCGAATCGATGGATCGCAAAGGCATCGACATCTCCGTCATCTCGCCGGCGCCGCCGATGTTCTACTACTGGGCCGACGTCGACGTCGCGCGACAGGCCGCGAAACTCGTCAACGACGGCATCGCCGACATGGTGCAGGCGAAGCCGAGCCGGCTGCGTGGCATGGCGACGATTCCGCTGCAGCACCCGGACGCAGCGATCGCCGAGATGGAGCGCGTCGTGCGCGAGCATGGCTTCAAGGCGGTCGAGATCGGCACGTCGGTCGAAGGCGAGCAACTCGCCGAGTCGCGCTTCCGGCCGATCCTGCGGCGCGCGCAGGACCTCGGCGTCTTCGTGTTCGCGCATCCGTATTACGTTGGCGCGAAGCGCGGCCTCGAAGGCTACTACCTCACGAACCTGATCGGCAATCCGCTGGACACGACGATCATGCTCGCCAACCTGATATTCAGCGGCGCGCTCGACGAACTGCCCGGCCTGAAGATCTGCCTCGCGCACGGCGGCGGCTTCACGCCCTACCAGATCGGCCGCCTCGTGCACGGACATCGCGTGCGCGCCGAGACGCATGCGAAATCGCGGACGTCGCCGAAGGCGCTGCTGTCGCGGCTGTATTTCGACAGCCTCGTGTTCGACCCGGCGGCATTGCGCTACCTCGTCGATCTCGTCGGTGCAGATCACGTTTGCATCGGTACCGATGCGCCCTTCGACATGGCCGACGACGCGCCGCTTTCGACGATTGCCGCGATGCCCCGGCTGAGCTCCGCCGAGCAGCACGCCATCTGCTGCGGAACGGCGCTGCGCTTGCTCGGTGAGCCCGCGTGACGATACAAGAAGTAGCGTCGGACCGGCCGTCTGACCCTGCTTCCCGCCTCGAGGAGGAAACATGACGACAGGTGACATGGGCAACAGCATTCGGGCACGCGTGGCGTATGCGCCGATCACGAGGCGGCCGGCGCTGCGGCTGCCCGACGACGCGCGCGTTGCCGTATGGACCATCGTCAACGTCGAGCACTGGAATCCGGCCGGTGCGATGCCGCGTGCGGTGCTGCCGCCACCGATGGGCCAGCCGCTTCTGCCCGACGTGCCGAACTGGGCGTGGCACGAGTACGGCATGCGCGTCGGCTTCTGGCGCTTTCTCGATACGCTTTCGTCGCGTGAACTGAAGGCGACCTTCGCAGTCAACGGCAGCGCGTGCTCGGTGTACCGCGAGGCGTGCGTCGCCGCGCGCGATGCGGGCTGGGAATTCATCGGGCACGGTTTCGTGCAGAAGCCGATGCACAAGGTCGACGACCAGCGTGCGGCGATCGCACAGACGATGCAGGCGATCGCCGAGGTCACGGGAAGGCCGCCGCGTGGCTGGGAAAGCCCCGGGCTCACCGAAACCGACGAGACGCTCGACCTCCTTGCCGAAGCGGGCATCGAATACGTGGCCGACTGGGTGCTCGACGAGCAACCGGTGCCGCTCGCCACGCGGACGGGCTCGATGGTGTCGATTCCGTATACGGTCGAAATCAACGACGTGGTGATCAGCGCGGTGCAGCTGCAACCCTCCGACGAGATCCTGCGCCGCGGCCGCGACCAGTTCGATCGCCTCTATCTCGACGGGGCGACGGCGCCGCGCGTGATGGCGATCTCGATCCACCCGTACCTGACCGGCGTGCCGCACCGCATCCGCTACCTCGAGGCGCTCTACGACCACATCCTCGGCCACGACGGCGTCGTGATGTGGACGGGTGCCGAGATCCTCGACTGGTATCGCGCGCAGGTCGGCGCCTGACGGGCGCGAAACGTCAGGCCTCGACCGCTTCGGGTTCGCGCGCCGCTTCCCGCGCGAGCAGCGCGCGCTTGCGCTCGACGCCCCAGCGATAGCCCGACAGCGCGCCGTCGTTGCGAACGACGCGGTGACACGGGATCGCGACGGCGATCGCGTTGGCCGCGCAAGCGCCCGCGACCGCGCGCACGGACTTCGGGGCGCCGATTCGCGACGCGAGTTCGGCGTAGCTCACGGTTTCGCCCGGCGGAATCGCGCGCAGCGCCTGCCACACCCGCTGCTGGAACGCCGTGCCGCGCACGTCGAGCGGAAGATCGAGGCCGATTCGCGGCGCTTCGACGAAGCCGACCACGCGCGCCACCCATTGCTCGAATTCGCGGTCGCCGCCGACGAGATCGGCCTTCGGGAAGCGGTCCTGGAGGTCACGCACCAGCGCGTCGGCGTCGTCGCCGAGTGAAATCGCGCACACGCCGCGCTCGCTCCGCGCGACCAGGAGGGCGCCGAGCGAGCATTGGGCGATCGCGAAGCGAATCGTCTCGTGCGCGCCGCCGGCGCGATAGCGCGATGCGGTCATGCCGAGGACGTCGTCGGAGCGCTCGTAGAAGCGCGCGTTCGAGTTGTATCCCGCCGCGTAGATCGCGTCGGTCACGCGTGCGCCGTTCGTGAGCGCCTCGCGCAAGCGGCGTTCGCGGCATGCATCGGCGTACGCCTTCGGCGTCACGCCGGCGATTCGCTTGAACGTGCGCTGCAAATGCCAGCGGCTGAGACCCGCGCGGCTCGCGAGCTCGTCGAGCGAGGGAACGTGCTCGACGCTTTCGATGAACCGGCAAAGCCCCTCGACGACGCGCGTCGCCTGCGTCGTGCCCGCATTCGTGTTGGTCACCCGTGCCTCCGTTCGCCTGTCCGAAGGCTCGAGTCTCCCGGTTTTCGTCACGCCGCACACTCCGTCTGTTGCGCCTGAAATGCCGAGCGCGGACCGGTGTCGTCGATGGCCGGGGGTTGCACGCGCGCTGATCCTACAGAAGAACCCGACGGGCGCCGATTTCGCCGATGGCCCCATCGTGGGACGCTTGGGCCCAGGAGGCGATCATGGCACACGCACTTGCGCATCGGGCCGGGACGCCGACGTATCGCGCGTATCGCTCGCTCCCCCGCGACGACGCGCTCGACCCGATCCGCGGCATCGTCATCGGCGTACTCGCGTCGATCGCGGGCTTCTGGCTACCGCTCGCGCTCGTCCTCGTACACTAGCCTCGCCGGGCACGGGTTGGCGTCAGTATGTCTCGACGTGCAGCCGGCCCTTCGCAAGAAGCGCCGGCTTCAGCCCATCCCAGTCGACGCCGTGCATCCGGCACACGTCGCGGAACGCCTCGACGACGCCGGATTCCATCCCTTTCACGCCACAGACGTATACGTGGCAATGCTCGTCCTGCAGCAGGCGCGCGACCTTGGCCGCCTGCTCGCGAATGCGGTCCTGCACGTACACCTTCGGCTGTCCGGGCACGCGCGAGAAGGCGAAGTTCGTGTCGATGAAGTCCTTCGGAAGCTTCGTGAGCGGTCCGAAGTAAGGCAGTTCCTCCGGCACGCGCGCGCCGAAGAAGAGCAGAAGCTCGCCGCCTTCGTTCAACGCGCGACGCCGGCGTCGCCGCTCCGTCATCGCGCGCATCGGCGCCGAGCCGGTACCGGTGCAGATCATCATCAACGACGAACCGGGGTGGTTCGGCATCAGGTAGCTCGCGCCGTACGGACCCACGACGCGGACCTCGTCGCCGATGGCGAGATCGCACATGTAGTTCGAGCCGACGCCGCGCACCGGCCGTCCGCCGTGGTCGACGGTGACGCGCTTGATCGTGAGCGCGACGTTGTTGTAACGCGGGCGTTCGCCGTCGCGCGGACTCGCCACCGAATAGAGCCGAACGTGATGCGGCTGTCCCGACGCGTCGATGCCCGGCGGCAGAATGCCGATCGTCTGGCCTTCCAGCACCGGAAACGCGGTCGTGCCGAAGTCGAGGACGATGTGGCGGATATCGGCCGATGCGTCGTCGGCGGTCAGCCGGTGGTTGCCGGTGACGCGCGCGATCGCCGGTGCGGCGAGCGCATACAGGTTGACGTAAGGGTGCGACGCCGACCACGGCGGCGTCGTCGAGCTCGCGTACCCGGCGTGCGCGATCTCCGTCTGCGCTCGCACCTCGGACGGGATGTCGGCGACCGGCTCGACGTCGATTTCGGCCGGCTCGGGCAGCACGTCCCAGCCGAGCTGTTCGTCGAGCGTGAACGGCTGCGTTCGACGCACCTTGAGCCAGTGGTCGATCGCGCCGGTGGGGCACGGCGGTACGCAGGCGTTGCACGCGCCGCACCTGGTGAAATCGACGACGTAGTTGCGCGCGTCGTGCGTGATCGCCCCGACCGGACACGTGGCCTCGCACGTGTTGCAGCGGAT
>Ga0207657_10005955_pt1 | contig 12685 bp, 10 predicted proteins | sample KBSC33metaG_FD_184316 | JGI IMG/M metagenome (GOLD analysis project Ga0207657, IMG submission 184316) | Corn rhizosphere microbial communities from Kellogg Biological Station, Michigan, USA - KBS C3-3 metaG (SPAdes) (version 2) | ecosystem: Host-associated > Plants > Roots > Rhizosphere > Soil ...
GGCGCAATCCCCATCGAATTCATCGGCAGTGGATCGAGTTCCGGATCGGGTACCCAAACGGGGGGCGTAGGCGCTTCGCTTTGCGGTTCCGCTAAGATTGCTTTCGCTCCGTGTGGCGGCGGTTCGCTTTCCACCGCTGCCGATTGAGGCTGCGCGAGCAACGTTACGCCAAGGGAGGGCGCGGCAGAGCCGCCACCGAGCGCAGGAACCTCAAAATCCGATTTCGAGAATTGAGCGTCCGCGAAGTCGCGCAGGGATGCCAGTTCGATCGCGAAATCGCGGTGAGGACTGTTCCATAGCGAAGCTTCGACTGGCGCGGCGTGCGTCACCGGAATCGCCAGAGGCCGGCGTTCCGTTTCCAGGGATTCCGGAGGCACGATGCGCAGATCCAGAGCGATCATGGGAGCCGGACGCGACGGTTCACGCAGATCCAGGTTGCGCTCGATCGGTCGCGTGATGGAATCGGCGATATCGACGCCGCGCTCCCATGCGATGGCACCGCCCTGCGGCAACTCCGTAGTCAGCTTGTCCGATTGACAGCGCGGCCTGCCCGGCGCGAGTGAAGCGAATGCGTGTTCGAATTCAGGCGCGGCCACCAGCGCGAATTGCGAGTCTGCTGGAGCCGGCTTTTGGATGGCGGCGGCCTTGGCAGTGGCCGGCTGCGGCGCGGCCGGCTTGGCGCTTGCCGATTGTGAAGCTGCTTTTTTCTCCGGAATTGCAGGCGGCGGCTGGGACTTCGCGATGCCGTTCGCCTTCACGGCGGGTATGGAGGGGGTGGCTACGCGGCTTGGTTCTTCGACCCGCGCGGACGCGGCGCTCGGCCGTGCTGCGGCGGGCTCAATACTAACGGCATTCGCGACGGGAGGCTCATGCTTTGCCGGAGGAAAAGCACCCAGGGCCGGCGCGGGAGCGCTTGCAAGGGGCGCTTTCACTAGCGGTGACTGCGATTCACTCGGACTGGACTGTAGCAAACGACCCAGCGCAAGCTGACTGTATTCCTGCTGGTATTCGCGGCGATGCGCTTCGCAACAGAACTCGCTGGCCGCGAGACGCTTGAACAGAGGTATAGCCTTCCCGCATTGCAGACACCGCATACCTTAGAGTGATCGGCTTTTTGGGTCTGCTCCAAAAGGCCCCGGTGGGGGCATTCGATGCGGTAAAGCACTTATCCAGTGGATCTGAGGTACAGACCTTAGTGCGACCCCAGGCAATCACACTACTCACCCAGAATTTGATTGACACCCTCGCTTTGGGAGGTGGGATGCAAGTCATTCAAGCCACGTGCAAAGCGATCGGCCGCCGGGGCGAGCATCGCGACCGCGCTTTAGGCTGCTCTACAGTTATTTCCCTATGCGCCGATAGATGAATATCTTCTCCGAGAAATTGGAGAATTCGAGCTTAGGAGCGAGCACTTATGGCGAAAGGCGAAGCGTTGAAGGCGACCCTGGAAGAGCTGCGCAATGCGATTCCAGAGTTGAAGGGTGTGCTGCTGGCATCCAACGAAGGGCTGCCGATCGCCCATGCTTTAACCAATGGGACGGATCCCAACCGCTTGGCGGCTATGGCCGCGGCCGCATCCAGCTTGGGACGTAAGATTAGCGACAACATCGGCGCCGGCAACCTGGGCGAAGTGTCCATCCAGGCCGATGACGCCTCCCTGTTCATCTATTCGGCCGGCACTAAGGCAGTTCTGGCCGTGCTCAGCCCGCAAGGCGGCAACGCAGGTTTAATCCACCTGGAAGCCCGCGACGCGGCCAAGCAAATCGGCGAGTTATTTTAATCCAGAATTTTCATGGGCAAGGCGGGACTCGATCGTTCAGCGAGTCCCGTTCTTATTTTCTGAGCGGCCGCCCGCCCCGCTACCCGCGCCAGTTCTTCTTCGGGAGCCTGCCGCACTCGCTCCAGACTTCCAAAATACTTCAGTAGCTTGGCGGTAGTTTTCTCGCCGATTCCCGGGATCAGATCGAGCTCGCTTTGCAGACGGCTGGCATTGCGCCGCGTGCGATGGAAAGTCACCGCAAAACGGTGGGCTTCGTCGCGCACCTCCTGGATCAAATGCAGCACCGGCGAGAATTTGTCCAGCACGATGGGTTCGTCTTCCTGGCCGTACACGTAAATCCACTCGTCGCGCTTGGCGATCGATGCCAGCGGTTGATCCGTGATGCCGAGCGATTCCAATGCGTCAGCCGCTGCGTGCAACTGGCCCAGTCCGCCATCGACCAGAACCAGTCCCGGGCGCGGCAGATTCTCTTCCTTAAGCCGCCCGTAGCGGCGCGTGATGACCTCGCGCATGGAAGCGAAGTCGTCATTGCCCACGACCGTCTTGATGATGAATTTGCGGTAGTCGGATTTCTTCATCCGCCCGTTTTCCCACACCACCATGCTGGCCACTTTGTCGGTGCCCTGAATGTGCGAGATGTCGAAGCATTCGATACGCTGCGGCGCGGCTTCCAAGTTCAGCGCGTCCTGCAACGCCGTTTGAATCGCTAATGAGGACGGCTTCAGCACCCGGAACCGCTGCTCGAAACTGTGCTTTGCGTTGGATTCGACCAGCTCCAGCATGGCCTTCTTCTGCCCGCGCTGCGGAGTCTGGATCTCCACTTTGCGCCCGCGGCGCTCTGAAAGCAGTTCCTCCAGCGGCTCGCGGTCTTCGAAGTCTATTGGTACGTGCATGAACGCCGGTATGTACGGCTCATCCAGATACACCTGCTTGATCAGCGACGAGAAGAACTCCGGCGGATCGAACTCACGCTGATCTTCCCAGAAAAACTCCCGCCGGTCGACAATGTGGCCGTTCCGCAAGTGGAACAGGTTTACTGCCACCAGCGGAGGCTCGGCGTAATAGGCAAAGATGTCTGTGTCCGAGCCCTCCACCGTCGCCATCTTTTGCTTTTCGCCATGCTCTTCCACGGTCTGCATCAAATCGTGCAGCGCAGCGGCTTCTTCGTAACGCATCTCGGCGCTGGCCGTTTCCATGCGCGCGCGAAGTTCGTCGGCCAGATCGCGATGACGGCCTTCTAAGAACAAACGCACCCGGCGCACCGCATCGGCATAAGCGGCGTCGTTGGTCAACCCCTGGACGCACGGCCCCAGGCAGCGGTGAATGTGAAATTCCAGACACGGATGCGAGTGGAATCGCGTGAGATCCACCTTGCACGACGGCACCTTGAAGTGCCGGTGAATAAAGTGAACCAAGCGGTGCGCCAGGTTGCCGGGAAAATACGGACCGAAATAGCTGGATCCGTCCTTGCGCAACCGCCGCGTCACATACACACGCGGATACTTTTCGGCCGTCAGCTTGATATAAGGATAGGTCTTGTCGTCGCGCAGCAGGATGTTATAGCGCGGCTTCCACTGCTTGATCAGGTTGTTTTCGAGCGCCAGCGCCTCTTTTTCGTTATCGACCTGGATGAAATCGATGTGCCGGGCGTCTCTGATCAGCGTGCCGGTCTTCGAATCCGCCAGGCGCTCGTCGGAAAAATAGCTGCGCACGCGGGCGCGCAGATTCTTGGCCTTGCCTACGTAAATGACTGTGTCGTAAGCGTCCTTATACAGGTACACGCCCGGCGACAGAGGCAGTTCGGCGGCTCTTTCGCGAAGGTCCTGCATGGTTTAAAATGGCTCTACACTTAAATTGTGACACGCGCTGTTTTACTGAGCGTCTTTTTGGCGCTCCCACTGGCCGCCCAGCAGTCCAAACCGCCCGCGGCGCCCGCCGTGCAGGAGCAAGAGCCCCCCGAAGAAGATCCCGACCTGAAGCCGAAGGAGTACTCGTTTAATCCGCTCGAAGCCAGCCGCAACATCACCGCCGGCAACTTCTATTTCAAGAAGGGAAACTATCGGGCGGCTTCACGCCGTTTTCTGGAAGCGAGCAAGTGGGACCCCACTTCGGCCGAGGCGGTCCTCAGGCTGGGCGAGGCCGATGAGAAAATGCGCGATGTCGCCGGCGCCCGCGAAGCTTACCAAAAGTTCATCACGCTTTCCTCGGACGGCAAGGAGATCGAAGCCGTCAAAAAGAAAATCGCCGGCCTGCCTAAGAGCCGTGCTCACGGCAAATGACAGACAAGATCGTGGTCCTGACCACGTGCGATTCTGAAATGCTCGCCGAGCAACTGGCGCGACACTTGGTGGAGCACCGCTTCGCCGCCTGCGTGAACATTCTGCCCAAGGCGCGCAGCATCTATCGCTGGCAGGAAAAAATCGAGAACGCCAGCGAATGGGTTCTGTTCATCAAGTCGCGCCGCGATCTGTTTGCCGCGCTGCGGGCCGAGATTGAGAAACTTCACACCTATGAGATTCCCGAGGTGATTGCCCTTCCTGTGGTGGATGGGTCCGAAGCCTACCTGGGCTGGCTCGACGGGCAGTTCACAGTGCCGGTCGAATAGGCTCAATATCGGTGGGCAGGTCTTTCAGCTTATCCAGCGCACGAGCCATCGCCGGACGGATGACGCCTAGCTCATCCAGCATCTTCTTAGCGCGGGCGTAATCGCCGGTGGCTTCGATGTCCAGAAGATCGTGCACCAAGTCCCGCACTGCGCCTTTGATCTTGGTGAAATCCACGCCAAACGTTCCATCCGGCTTAGCGATAAACGCACCCTTGTCGGTGAGATAGTTGACCTGCATCGCCATGCCCTTGCCGTGCGCCTCTTGCACGCCGAAACGCAGCGTGCGGAAGGACGAAGCCAGGAACGTGGTGTACAACGGACGCTCCGCCGCCGGTAGCAATTTGTGATCGAACAAGTACTGCAGCATGAACAGGCCGGTGACATCCGCCTTGGCTTCTTCAATCGCCGCGTGCTGCTCCTTCAAGGCCTGCCGCACATTGGTCTGCGGTCCGATCCCATGCGTCATCTCATGCGCCAGAATATGCGTGAAGAAAGCGTCGAAGTTCAAGTCTTTCTGGTCCGCCGGGGAAAGCACGCGCGCCGCGATCGGCTGGAGAATCTTCGAAAACTTGGCCTCCTGCACATTCTTCAGCATGACGCGCTTGGATCCCATCGCTTTCACGATCCGTTCATCGTTGGGCAAATTGAAGGCCGCAGTGCGGACGCCGTGGGCTCCATCGCCGGTCGCGAGAACTTCGTTCACCACGCGAATCGGCGCCAGCACGCCCAGCTTCGGATTCTTGTACTTGGCCTCCAGCGGCAGATTGTTTTCGATTTCCTGAATGTGATCGGCGAAATTCTTCATCTTCGCCGTTTCTTGATCGTCGCGCAGCGTGACGTAAGCCTCGAACGCCGTTTTATAGCCGAACAACTCGTCGTTGTACGTTTCGTACGGCCCGATGGTCACGTCGATGGGCGCGTCGAGTTTCATCCAGGCTACATCGCTGGCGTAGTAATCGTCGTCAAGGAATGCCTTCGCTCGCAGTCGCAAAAATTGTTTAAGCGTCGTGTTGGATGTAAGCGCGGCGGCTTCTTCCAGCAACTTTGCCATACGCTCCAGATCCTGCGAGTACTCTTTGCTATAGGGCACCGCCATGAGCTTCTTGTCAGCACCCCGCCGGATCACGGTAAAGAATCCACGCGCCTGTTCCTGCTGCGCCGCCGGAAGTTTCGCGACCCAAGTCTCGAACTCGTCCTTGGACATGTCTTCGGGATAAAAGTTCGCCCCCAGCGGCTTCCTGGACGGGACACCCGGAAGAAAGGCGATCTGCCCGTCCAATTCCGACCAGGGACCTTTGTTCAGATCGAAATAATGCAGCCGAGCTTTGCCGAGCGCGGACGAGTCTTTCTGAAGCTGCGCTCGCAGCGCCGCATTCCCGCTCCAGCGCTGCGTGAGAAACAAGCCGTCGATCACCCGCGCCGCTTCGATCAACTTTTGCAGCGCCTGTTTATCGCCTGCCGAGAGCGCCGACGTATTTACCTTTAGTTCAGCGGGAGCGAACCGCGCGATCATGCGGTTCAGTTCAGCGAGATCCGGTACTGTGGCTGCTCCCAGCGTCATCGACATAACCAGAACAACTGGCCAGCGCATGGCTCCAGCTTAACTCTTGGTCACGACAATCCGCATCCCGTAGAAGGAGCGATACACGAAGAACAGCGAGATCAAAAGGAACAGCACTCCGAATCCCGTGCTGACCGCGTTGCCCTGCTTTTCCGATAGCGAAACCGCCAGTTCCACTGCCAGCAGTCCGAACAGCGTTGTGAACTTGATGATCGGGTTCAGCGCCACCGAAGATGTATCCTTAAACGGATCGCCCACCGTATCGCCCACCACTGTGGCATCATGCAGCGGGGTTCCCTTGGCTTTCAGCTCCACCTCTACGATCTTCTTGGCGTTATCCCACGCACCGCCGGCGTTAGCCATGAAGATCGCCTGGTACAAACCGAACAGCGCGATTGAAATCAGGTAGCCGATGAAGAAGTATGGCTCGAAGAACGCAAACGAGAGAGCTGAGAAGAACACCACCAGAAAGATATTGAACATGCCCTTCTGCGCGTACTGGGTGCAAATTTCCACCACCTTCTTCGAATCCGCGACGGACGCTTTGGCAGTGCTCTCCAGGTTGATGTTGGCCTTGATGAATTCCACCGCGCGATAAGCGCCCGTGGTCACCGCCTGTATCGAAGCCCCGGTGAACCAGTAGATCACCGAACCCCCTGTAATCAGTCCTAACAAGAATGGCGGATACAAAATCGACAAGTTCTTCAGCAGTTCCGGCTGCAGTCCGTTGGTCAATGCCATGATGATTGAAAAAATCATGGTGGTGGCGCCCACTACGGCAGTGCCGATCAGCACCGGCTTCGCGGTGGCTTTGAAAGTGTTGCCCGCGCCGTCGTTCTCTTCCAGGTGATGCTTGGCCTTCTCGAAATCGACATCGAAGCCGTAATTCTTTTTCAGATCGGCGCGTATGCCCGGCAGCGTCTCAATCACGCTCAGCTCATACACCGATTGCGCATTGTCCGTTACCGGCCCGTAAGAATCCACCGCAATCGTCACCGGGCCCATGCCTAAAAATCCGAACGCGACCAGCCCGAACGCGAACACCGCAGGCGCCAGCATCATATTGCCTACCCCCTGTGTGCTGATGCCGTAACCGATGGCCATCAAGCCCATGATCGTCAAACCCAGCCAGTACGCACTGAAGTTGCCGGCCACCAAGCCGGAAAGAATATTGAGTGAAGCGCCACCTTCGCGCGAAGATGTCACCACTTCCTTCACGTGGCTGGACTCTACCGACGTGAAGACCTTGACCAATTCCGGAATAATTGCTCCCGCCAGCGTCCCACAAGTGATGATGCTCGAAAGTTTCCACCACATCGTCGGGTCATTGCCTATGTCCGGAATCATCAAGTAAGAAATTCCATAGGTGGCACAAACCGAAATGATGGAAGTCAGCCATACCAGTGAAGTTAAAGGCGCTTCGTAATTCATCTTGTCCACATTCTGGTACCGCGCCTTCGCCAAGGCTTCATTGATGAAGTAAGAGAGAGCGCTGGCAATGATCATCATCACGCGCATTACGAAGATCCACACCAGCAGTTCCACCTTGGTGATGTCGTTGTTGACAGCCAGTAAAATAAACGTGATCAGCGCCACGCCAGTCACGCCATACGTTTCAAAACCGTCGGCGGACGGTCCCACCGAATCGCCCGCATTGTCGCCGGTGCAATCCGCGATCACACCCGGGTTGCGCGCGTCGTCCTCCTTGATCTTGAATACAATCTTCATCAGGTCGGCGCCGATGTCGGCGATCTTAGTGAAGATTCCGCCCGCCACGCGCAGCACCGCCGCGCCCAGCGATTCGCCGATGGCAAATCCGATGAAGCAGTTCCCTGCGTAGTCGCCTGGAATATACAACAGGATGCACAGCATAATGAACAGCTCCACGCTGATCAGCATCATGCCAATACTCATGCCCGCCTGCAGCGGGATCGCGTAGCACGGGAAAGGCTTGCCGCGCAGGCTGGCGAAGGCCGTCCGCGAGTTGGCAAAAGTGTTCACTCGAATCCCGAACCACGCCACGCCGTAACTGCCGGCAATGCCCAGCAGGCTGAACGCCAGAATAATCGCGACCTTGATCCCCGCCATCGATTGCAGGACGCCGAAGTAGAACGCGATAATCACCCCAATGAAAATCTCCAGAATCAGGAGAAACTTGCCCTGCGTGATCAGGTAGGTCTTGCAGGTTTCATAAATCAACTCGGAGATTTCGAGCATGGAGGCATGCACCGGCAGCTTCCGCAGATGCGTGTACATGGCCATGCCGAAAACCAGGCCTAACACGGCGAAAACCAGCCCAATCGTCAGCAGAGTCGGTCCCGACACGCCGTTCAGGAACACCGCTTGGCCCAAATCCGGCAGTCTTAGGTCCGCTTCGCCGCCCTGCGCCAAGAGCGGAGATGAACCCGCCAGCGCCAACAGTGCGAGGATCAACAGGGAAGCTGCGCGCCTGCCGACAGCCGACAACGAGGTCAATCGCATCTGGAAAAGTCCTCCAATGGGAGCATATAAAGATATCGAGCCGCCCCGCAGTGGCCCTTGACTACTGGAGTCAAGATAGCGCATATCTCAATATATTTGCAAAGCTTTGCGGGTAGTTTACAGTACTTCAAGCACCAGGCACTTGAGGTACATGGTCTCCGGCACAGTGAGCAAAATCGGATGATCGGAGGCTTGGGTTCGCCGCTCCAGCACGCGAAGCGTCTTGCCGGCGTCAAGCGCCGCCTGAGCGATTACTTCGAAGAAGGCCCCTTCGCTCATGTGGTGCGAGCACGAGCATGTGACTAATACGCCGCCCGAATCCAGCAATCGCAGGGCTCGGAAATTAATGTCTTTGTAACCGCGCGCGGCGTCCTCCACGGCGCGCCGCGATTTCGCGAACGCCGGAGGATCCAGCACCACCATCGAATACCTGCGCTCCAGACCCGAGAGGAACTCGAAAACATCAGCTTGGCGAAAATGCACATTGCCGATGCCGTTCGCTCTTGCATTCGCATCGGCCGTCGCAAGCGCGCCTACCGAAGAATCCACCGCTTCCACCGATTCGGCCTGCGCCGCGGCATGCAGCGCGAACCCGCCGCTGGAGGTAAAGCAATCCAGCACGCGCCCGCGCGCCCAGCGTCCCGCCGCCAGATAGTTTTCGCGCTGATCTAGATACACGCCGGTTTTTTGACCGTGCAGCAGATCGGCTTCGAGCTGCAGTCCGTTCATCCGGATGTGTACTCTCTCCGGGATGTCCCCAGCCAGTGTGACTACTTCCAGCGGCAAGCCCTCCAGTTTGCGGACGCTGGCATCGTTACGTGCCAGAATGCCGGCAGGCGCAAGCAACTCCTGTAAACAATCAACGATGACATCGCGCGCGCGGTCCATTCCCTGGTTCAGGGTTTGCAGCGCGAGGTAGGGACCATAGCGATCGACGATCAATCCCGGCAGCAGGTCGCCTTCGGAAAACACCAGCCGGTAAGCGTCCGAGTTGTGAACCACGCGCTCGCGGTGCCCAAGGGCTGAAGCAAGACGCTCGCGAAAGAAAGTTCGGTCGATGATCTCCGGCCTAATCGAGAGCAGGCGCAGCGTAATCTGCGAGGTTGAGCTGTAATGCGCGACACCAAGAAATTTGCTCTTGGGATCCAGCACCCGAACGGCGTCGCCCGGCGCGGCATCGCCACGGTCTACAACGTCGCTCGCAAAAATCCAGGGATGGCCGCTGGCGGCCCGTTCGGCCGCTTTGCGGTTCACGCGTACGGTAGTCAAGTCCCCAGTGTAAAGCGAAGTTTAAAAGGGAAGCTTATGCGGTTATGAAAGGCGAGTGCCGCATTTGTTCCAACCGTGCAATCCGTTCCTCAGTGGAAGGATGCGTGGAGAACATGCGGAACAGTCCGCCGCGGAAGGGATTCAGGATGAACATGTGCGCCGTTGCGGGCGAAGCATCATCCATGGGGACTCGTTGCACGCCCATTTCGAGCTTCCGCAAGGCGTTGATCAAAGGGTCAGGCGTGCCTGTGTATTTCACCGACGCAGCGTCCGCATCGAATTCACGAGTGCGCGAAATCGCCATCTGGATCATCAGGGCGGCAATCGGCGCTAGGATCAGCATCAGCAACCCGCCAGCCTCGCCGCCGCGATCCTCGCGATCATCGCGCGATCCGCCGAAAAAGAACGCCATGCGCGACAGGAAAGTGATGGCCGAAGCAATGGTTGCCGCCACCGAGCTGATCAGGATGTCGCGGTGGAGCACGTGCCCCAGTTCATGCGCCAGAACGCCTTCGAGCTCGCGATCGTTCATCAAGCGCATGATGCCTTCGGTGACTGCGACCGATGCGTGCTGCGGATCGCGGCCCGTAGCGAAGGCGTTCGGCGAGTCCTCTGGAATGACCCACAGTTTCGGCATCGGCAGACCCATCTTCTGCGTGAGTCCTTGTACGATGGGCGCCAGCCTGCTGTAAAGTTCGGGCTGCTCCTCCGGCGTCACGGCCTGCGCCGAGTAAGACATCAGCGCAATCTTGTCAGAAAAGAAATAGCTGAAAAAATTCATGCCAATGGCCAGGATCAAGCCGTATTCCAGCCCGCGCGTCCCGCCGACTGCTTCGCCGCCAAACAAAAGAATCCCGCTCAGCAACCCCAGCAGCAGAACCGTCTTCACTGAATTCATAAAATCACTTTCTCGCGCCTATAAATAAAGACGAGGCGGGCTCGCGTTTGGTTCGCGAAACCCGCCTGCAAGAATCACAAATCAGCGGCCATAGACTACCGGCCGCGACCGCGGCTTAATTGGCCGCGACGTTTACCTTGATCTGACGCGGCTTGGCCACTTCCTTTTTCGGAAGAGTTACCGTGAGCACGCCGTTCTTGTAATCGGCCTTCACGCCTTCCGGATTTACCGAGTCCGGCAGGGAAAAAGCCCGCTCGAAGCTTCCATACGAGCGCTCCACTCGGTGCCAGCCGCCTTCCGACTTCTGGGCCTCGAACTTACGCTCGCCACGAATCGTCAGAGTGCCGTTCTCCATGCGGACATCGATATCCTTCATTTCCATATCCGGCACGTCGGCCTTTACGATCAATTCGTGATCGGTCTCCTGGATGTCGACCGGAGGAACCCACGGACGGCCATTCGGTTCGGCAAACAGACGGTTCACGGAATCCTGGAACAGCCTCATCCCCGAGGGAAAGGCTTCAAAATCGGCAAAAGGTGAGTATTTGATCAAAGACATAATGGTTAGCCTCCTAAGTAATCACTATCTAACGACAGCATATAATATGCGTGTCTATCTGTCAAGTATCTGGGTGGGTGTTCGCCAGAATCTTGTAATGTTAGGCGAAACAATGCCTTAGCATCTCTGCCGTGCATTCCGGGAAGGACTCAGTCGTTGAAAACCAACATAGTCCTGGTGCCAGCCAGGTGAATTTCCTTGATGCGGTACTTGCCGTCGACCAGGCTGTAACGCACCGTGGTGGTGGAGAACTTCTTATCGCCCTCCTGCACCGTGACCGAAGCTTCCACTGCCACTTTTCCGGAGTGAATCATCGCCTTGTCACCCGCAACTTCGATGCTATAGGTTCCAGCCTTCAGATCCGTGCCGCTTACCTGCGCCGAGTTGTCCAACCTGACATCGTAGGACTTTGACGCGCTGGCCCAAGCCATCGCCACCGTCCCCAGACACACTACGAGCTTTGCCATTTTCATCATGATTTTTTCGCCTCTTTCTTTTCTCGACTAAGACGCCGGGTTTGCTGCCCGCGTTAATCTTTCATACGCGTGAGGCCGCGTTTTGTTCCGAAGTTTCTTGACTGTTTTGACGGATTACTTCGCGAAGAACGGCCAGTGGCCGATCGGGTGATAGTGCAACTTCAGCAGCCCGAAGTAGGCGATCGCGGCGATCAGCAGAATCGCCAGCACCGTAATCGTCAGCACTTTGCCCCACGGGAACTTCTTGCCTTCACGCTTCATCACCAGCAGGTAGCTTGCGAATACGCCTATGAAATACAGCAGACACATGGGCACGGCAAACAACATCAGGTTAAAGAAATCCGGTGTGGGCGTAATAATAGCGGCCACTATGACAATTGCGAGAATCGCGTAACGCGAGTGTTGCAACAGGAACCGTGGCGAAGCCAGGTGAAGGACAGTCAGGAAGAAAATAGCGATTGGCAGCTCAAACACCAATGCCACGCCCAGCATAACATTGACAAACAAATCGAAATAACTCGTGATGGTCACGAGCGGGATTACACCATTGCCGAACCCGATACCCAGGAGAAACGCGAGGCCATAGCGAAATGCCACGAAATACGCAAAACACCCGCCCAGGATAAACAGTCCCGCCGTACTGAGGACGAACGGAAGTGCCAAGCGCTTTTCTTTCTGATAGAGGCCAGGCGAGATAAACGCCCAGATCTGGTAAAGAATCCAAGGCGAAGCCAAAAACAACGCAAACACCAGCGGTACCTGCACCCAGATGATGGAAAACTGTTCCATCGGTTCGTTGGCCACCAAATAGGGTGGCTTCGCACCGATCTTGGTGAGTGCATCCACCGAAGGCGCTCGCACGATATCCCACAGTTGGTAACAGAAGATGATGCACAACAGAAACGCCACCCCGAAGCCCATCAGGGCGCGGATGATCCGCGTGCGCATTTCCTCCAAGTGCTCGAGGAACGACATGCGCAGCATGCCCCCATCTTCTTCGTCGTCGTCCTCCGGCGGAGGCGGCGGAGGAGGAACGTACCCGCCCCCCGCGCCAGA